>Ga0335072_10002645_pt1 | contig 27575 bp, 13 predicted proteins | sample Lox_Sample_21_FD_206725 | JGI IMG/M metagenome (GOLD analysis project Ga0335072, IMG submission 206725) | Soil microbial communities from Loxahatchee National Wildlife Refuge, Florida, United States - Lox_Sample_2.1 | ecosystem: Environmental > Terrestrial > Soil > Wetlands | place: USA... | reverse complement strand
AGCAGGCCCAGCGACCATTATAACGTTCCTTTCCCGCCGAATTTCGCTCGAAAATCGTAATCCCGATCCGCAAAAACCATCGTGCCCGACTGCAATGGCCCCCTTGCTCCGCTTCCCGCGACCCTGATGGTTTCACCCGCTTCTGGCCTGCCTCAGGGTATTGCGACGTCGAACGCATTCGAAGGCGTGCTTTCCACTCCCGCACTGTCGACGCTGGTGACGTAGTAAACATAGGACTGACCGTTTTCCACAGTCGAATCCGTAAACGTCGTCATGGTATTGACCGCCGAATTCAGCAGCTCATACGACGACGTTCCGCTCAGCGTACGGTAAATGTTGTATCCGACCACCGCATCGGCCGAGGTGGTGGGCGCGGACCACGCGAGATTGACCTCATAGGGAACCTCTCCGGTTCCACTGAGAGGAATCATCATGCTGCCCCCCGGCGTCGCGCTGCTGCTGACGGAGATTTGCCCGGACGCCGCGCCGGCCAGGGTCGGCACAAACTCAACCAGCATCGTAATGGACTGTCCCGGATTCAGCGTGACGGGGACGGTAACACCCGACATCGTGAACGCGCTTCCCGTCAAAAGGACTGCACTGACGGTCACCGGCTGGGTGCCGGTTGACGTCAACGTTAGTGTCTGCGTGCCTAGCCCGTTCAGAGAAATATTGCCAAAGGTCAGGCTGGCCTGGCTCGCACTCAGAAAAGCACCCGCGGCGTTCAGTTGCAGCGCGAACGACTGCGACCCGCCGTTGGCGACCGCCGACAGAGTCGCCGTCTGCGCCGTGCTTACCGCCGCCGCAGTTGCCGAAAATTCGACGCTGATTGCGCCGCTCGGAACCGTCACGCTGGAGGGCACGGTTACGGCCGTGTTGCTGCTCGACAGCGTGACCGCCAAACCACCGGCAGGACCCGCCGCGCTCAGGCTGAGGGTGCAGCTGTCCGTTCCCGACCCGGTCATCGTCGCGCTCGCGCAGGAAAGCGCCGCCGGCACCGCGGTTCCCCCCGGACTACCGCCCGATCCACCCCCGCTCCCCGCACCCGTCCCGCTCAGCCCGATCACCATCGACTTTCCCGAGGAGTTGTTCGTCGCAATCGTCAGCTTCCCGTTCACACCGCCGGCTGCCGTGGGGTTGAATTCGATATTCAGAACAACCGCCTGTCCCGGATTCAATACCACCGGAAGCGAGAGCCCGTCGGCGGCGAATCCCGTACCCGTCAGCGATGTGGACGTGATCGTCACCGACTCCGTCCCTGACGACGTGAGAACGACCGACTGCGTCTCCGTCGCGTTGACTTCCACGTTGCCAAACGAAATATGAGAAGCGCTGGCGCTCAGGATGCGCAGTGCCGCACCCAGTTCAAGGGCGAACGATTCAGAAACCTCTCCCGCATTTGCGGTCAAAACCGCCGACTGCGACGACGAGACCGCCGTTACCTTCGCACTAAAGCCGACGCCGGTGGTGCCCGCCGGGACTGTAACTGTGGCAGGCACCGTCACCGCCGCGCTGGTGCTGTCCAGACTCACGGTCAGGCCGCCGGTTCCGGCGGGCCCATTCAGGGCAACGAAGCAGTTATCAGTTCCGGCGCCGACCATCGACGAGTTGTTGCACGAAATGCCGCTGAGCTGGCCCGCAGGCGCCGTCGCCGCCACATTCACCCCCAGGCCGGTCAGCCCGACGGCCGGTGGAGTCGACGCAGCATTGCTGAACACCGTCACCATGCCCGTGACCTGTCCCGCCTGCGACGGATTGAACCGCACCTGAAAGCTGTACGTGGATCCGCTGGCAATGGTGAAAGGGTACGTAACAGGAACTGCAAGCGTGAAAGGTCCGCCGCTGAAGCCGATACTGGAAACCTCAACGTCACCCGATCCGGTGTTCCTGACTGAAACGGTCGCGGTGCCGGCCTGCCCGATCGTCACTGCGCCAAAGTTCACGCCGTTCATCGCGGCCACCAGCTGTCCGTTCCCTGCGGTCGCCCCGCAGCCTACGAACGCGAGCAGAACGCAGAAACCGACCAACAGCCCCGCGTACAAAAGAAACCGTCGCGAACCCCGGCCCCGGGGGCGCATCCTTCGTTCCTTTTTCCCGAACCGGCCATCCGACCAAAAACCATCACGCCGATCCGCATCGGAATGTGACGAGAAACGAACGGGGACCTGGTACATCCACCTCACCTCGAATCGTACAAACAGTTGGGCTCGCGGCTCGGCACACACCGGGCGCGGCTTCCTTAGGGGGGTGGGAAGGCCTGGGTTATGCGGGGGTTACACAGGAAACCGAGGTAGCGAAGAACTCCCGCTGCTGAATCTTGCTCAGATCTGTTTTGGCAGTCTTGCGAGATTTTAATCGACCGGTGTGCACGTCGATATCCAACGTCGGTGACCACGCCATTACCTTCGTGCTATACGCCAAAGACCGCCAGCCATGCCGTCCGAGCCACGCACAGACCGAAGAATTTCCACACCGGAAACGGATGTGCATCCACACCGCACGGGTAAAAACGCTCGCTCGAACAGGAAGATTCTTCCCGCAAATACGTCGCCCCTGCTGCACACGCTGCCGGCCGGCTCAGATGCGAATCGCCAATATCGACGCGGCTTGGCGCAATGGTCACAAAAGTTACACTCATCGGTACTGCTGCCTCGATCACCATGGACCATCCAAAGGCGCTACTCAGTGCCTGCTCTCCCGCTGGCCAATTAAAATGGCGCTATGAACCGCTGTGATGTGGCGATCGCCGGCGCCGGCATCATCGGACTCACGACGGCCCTCGAACTCGTTTCCCATGGTCGCAAGGTAACCGTCTTCGATCAGAGTGAGGCCATGTCAGAGGCCTCCCGCGCAGCCGCCGGGATGCTCGCGGGCACAGATCCGGAAAATCCGCCTGAATTACAAACCCTCGCCCGCCTTAGCCTCGCGCTCTACCCTGAATTTCTCGCGCGTGTCGAAGCTCTGTCTAAAAAGAAAGTCCCAGTTCGTACCAGAACGACCTTGCAGGGTCTGCATCCATCACCGGCCTGGACAAAAACCCTGCGTCCGGTCGAAGTTTTCGATCGTGCCCCCGGCGTGCACACCAACGGCTGGGAGTTTCTGCTTCTCGATGAGCCCAGTTTCGATGCGTGGGATCTCGCGGAAGCCTTGCCCGATGCCGCCCGCGCCGCCGGAATCGAATTACGCGAGCACACCCAGGTACTGGGCGCTCGCTGCAATCGGAACGGTGTCGAAATCGTAACCGCATCGGATACGTTTCTCGCGAGTGTGTTTCTGAATGCGACGGGAGCATGGGCTCCGCGCCTCGAACCAGCCCTCCCGGTCATGCCCCGCAAAGGCCACATGCTGACCGCAGAACTGCCAGGTACCGTCCAGATGAGCTGTGTCCTCCGCACTCCCGCGGTGTACATCGTTCCGCGTGGCGGCGGTCGCTACACCGTCGGATCGACCATCGAAGATGCCGGATTTGACCGCACCGTCGATCCGCTCCCTATTCAGGAACTCTTCACGAAGGCCGTGGAACTCTGGCCTCCGATGCGCGATGCCAGCATCGCCGAAACCTGGATCGGCTTCCGGCCCGGCTCCGCCGATTCCCTTCCCATCATCGATCGGCTCGATGAGCACCGCTGGGTGGCCACTGGGCACTTCCGCAACGGAATCCTTCTCGGACCGGGCACCGGCCGTGTTCTCCGTCAGTGGATGCTCGGCCGCAGTCCGGAGATCGATCTGTCTGCCTTTCGCTGTGCGCGCTTCGCCGCAGTCCCCACTGCCTCCTGAGCGTTTCCGGGCATCCGCCTGGAGTCCGCCCGCCGGGATTTTCATTCTCTCCGGCAGAGCCGGGAGTAGAATTCCCTGAAATCAGGAAAGCCGTCACCGCAGCATTCATAATTCTTCCGGAGGATTTCTATGGCCGATGCTGTCGCACAACCCGACGCGTCTGTGCAGCCGCTCAACGAAGTGCAGCGTGTCGTCGATACCTTCGTCGCCCCGTCAAAGACCTTCATCGACGTGAAGCGCAGCGCCAGCTGGTGGCTTCCCTGGCTCATCGGCGTGATCGTCACCATCATCTTTGGCGTCGTAGTTCAGCAGAAGATCGGTTGGGACAAGACCTATCAGAACTCGCTGAAGCAGAGTCCCGCGCAACAGCAGCGCATCGAGCAAATGCCCTCCGACCAGCAGGCGCGGGCAATGCAGGTCGGGGCTGCGTTCACAAAATATATCTTCTATGCGACTCCCGCTCTCGCCCTCCTGGTTGCGCTCATTGCCGCGGCCGTGCTCATGGCGACGGTCAACTTCGGCTTCGGCGGCCGGGCAAAGTTTGGGCAAATGATGGCCGTTTGGTTCTACGCAACACTGCCCTGGTCCATCCAGGGCATCCTCGGCATCATCACCACCTGGTTCGTCGACCCGGACTCGTTCAACATCAGGAACTTTGTCGGAACGAATATCGGGTACTACCTTCCCCCCGACATGCCGAAGACGATCATTGCCCTGGGAACTGCGCTTGACGTGTTCACGATCTGGGCCCTGATCCTGATGACCATCGGCATCGCGATCGTCGGAAACGTCAAGAAGGGCCAGGCGGCGATGGTGGTTTGGGGATGGTGGGTGATCATGACCATCCTCAAAGTCGTCGGCGCGATGTTCCAGTAGCCGGCTGCCCCCAAGGAAAAAGGCCCGCCAACCTGGCGGGCCTTCCTGTGTTGGCAGGCAATCCGTACGAACGCCGCAGGCAATGTGCCGTCCGCAGAGGACCTACTCCTCCTCTTCCTCCCCCGTCGGCTTCTTCGCGTTGGCGATGATCTTGTCCGCGATCAGTTGCGGAACGATGTCGTAGTGGTTCATCTCCATGTGGAAGCTGCCTCGACCCTGGGTCATCGCCGTCAGCGTCTGACCGTAGGTCAGCATCTCCGCCATTGGCACCTCGGCCCGGACAACCGTGTTCGCCCCGAGTCCGTCCATGCCCTGCACCCGGCCGCGACGCTGGTTCAGATCACCCATCAACGCACCCGCGAACTCCTGCGGTGCCTCGATTTCCACGCTCATGATCGGCTCCAGCAGAGCGGGTTTGGCCTGCTCCATGCATTTGCGGAAGGCGATGCGGCCCGCCATTTTGAACGACAGCTCGTTGGAATCGACATCGTGGTAACTGCCGTCGTAGACGATCACCTTGAAGTCCACCACCGGATAGCCGGCAAGATATCCGCGCGCTGCTGATTCCTGGATGCCCTTTTCGACGGCAGGAATGAAGTTGCGTGGGATGGCTCCGCCAAAAACATCGTTCTCGAATACGAATCCGCCGCCGCGTACCAACGGCTCCATTTTGATCTTGCAGTCGCCGTACTGGCCGTGGCCGCCGGTTTGCTTTTTGTGCCGCCCCTGCGCGTCCGCACGCCCACGAATCGTCTCCCGGTAGGGCACGCGTGGAGCCTTGAGGTTGACCTCGGTGTGGTAGCGCTTGCGCAGCTTGCTGACCAGAGCTTCGATGTGCGGCTGACCTGCGGCAGCAATCAGGAACTCGTTCGTCTGTGAGTCGCGGAAGAATCGCACCATCAGGTCCTCTTCCATGAGCTTGTGCACGGCTGGGGCCAGCTTGTCCTCGTCGGCACGGGACTTCGGCTCGATCGCCCACGTCATCGCAGGCTCGGGCATCGTCACCGGCTCGTAGAAGATCTCCGTGCCCTTGTCGCCCAGCGTGTCGCCGGTCAGCGTCTCTCGCAACTTCGCTACTGCGCCGAGATCCCCCGCGTGCAATTCCCCCACCGCTACCGCGGTTCGACCCTGCATGATCGAAAGGTGCGAGAACTTCTCCGCCGTGCGACGCGAGTAATTCTGTGCGGTCGCATCGTTTTTCAGCACTCCGGAAAATATCTTGAAGAAGCTGATTCGTCCTGCAAACGGGTCCGTCATCGTCTTGAAGACATAAAGAGACAACGGCTCCTTATCGTCCACCTTGCGCATCACGATCTCCGGCGCCTGGCCTTCGGCTGTTGCCGCGGCTCCGTTGCCGGCTCCTCCAGCGGCAGCAGCCACCGTGTGAAGCACCGCGCGTGCCGCCACCGGTTCCCGCTCAATCGGTGCCGGAGCATAGACCTTCAGAAAGTCGAGCAGATGATCGGTCGCCACGTTCGCCTGCCCACTGGCATAGAGCACCGGGAAAATCCGATCCTCGCGAATCGCCTCATGCAGCGCTGTGATCAGGTGCTGTTCCGGGATTGTTCCCTCGCGGAAGAACTCCTCCATCAGTTCGTCTTTGCCCTCCGCTACCAGTTCCACCAGCGTCTCGTGCGCGCGTTGCGCCGGTTCCTTCAGCGACGCAGGAATCTCGCCGATCTTTCCGTGACCGTCGCCGCCGGGCGTGTAGAAGAACGCTTCCATCGTGACCAGATCCACCACCCCTTCAAATCCTTTGCCGTCGGCGATGGGCAGCTGCACCGGTATGCACTGGCGTCCGAAGCGCTCCGCGAGCGTCGTCAGTGTCGATTCGGCGGACGACGCCGCGCGTGGATGGTCCATCTGGTTGATGACCACGGCCCGGGGCAGGTTAAACTCCTCGGCGTATTTCCATACGCGCTCGGTCATCGGCTCGACGCCGGTCACGGCGTTTACCGTTACCAGGGCCGCTTCAACCGGAGCCATCGCACAGCGCGCCTCGTGCACAAACATATGAAAGCCGGGGGTATCGATGAAGTTGATTTTCACCCCATTCCATTCGGCGAAGGCCACTGCGTTCTGCATGGTGGTGCCGCGGGCGACGTCTTCTTCGTCGTAGGCGGTAACGGCCGATCCGTCTTCGACACGGCCAAGGCTGGGCGTCATCTTTGCGGCATGCAGCAGAGCGGACACGAGCATGGTCTTCCCGCTGTGCGCATGCCCCACTACAGCTACGTTGCGGATCTCACTTCCCTGGTAGGCTTTCATAGACTGCTCCTTGAAAAAAAGAATCGTTGCGGCCCGGCGCAAACCGGATCGCGGATAGGTCGGGTGGCAAAGACAGGCAAGTAGAAACGAATTCGAACGCGGGAACTGTGACGGCGGATACAAACTCGCCGGACACAGAGATTTCGGGAGGCGTCGTGGGTGGCGTCTGATCGGAGGCGGGATTTGCTCCGGCGCGCGGTAAAAGCGTGCCGAAACGGGCGGATCGTCGACCCTCGTCCGGCATACAAAATGACTTCCTGAGGAGGGGGATTTCGGAGCCCGATTTACCCCGCGTTCACAGGAACAGGGATGGTAGCACAGCAGCCGCAGGGGTGTCGGCGCTCTTGCTTCCTGTCACCGCCGGAACAAACCCCGCGCATCCGGTGTCTGTCTGAGTGACGTCTACGATAGAAGGCGAGGGGTGGCGTGCGTCGCAGCCGACGCATCCCATAGGAAAGTGAGCCGCAATTTCAACTGGATCTGGTATCTGGGCGCCGCCGTCTGGTTTCTGAACGCGGCGCTCGCCATGCACCACGGCAAATTGCGCCTCGGCCTCGCCAACGCCGCCATTTCCGCCATCTTTCTGGCCGCGGGAGTCTTCTTCGGCAGGCAGGCGAAGCGCTCCTCCGGCGGCGGCAATGGCCGCCGTCCCCTGAAATAGAAAAGCGGCGGAACTGGCCGCTGGGCCGTCTCGCCAGTGTTTTTGTCAGCTTCGCTAAACGGTCGCGGCTGCCACAGCGGCCGGCTGCGCTAGTTCCTGCTCCGCCACCGTCACACACTCTTCCAGAATGTCGAGCGCCACAGCGGCCTCGTCTTCGTTGACGATGAGTGGCGGGGCCAGCCGAATCGAGTTCTCCCCGCAACCCAGGATCAGCATCCCGCGTTCGAATGCCAGATCGACGATCCGGTCGCGCACCCTCGGCGCCGATTCACGCGTGCCCTGATCCTTGACGATCTCCAGCCCGATCATCAGTCCCCGTCCCCGCACCTGCCCGATCACCGGATGCCGCGCCGGCCAGGTCCCAAGCCGTGCAAACATCTTCTCCCCCTGGCGCGCTGCGTTCGCCAGGCCTTCCCGTTCCAGAATGTCGATGGTCTTCAGCGCCGCTGCGATGCAAATCGGGTTGCCCCCGAACGTCGAAGCGTGCGAACCCGGCTTCCAGTCCATGATGCTTGCCCGCGTCATGCAGATGCCGAGCGGCATGCCGGATGCTATCCCCTTCGCAGAGCAGACGATGTCCGGCTCGACTCCGGTGTGCTCGATCGCCCACCATTTGCCGGTGCGACCCGCGCCAGACTGCACTTCGTCGGCCACCAGCAGGATGCCGTACTTGTCGCAGATACGTCGCAGCTCCTGCATGAAAATGGCCGGCGCCACCACGTACCCGCCTTCACCCTGGATCGGCTCGACAAAAATCGCCGCCACTTCCTCCGGCGCCAGCGTCGTGTGGAACAGCTTCTCCTCGATGTACCGCGCGCACCCCAGCGCGAACGCCTCTTCCTCCTGGGGTCCGCCGCTGCATCCCCGGTATGCATACGGATAGCGAATGTGCGTCACTCCCGGAACCAGAGGCGCAAACCGCCGCCTCTGCTGCGGTTTGGACGCCGTCAGCGACAGCGCTCCCATCGTCCGCCCGTGGAAGGCCCCGAAGAAGGCGATGATGTTCTGGCGTCCCGTGTGATAGCGCGCGATCTTCAGCGCGCACTCGATCGCCTCAGCGCCCGAGTTGCCGTAATAAAAACGATGCGGCCCCGGCATCGGCGCAATCGACGAGAGCCGCTCGGAGAGAGTCACCAGGCTCTCGTAGTAGAAGTCCGTCCCCGACATGTGGATCAGTTCAGCTGCCTGCTCCTGAATGGCGGCGACCACTTCAGGATGACAATGTCCCGTCGAAACCACGGCAATGCCCGCCGCAAAATCGAGAAACTCGTTGCCATCGACGTCCTCCACCCGCACGCCGCGTCCCCGCTTCGCGACCAGGGGATAGGAGCGGGTATAACTCGGGGAAATCAGACGGTCGTCCGCATCAACGATTCGGCGTGCTTCCGGGCCGGGAAGAGGCGTTTTGATCTTAGGTCCGTATTTCTGCAGAATTTCCTTGGCGACGGTCATCGGTCTCTCCTTGCATGTGGGTTTGCGGCGGTCGAGCCATCGCGGCCTGCGAGAGAACGATGGCGATGCGTATTGAGAGAGGTCATCTTCAGACGCGACCCGGATGCGGAGGCACGGTCGCGGGCAGCGATGACTAGTCGCTACCGAAGAGACTCGGTCGCGTGCGGGTCGGCAGAATACGCCGATAGCGGCGCGGGGCGATGGCGCGCACAAAGCTCCCGCTCCAGCTCTTGCGGCTGAAGGTCACCGAGATGGCGGACGCGCGGCGCATCGGGATGGCCTGAGAATAGCACGATTTCTCGCCCACCCGCCTCGCGAACGCCGCGGTACCTTCGACATGGGCGGCCGCGGCCGCTCGACCCTGAACCGTCCCCCGGCATCCGTATACTAAGGGTATGTCGATTGTTCGCAATGCTGCCGCGATTGCGAAGGGGATGAGCATCACCTTTCGCGAGATCTTCCAGCCCACCGAGGTAGAAAACTACCCCGATGGTCCTGGGCCCACGCGGGGCGCGGTGCTGCAGGAGCGCTTCCGCGGCGCGCACGTCCTCCAGCGCGACGAAAATGGCCTTGAGAAATGCGTGGCCTGCTTCCTCTGCGCGGCAGCCTGCCCTTCCAACTGTATCTATATTGAAGCGGCCGAGAACACCGCCCAAAAGCGCATCTCCAGCGCCGAGCGCTACGCGAAGGTCTACAACATCGACTACAACCGCTGCATCTTCTGCGGCTATTGCGTCGAGGCCTGCCCCACCGATGCCATCACTCACGGCCACGGTTTCGAACTGGCCAGCCTCAATGCTACGAATCTCGTCATGCGTAAGGAGGACATGCTCGTCCCTGCCGTCGGCATGCCCGGCCAGCTCGCAGCCCAGTCCGATTCCGTGAAATAGTGGCTGTTCCTGCATAGCGCAGGCGAGCCCATCACGACCACGAGGAGTTGCTCATGCGGCGATTCGTTCGTCCGGGCTGGCTTCTGCTGGCCCTCACCACCGTCTCCTTTGCCCTCTTTGCCCAGAACGCGCCGGAGTATCTCACCACCACACAGACCGCGCCGACCGGCGCCGCGCCTGGAATGAAAGTGAAACTCCTCAGCGAAAACAACGGCCAAAAGGACTATGTCGTCGTTTTTCGCCAGGGCGACGAGTTCGTCGCCGGCCTCACCCAGTTTGCCCAGGAATATCACGTCCAGAGCGCGCATTTGACCGCGCTGGGCGCCCTGCGCGACGCGAAACTCGGCTGGTATAGCCCCGAGAAAAAAGCCTATCGCGTGATCCCGGTGCCCGATCAGGTTGAAGTCGATGCACTGGTCGGAGATATCGCCATCCTCAACGGAAAACCCTCCGTGCACATGCACTGCGTCCTGTCCCTGCCGGATGGTTCGATCCGCGGGGGACACGTCCTTGGCGGCCACGTCGAGCCTCTTCTCGAGGTCTGGGTCACGGTCAACCCCACTCCCCTGCTCAAGAAATACGACCCGCAAACCGGGCTGAATCTCATGGATCCGGAAGCCAAACAGTAGCGCGAGGCCATTGCCCGTTCACAGCCGGAATTGCTGCATCCAATGCCGGCGATTGCACCCTGGCTACGGCCAGTTCGGGAATCCGCTGCCAATTCGATACCATCAAAGGGATTAGCGCCAATCCCCTGTTCCCGATCCGGCGTTCCCGGCCGCCGTTTCTCAGACGGTCGATCCGACAATGACCAGCATCCTTCAGCATCCGCTTCGCAAGATCCTCGATCGGCGCATCGCTATCATCGATGGCGCCATGGGCACCACCATCCGCACCTACGGGATGAAGGAAGCCGACATCCGCGGGGAGCGATTTCGCGATGCGAAAAAGGACCTGCTGAACAACGGCGATCTCTTCACGCTGACCCAGCCGCAGATGATCGGCGACATTCATCGCCGTTTCCTCGAAGCTGGCGCAGACATCATCGAAACGAACACCTTCGGCGCGACCTCCATCGCTCAAAGCGAGTTCTTCGTCGATGACCCCCGTGAGCATGGTGGCCGCAAAGACCCGGCCTTTTACCAGAAGATCATCGACGACAAGTTTCTCGCCGATCTGGCCTGGGAGATCAACGAGCAGTCCGCGCGCCAGTGCCGCGAGTGGGCGGACCGCATCGCCAACGCTACGGGACGTCCACGCTTTGTCGCCGGAGCCATCGGGCCCCTCACCGTCTCGCTCTCCAACTCCCCCGATGCTGACGATCCCGGTTTCCGTGTCGTCACATTCGATCAGGTGAAGACGGCCTACAAGCAGGAGGTGCGCGCCCTCATCGCCGGCGGTTCTGACCTGCTTCTCGTCGAGACCATCTTCGATTCCCTCAACGCCAAAGCGGCGCTGGTCGCGATTCGTGAAGTCTTCGACGAAGACGGCCTGACTTCCAGGAACCAGGAACTCCCGGTCATGATCTCCGCAGCTGTCGGACGCGGAGGCGAAACCATGATCTCCGCGCAAACCGTCGCCGCCTTCTGGGATGCGGTCGAACACATTCGTCCGTTCTCCGTCGGACTCAACTGCTCCCTCGGTCCGGATCTGATGTACCCCTTTCTCGAGGAGCTGTCGGAGAAGGCCGACGTCGCCATCTCGGCGTATCCGAACGCGGGTCTGCCCAATCCGCTCTCAGCAACCGGTTTCGATTTTGGCCCCGGCGACATGGCAAAGTATCTGGGCGACTTCGCCCGCGGCGGCCTCATCAACATTGCCGGCGGCTGTTGCGGCAACACGCCCGAGCACATCGCTGCCATCGCGAAGGCTCTCGAGCATCAACAGCCGCGTCCCATCGGCACTGAGGACTGGAAACTAAGCACTGAGGACTCCCGGCCGGCAACCATAGAATCCATCGCCCCTCTGGATTTTCTCCCCCTCCGTCTTTCGGGCTCGCGCCCCTTCACCCAGCAGCAGAACGTCTTCATCATGATCGGTGAGCGCACCAACGTCGCCGGTTCCCCGAAGTTCGCGAAGCTCGTCAAGGAAGGCAAGTACGAAGAAGCCGTCTCCATTGCCCGTCAGCAGGTGGAGAACGGCGCCAACGTCATCGACATCTGCATGGACGAGGGCATGATCGATGGCGTGTCCGCCATGACCCGATTCCTCCTGCTCCTCGCCAGCGAGCCCGAAGTTGCCGCCGTTCCCTTCATGATCGACTCCTCCAGGTGGGAGGTGATCGAGGCCGGCCTCAAGTGTCTGCAGGGCAAAGGCATCGTCAATTCCATTTCCCTCAAGGAAGGCGAAGCGAAGTTCCGCGAGCATGCCTCCACCGTCCTCAAATACGGAGCGGCCGTCGTCGTCATGGCTTTCGACGAGCAGGGCCAGGCAGCAACCTTCGAAGACCGTATCCGCGTCTGCGAGCGCGCCTACCGCATCCTCGTCGACCAGGTTGGGTTCCCGCCTGAAGACATCATCTTCGACCCCAACATCCTCACTGTCGCCACCGGTATGGAGGAGCACAACAACTATGCCGTTGACTTCATCCGCGCCACAAAGTGGATTAAAGAAAATCTTCCTGGCGCCAAAGTCAGCGGCGGCGTTTCCAACATCTCGTTCAGCTTCCGCGGCAACAACAAAGTTCGCGAGGCGATGCACGCGGCGTTTCTCTATCACGCCATCGCTGCCGGTCTTGACATGGGCATCGTCAACGCGGGGCAGCTCGAGATTTACGAGGAGATCGAGCCGGAACTAAAGACCCTCGTCGAAGACGTCCTGCTCAATCGCCGTCCCGATGCAACCGAGCGCCTCGTCACGTTTGGCGAACAACTCAAAGCCGCCGGTACCGACTCAACCGCCGCAGAGAAACAAACCGAAGAATGGCGTCAGGGCACCGTCGAACAACGTCTGACCCATGCCCTGGTCAGGGGCATTGACAGCTATATCGATGCTGATACCGAAGAAGCCCGCCAAAAGCTGGGCCGCCCCCTGGCAGTGATCGAAGGCCCCCTCATGGACGGCATGGGTGTGGTTGGCGATCTCTTCGGCGCCGGCAAAATGTTCCTTCCCCAGGTCGTTAAGTCGGCGCGGGTGATGAAGAAATCCGTGGCGTATCTCACTCCCTTCATGGAAGCAGAGAAGGAAGCGCTCGCCGCTGCTGGCCACGAAGTCAGGACGCAGGGCAAGATCGTCCTCGCCACCGTCAAAGGAGACGTGCACGACATCGGCAAGAACATCGTGGGCGTCGTGCTCGCCTGCAACAATTACGAAGTCATCGATATGGGGGTCATGGTCCCGGCCGAAAAGATTCTCGAGCGCGCAAAAGCCGAGCACGCCGACGTCATCGGCCTCAGCGGCCTCATCACCCCGTCGCTCGACGAGATGGTTCATGTCGCGCGCGAGATGGAGCGCCTCGATTTCAAGCTCCCCCTCCTGATTGGGGGCGCAACCACCAGCCGCGCTCACACCGCCATCAAGATCGCGCCCCACTATAGCGAGCCGGTCGTCCATGTGCTGGACGCCAGCCGTGCCGTCCCCGTCACTACCAGTCTGCTCAGCTCCGAGAACAAAGCCGACTTCGTCACCCAGCTCAAACTCGAATACGCCGCCGTTCGCAAAGCCCATGCGGCTCCGAAACAGCCCATGGTGTCGCTCGCCGAAGCGCGAGCGCGTCACACGCCCATCGACTGGAAGGCAGCCGATATCCCCGGACCTTCGTTCACCGGCGTCCGCGTTCTCGACAACTTCTCCCTCGCCGAGCTGCGACCGTACATCGACTGGAGCCCTTTCTTCCACACCTGGGAGCTGAAAGGCACCTACCCGCGCATTCTCAACGACGAAAAGCAGGGTGAGCAGGCGCGCCAGCTCTTCGCCGAGGCCCAAACTCTCCTCGACCGCATCATCGACGAAAATCTGCTGACGGCTCGTGCCGTCTACGGTTTGTTCCCCGCCAACGCCCGGGGGGACGACGTCGAACTCTACGCGGATGGGGGCCGCAGCACTGTTCGCGAGTGCCTGCACTTTCTGCGTCAGCAGGCGAATCGCGAGGGCAGTGAACCCTGCCGGTCCCTGGCCGACTTCATCGCGCCAAAAGAAACGGGCCTCCCCGATACCATCGGCGCGTTCGCCGTCACCAGCGGCGTCGGCTTGCAGGAATTGGTGCGCCAGTTCAAAGCCCAACATGACGATTACAACGCGATCATGGCCGAAGCCATCGCAGACCGCCTCGCCGAAGCTTTCGCCGAGTGTCTGCACAAGCGCGTCCGCCGGGAGTGGGGTTACGGCTGCGCAGAGCACCTGACTAACGACGATCTCATCGCCGAAAAATATCGCGGCATCCGTCCCGCGCCCGGCTATCCCGCCTGCCCCGACCACACGGAAAAAGCCACCATCTGGCGCCTCCTCGATGTCGAAGCCAATACCGGCATCCAGCTCACCGAATCCTTCGCCATGTGGCCTGGCTCAAGCGTCAGCGGCTTCTACTTCGCCCACCCCGAGTCACGCTACCTGACTGTGGGCAAGATCGATCGCGATCAGGTTGCGGATTACGCCCGGCGCAAAGACCTGCCCGTCGCGGATGTCGAGCGCTGGCTCGGCCCCAATCTGGGCTACGATCCCGCCGTGTAGAACCGCAACAAGTGTGCTGCGGAACATGGGGCCGCTGAAGCAACAGCCTGCTCCTAGCCGGCTTTCTTCAGCGCTGCGGGCTTCCTGCCCTTCGCGGCCGCCCATTTCGACTTCTTCGCCGGAGCCGGACTCGGCGCCGATTTCGCTTTCACTTCGCGCATCGGCTTCTCGTGCAGCAGCAGTTCCACCGATCGCATCTGCGTGTTGTCATAGAACCAGCGCTGCACCGCATTGTCCTCAAGCAGGTTCAGCAGGCCCAGGATGCACATTCCCTGGTGGTGCGCCATCCACTCGCGCACCGCCTCAGGCTTGTGGCCCGTAAAGTCGATCGCCTCGTAGAAGCCGTACGCACCCGTGTATCCGTCCGCCGCCATCCGGCGCAAATTGCGAATCGACGCCCCCGGCTCGACATTGAGTGCCAGGAAGGTCGAGTACGGCGAAATCACCGGACCCGCCGTCGCATCCCACTTCAGCGCGATCTGCGGAATCCCGAACGCCTGGTAGTGATAGTGTCCCTGATCGGTCGTCGCCGCGTAACCCGACTCTGAAATGCCCCAGTACGGCAAATTGTGCTCCCGTGCAAATGCGCGCTGGATCTCCACGGACCCAAGGAGCGACTTCGACAGCAGTGTGTCGGGATAGCTGCGCATCCAGAGTGCGGGCATCAGGTACTCGAACATCGTGCCCGTCCACGAAAGCAGCACCGAGCATCCATAGGCCTGGGTGTGAACCCGCGACATCTTGAACCACCCCTGCTGCGACAGTTCACCGCGCGCCACCGCGATGTAGGTCGCAATGCGCGCCTCCGACGCCAGCATGTCGTAGCAGGCCCAGTGAATCTTGCCCGTGGAAAACTCATAGCCAATCGACAGCAGCAGCCGATCCTTGTTGACCAGGAAAGCGAAGTCCGTCTCATCCGCCAGACGTCCTGCCTCGTCGGAAACGAACCGAAGGCTTTCCACCAGGGCATTCAGCCGCTGGCCTGCAGCCGTCACTTCAAGCCGCAACTGTTCGACCAGAGCTGCTGTCTCTGCCGACTCCGGCATCAACTGCGGCCGGTTCAGGCCCCGCTCCAGTTCCGTGGCGAGCGCCGCTGCTTCCTCCAGCGGTGGCATCGGCACCGCCTCAGGACCGGTCGTACTCGTGCGGAACACTCCATCGCCGGCCAGCCGCTCGTGCACGATGCTGCGAATCCCGGCGTAAGCCGGATTGCGCCAGGGCGCGTAGTCTCGCACCAGCATCGCGACAGCCTCGATCCGGGCCCGCACTTCATTCGACCAGTAGAGAATCTCGTCCAGTGACGGCTCCGTATAGAGCGGCAGCCCGTCGAACGCGGCCAGCGTTTCCGGAGCCAGAATCCACGCCAGCCACTCATCTGCCGTTGCGTCGTCTTCCGGAACCTTCAGCCTGGCCAGCGCTTCCGGCAGATTCTTCAGCGACCTCAGGAGGCGTAAATGCGTCGCCAGCCCCCGGAACAGACGCGCATCGAGCAGCGGGCGTTTCAACAGCGCGATCGCCCCGGTCTTCAGCGTGTACAGCGATGCCACGAAGTTTCCGCTGTCCACCGACGAAACCGTGATGGGTTGCAGCGCCTCCAGTGTGTCGGTCGTGTACCAGTTGTAGAGGTGTCCGCGAAACAGTGGCAGCTTCGCCATTGTCGCGTAGCTGCGCTGCATCAGGTCCGCGAATTCGGGCGCCGTCAAAAATCCGAATTCGCACGCCGCCTGACGCGCATTGAACAGCAGCCCCAGGTTCGTCGGGGAAACGCGCGCCGCTTCAAACAGACCCTCCTGCTCCACATTGTCCGGGATCAGATAGTTGTGGCGTTCGCCTCCGAATTCGTGGAAGAAGCGCCACACGCGCAGCGAATACTCGCGCAGGAAAACCTCATCCTCCAAAAGCAGCTGCTGTCGGGGTTCTCGCGGCGGACGATTCAGCCAGCGTGTGATGTCGCTCTCAAAACCCCACAACAGCAGGATCGGCGCAGCCGGAATGAGCGCAAACGGTCGAAAGACTGCAACCACGGCTGCAATCAGCACAGCGACCAGAGGAGTAAAAGCCAGATAGCGATCGACTGCCGATGACCGGCGCTGCGACGATTCCGCCTCCGCCGCTGTCTCCCACTCCAGCAGCCGCTGCCCTGTAATCATCCGCCGCACCATGGCGCGGATGATCGCGTCAATCGCCATCATCGTCTGGTGCGGAAGGAAGGCGAGGGTCAGCAGAGTGATCGCCAGCGATTGCTGGAATCCGGTAACGACATCCTTTTCTGCGGCCTCCTGTTCGCTGAACATGGCACGACCCAGACCAAAGAGCAGTTGCACGAACACCGGCACAAACAGCAGGAAGACCGTGACCAGCGTCCAGTAGAGAGCGCCGCCGGGAAGTCCCAGCCACCCGGCAACCAGCAGCACCATCGTCGCGGGCTCAACCAGCGAGCGGCGCAGATTATCGAGGATCTTCCAGCGCGAGATCGTTGAGATCGGATTCCGGACAAAATGTCCGGTCTCGTCCGGCACACGCGAAAAGAGCCACTGCGCGATCTGCCAGTCGCCGCGAACCCAGCGGTGCTTGCGCCGTGTGTACGCGCTGTAATGGGACGGGTAGTCGTCGATGACCTCAATATCCGTAGCCAGGCCGGCGCGCGCATAGGCCCCTTCAATCAGGTCGTGGCTCAGCAGCGCATTGCGCGGGAAGCGCTTCTCCAGCACGGCATGGAGCGTGGCCACTTCGTAGATGCCCTTCCCGGTAAAGCTGCCCTCCGCATAAAGATCCTGGTAGACATCCGAGATCGCACGCGTGTAGATATCGAACCCCGTCTGGCCCGAGTAGATATTCGCCATGCGCGACTGCCCCGCGGAATGCACGCTGACTCCCACCCGCGGCTGCAGAATGCCGTACCCTTCCGTCACAATGCGCCTCTCAGGATCGATGATGGCCCGATTCAGCGGGTGCATCATCGCCCCAACCATGGCGTGCGCGGTGCCGCGCGGCAGCTGCGTGTCCGAGTCGAGCGTGATGATGTACCGCACCTTGTGCAGCACGCTGGTCTCGCCGGCCTTTACCGGGAACGCATCGAAGTGGCCCGTCAGCAGGTTGTTCAGATCCAGCAGTTTGCCGCGCTTACGTTCCCAGCCCATCCACACGCCCTGGCGTGCGTTGAAGATGCGATGACGGTGCAACAGCAGGAAACGCCCGAACTTCTTCTGCTCTTTGTAACGGTCGTTCAGCTCGTTGATCAGGCGTACTGCCAGCACGACCAGCGGATCGGTATCTTTCTCTCGCGGACGACTTACCGAATCGGGCAGATCCGTCAGCAGGGCAAAGTGGAGATTGGGATCCGGATTCGCGAGGCAGCGCACCTCCAGTTCCTGCACCAGTTCACGAACCTGATCTTCTCTCAACAACAGAGTCGGAACCGCGACCATGCTCGTGTAATCGGCGGGAATCCCGTCGGTCAGATCGATCTTCGGCAGCGGCAGCGGCCGAAACACCGAGGAGATCGTGTTATTGACCAGATCCACCGCGCCCTGCGTCGCCGGGATCAGCAGCATCAAAAACGCAACCGTGAGGCCGCCAAAGATCGAGTAATTGGGGATCAGCGGCAACAGAACCGCCGCGATCAGGATCACCGTGAGAACTTCGATCCCGCCAATAAAGAAATCGTCCGAGTTGCGCCGCAAGGTTTCGCGAATCCGATCGATGAGTCGCGGATGGTAGCCGATCTTCGGCTTCAGCTCTTCAAAACCGCGGTCGATCAGGTAGTAGCCCACGTGAGCCCGCCGCAGATAGATCCGCCCGTCCACAACCGGCTGTTGCCTGGCCGCCACCGCCAGCTTGATCGCTCGGCGCGCTACCTCGGTTTCCGTACATTCTGAGAGGCGAGCAATCCGCGAAACCTGCTTCCGATAGACCTCACGGCTGTCGAAATCCATCAGCGCATACGCGCCCGCCGGATCCTCGCGCAGCACCGCGTCAAACACAACCAGCGGCTCCACCACGAAGAACCAGTCGACGAAGGCAATCTCCCGCAGCGACTGAATACGAGCCGTCAGCAGCTTTGCAAACTCCGGGTCGGCAGCAGGACCCTCAAAGTGCGGCACTCCGTTGTTGAACGAAAGAGCCTCCATCCGCACCGTAGCCTGCTCCACTGCGAGTTCCAGCAGACGGAAGCGCAAGGCCACTGGCAAAACCCACAACTCCTCCAGTAACAGAGGCTCGGCTCTCTGCAGCTCTTCCAGATAGATTCGCAGCGCGTCGGCATTCCACACCGAGCCGCTGGCGTCCAGATACGCAGACGCCACGGTGATCACCCGGGGTTCATCCTGATGATCATCGGTAACCGCGTGCGGCAGGCGCCGCAGCTTGCGGCGGACCGTACGCAGTTCATCGAGAACGGACCGCATCAGGCGCGGATTTTCGCGAATCTCCAGCACCGGTTCTGCCCCGGGCCAGCCCTGCGTCGGAAGCTGATCGAGTTCCTGGAACAGCTGCTCCAGCCGCTGTCGCGCCGCCTCGACGCGCATGTCAAACGATCCCAGGTCCCTCGAGCCGTGGACGGTGCCCCAGCGATGCGTGTCCTCGCGGGCAGCTGCGCGCAGTTGCTCGGGCACTAAACCCGCATCCCGCAAGCGCTGTTCGTTGATCATCGTCACCTGACCCGTCATACACACTACTCCAGTGCAAGGCTAGCGATAACTCGCCGCCTGCATCTCGAACATCTCGGCGTACTGCCCACTCAGCGCCATCAGTTGCTGGTGTGTCCCTTCTTCCACCAGATGGCCGCCCGAAAGAACTACGATGCGATCCGCCATGCGTACGGTTGAGAAACGGTGCGAAATCAGCAACGCCATCTTGCCTGCTGTCAGTTCCGCGAACCGTTCAAAAACCTCCAGTTCGCTCTTCGCGTCCAGAGCGGCGGTCGGTTCGTCCAGAATCAGCAGCTGCGCGTCGCGCAGATACGCCCGCGCCAGCGCAATGCGCTGCCACTCACCCCCCGAAAGATCCACTCCGCTAACGAAGCGCCGCCCCAGCATCTGATCGTAGCCGCCGGCAAGCTTCTTCACGACTTCCGCGGCAAGGCTCTTCTCAGCAGCCATATGAATGTCGGCATCGCTGTGCGGCACCTCGATATGGCCCACGCCAATGTTCTCTTTCACCGTCATCTCGTAGCGCATGAAATCCTGGAAGATCACGCCCATCTCGCGATGCAGGTCATCGATCGAGTACTCCCGAAGATCGATCCCATCGAGAAGAATCTCCCCCTCCGTCGGATCGTAGAGCCGCGTGATCAGCTTCACTACCGTCGTCTTCCCCTGGCCGTTTTCCCCGATCAGTGCAATCCGCTGCCCTGGTTCGATGGTGAAGTTGAAATTTTTCAGCACCCGCCGCTCCGTCCCCGGATAGGCAAACGAGACATTGCGGAACTCGAACCCGCGGCGAATCGGTCGCGGCGCAGGCAGTGCATTCGGCTTCGACTGCACCACCGGCTTCACTTCGAAGAAGCCGATCAGGTCAGTCAGGAACAGCGCCTGATCCGCAATCCCCGACGCCGTTGAGAACGCCTGCTGCAGGTTTCCGCTCGCCTGCTGGATCGCCGTGGTGATCAGGTAAAAGATCCCGACGTTGTATTTGCCGTGCAGCGCTTCCCAAATGGCAAAGACGTACGCCCCGTAGTAGCCGCACGTGCCCAGCAGCGAAAATAAGCCGCCCCACAACAGCTTGCGCCTCGAGAGGTCCACGTTTTCGTGGTAGACCTGCTCGGAAAGCTTCGCGAAGCGATTCGTCAGGTACTCGCTCAGGTTAAAAAGCTTCAGCTCCTTCGCCGCTTCCTTGCTGCCTCCCACCAGGCGCAGATAATCCATTACCCGCTTGACAGGCGTCTGGCGGAAGTTCTTCGCGTATCCCAGAAATGCAAAATGCGTCTCGCCAAAGAAGGACGGCATCACCCCAACGACCAGCAGCAGCATCAGCCACGGCGAGTAGTACACCAGCTGCGCGCTCCAGATCAGTGTCGTCAGCACCTGCAGGAACAGCCGGCCCATCTGCTGGATCATCGCCAGCCGGTCGGTGGCCTGGACGCGGGCTCGCTCCAGCCGGTCGTAGAAATCCGGGTCCTCGTAGGTCGTCAGGTCCAGCCGCGCCGCCTGGCGCATCACCTCGATGCTCACGTGATGCGTGTAGCGATCGGCCAGCAACGCATCTGTGTAGTCGATGGCACGCGTCAGTGCGCTGAACACCAGAGCCAGCGCCACCTCGGAGCCGACAATCCACCAGTAGTGCGCGGGCAGCGGCTGGTGGTGCAGGGCTACATCCACCCCGTTGATGATCCGCGATGCCACCCACCCGATCGCCCACGGCATGGCCGCGACGATCACGCGCAGAATTAATCCCCATGTAACAACGGAAGGCCCCGACTCCCAGAGAATCCGGAGGACCGGCGGCACGTTGCGCAGGGCGCGAATCCGATCCCCCCACGCGCTCTGGGAAGCTGAATTATTGTTGCCGCTCATGAAATCGCAAGAGGAATCTGGAACAAGCGCAATCGCGGCGGACCATGCCGGAGTACTGGTTTGGATGCGCACCCATCGGGCGTAAGTTGTTACCGATGATTTCGATAGTACGCCAGCCCCCGCGCGCACGAGCGGTGCCCATTTCTTCCCTCCTGAGCACAAACCCTCCCCCGGCCCCGACCCGCCCTTCAAATCAGCGCTTCCCGAACTGCCTTGGCGGTCCCGATTTGCGACCAATTTTGCGATTCATCCGTCCTTATATTCTGTTGAACCCGCGAGATCAGACTGCCTCTTTCATCCAGCGTTCCAGGCAGCCGAGTCCATTTTCGGCTGCGAAACGGGGCCGCTCCATGCAGTGATAAACTCCGGATTTGACGCAAGATTTCCGCTCGCCGCCTGCTCCCTCCGGCGGCCTCCGCGCTTCCCCCCGGGAAAATCCACTTGGAACGAATCAGACCGACACATAAATAGATGAGCTCTCAATCGTCCTCTTCGATCGCGCCCACGGATCATCAACTGCCTCCGACCACCGATCCGCCCAAACGCCGGCGCCACCGCTGGATTTGGGCCGTTGTCCTGATCGCCTTCGGCCTCCTCTTTTACTGGGTCTTCTCCTACAGCAAGAAAAGCCAGCAGGCCGCCATGGGCGGCGGATTCGGCGGACGCCGCGGCACCATGCCCGGAATTGCCATTCCCGTCGTCCCCGCCACAGCAAAGACCGGCAGCCTGGGCATCTATCTTGAAGCCATCGGTACCGTCACCCCGGTCTACACTGCCTCCCTTACCGCCCAGGTCACGGGCGTCGTCACCGACGTCCACTACCGCGAAGGCCAGTTCGTGAAGAAGGGCGACCCTCTCGTCGACATCGATGCCCGCCCCTACGCCGCCCAGCTCGCCCAGGCCCAGGGAACCCTCCAGCGCGATCAGAATCTGCTCGCCGAAGCCCAGATGGATCTCTCCCGCTATCAGACCGCGTGGGCCAAAAACGCCATTCCCCGCCAAACCCTTGAGGATCAGGAAAAGCTCGTCCTCCAGGATCAGGGAACGGTGAAAACCGATGAAGGCAACGTCGAGTACGCGACGGTCAATCTCGGCTATTGCCACATCGTTGCGCCTATCAGCGGCCGCGTGGGCCTCCGGCTCGTCGATCCTGGCAATCTCGTTACAGCCAATTCCTCGACCACCCTGGTGGTTGTCGCCCAACTCCAGCCCATCACCGTCATCTTCACCCTGGCCGAAGACAATCTGGATCAGGTGATGCAGCAGCTCCGCCACGGCAAAACGCTCAGCGTCGATGCCTGGAACCGGGACCGCAGCCAGAAAATCGCCAGCGGCAAGCTCACTACCGTCGACAATCTCATCGACACCACCACCGGCACGGTCAAAGCCCGCGCCCAGTTCTCCAATGCCGACAGCGCGCTCTTTCCCAATCAGTTCGTGAATACCCGCCTGCTGGTCAGCACGCTCACCAACCAGATCATGGTGCCCGCTTCTGCCATCCAGCACAACGGCGATGTTGCCTTCGTCTATCTGATCAAGCCCGGTCCGGGCAATCCCAATGCCGCAGCGCCGTCCGGCCCCGGCGGCCAACCGGAAGGAGGTCAGGGCGGTGGCCATCGCAAAGGTGGAAACCAGAGCGCGGGAGGTCAGAGTGGCCAGGCCCAGCAGAGTGGCAGTTCCGCACAGGGTAATCATCCCGAAAAAACGCGCGCCCAGTATCACGTCGTCATGCAGGTCGTGAAGACCGGCATCACCGACAACGGCTGGACTGCCGTTCAGGGCATTCCCTCCGGCACCATCGTCGCCAACAGCAGCTTCGACAAACTCGAGGATCAGGCCGATATTTCGCTTTCCAACACCAGCATCCCGGATACCCAGCCATCCTCGACCCTTTCCGGTGAGAGCAGCGCTCCGTGAGTCCGTCTCGTCCATTCATTCTGCGGCCGGTGGCGACCTCGCTCCTGATGGCCGCGATTCTCCTCGTGGGCATCGTCGCCTATACGCAGCTCCCTGTATCCGCTCTGCCTGAAGTCGACTACCCCACCATCCAGGTCCTCACCTTCTATCCCGGCGCCAGCCCGGATGTCACCGCCACCACCATCACCGCCCCCCTTGAGCGGGAGTTCGGCGAAATGCAGGGCCTCACCCAGATGACCTCCACCAGCGCCGGTGGGGTCTCGGTCATCGTGCTGCAGTTCAGTCTCTCCCTCTCCATCGATGTCGCCGAACAGGAAGTGCAGGAATCCATCAATGGCGGGGGATCGTTCCTGCCCGCCGATCTCCCCTCCCCTCCGGTCTACAACAAGACCAATCCCGCCGATGCGCCCATCCTCACCATGGCCATCACCTCCGACTCCATGCCGCTTTCCCAGGTTGAAGACCTGGTCGACACGCGGCTCGCGCCCAAGATTTCGCAGATCAACGGCGTCGGACTGGTGAGCCTCAGCGGCGGTCAAAAGCCTGCCGTCCGCATTCAGGCCAACCCGGTCAAGCTGGCATCCTACGGCCTCAACATGGAGGACCTGCGCACAGCCCTCACCAACGCCAGCGTCAACTCCGCCAAGGGCAACTTTGACGGTCCGCGCCAGGACTATCAGATCGACTCCAACGATCAGATCACCGAAGCCAGCCAGTATGGCGACGTCGTCGTCGCCTACCGCAACGGCGCTCCGGTGTTCGTGCACGACGTCGCCGGCGTCGTCAATGGCGTCGAGAACACCAAACAGGCGGCGTGGATGAACAAAACGCCAGCCATCATTCTCAATATCCAGCGCCAGCCCGGCGCCAACACCATCACCGTCGTCAAAAGCATCCAGAAAATCCTGCCCCAGCTGGAGACCAATCTCCCCGCGGCAATTCACGTCCAGACCCTCACCGACATGACCACCAGCATCCAGGCCTCGGTCGACGATGTCGAGTTCGAGCTGATGCTCACCATCGGCCTCGTGGTTCTGGTCATCTTCCTCTTCCTGCGCAGTCTCTACGCCACCATTATCCCCAGCGTCGCCGTGCCTCTCTCCCTTGTTGGCACGTTTGCGGCCATGTACCTCCTCGGCTACAGTCTCGACAACCTCTCTCTCATGGCGTTAACCATCTCCACCGGCTTCGTCGTCGACGACGCCATCGTCATGATCGAGAACATCTCGCGCTACCTCGAAGAGGGCATGGCCCCCCTGGAGGCCGCGCTCACCGGCGCGGGACAAATCGGCTTCACCATCGTCTCCCTCACCGTCTCCCTCATTGCGGTGCTCATCCCGCTGCTCTTCATGGGCGATGTCGTCGGCCGCCTCTTCCGCGAGTTTGCCGTTACCCTCGCCGTCACCATCGTCATCTCGGCCGTCGTCTCCCTCACGCTCACGCCCATGATGTGCTCGCGCATCCTGCGCCACAATCCCGAGGAACAGCAGTCGCGCTTCTATCGCGCCTCCGAGCATGTTTTCAAAAGCATGATCGATTTCTACGGCCGCACTCTGCGCGTCGTTCTCCGCTATCAGACCCTCACTCTGCTCGTCGCCCTCGGCACCCTCGTCCTCACCGTCATCCTCTACATCGTCATCCCCAAAGGCTTCTTCCCCGTTCAGGACACCGGCGTCATCCAGGGCATCTCCCAGGCGCCCCAGGATATCTCCTTCAGCGCGATGGCGGAGAAGCAGCTGCAGATGGGAGACATCATCCTCCGCGATCCAGCCGTCGAAAACATCGCCTCCTTCATCGGAGCCGACGGCATTAACACCACGCTGAACAGCGGCCGCATCTCCATCAACCTCAAGGCGCTCAAGGACCGCGGCGGCAATATCAGCGCATCGGACGTCATCCGCAGGCTGCAAAACAAACTCGGCGGCGTCACCGGCGTTCACCTCTACATGCAGCCGGTCCAGGACATCACCGTCGACGACCGCGTCAGCCGCACCCAGTATCAATACACTCTGGAAGATCCGGACACCAACGAACTGAATGAGTGGACCAACAAGTTTGTCGCACAGCTGAAGAAGCTAAACGTGCTCGAAGACGTCGCCACCGATCAGCAGACCGGCGGCCGCGCCGTTTCTCTCATCATCGATCGCACCACGGCCTCCCGCCTCGGCATCGCTCCCACCACCATCGACAATACCCTCTACGACGCCTACGGCCAGCGCCTCATCAGCACGCTGTATACACAGCTCAACCAGTATCACGTGGTGCTCGAGACCGCGCCGAAGTGGGCGCAGGATCCCGCCAACCTCGGCGATCTGTACATCCAGGGCAACGCCTCCTCCGGCGCCAGCGGCGCTGGTGCCGTCACTTCGTTCTCCTCGTCGGCCTCCGCCTCTGCTGGCTCCAATGCCCTGACCGCCTCTACGAAATACACTCCCTCTTCTGCCGTCCTCACCGCACCCGCTCGCGTCCTCGGCGGGGTTTCCAGCGTCCAGGGCGCTTCCTCCATCAACGGCGGCACGGCCGCGGGAACAACCCCCAACGCGGGCTCCTCCAGCGTCGGCGCGAATGCGATTCCACTCAGCGCGTTCACGCACGCCACCACCACGACCGAATCGCTCTCGATCAATCACCAGGGTCAGTTCCCTGCCGTGACCGTTTCGTTCAACCTCGCTCCCAATGCCTCGCTGGGCACCGCGATCTCCGACATCGACAAAGTCGCCACGCAGATGCACTTCCCAGCCAGCCTCCAGGCCGATTTCCAGGGAACCGCCGCCTCCTTTAAGAATTCGCTGTCCAATGAGGCGCTGCTGATCCTCGCCGCCCTCGTCACCGTCTACATCGTGCTCGGCGTCCTCTATGAGAGCTTCATTCACCCTGTCACGATTCTCTCCACGCTCCCTTCCGCGGGCGTCGGCGCTCTGCTGGCTCTCATGCTTTTCCGGCAGGACCTCAGCGTGGTCGCCATCATCGGCATCATCCTGCTCATCGGCATCGTCAAGAAGAACGGCATCATGATCGTGGACTTCGCGCTCGAAGCCGAGCGCGAACATGGCAAGGATTCCACCGAAGCCATCTTCGAAGCCAGCCTGCTGCGCTTCCGCCCCATCATGATGACCACCATGGCTGCGCTGCTGGGCGGCCTCCCGCTTGCGCTCGGCCGTGGCCTCGGTTCGGAATTGCGCCGTCCCCTGGGCATCGCCATGGTCGGCGGCCTGCTCCTCAGCCAGATCCTCACCCTCTACACCACGCCCGTCATCTACATCTTCTTTGATCGTCTCGGTCAGAAGATCTCCGGGCGCCGGCCCTCCTCCCGTGCCGCGGAGCATGCTGGCACGTCAATGCCGAAGCCCGAGGAGAGCCATTCGTGAGTTTCTCCTGGACCTTCATCAAGCGGCCCGTGGGCACCACCCTGCTCACGGTCGCGGTCGCCATCGCCGGAGCCATCGGCTTCATGGTGCTCCCCGTGGCGCCCTTGCCGCAGGTGGATTTTCCCACCATCAACGTGAATGCCAGCCTCCCCGGCGCCAGCGCCGCCATCATGGCCGCCTCCGTGGCCACACCCCTCGAGCGGCAACTGGGTCACGTCGCGGGCATCACCGAGATGACTTCGTCCAGCAGCCTCGGCAGCACGCGGATCACCCTCCAGTTCGATCTCAGCCGCGATATCAACGGCGCGGCGCGTGATGTGCAGGCGGCCATCAACGCCGCGCGAACCTATCTGCCCGCTAATCTGCCCAGCAATCCGAGCTATTTCAAGTCCAACCCGGCCGACGCCCCCATCATGATCCTGGGGCTTACCTCGAACAAATACGACGTGACCAAGGTCTACGACCTCGCCTCCACGCTCCTCGAGCAGAAGCTCTCCACCATCGACGGCGTCGGTCAGGTCTTTGTCGGAGGCGGCGCCACACCCGCCGTTCGCGTCGAAGTCGATCCTACCAAGCTTGAGAGCTTCGGCCTGACTCTCTCCTCCGTTCGCTCCCTCCTCAGCCTCCAGAACTCGCACGAACCGCGCGGCCAGGTCTCCAACGGCGCCGTGACCGCCGACATCGTCACCAACGATCAGATTTCCAAAGCCGCCGACTACAGTCCGCTCATCGTCGGCTATCACAACGGCGCCGCTGTTCGCCTTTCCGATGTCGCCGCTGTCAACGACTCCACTCAGAACATCCGCACCGCCGGCTATATGGATGGCACACGCGCGGTCTTCATCATCCTCTTCCGCCAGCCTGGCGCCAACATCATCCAGACCGTCGACAACATCAAAGCACAGCTCCCCTTTCTCACCGCCGTCCTGCCCCAGGGCATCAACGTCACCACCGTCCTCGATCGCACCACCACCATCCGGGCCTCGGTACTGACCGTCGAAAAAACCCTCATCGGCTCCATTGTGCTTGTCGTCCTGGTGGTCTTCATCTTCCTGCGCAGTCCGCGCGCCACCCTCATTCCCAGCGTCGCCGTCCCGGTATCCCTCATCGGGACCTTCGCCGTGATGTATCTCCTCGACTTCAGCCTCGACAACCTTTCTCTCATGGCGCTCACCATCGCCACCGG
>Ga0335072_10002644_pt1 | contig 27576 bp, 25 predicted proteins | sample Lox_Sample_21_FD_206725 | JGI IMG/M metagenome (GOLD analysis project Ga0335072, IMG submission 206725) | Soil microbial communities from Loxahatchee National Wildlife Refuge, Florida, United States - Lox_Sample_2.1 | ecosystem: Environmental > Terrestrial > Soil > Wetlands | place: USA... | reverse complement strand
TCATCGACATACGTCTCTTGAAGCTGCTGACAGGGGTAGACACCTCTACCTGCCCAGTGAGCAGACTTGGTATGCCTGGAAAGAGGAGGAACACGACCAGTCTGAGGTTTGCCGCGATGACATAAACCGCGAGTTTCCGCCTGTCGACAGGCATCGTCACAAGATTTACCTATCTCGCCGGAAACAAAACATTGTGGATATTAGACGCCGCCAGCATAAGTTATTCAAACTGTCGCGGAGGGCCATAGTTCGGCCACATTGGATCGGCTTACCTTCCCTGATTTTCTCCGCAAGCATTTCGTCTCGAAACTTTTTGTGCCGGCGATCAATTAATGCGCAAACCCTCCCCCAGAAACTACATCCCCACCAATACTTGCAATGGGTAGAATAAAGAAGAAAGGATCAGCCGGCCAGGCCAAAAACTACATCACTAGAACCCAAGCCGTGCGCAAACTGCAAGTAACCCTTCCAGATTTCCGAAGACTATGCATTTTCAAAGGGATTTATCCCCGCGAACCACGGAATATCAAAAAAGCTTCCAAATCCGCAAGCCACTCCACTACCTTTTACTACACGAAAGACATCCAATACCTCCTCCATGAACCCCTCCTGGCCAAGTTCCGAGAACAGAAAGCACTGTCGAAGAAAATTACGCGGTCACTCGGTCGCAATGAAGTTGGCGACGCCGCTCGACTTGAGAAGTATGGCATGCCAAAAATCACATTGGACCACATCATCCGCGAGCGATATCCTACATTTGTCGATGCTATTCGAGATCTCGACGATGCGCTCTCACTCCTCTTCCTCTTTGCAAACCTTCCCTCCACCGCGACAGTACCCGCAAAAGTCATTGCAAGATGTCAGAGATTATGCCACGAATTTGAGCATTATCTCATTACCACGAATTCTCTAAGGAAGTCATTTCTGTCAATCAAGGGGATATACTACCAGGCTACAATCCAAGGGCAAGATGTGATGTGGCTGGTGCCATATAGATTTGTGCAGCGAGTTACTGGAGATGTGGACTATCGTATAATGGGCACTTTCGTGGATTTCTATACGACTTTACTCGGCTTCGTCAATTTCAGACTCTACACATCGATTGGACTGGTTTACCCACCCAAGTTTGACTCTGTAAGAGACGAGCATGGCGCAGAGTTGGCAGCCTTCACACTGGAAGGGAGGGAGGTGGGCGAATCTCGCGAAGATGGTGATTCGACAAAAGCCATTTCCAATGGGCACGCTCAAAGTGGCAATTCAGAAGAAGTACAAGCTCAAATAGACAGCGTTGTAAATCTGTCGGAGCCAGATCAAGATACCGGAGACACAGAAGAGAAAGCCGAAAGCAACGACAACGCCGAAGCAATTGACACCTTTGAAGCATCAGCTCCAGGCGCTGATACCCTACCTCAGCCTGAAATCAGTGGCAACGAAGCGGCAGCCCTATTTTCAGACTTTACATTCTTTATCTCACGTGAGGCGCCACGACATCCTATAGAATTCCTTCTTCGCGCTTTCGGCTGCAATCGCGTTGGTTGGGATGCTGTGCTCGGAGAAGGCGCATACACTCATAATGAGACAGACCCTCGGATAACGCATCAGATTGTGGATCGACCTCCACTTTCTCCAGAGGATCTGTCGTCGATAACGGCGGCTCAAGAGGACGGAGAAGGACAGGTAACCCAGAATATCAAGCCCGGACATTATGTTCCTGGTCGTACGTACGTACAGCCTCAATGGGTGTGGGACTGCGCCAATGAAGGCCGCTTGCTGAGGCCAGATCTTTATGCACCGGGCGCGACGTTACCGCCCCATTTGAGTCCTTGGATGAAGCCTACCAGTGGACAATATGATCCTAGGGCAACCCTAGCAGAGCAGGAACGGGAAGGCGAAGGTGATATTGCTGATGAGGATATCGAGGACATTTCCGAGGCAGAGAACGGGGAAGACCCGGAAGCGGAAGCTTCAGAAGAAAATGAAAACTCTGTTGATGGAGGTATGGATGTGGCGCGCTCTGACGACAGCGAGGGCGAAGGAGTCGAGGCAGTCTCGCAAAACAGGGAAGATGACTTTGCGGGGTTTGAGGACGACGAGGATGTAGACAACAACTCCGAGGTCGAGGTCGAGGACGAGCGATCGACACATCAGAAGGAGCTCGAGGCCGAGGCAGCCGGCCTGCCCTTCACCTCCACGAACGGTACGGCCAAGAATCCCACAAAGGACGCGGCCGCCAAAAGACGGGTAGCGAAACGGAAACAGGAGGATCAGGAGCTGGAGCGGCAGAAAATGATGATGAGCCGGAAAAAGCGGAAGCTTTTTGAGAAGATGCAGTATTCGAATAGCAAGAAAGAGGCAGAGGCGGAAGCCTTGAGGAGAAAGCGGAGGAAAATCGAGAAGAGCGGATCGGGGGCCCGTCGTATAGCGAGTTAGTAGGAGTTAAAGTCTTGTGGAGATGCAGCTAGTCCACAGGTAGAAAAATACAAGTTGCGAACAAGTCTACTGCATACGAGAATTGTCACATGCTTGGCCGATGGCACGAAGTCACCACGTGCTCTCTAGCAATCTACCCTCAACTACGGCAGTGGCGGTTGTTCCTCATCCTGTTATATGAGCCCACTTTGGAGCAGCCTGGGAATATGAACAATCCTGACCGCCATGCAGCGGGTTCAAAGGATTTTGCCACTAGAGAAAAGTCGTGATTTGCGGCGGGGCCTGGAAATGTGATGTTCAAGAATTGGAATGCGGGTTTGATGTGATAATTGATGGAAGAGGGCTGCCAAAAGGAAAAAAATTTCATCCCTCACAGACGAACTGTGAGCCTCCCAGTACGCAATTAACATCTGTTGCGTCATGAAGACAACCGAAGGCTTCCATAGCAGCCATATATCCTGACTTCAAGGTCAGCACGTACTTCCTCACAAGTCCAGCGAGAGCACTAAACTTGTCGGACAGCAGTGATACGATACAGGCCGAATGGACGCTCCTAAATTCATCCAGGTGCACACCTTCGCCGACGAGTCCCATACTAGTCGTCTCCAGAGAAGGCAACGTTTGTGAGTAATCTTCCGGATCGTCTATCGATTCCGAGAACTTCTCCTATCCCACTTTACCCTTTGGCATAATGGAGGGAATCCCCAAGGTTCCATCTGTATAGGTGCTGCATCGTGATTGAATTCGACGGCTATGATGGCCCATAGCTAGGCTCCATTTGACTCTTTTCTTGGATTGCCACCACTACTCATCACTTTACCTGAGATAGGATCCCTTTGATTACTAGGTAATTAATCCGACCGGATGTGTCGATCTAGCCGCCTCGCACGTCGTCTCTCTAAGAACAAAAGAATGTTACCAGTAGAATGTGATACTAGAGCTTGCTAGTTCGGTGTAGGCCTTACAAACTCGTAATTGGTCTAGCGAATGCGTACGATAGAAATATGCAATTGTGCCTGATTCTGGACCGATGCCAATGCTTTGATGCTTCAAAAAAGCCATGTCATAATCTCCGAGTCCCCTGAAGGGGGTTTAAGATGCGGTCTGGGGACACATTGCACGCCAAGCTCCGGCAGACGCACTGGTGCGGTCACCCCTGTAAGTTTTCCAAAGGACACAATTCTACAACTTCGCAGCTTAGATACATTGGCAGTTACAAACTCCTGAAGATTATTCAGAACACCTACACCAAGACCGGCACTGCGATCCAGACTCCTCCGCAAGTCTAAGCGATACCCTCCTTGACGAGCCTCAGAAAAGTCCGACCACCCTTCACCGTTTCTCCTTTCGCATCCATCAAACAAGCATCATGTCGAGCTCTGCGATGCAGGAAATACTGGACATACCTCAGGACTTTTTTGTGTATGTTGCGCACTGTCGGAGGTCTTCAACTGTCCACATACTGACCGCCTTCCTTCCTTCAGAGATGGGAAGAACTTTATCAATCGCTGCACAAAGCCCGATAGGCGAGAGTTCATAAAAATCAGTCAAGCTGTTGGTAAGAACCAGACCATTCAATGCTATACAAAGAGTTCTATTCTGACACATTATTAGGGATGGGTTTTAGTATGGACTCCTTTCGCCTGCTTGGTTCTGGGACGACTAACATGATGCCAGTGGTCATGGGAGCCATCGGATACGTGGTAAAGCTGAGTATGTGACACCCTGAACCACCTTCCAGTCGAAGCAATAGAAGCATCGCAGCTCTTTCCCCTGAAGTCTGCTAATTACGTTTGTGTGGTACTAGTACACATACCTGTCAATAACATATTGGTTGGAGGGGCATGATCTACGTTTGTCGCCAGAGAGCCTGTTGCGAGGATAGGCACTGGAGCTGGCATTACACCTAGCCAGCCCACAAGAACACTATGTTGACTCACACTCAACTGCCGAATAATTTACTGGACAGAGATACCCCTTGACTTGGTGCTTGACACTGCATGGTCGTTTGAGGCTTTAGACACGATGCTGCAGACAGCTTTTGGCGCCTGCTCTTCACGGCTTCAAAATGTTTGATTCATGGGGCAATGCAGACATTTCTTTACTTTGCTAGTGTACAATTATCCATTGTTGAGGAAGAATGGTGCACCAAAAAGAATTCAAAACACTTTCTCCGCCCTAGAACATTTTTGTCTCTTTCCTTTAACTCCTTCGTGAAACATCACCTGTCAAATTGGTCATTTCTGACGCTGAAGCAATGCAAAGACCAAAACTTGAACCTCGTCTAGAACCACAGTCGTTGGGGGAAAGTCGCCTCGTCTTGCCAATTGCGTGGAAGGGATGCTAGTTGACTGACTGCAGAATTTCAGTCGCTCCAGCACATGGTACCGATCAGGCGCAATATTTGTCGCATACCACAAACCCAAAAGGATCCAACTCTCCATGACGATATATCTAAATCGCATGACAAGTCTCCGACAAAGGCGTACATTCCAATCGAATGACGAATCGAAGTCGGTCCTCATGGCCACCCTTTTACCTGAGGTCATTCCTTGTCCAGTGCTTCTTGCATCTTGGCTGTCTCGAAAGTTGAAGTTGTCTCCATGCCAGCCCCTGGCCCCCGTGTTTCCATGTCAGGCTTCTTCGCCTTGCCCCTTTCCAGCTTCGCCAGCAAATGCTTGGTACTCTGCTGCTTTTCGTACGCGTTCTGCCTTCGCTCAATATCCTCCCAGTCTGTTTTGACCCAGTCGGCAACCTCATCGAAACTTCCATCAAGGTAAGCCTGCTGCATATCACTCAGCTCTTTCTTTTCGCCACTAAGCATCTCGGGATCTGCCGGCAGCGTCCCAAGCACCTCTCTCTTCACCCCTCTCATGACAACTCCAATCCGCAGTCCTTCAACCGGCAGCCCCTTTCGAATATCGCTCCAAAGTTTCTCCTCTCCCATAGTCCTCAACCCCTTAGCGCGCTTCTCCTCATACTCCTTCTCCACACCAAACACCTTCTTCGCCTCTTCAATCACCTCCTGACGATCAGCACCTGCCGTCCTCCTCGGCGGATCCTCCCTGTGCTCCTTTAAATACCCTTCATACCACTTCATGTATATCGGCCGCTTCTTCATCCTCAACCGATCATTTGCCCTGAAGTCCTCCTTGCCCTCGTACGCCCTAGGGTTGTAGAATCGACACGATGCAGCGTACAAAAACATGGCATCTAGACTTTCGAACCGGGTCCAATAATTCCTTTCATCCAAGTCCAGGAACTTGAGCACAGCGGATGGAGAAGTAGTGAGCTGGACCGTACGCTGGTCCCTGTTGATATTTTCTACACCTGCGAGACGGAGATACAGGCCGATATGGTTGACGATGAGGCCGTAGGGGCGAATCATACTGCCGAGGATGCTCCAAAGGTCGCCGTGCGCTTGGTGGAAGAGCTCCCATTGGAACTGTTCAGGAGTTGAACAGACATGTAAGTCAAGTTGGACGTATCGTGGAGGATCAGTCCTATCGGGGTTGATATGGTCATGGCAGGCACCACCGTCGTTTCCCCTGCTGACGCCGGATACGTGCCCATCTTGCTCTTTGGCAGTCGGTGTTTCGGCATCGGCAGTGTGCGGGTGAGTAGTGGGTTCAGTTCCCACGCTGGCACTTAGCTCCTGAATGGTCGGCCAAGGCAGGGCGAAATTCGTTGTGGGACTGTTCTTCTTGTATTGCGTAGCGCCTAAAGCGGCTGCCAGTGAGGCCACATCAACGTGTGCTTGGTTGTGTGGGGAGGCTACCAGTATATCGACGTCTCCATGGTCGACCTTGGCTGGCGCTTCGATCGGGCACTCTGCTTGAGCGAAGAATTCCGAGCGTAGCATGCGTAGAGCGTTGTCGCGGACGTGCATGTAGATATGTGGTGGCATACGGGGCGTGTGTAGAGATTTCGAAGGGTCCTCGGGATCTGCGAATGCGGAGCCCCCCATGCTGTTGGAAGTGAGGTATTCGTGCACGAAGTAAAATTCCGACGCTCTGTGCTTAGCGTGTCCTGCTGGAGCTGTAGTTGCTCACGAAGTTTACCGCGGAAGCCTTGCACTGTGAGATGTGTGAAACAAGGTAAAAAAGCGAAACTCAGCAATTCTTAAACACACTAGAGAGGTGCTTTGCGAAGGTTAACATCAAAGGAGATTAGACCTGGCAAATATTGCTTATGAGAACGCACGAAGGCTGTGTTTGTTCCTTCTACATAAGCTGGGATGACTTTTGGGGACCTTGCTATGCTAGGGCTCGCTCAGCCGTGGTTGAAAAGCTTTCAGCTTCCTATCGAATCCAATTTTCCCATGTTGCTTCGACTTTGCTGATTTATTCACCGAGGATGTTAAGCCACATGATAGATGGTACCGACATGGCCAGGCATAAATAAGGAGCCGCCTCGCATAGCTACGGGAATGTAATGGAGTCCTCCTCGAGCTATTGTATCAGTTTCATCCTTCAGAGTGGAAGTTTGGAAGTACGTCTAAATTGCAATTGTGACCAAAAAGCCGCGTCTTACCATGCAAGCCTGAGAAACCCCTGGCTTGGCGTGGCCTTGGATTCACAGTCGAGCAACTATGAACTATCGCTGAAAGCCCAAGTACCTACAACATTTCTAGGTCAAGCCGGAGACAATGGATATTGGAGATGGCAGTCGTCAGCAGCTCATCACCTGGTTACGGAATGGCTTTCTTGCAATTCGAATGTCAGGGGTATCATTCTGCCGAGAAATCTCTACTCTGGGAGGACGCTCTCATGCAGTGGATCCTCCTCATCCGCCTCATCTGCGTCCATTTCCTCGACATAGCCCTCTTCTATCTTCTCTGAGCCTTCCGTAAGCGTCAACTGTCCGCCAAGGGCTTTGATCTTGGCCTCTGTCATCTCGAAGACATACTGTCCCAAGTGCTCCACACCCTCCATCTCTGTACCATCTATCTCATCTTCAAGCCCCCTCGTAGTGGGAAACATCTCGCCAGTAGCCAGTACCAGCTTGTCTGGCCTACGCACGAGAATTTCCATGGCTGGTTGAAACTCATAGCAAGTTTCAAACAAGTCGCACCGACCAAGAATATAAAGGCCCAGCCGAGCCCTTGACAGCGCAACAGTCAAACGTCGAACATCCCTCAGGTAGCCGATGCCACGGGTGCGGGTGAGTGATAGGATGATGTAGTCATTTTGCTCGCCTTGATACTTATCCACTGTCGTTACTATTTTTGGCAGTCCAAATAGCCGATTGCCCTTGCATCTGTGCTCTAGCACGTCCCGGATCAAAGCCTTTTGCCCGGCATATGTGGCCAGAATCGATATGCTTCGACCTGGATATCCAAGTAGACGCATATATTGAAACAATGCCACAGCGTACTCAGCTTCACCAAGGTTCTGTATGAAATGAGGCGACGGCTCTCGTTCTCCTTGTCCTTGATAGTCGGGAACGTCGATGAACTGATAATCATATTTGAAACCGGCATTTGCATGACCAAAGTCTGTGTCTTGAGCAAGCGATGGTAAATTGCCCAGCGCCGGATAACGCCATTTGAAGAGCTCAGCGATCGAGGGACGACACCGACCTTGTTGATTCAGGTTGATTGTAGGCACGCCAAGCCGAACTAACCGGAGGAAGAGCGATTGCTCAAAGTTGGCATACTGTCTGAATGCCATATTCTGGACAATTGGAGAGTTTTGGAAGTGGTCGCCTATCAACACCATACGTTTCAATGGTAGCTCTCCAGTCTGAGGGTCAGGCTTTTGCATTGCACAGGGTATGAAAGATTCAATCTCAGTGACCTGCGCAGCCTCTTCCATAATAAGAGTATCATAGTGAAATCCGAGATTCGCAATTTCAGACTGCCTCATGGCAGCATGTGTCGATGTCATGGCAATGATTCGTGCCTCGTTGACGAGAAGATGGTTTGCCTGATCGCGCGGGTGTCGGAGAATCTCGAAAGGACGTATAGACTCTAATTCTGTGAAGATCTTCGAGATGTGGCGCTCACAACCAGTCGCGATATCGAGTAGGATGTCAACTGATGCATCTTGTGGAAATAGTGGTTGTGGTGCGGTGGAAAAGTACCCATGAAATGGGAAAGACTCTACAATCGACTCTGCCGTTGCGGAGGGTGTGCGTACCATATCCCAATAATGAGTCCACGCTGGTTGTACATGCACCTTGTTGAAATACTCTGCAGTCTCGCAGGAGCTACCGTGAGCTCCTTGTGCGCCAATGGAAGCAGCAAGTCGATCAACTTCACCCAAAAGTCCTTGCCGATTCTCAAGGAAGGATTCGACGCGGCCAAATCTGCTGTAAGACGCCTCGCTTTCAAGTTCTTCTTCGCCATGACCCAGACGCAGAAGATGCCGACCATCAATATCCAGTGCAATGATTTTCTGGAAGAGTTGATTGAGAGCCTGGTTACTGTGTGCAACAAGTAGGATTCGTTCGTGTGGGAAGTTGTGGTACAAAAGATTAATGATCTGGGTTGCCACATCTGTCTTGCCGGTACCTGGTGGCCCCACAATCAAAGTTAGGCCAAGCTGAGCTCCAGACATGATGGCATCAACTTGAGATGGTGTGAAGCGTATTTTGTTGGTTTTTGGTGCGTCGACTGGGTATGGTCCAGTATTGGGAGGCTTGTATGTCGACACTCTCAGTGTCAATGCTGACTTTTCGCTCGATTCCATCTGATCCCGGCGACGCTTCTTAGGATTGGTGGATTGAGGTTCCGGTGGGACGACGACTGGTTCAAGGACATAGGGAGGCTCGAGGGACTCCGATTCAGGAGCTCCGGGTGCAATTCTCTTCCCAGGAAAGCTTGACTGAAGATGCTCCCAGTCTAGGAATGTATCGCGAAGATCAAGTGTCAAGATCTTCTCCTGTAGCTGTGTATAAGTGGCTGATGTAGGATCGCCATACCCCAGGAAGACTTCCTGAAACCAGGATGGCAGTTGCGTTTCGGATGTGATGAGGTGTTGGATTGTCTGAAGAATAGGCTTGAAATTGTTTTCTCGGCCCTGTCGTCGCACGATCACATTGATCGCTTTATACGGGTCAGGCTTCCCCTTTGCAGTTCGATTACTGTCCAATTTGAAAGCACTACTATCGAGATTGATGAGCAGTCGTCTTTGCCGAGCGCGCGGCACAAACCCATTTGCTCGTGCTGCTTGCGAATCACGCAAAGGCCGACTGTTCTCATCGAGTACTTGTTGAACTTCTGCAGCGCGCAGGTGAGCGATCTCCCAGTCCTGCTGAGGTTGATGGTTACTGTGGCCGTTGGCCAATTGCGGTTTCCCTGCTTTCACTGCCAGCAAGAACACCACGTCACCCGGCCGGAGACTGTCCCATTCAGAGCGAATGCTGTCGTTGATCCTGCTCACATCCAAAAGGATCTCTGCACGAACGTGAGCCGGCTTGTTCGTTCCAACCTTAGGCTGAGCGACCTCTATAATAGCAGGGTCCGCGATAGGAATCGACATTCGAGAAAATCCGTCAAAAAGTGTGACGTTGCGCTCTCTTCCTGGTCGAGGACGCATCCGCTTAACGGTGCTCTCAATGTCTTTCCTGATCTCATAAAATGCTTCCGAGCGTTGTAGAAGAAAGGAACGCCAGAGAAAATCGCCCAAGCTCAGATACTGTAAATTCAGCTTTGGAATTGCCAGAGGGCTAGATCCGTCGTATGTTTCGTTACGCATCAAAGCAGGATCGTAGAGACTTGCTTCGGTAGGCAAGACGGACAACCGAGCGATAGTGTCTTGGAAATCCCCATGCCGCTCGAACGTTGAGACGAGAACTTCTAATAGGAACTGACGATCTACAACGACAACAGCTTGTCTTGGATACGTTGTTCGGAGGCTGAGAAGTTCGCAAAGACGCAATAGCTCCTCATCGGATAAAGTGGAGAGAATAGGCTCTAGCTCTGTTCTCTGGTCGATAGACGCGTAATTTGACAGTGCCAGAACCTTCAACTTCGTCTCAAAATATTTCATGGCCACCCGCTGGAGCCGCGCCAATGCTTCACAGTGCGCTTCATAGTTGGCTTGCTGCGAGAACTGCTGCCCAGCATGATCATCGATGGCAAATTCGACGAAATGTTCAAGCAGACCGTGCAGGTCTCTCAGTAGTATATTCTTTTCGTTCCCAAACACCGTTGACAATTTGATAATCGAGATCAAATTGAGATCCTTGAGAAGAGTATTGGTATAGCGCCTCGTGGGTAGCTGACTGGTCAAGTCGATCAGAAGTTCCAGGAATCGTTCGCAGTACGCAACACCCGCATTTTCCGCCGCTGCCTTTGAGTCATTCAGCCTTCGGCAAAAGTCAACAAGCATTGAATAAAGCCATGATCGGTCGAACCGCATTTTGGCTTGCGTTGCCTCATCTCCGCCATCGTAACGTTTCTGTGCGGCCCTCCATGCTTTTCGTAAATTATTGTGCTTGTCAAGCAATGCCTCTCGAGCTGCGTCGCTATGCAGGTTTTGCCATATACCGATGGAGACCAGTGGTGCGCACTCTTTGCGAATTACGCCTTGATCAAGCGACTGGAAAGCACTGATAATGAAAGTGAGCAGGTAGAGTTTCGATGTTGCTGGAAGGGTGATGTCAATGCTGAGGGAAAGGATTCGACGGAAGAGTACCGCAAACTCTTCAGGCCTCTCGATGAAAGTATCTGCAACGAGCACATTAGCCAAGCACGGTAGGACATTGGAGGAACATACTCCATATTGGCAGATGGTTGCTTTGCTTGACGCCAACGAACAGGGCAATCAGGAGAACGTGCTGGTTCGAAGCATCGGATGTGAAGCTTGGCCACAGAAATCTGGTTAGGAGTTAGTCTCTATTACTTCAGCTGTAGGTAGAATAGTGCCATACTTCTCCAGAATTTGAAGGTTCTCGAGCGCGGTCAGAGCCCGCAGCGAGAAATGATCTCCCTCCAAAACATCCCATACTTCGGTCTTGACAGTCTCCGGCTGGACTTTTCGCAGAGGACTGTCGGAGAGCCAGAGTCTCTGAGCAAGAGTCGCCCACACATCATCAAGAGGCACATCCATGGCGGAGGCTGGGCGGAGCTGCAAGCCCATCGCGGGAATATTATTTCCAGCGGGAAGACTCTTGGAAGTTTTTACGCCGAGAATCTAATGACCCACTGCAACTTTAGTTAAGAATAGGCTAGTAGGTGGAGCGCGGCCCGCCGAGCCTCATTGGAGCTGGTTTCACAGTTGAACAAACTTGCAGGTGCATCATTAATCATTTGGCGCAAACCAAGGGCAGCTGCACGCAGTCGAACTCCAACATGGCCCTCGAATCAGTCGCAGCATATCGCAACATCATCGAGCCTTATCTTGACCAGCCAGAAGACGACCATACAGGCTTGATCGATCAACTTCGACATCAGAATGAAGCAGAATCAGACCGAGGACAGCCTGCTCAATTCGCGGCCATCGAGACGGTCTTTCGAGATAAATTCTATGAGTTGCTTGCAACCACCGAAATATTCGACGTAGCCTTTGACTCCGTATGGCACCTCCTTGATGTCGTCTCGATTCTCTCCGACAAAGAATTGTGCGAGTCCGGCCTCATATTCTGGCTAATAGAAGAGTTGCTTGACAGTCAGACCATCGATGGCTGTCGCAAGGTATTTGACTATCTTGAGTCACGAAGGGAACGCATCACCTCGAAGCACTTCAAACAGAAACAACTCATCATCCTGCGATGCTGCAATGAGCTACTACGTCGCCTGTCCCGCGCTGAAGACATTGTCTTCTGCGGACGCGTCTTTATCTTCCTATTCCAGAGCTTTCCACTTGGCGACAAGAGCTCAGTGAACCTACGGGGTGAATATCACGTCGAGAACGTTACAATATTTGACGCAGAGCATAAAAAGTCAGAGGATGCAATCAAGCCGATGGAGCTCGACTCGAAGGATGGTGCTCAAGAGGTTTCTGAAGCAGGAACTCCGGCAGCGTCAGGGGTGGACACCGCTGACAGTCAGATGTCGTCCAAAACGACTTCCAAAGCTCCACAATCAGGTACAGCCGAGCTACAGGCCGATCTCGATGCTCTCTACCCTCAATTCTGGGCTCTTCAATCGTACTGCTCTGCACCAACCCGCCTCTTCGACGCAAATAGCCTGAAACTGTTCAAAGAAGGCATTGCCGCAACAATGGCTTGTTTCCAGCAGATGAGTGCTCATTCTGCACCATCTAACCGACAGGAGGAGTCCAAACGTGGCATTAAGAGAAGGCGTTCAGAGACAGGCAACGAAATTGCGAGCACCTTCAATCCAAAGTATCTCACCAATCGGGACTTATTCGACCTTGAAGTCCACGACATCGCCTTCAGGAGGCACATCCTAGTTCAGATGCTTATTCTGCTGGACTTCCTCCTCTCATTGACTCAAAGCGCCAAGGCCAAGCTCGCAGAATTAACGAACAAATCCGTTCTGTACACTTATACCCTCTCACCGGAGGATGCGGAATGGGCGACATCTACTAGGGCGTCAATTGCAAGCTACCTGCAGCAAGGCAGCAGCAACGAAGGAAAATTCTACTACCGAATGGTTGACACAGTCCTGAGCAGAGATAAGAACTGGGTTAGGTGGAAAGCAGAGAATTGTCCGCCCATTGACAGGCCTTCTGTCGATGTTCAGCAGTATGTGGACGCGCAAAAAGCCTTAGAGAAACTTTGCATCAAGAAACCTTTGCCAACGCCACCAGGGGCTGGCGATCTCGAATTCTTGTCCGAAACAGCGCCAATCGAAAGCCTGAAAGATCCATCTCGTTACAAGGTTCCCTCGATGCAGAAATTTTACGACGACATCATGAGGATCGAGCTGGATCAAGAAATGGCCACGGAAGAGGAGAAGCAAGATCTCGAGGAATCCAAAGAGAGGACGCTTTGGAGGGCGCTGCGTGCATCTCAGCACCGCTTCACCCTATGCGAGAACATTGAGAACGGAAAGAACCTGCGTGCTCTACTCGGCAATGACGTCAAGGATGAGAATGTTGCGCCTGCAGAGACTAGGACAGAAAATGAGGCCAGAGAAAACGAGGCATAGTGAGAGGGACGAGGCGTCATCGTGCGGGGAGAGCGAAGCAGCACGTGGCCCTCCCCCGCCCCGGGCAAAAATCTTTGAAGCTCTGGGTTGACTTTGTCTACGACCCAGAAATAAGGTGCCTTACAAGTTGTGATCTCCTTGTCCCTCTTGCATTCCGCTGGTATTTGTCACAAATTTTTGTCAGCGGAGACAGAGTCAGCCTTTATCAAATCAAGTGTAATTTCAGGCGGCCTACCGCAACGGCCAAAAGGCAGGACAATGTTTTCGAGAGACCGTCAATGTCTTTCGCGCTGATCAACGGTGATGACGCAATATCAAATGAACTTGGCCTCCAAAAATCCCTGCCACAACCAAGCAACATGCACGAGTTATCGCTTAGAGAAAGCGTTGGCTGGCAATTGACCACAACAAGGGAGCGATATAACCAAAATAGGCAACCCTCTTCGTAGTCTTCGAGTCGGCTGAGGCAGCTGAAAAGAGCTTCTAAGATTCGGGCCGTCGCTGCATGAAATCGAAAAAGGGGTTTGGTCAGAGTTGCAGGGGGAGGTTGACATGAGATCTGACCACCTTATTCCCGGAGCTGAAAGACGTCACGAGCGCTGATACGGTGCAGCGGGGCGGCCGGCTACTGACGCGCTGAAAGAGAAATCTTTGAACGGATCTGGTTACCCTCGGGTAGGGCTGAAGAAATGAGTGGAGGAGAAATTTTGCCGTGCCTCGGAGATCTAGGCACGCAGGGTAAGGTTCCCCGCAAAAGGCCCTGAAATGGTGGCTAAAATTTTGCAAATAAGCGAGCCAAGCCCCGACGTCACATCCGCCGTTTGCCCGCTTATAGGCTGAAAAGTCTTTTCTCTTACGCAATACTGATTTAGAAACGAATGTATGACACATTGGGCGCCTACTAGGGGTGTTACCAAGGCACCGCCGCCCAGCGGCGGGCCAATGACAAAGCTCGCCCTGACAGGCTGTGAAGACTAATTGCCATACTTTGAGTATTGCCCCGGGCGGGTGATCGCACCGCGCCAGACTGCTAGGTCTCTTTGGCTGCGTGTGACCTGAAAATTCATCATCAGGCTGGACAGGAACAAAGAATCAGCTCACGAGTATTAAAGGAGACCTCTTTCAGTCGATTTATTTGTTTTGTCCATCAGCAGCGACAACCTCCAATACCAAGCATCACTCAAGAGCCTCAAAACCTGCAAAGCAGATCCCAAAGCACTCTACCAGCCAATAGCACGCATTTTCTCGGCTCCTTAAGCCCAATCCAGTCAAGCTCTTCCGGCCGCTATCTACAGCCAATCACACACCATGTCTGCCAACTCCTCCAAGTGTGTCTCTTTTGAGGAACCAAGAGCAGCTTCTGTCTCTTCCTCCACCAAATCCATCAAGGCCGAGTCACTGGGCCCCTACGGCAAGAAGCACTACGTCTCGGTAGGTGTCAATCAAAATCTGTTGAATCCAAAAGCTAACAGGGTTGCAGTCGATGTGCTACCCGAATGGGCGTTGGTATGACTGCCTACGACCCACCACGAAGCCATATCAAAGCTTCGGTGGAATGGTCGACTTCGCAGATTCGCAGCCAGATGAGAAGTTCGCTGGAACCAAGGAGACTTGGACCCACGACATTCATCATCAGCGACGGTCATCCTAAACCTTGAATCGAAGAGCGCGTGGAAGATAAAGACGAATCTCCTTTCTGTATTTACAAATGCCCGTGCTGGCATGGCATCCGCATTGGGCTTTGGGTATTCGGTCTGGTGACTCCTATGTTGCAGCATATCGGAATAAAGCATGGCCTTCTTGTTGGCGAATTGTTATGGTTGCATAGTTCGAGCTCGGCTGACTGCGAGTATTTCTGGGGCGTTTGTTTTATTGTATGATACCCGAGGTCGAGCTCGGCCGACTACGAGCATAGCGGTGGATTATACTTGTAATGGATCAGTTATTGGTTTCCAAACCATTCAGACGTCTTTCAAACATTCCTTCTATTGCGTTAGAGTGAAATTGGCCAACACCATCTCATCTCCCGTTCAAAGAGTCCAGATGATAAACCGCCAAGGCCAAGAATCTCGGGGAAAAACTCCCAAAGATCTAAATTTGAGATTCCCAGTGTCTATCACGGACGCCCTTCAAGCGTTCAAACCAGCTTTCGTAGTGTACAATTCTGGTTCATATCCCGTTTGGCCCTACCAGCTAAAGTTCTGACGTTCTCCTCTTAGCATAAATGGCATGGAAAGCAGACTGAGGCAATTAGGCAATTTTTGGCATACGCATCTCATGCGTTATTGTGATATTCATGCAGCCACTCTTGGGCCTCCCTTTCTTGCCAAAGAAGCCATCTACCGGCAGACACGCAGAGGGCAGTCAGTGAACGGATAACTCTCAATAGGCATCTTCTCAGCGGATGTGCATCGGATACTAATAAATGAAAAGTTATTTGCCTCCCAAATCCTTACCACAAACCTCAAGCAATTCACCCATCATTGCTGTGAACTTATCACAATCCTCCTTTTCAGCTAGATCCTATTCATTCACTTTCAGTTGACAAGCCCAGCCTTAAGGATGCCATCCTGAACCGTTCGCTCCAACCCATCTCGTCTTCTACGTGCAAGCTCCGACGTCTCCGATTCTCTGCAAGCCTCTATACAGTTGCAGAACACCGTAAGCGACTTTATGAATCTCGTTCGGAGGAAGCAGCCATCCACCGACCAGATTGACGAGTTCGCCACCTTTGTCGCCCATGGGTGCATACTGCTAATTTGTCGTCTTGGTCCGATAATTCCGCTGCCATCTGAGCGCCGGTGACGCCGGAACCTTCAGCCACTTTGTACAGGCTGAACAGGATGCGATGATGGAACAACACGGAGGTAAAGGAGCTCCCAGAAGACTCGGCAAGAACCCCTTCACACTGACTTGTTGCTTAGATCGCCAACGAGCCGAGAAATGCGGGTCGCGGCTCCAATGTCGAATCCTGGTGAATGCGGCGCGAGCCCCTGTCGGAATCTTGCGACATTTCGATGCGCATGCTGCAAACTTGGTTGCTGCAGCAGTAAAGTGTGCAAGGAGAGCAACTGGAACACCTACAAGCGTACGTGCAGGGTGCCGCCTCTGCTACTTCTTTAGACTGTTGTGCGCAGCAAGTGAAGAGTGATTGTGGAAGAACTGCTTGTCGTCATTCTACCGGGGAATGAGCAGGTACTTATAGGTACAAAGAGATACTTGTCGGTCGAGTATGCTGGTCGTACCGTACCATTCAGCTGGTTCCTACCCAAGCTAAAGTATACGGGCCTACGAATCGCAACCGAGACACGCCCCATTCACAACACAGACGACATGGGCATTCGTGTTGGACTAAGGACTGCTCCAGTCGCCATCATGGAAGAAATGAGGAATGCAAGACAGATCTGAGACGGGAGGTGGTGAACAAGGAGAGCGGGTTTCAAAATAGTCCTGTAGTCACAGTGCCTTGGGCCTGTGGGCAACACTTGCCCAGTTTCAACATCATTATCACACTGAATGCACCATTCATGTAACAAGCTGCTCGTTCTTTGCCAAAAAGCTGTTGCATTGTAAATACTATTCAATGAATTCAATAGAGTTCACAACTTACGCGAGGTTCTTGACTGCCGCCCCACAGCTTCCGAGCAACGCGTGGCTATTCACCCTTCCTCCATACTTCTCCATCATTCTCTCGTACAACACCTTCGCGTCTGTGGTTCCACCATCAATCAAACCCTGGAAATCCTTGATGTACTCGATCGAGGAGTCGAGGTTGTACGCTCCATCCAGGCCTCCGGTTCTCTTATGTCCGGCGACTACCGTCTCGGGTCCCAGCGCCTTGACTTTCTCCAACGCCGCGATCCATTCCAAGCGCTTCTCTCGTGTATTTGCTTCAACTAGGTACATGTGCACATCCCCATAAACCACGTCGCCGCACACAGCCAGCTTAAGGTCTGGCACCCACAGCACTGTCGTGTCGGTGGTGTCAGTGTGGCCGACTTCAACAGCTTGCAGGGTATGGCCCTCAAGATCGAACTTGCCATCTTCCGGCAAGGCTTCCGCCGTCATGACAGGGTCGGGCAGCTGATCAGGGAAGAATTTCTCCCAGAACGACCCGAAGAACCCCGGCTCGATCTGCTGCTTCATGTGCTCGATAGTTCCTTTCGTTGCAACGACCTTCACACCAGGGAAGCGTGACTGCAAGATGCCGAGACCAAGGAAGTGGTCTGCGTGGCCATGGGTGATGTAGATGGTTGCCAGCCGGAGTTTCCGGGGCTGAAGGAGTGAATCGACCCAGTCGGCGAGGTCCTTGTTCTGCTTGACAGTGATTGCGGTATCAACAAGGACTGCGGAATTTCCTGCGCAGATCAAAGTGCTGGCGATGGGGGACCAGTCGAATGGGTGGCCTTCGCCTCGAATTGGCTGGGCTTGTGTACTGGGTGAGACGTAGACGTCTGCTTTGAGGTACGAGGACGGCATTGGTTTGGAGCGTTGGTGTTGAGTGCAAAAATTGCCAGTGCCTAAGAGAAAGATGGTAAATGAGCCCAAACGGATTAAAAACGACTCTTAAGGAGACAGTGGCTGGAGGAGTTAGATCGCAGGGTCGAGGTTCTGGGGTGAAATCTAATCATCTCGTACGGCCGGCCCTAGGCGCCGTCTTTCCGAATTGCAGGCCAGAGTCATTTGCGATTGGTAGGGAACTGATTTTCGAGTCGTTTGTAAGGCGCATACAGAACTCAATTTAACGACAAAATAGGGAACAGGTTGAGCGCCGAGGTTGAGTAATCGGGCAGGGTTCTGCATTTCACTTTGCAAAAGGCAGAGCGATCCGGCTGTTTCTAAGGAAAGTTGAGACTCCTCATAGCAAACCACAGGACAACAACAACCGAACAAGCCAGTCCGGTTCTAATGTATACAAGGTGAATTGAAGTGAACGGGAAGAGAAGTTCTCCTGACAGAAAGGTTGCTTGGCGTGCAAGCCAGGGGGGCGCGGACGAATTTTAGTTTGGTCCCATCGACCGTTCTCTGAATACTGTACTTTCCGAGAGTCTTCAACTTCATCAAGTTCCTCGCAAGTTAAGCCGGCCTGGAGGAACAGCAACATGCTCGTCACGAAAGCCATCTGCATTAGATATGAGTTTGGCACGTAGGTGGCGTAGACAATCGGCCGGAATTTGTTTCTTCCAGCTCCCACAGCTTCAAACCCAATTCAACATGTGGTTGCACGAACGCACTTTGCTCAATCTACAGCACTTGAATACTGGCATCCGCCTGTGTTGAGCTTTTTCCCACTTGTTTTGCGCGTGCCTGCTGATAGCAGGCCTGAAACGTAACAGTCCAGAGCCTTTCAGCAAAGATCGCCGCCGAAAACCGCACAAGCACCCGATTTGCCTTGCCTTCCTCCAATACAAATATCACCGAAGTTTCAACTATGGCCGACAGTGACGACGGCTACAGATCACGCTCGCAGTCTCGCTGTCACCGTCACCAGAATCAGCGCCAGCGGCAATCTGCCGTCAAAGCCGAGACCGGCGAAAGCCAATGCAGAAGGCCAATCAATTAGCTTCGAACAGCTTTTCCGCAAGCTTCATGGCACAACTCATATTTCCCATTCTCTAATGAATCGCGGTAGACGGTGAAGTAAATAATGGCATCTTCTTTGTCTTGCCTAAAATTGCTGGGCGAGTAAGGATCCTAGTTCACGTGCCAATCAAGTGAATGCTTCTGCACTGCCTTCCTCTCCAACGCCAAAAGCAATCTTTCCAATCACACTCTTTGCTTCGATGAGCTCATGGCCTTTCCGAAGGCCTTCTACTGTCAGCTTCATCCGTTTCGTCAGGTGGGATTTTATCTTTCCCGAATCGATATACGCGGCCAATTCTTCCAGCATCCTGTTGTGGTCGTCGTGGGCAACGCCCCAATAGGGCTTCGTCCCGAGCCAGCACCAGATGTATGCCAACGATTTTGCCATGAATTGAGTCCCATACATCTTGGCTTCACCCTGTACAATGGAGCAGACTTTGCCCAGCGGAGCCGCAATATCACCACATGCCTGAAGGTGCTGATCAGTCGAGTGGGTAATGAAGATGTATCTAGCTTTGTTGTCAGCAAGTCTCACTAAGGGATTCTACCTAGCAGGCATTTTCTCACTTTATCGGAACGTCGAGCTTGAGATCGTCCACTTGTTGCTTCAGTTCCTTTCGATGGTTGATCACATGAGTGGCTCCCATCTTCTTTGAGAACTCGACCGTCTCCGGTCGCGAAGCAGTCGTAACAACAACTGGAAGCTCGAGCACCCAGCGCGCAATCTGTGATGCAACAGCTCCAACCCCTCCTGCGCCGTTGATGATGAGGATTCCGACGTTTTCTCCCTTCTTTATCTCAAGGCGCTCCACCAATGACTCGTATGCTGTGCCGTAAGTCAATGGCATGGCAGCGGCTTCCACAAAGTCCATAGACTTTGGTTTGTGTCCAACATCGAACTCGCTGACCAACTGATATTCCGCAGTCGCACCTTGTCTGATCGTATTGGCGACATAGAAGACTTCTTCGCCGGGCTGGAACAAAACGCACTCCGACCCCACTTCTTCAACGATGCCGGCACCATCGAACCCGATGATGTGGAATGGATATTTGACTCGTTTGTAGTAGTCTGCAGTACAGGTCAGCAAATGAAGCCCAAACGATATCTTTGACCTGAAACCGTACCAGGCGCGTCGTCGTAAGTGCCACTCCGAACTTTTGTATCGATGGGATTCACTGAACATGCCTTTACCCTATCATTCTCCCAAATCAGTCTTCCGTGCTTCAGTCAGCGACAACGGGGCGTGAGATCTTACCTGATCAATAAGTCGTGGCCTTGCGGACTACCAGGCTTGGGCACCTCTCGGGATTGAAGATTTCCAGCGGGGCCGTATTTTTCAACACCTATTGCTTTCATCTTCCTGGAAAGAAATAACGCTTCTTGCAGATGAATCTTTGGAGTATGGAGAGCAAATTTTCGGGAGATTCCAGGAGCATTGCAAGCGAGTGCTTTTATCGACTCTGGCGAGGATATCAACAACACCCGGTGAAACTTTTGAGTGCATTTTTGGACTTGATGATCAGTGATCCCAAGCCTGGGCTATCCTCGGCAGAGCTTTTTCGCTATTCGATTAGTTGTATGATACGCAAAAAGGTGATGTCAGTATGCTGGGTAAGTTGGGGTGACGAACGGGAATTTGAGTTTCACAGCACCGTGCAGCCCGAGATCATCTGGCCGACGTGTCTCGGCCGTACCACAATCGTCAAGACGGGCAATTAGCTGACCACTCAGGCATCCTCCCCACACTTCTCTAGTTTAGATGCTCTTGACAGTCTCTCAGCGAAACGGTTCAATCAAATCTACTGGCTATGCAACCTTAGCAGGACACCAACTAGAGAACGCGCATTTCAAACTTAGGGTGAGTCAGAACGCTCGTCAACAGTAACAATCTGATTTCTATTCAGCCATCAACACTACTTTTTCAGCATAGTCGCCGCCCCCCAGAGCGAACCTGGGTTCAAGCGGGTCGAATACAAATCTAGCATGCGATAGTACAATTCTTCAACGGTCTTCGTCTCGCCATTCAACCTCTCCAACGTTTCAAGGTAGCTTCTGGTCTCCTCAATCACCCGAGGATCATCATCTTGAGAGGGATCCTTGTGGCCCGAAACCACTGCCCTTGGCTTCAAAGACCCAATCTTGTCAAGAGCGGCAATCCATTCTAGTCTCAGCTGTTTGGTGTTCGACTCCATGAGATATTGATGAACATTGTTGTAGGTGGCGTCGCCGGTCACCGCGAGTCCGATCGATGGAACGAAAAGTGTCGATGTGTTGTCGGTGTCCGTATGTCCCGTCTTCACCACTACAAGTTTCTCCCCCTCAAGATCGAACTCATCGCCCTCCAGTATCTCGGCCCCAACCAAATTATCTGGAAGCTCCCCCGGAAACAGCTTTTTCCAAAAAGGATCATCGCTCTGCTCACGCGCAAGCTCCTTCGTCATTCCACTCACAGCTTCCTTCGTGGCGATAGCCTTTGCGTTCGGAAATTTTTCAAGAAGAGCCCCGATTCCGAAGTAATGATCGCCATGCGGATGGGTGACATAGATGAACTTCAAATCCTTGCCGCTGCCGACGACCCAATCCAAAACCTCTTTTGCCCCTACTGCCGTCAGAGGGGCGTCGACCAATACCGCTTCTTTCTCGCCGTAGATCAGAGTGAAACTGGTCGGGACCCATTTCAGTTCATCATGGCCTGCTGGTAGTGATCGGGTTACGCCTGGGCGCTTGGAAACGAAGACCTCGTACTGAAGACCCATATTCTGCTCGAGTAGTCATAGACACAGATCAGACTTGGAACTTTCGCTTTGGTATGTTGGGGATGACTGGAAAGATATCCACATGCTTGCTATCCGACATCCTGGCCCCCGTGTCGTTCACGGACCCCTTCGGAACAGCCAAGTATAGTCAAGTAATCATGGATATTGTCCATGATGCCGAGTATTTCTCCAATACCCGAAGAATCTAGACAACCGGATCTTACAAGCCCCTTCCCCGAATTTCGCAGGATGTGCTTGCAATGTAATCCATGTGCAGTTAAAACTCGGCTTTCTGCCCACAAACCATTGTCCCAAAGTGGTAATTTGGCCTCCACACGTCCTAGCCCACCCCTGCAAGCCTCAACCAATGAGTTGCGGCCGAAAGCCTCGGCGCAATCTCGGAAAGGGAAAGGGTTCGATTACTGATGCACATCTCGGCCCACTCCAGTGACTTGATCCCCCATTTGTCAGACATCAGTACGTCACAAGATACGCTCCTTGACCAGTACCGGGATTGGAAGACCAAGATAAACTCTTTTCGTAGGTTGGCCTAAAGGGCCACTACGAGAAGCACCAGTGGGGCAATTTTCCCCGCAGCCGTGCGATCAATGTCCGATTACATCGTCCTCTTCCTATTGACAATTCATTTGCATTAGACTAGCAAAGCATTACCATGTACAGAACGCTCCTCCCTACAGCCGCTCTTCCTGTATATCTAGTTTCCGCTTCAAAAAGTCAATCTGCACACGAATATTCTGCTCAAACGCGGCCCCTGAATAGATGTCAAAGTGCCCACACCCCTCCAGGTAAAGCATCTCCTTCGGCTCCCTCGCTTTCTCATACGCCATCAATTGAGAAGCCGTCTTGACCGTCACATCGTTGCCCGGAATCACCATAAGTAAGGGCGTTGGCGAGATGCGATGGATCACGGTGTGGCCTTCGAACAGCAGCATGTGCAGTTGTGTCTGCTCGGTGACGTAATTTTCCCAGCGCGCACCGAGCTCCGGGATTCCTTTCATGCTCTCGTAGGCATGAAGGTCAGGAAACATCACGGCTGCATCGCCCCTTTTGGCTGATTCGAGGTCCGGCGCGATCTGAGGGACTCGGCCTCGCTCCCCACCGGCGGCAATGCGTGCGCGGTCGTCGAATAGGGCGGGAATTCTGTCCTTGAATGCTAATGACCGCGTCTCGCCTGACACGGCCGGACACTGGACCACAGCCGCCTTGATGCGCTTGTCGACTGCGGCGGCATGCAGGACGTTGCCACCGGAGAAGCTCGTTCCCCAGTAGACCATGCGATGTCGGTCCACATTGGGAAGGCCGATTGCGTAGTTGAAGGCGTCGTAGTAGTCGGTTTGTTGGAGAGCTGGGATTGATTCTTGTCTCGGTAAGCCATCACTGTCACCCCAGTTGCGGTTGTCGTAGAGAAGGACCGCGAATCCGGCAGCTTGGAACCGAGCGGCGAATGATGGCAAGTGGAAATGGCGCACTCCTCCGAGCTGTGGGTGGGTCAGCATACCTGATCTGCGAGCAGCATTCTGGGAGATAGTGAGGCAAAACTCACTCCATGGGACATGATAATGCATGGCGATTCGTCTTTTGTTGGATAGAACCAGCCCCTGAGAATCGTGCCGTCGACGGCTTTGAATTCGATATCTTCTCGAGGGAGCGTCATGTTTAGATCTGCGGGAGGGCAAATGCGAAAGATGAGAATATTTGGTTGCGAGAGATGGCGGGTCCGTATGTCACATAGCTCAAAGTGCAATGAACGTGTTTTTATGGCTTCCGTGTAAAAACACCACTGGCAATCTCTCGGCCGCAGTACTGCTCACTAATCTGCACGGCAAGAAAATGGGCATCGGCTGCGTAGCGGGTTGCCGAGGACGCTGACCAAACCATACGTGGTTTCAGGACAGGCGAAGACATATTGTCCACCTTCCGAGGTCGGTTTCGGCTCATGGTTTGCCGTTTATAAGGCAGCCTGGTGTGGGACTGTTACAGCAATCTTGCTCCAAGAAAACAGGAACTCAGAGGACAAAGCATCCTGACCCAGCATCCAGTATACCAGGACCACGGTTCCCTTGCTCAAGATTTGTCTCACCATGCCCCAGCTCCTCAGCCAACTCACTGGCTCGCAATGGAACAATGGCGGTCAACAGACTGCGGCACAGCGGTTCTTCGCAGAATACGCAGCGACCGTCGATGCTTACGGCTTCACTCAGGGATCCGGCTCGCGTTTCTACGCGCAAGATGTCCTCTTCCATAACCAAAACAACGCTGAGGTCAGTTGCACTCATCTTTGTCTACCCGCCATTGCTGTTTCACCTGAAAATGTTGCTCTCATGATTCCCAATGCTGTGGAAGATTGTCCCTATTGATCCACCTTACCGCCGCCACCTATAGCGGTTTGTTTATTCCTGCTGATCGCATTCTGGAAGTAGTACCATGGCCCTGACCAGATGTGGGCATGGATGAAGAAACTGTTCGGCCAATTCGAGCGCTTGCGTCACGACATTCTGAACGTCTGGGAGATAAAGCAGGACGATGGCTCTTCGCTTCTCTTTGTGCAGATGGTGCGGAACGTCTGGATTCCAGGGAACAAGACCGACAAACCGGAAGTAAGCGCGCCGACGTTCTGGGTGTGCAGGATTTCTGCCACGGATGACGGACACGCGTTTGAAGGTTTGCACTTTAAGGAGGTGTGGCTTTATTGGGACACGGCATTACTCGCCCCGTTCTTGCCCAAAGATGCCATTGCCTTCCAAACAAAGAATGTCATCGAGGGGGGTGATGCCAAGGTCGCAGGCAAGGCCGAGGGATAATGAATTCCTTGGGAGGCATCACGAGTATTGATCCTGTGTATGTACAACAGCTGGAGGGCGGTAGAGCTAGTTTGACAGTCGAAACATTTGAATGGGGTATGTTGAGTCTCTGAACATAATGTAGACCTTGTCGTTCATTTGCGGCAGCCTCTAAGTCCGAACTATCGCGAACTGATTCGTATATGCAGCGCCAGAAGAAAAGCGAGTCGCCAAAACCTAGTCCATGTAATGTCAGCCATAAAGCAGCTCAGGCGCAGACAGCTTCTGTCTATCAGACTTACTGTCCAACGGGCAGTGATATGAGCGCAATTACTGCCTGTCGGCCAGCTTGGTCGTATTGGGAAAGAAAGAGAGGTAGGTGGTAGCAGGGATGCGCTTTTCCGAATTCTACCTCACGACGCTCATTTCCGGGACATTGGCTGCCGTTTTTGCACCCCGTAGACCACGTGACCGTGAGCCACTTTGCTTGGCAAGTGCAGTCGAATGCGACGAAATCTGCTACCCTTCTCTTTCATCACTTTTACTGGCCCAAAATTGGCTCCTACGACTTACGCGCTGGGTTTGCCAAACACGGCTGCCTGTGCAGCATCATTCATGGACTTCTTCGACTACAAATATGGACACGCTTCCCACTTCCTGCTTCCCTCTTCCCTGCCGTAGCTCGTCAATCGGGCACACATCTTCTCACACAACCGCCTACATGAGTTCATATTGAGGACATATTACAGCTCATATAAAGGTTCCAGGAGAATCCGCCGTCGAAAATTGAGGTTTGTGACGCCGTTTCCGAGGTGCTTTTTCCAAGATGCCAAGAATAAAATCCCTGCCCTACGAGACCAAATGTTATTGCTCCGGGTAGGCTGCGAAACGGGCCCGGGTATTGGCCCCCAATCTCGACCCAAATTACTATGAATAGTGTACAACTCCGATCGCATAACCCGCGCCACAAGCCTAACTCCTTTCTAACAGCTGTGGATGTTCAACAGCAATTTGCAGCTTATCAATTGGTTTGTCTCTAGTTCACGGGGGCGTTTGCTACAGCACGCTATGCGGTCGGAGTTATACACTATTCATAGTAATTAGGGGGGCCAAAACCCGCGGCCTAGCTATGGGCCGCCATTTCTCCTTCAAGATATAGCTGCGTCAGTCGATAAAACTGTGCAGCTTCCATTCCAAATACACCAATCAAGATGCCTTCCTAGCAGGGCGAACTCGCATGCACGAGTTTCGGGTTCCTATCTACCATTGCTACGGGCCGCCATTTGTTTTCCTTCAAGACATAGCTGCGTCAGTCGATAAAACCGTGCAGCTTCCATTCCAAATGCACCAATTAAGATGTCTTCACAGCATAGCGAACTCACATACACGAGTTTCCAGTTCCTATCTACCACCCTTGCTACAGGCCCCCATTGCATGTCGTTGGCCGCCTCAATAATTGATCATGAGCGGTCTCAGATGTCACAAGGCTGAGAGCGAAGAACATGTATATAGTATACAGCCCGTTCGGTCTTTAGGATTGTGCTCATCCATATCACTCCAGCTGATGACTTGACCGGTCGTGTCTAGCATCTGTTTTCATGCCGTCTTGATACTCATTGACATCAGTCTAGCGGTTTAACCATTTGCCCATCTGTTCTAGTCGCTTCTTAGCTACATACACAATGCCTGACAGACGCCGTGATACGGACCCTGAGTCCGAAGAAGACGAGCCGTGGAGACCATTGCTGGATCAGTTTGAGCGAATTCTGAATAATAGGGTGGTCAAAATGGCTATGGGGATTTTGAAGGATAAGGCCGAAACCTCGCCAGCACCTCCAAAACGCGTCTTAACCTCGTTCACAGTGGAAGAAGACGATGTCGACGCCACATTTGTCATGCTATTGACTCAGCCAGGCTTCGAAGCGTGGCAGTCACAATTGGAGCAGCTACAGAAGTCGATTGAGCTCTGGCTGCAACAGGGACTTCAACACCAGCAAATTTGTTCTAATCTACACGTTGCTATTTTCAGCGAAGACGAAGAGGTTGCGGTGCATTTCACGAAGCATTATCATGCTTTCCTTCGGGCCTGCCGTGTTCTCCCATTGGATGATAGACTTCATCGAATCGATGGGGCCAGCACCAGGGTGGCGGAAACCATCGAGCAGATGCGGAATGGAATGTACCTTGTTTCAGAAGCAGGACAGCTATCGTCCAGTAATGACAAAGGCCTTTGCACTGCGATGCAGCACGGGAATACAGTCGTGGTTGCGAATTACATTGATATGAAGAAGGAAGAGCTTCCCGAGATCTTCGAAGGGCTATTTCGATTTCGATTCGACCTCACTCAGGTCGCCTTGAATGATGCCGTGAAGGCCATATTGAGGTCGATGGCAGCCTGGTCGGACAAGCGCTACAGTGGGAAAATGAAGTTTGAAGAAGGACTTGATGGCCAATACGCAGAGACATTTGCACGAAGGATCGCAAGGAAGAAGGGCAATAGCAAGGCGATGCAGATCAACTTGCAAGAAGAGCTCGGACGCGTAGTGGGCAGACAGACCGCTCGTCTCTTGAATGAAAGAGCGAAAGGCTCTACTGTTGACAAGTTTTGGATATCCAAGGGTGACCTGCTGGGCCAGGAGCCTGACATCACTGCTTTCCAAACAAAGCCGTGGCAGGAGCTACAAGCTATGGTAGGCTTGGAAGAAGTCAAAGCATCTTTGGAGTCTTTTCTGTGCGGGCTCTTGGTTGACTTCCATCGAGAACTACAAGGCCAAAGGCCATTGCGTTCTGGTTTGTCTAAGCTCTTCATTGGACCACTGTTAAAGATGTCGGCTATATACAGTTCAATCCTGCTCAAAAGTACAGAAACTGAAAGCTGAGGAGCCTATTACTCGGTCTCTCGCCAGCACATATACTCTCAGCCTAGTGGCCTTGGCATGACCT
>Ga0335072_10002643_pt1 | contig 27584 bp, 23 predicted proteins | sample Lox_Sample_21_FD_206725 | JGI IMG/M metagenome (GOLD analysis project Ga0335072, IMG submission 206725) | Soil microbial communities from Loxahatchee National Wildlife Refuge, Florida, United States - Lox_Sample_2.1 | ecosystem: Environmental > Terrestrial > Soil > Wetlands | place: USA... | reverse complement strand
CTCCGCAGAGAACGGTGGATTCGCCTGCCAGATGAAGTTCGCCTGGCCCGACAGCCAGAATCGCCCCTCTGTCGTATGCGGAAACAGAGTTGGCGCGCTCTCCGTCGGCGCCTGCACCTGAGGATGCTGCGTAACCGTGACGTCCGGCAGTTGCGCCGCCGCACGCAACCCGCAAATCATCGCGGCACACATCATCAAAAGCACCCGGACTGGCCACCCGGGCAGCTCGCCAGAAACTCTCATCGTCCTCGCATCAACCGGGCCCGGGCGTGCCCATCGGCCACCTGCGCTCCAGGTTAGCAATCCACATGCGCGCCAGAATGAAGGTTCGGTAAACTTCTCCGAGTCTGGCGCCTCTCTAAAAATTATCCTCGCCACGGTTACGAATCCGTGGCCCTCTCTGCTATCGTCGCTCCCACGGCTGTCGGCCATTCCCACACTTTACGAGGCTCACTCATGCCCTGCGATCCCGAAGAACTCCGCCACGTTCCCCTCTTTGAGCTGCTCGATAACGACGAAGCCGCCGTCCTCGCCGCCCAGGTCGAAGTCCGCCGCTTCGCCCCGCGCCAGCGCATCTTCAAGGAAGGCGAAGCGGCCGGCCACGCCTACATCGTCATGACAGGCAGCATCCGCGTCTTCACCACCGACGAGGATCATCAGGAAGTCACCGTCGATGAGCCTTCCCACGGCGATTTCTTCGGCTTCGCTTCGATGATGCGCGAAACGCCGCACCAGACCTCCGCCATGGCTGTGGAGGAATGCACCTGTCTCGAGATCGGTCGCGACGACATCGCCGCGCTGCTCACCCGCCGTCCCATGGCCGGCCTCGACATGCTCACCATGCAGGCTCGCCAGTTTCACTCTTCGCAGCAACTGGTTCGCAGCCGCGCCAGCCGCAATCCGAACGAGGTGATCGAAGAGCAGGAAACCTTCGGCGAACGCATCGCCGACGCGGTCGCCCGCTTCGGCGGCTCCTGGTACTTCATCATCACCTTCTCCGTCATCCTCGTCATCTACTCGTCGATCAATATCCTGCTCAAAGGCCGCGCCTGGGATCCCTATCCTTTCATCCTGCTCAATCTCTTCCTCTCGATGCTGGCTGCCATTCAGGCGCCGGTCATCATGATGAGCCAGAATCGCCAGGATGCGAAGGACCGCCTGCGCAGCGAACTTGACTTCGACGTCAACCGCCGTGCTGCGTCCGAAATCCAGTCCCTCTCCCAGCGACTCAGCCTCGTCACCGATAAGCTCGAGGACGTGGAGGAAATGATCCGCAAGACTCCAACGCCTGCTGCCTGAACGGCCCCGTTATTGACTTCCGGATTCGGGCCACAACCTCTGGCCGCTTACCACGAGCTATCCTGATTTCTTGACCACCGCCACTATCGCCGACCTCGTCGATCGCCTTCGCGCCGGCAGCACTCGCGCTCTCGCCCGGGCCATCTCCCTGGTTGAAAATGACACGCCCGAAGCCCCGGCGCTGCTCTCGGCTTGCTTCCCACACACCGGCAGTGCTCTCCGTATCGGCGTGACCGGCGCTCCGGGAGCCGGCAAAAGCACCCTGGTCGATCGTCTCGCCCGCGCGTTCCGCGATGCCGGCAAGACCGTCGGCGTCATCGCAGTCGACCCCACCAGCCCCTTTACCGGAGGCGCCATCCTCGGCGACCGCATCCGCTTTCAGGATCGCCACACTGACGTGGGTTTCTACGCAAGGTCCATGGCTACCCGTGGCTCCCTCGGCGGCCTCGCGCTCGCCACCGCCGACGTCGCCCTCGTTCTCGAAGCCAGTGGCAAAGACGTGCTGCTGATCGAGACGGTCGGCGTCGGTCAGGACGAGGTCGAGATCGCCCGCCTCGCCGACATCACGCTGGTCGTCCTCGTTCCCGGCATGGGTGACGACGTGCAGAGCCTCAAGGCCGGCGTCATGGAGATCGCCGACCTTTTCGTCATCAACAAGGCAGACCGCGACGGCGCCGACCGCGTCGAGCAGGAGATTCGCGGGCTCCAGTCGCTCGTGGCCAACCATCCTGAACGAACTCCGCCCGTCGTTCGCACCATCGCAACGACTGGCGACGGACTGCCGGCGCTGGTCGCCCAGACCGGAGAGCTGGAACAGTGGCTCCGCTCGGAAAACCGTCTGAACAAGCGCCGCACCCAACACTGGCAGCGACGGCTCGATGCGATGCTCCGAACCGAGTTGATGCGCCGCGCGCGTCAGAATGGCTTCGACGCAAAGGTGCTCCAGTACCACGCTGCGCGCATCGCCGCGGGCCATCAGGACCCATGGCAGCTCGTCGCGCAGTTAACGGAGAAGGTGTTCTCTCCCGGCGATTAGGCTTTCCCCCCTTCCAGCTTCTCCCTTCGCGCAGACTGTACGCCGTACCCTGTACCCTGAATTCATGCCCGAACTCGATCACATCGGCATCGCAGTCCAAAGCATCGATCAGGCGCGCAAGCTCTACGAGTCGCTCGGCCTCAAAGTCGTCCACGAAGAAACGATCGAGCACGAGCGGGTCCGCACTGCGTTGATCCCCGCCGGCGACGCCCGCATCGAACTCCTCGAGCCCACCACGCCCGACTCACCCGTTGGCCGCTTCCTCGCCAAACGCGGTGAAGGCCTCCACCACGTCGCTGTTCACGTCGAGGACATCTCGGCCGCGCTTGAAACCCTCAGGGCTCAGGGTGCTCGCCTCATCTCCGAAGACATTCAGACCGGCGCCGGCGGCCATCTCTACTTCTTCGTCCACCCCTCGAGTGCAGGCGGAGTACTGCTGGAGATTTGCCAGGATAGTGTGAGCGACGTCTGATGCTGCTTCTCGGAATCGACACCTGTGGCGCCACCGGAACCGTCGCCCTGGCCCGTCTGGAAGGCGACGACCTGACTCTCCTCACCCAAACCGAACTCCCCGGCAAGACCTGGTCCGCCCAGCTTGTTCCCGCAATCCGCGAGATTCTCACATCGCGTGACGCTGCCCTCGCCGCCCTCGCCGCCATCATCGTCACCAGCGGCCCGGGCTCCTTTACCGGCATCCGCATCGGCCTCTCCACGGCCAAGGGCCTGGCCGAGCCCACCTCCATCCCCATCCTCGCCGTTTCCCGCCTCGCTGTTCTCGCGCACAAAGCCGGGACCCGCGCCGCCGCCCTCGATGCCAGCCGTGGCGAGTTCTACTTCGGCGACTTTTCGGCGGCCGCCCCCACAGAATCGCTGCTCACGCGCGACCAGTTCCTCAACCCCGCTGCTGCGTTTGGCTCCCAACTCGCCGTGAGCGAACCAACCCTCCTCCTTGTTGCGCCCACCGCCGCTCTGGTCCCACCACCCACCGCTGCCGATGCGCTCGCACTTGCCGTGCCCCGCCTCCGCGCACGCGACTTCGACGATCCCCTGTTGCTCGACGGCAACTACATCCGCCGCTCGGACGCCGAGATCTTTTCCGGTCCGGGCGCATCCGGCTCCCGCGAAGCGCCTCGCCCGAAGTCCACTTCGCGCGCATGACCCTTACCATTCGCCCCCTGCAGCCCGCCGACATCGATGAGGCGGTCGCCATCGCAGCCGCCTCGCCGGAAGCCCCGCAATGGCCGCGTTCCGCCTGGCTGCCGTATCTGGACCCCGATCCCGCGAAACCCACCCTCGTTCGCACCGGACTAGCCGCTGTCGACCCAACCCAATCCAGCGCCCCGGCAATCCTGGGCTTCTCCTGCGCAACTCTCGTCCTCGACGGCGCCGAGAACCTCTGCCAACTGGACTCGATGGCCGTCCATCCAAGCCATCGCCGCCGCGGAATTGGCGCCTCCCTCCTGCGCGAACTCCTGACCTGGGCCTCCCAAAACAGAGCCCGCCACTTCTCCCTCGAAGTCCGCGCCTCCAATATCCCTGCGATCGCCCTGTATCAGCGTTTTGGCCTTCGCCAGGAAGGGCGACGCCCGCGCTATTACGCTCATCCTGAAGAGGATGCCCTGCTTCTGGGCACGCCGGTTACCGACGGTGACTCTCCTGGCATTTTTCCACTATGAAAGTGGTTGAACGTCAGGCTGCCGCGGTGCTAGCGTTGTACGTCTCACAATTTATGTGAGCAAACTCGCCCGGCGAACCACGATTGCCGCGGCTCCGCCGGGAATGATCCCGTACCGGAGGAGTCCCTATGGATCTGGAAGCGAACGTTCAGCCGGATAGTGAAGCAATACGTCAACTGGAAGAAGAGCACCGTCACTATTCGGAAAAGCTCGAAGAACTGCTCCAAAAGAACTGGCTATCTGAAGACGAGCAACTCGAGGAAGTTCGCCTGAAGAAACTGAAACTCCATATCAAGGATCAGCTAACCATCGTCCGGAGTCAGACGCGCGCTTACAGCGCTGCCTGACTGCAATTCCTTCATCTTCACCACCCCTCGCGACGCCGCGTCATCGCCCCAACGAGGGGTGTGTTGAAATCCCGGGCCCGCTCCACCCCTCACCCACAGGCCCGCCCCCAGGTCCCGCCGCTCACCGATCAGGACGAAATTCGAAGTACGCCAGGTTCATATTTCCCTGCGTCAGGATATGCACCGTCAGCACACTCCTCCCGGCCGGCAGCCTCACTTTAACCAGGTCTTTCGCGAGGTTCCAGTGGTGCCATTGCCTCCAGGCAATGGGATCGGCAGCGTCATACGTCGTCGGAATCGTGAGCGGTCCGCTTGCGTCCTTTCCATTCACATCCAGAGCAATGCTGCCCCCCCGATTCGACGTGTAGAGCAAATCGACGACGTAAGTTCCCGCCCGGGCAACCTCCACGGAGATGTTGAACCACTCGCCCGGCTCCGTCCATCCGACGTAGAGCTGGCCCTCTTCCACCGGCACTCGATCGTATGGGCTGTTGTCGATCGCATCATGGAACTTCGTGTACGACGTGTCGACGCCCTCGTCTTTTCGAAACTCATTCAGATACGTTCCGTCGAGCGGATTTAGTTCGCCGCTGCCGTGATTTTTCGCGTCCGTATCGTGATAAGCCACTCCTTCGCCACCGAGGTCGTAATAGGCACACATCACGCGTCCCGGAATCTTCTGCGCGCCTCCCGTGTACCGGCTGTCCGTAAAAGGTAAACCGCGATAGCCCGCCATCGCCTGCGCGTCGGCTAACCCTGTGAAACCTCCCGCCACCAGGCAAACCCCAACCACAATGCATCCTGATCTCAACCTGTGTCCCCCCGCTCACCACGGTAATTCCAGGACCTGCGAGACGCCACATCAGTAATGCTATTTGGACATGGATTTCTTTCTGTTTCAGCGATCTGGCTCTAGAATGGGAAAGACTTTCAGACGAACGCCCGGTTCGTTGCCTGCAACCGGTCCTGCTTTCCTGGTTTTCGTGTCCGGCTCAATCGCAAAGCTGCTCGTTGCCCTGTGGCCTGCCTCGTCTGACCGTCCATTTAATTGCTCATGGTGCGTGACGGATATTTCTACGGACTGGCTCTTGTTGCAGTTGCCGCAGTCCTCTGGCTCACAACCCGCCACTGGGAATGGGCGATCCTTCCCCTGCTGCTCGCCGCCTTCTTTCTCTGGTTCTTCCGCGATCCCGGTCGAACCATCCCCACCGAGCGCGGCCTCGTCGTCTCGCCGGCCGACGGCAAGGTCACCGAAGTCGCCCGCATCAACACTCCGGACGGCGCGCGCCTCCGGATCAGCATCTTTCTCAGCGTGTTCGACGTCCACGTCAACCGCTCCCCTGTCGAAGGGATCCTGCGCGAGGTTCGCTATAAGAAGGGCGAATACATGAACGCCATGAACCCCGAATGCGCCGTGCGCAACGAGCAGAACCTTGCCGTCGTCGACTGCATTGAGGGCTACCAGGTCTCCTTCGTCCAGATCGCCGGCCTTCTCGCCCGCCGCATCGTCTTCAACAAGAAGCCAGGCGATCTGCTCGAACGCGGCGAACGTGTCGGCCTTATCAAATTCGGCTCGCGTACCGACGTTCTGCTCCCCGGCAACGCTGAGCCCCTCGTTGAGCCCGGAGACCGCGTGCGCGGAGGTGCCAGCATCGTCGCCCGCATTGCCTCCCCCGACCACGACCGTATGCTTGCCTCGGTCGGCGCGGAGCTTCTCGTATGACCCCGGGCGGTATGAATCCGGAGCCCCAGACCTTCCTCCGCCCCGGCGCAGCTTCCAGGTTCCACGCCCAGCCACCGCGCCGCCGGCCTCGTGGCATGTTTCTGCTGCCCTCCACCTTCACAGCCGTGAACATCGCTGCCGGCTTCTTCGCCATTACACAAAGCCTTGAGGGCTCCGCGTCGCAGCCTCACCACTTCGACTACGCCGCCCTCGCCATTGGCCTCGCGATTCCCTTCGACGCCCTCGACGGCCGCATCGCCCGCCTCACCAATACCGAAAGCGAATTCGGCCGCGAACTCGACTCGCTCGCCGATGTCATCACCTTCGGCGTCGCGCCCAGCATCCTCGCCTTCGCCTGGGGTTTTCGCTCCCTGCCTTCCGCCATGCCCCACGAGTTGCGCCTGAAGCTGGTGCAGTTCGGAGCCTTCGTCTGTTTCCTGTTCCTCCTTTGCGGAGCCAGCCGCCTCGCCCGCTTCAACATCAGCGTTAACCCCATCCCCAAAAATCCTGGCCGTCCCGGCCGCAAATATTTTGTCGGGATGCCCATCCCTGCCGCCGCCGGACTCGTCGTCGCCGTCGTGCACGGTTTTATCGGGCTGCCCATTTTCACCTGGTGGCTGGCCATCATCTGGGGCCTCCTCGTCGGCTTCATCGGCTTTCTCATGGTGAGCACCTGGCGCTTCTGGAGCGGCAAGGAGATCAATTTAACCGGACGCCAGCCCTTCCGCTGGATCGTCCTCCTGGGTGTGAGCATCTATTTGCTGGTCTTCTTCTCTCGCGTCGTGCTGCTCATTCTCGCCTTCGTCTACATGTTTTCCGGGGTGATCGCCCGCCTGGCTTATTCGTGGCGCCGCCATCACCCACCGTCCAGGAACCCTCTGCCTTCTTCACAAGGTCCGGTGGGATGACCGATCAGCAAAGAATTGCCATCGTAGGCGCCGGCACGCTGCGCGGCAAAGAACTCAATGACTCGCTCGCCGACTCGCCGTTCGCCGGCGCCGACTTCCTGCTCATGGACGACGAGGCCCAGCTGGGCAGCCTCGAGGCTGTCGGCGACGAGGTCACGTTTATCCAGCGCATCGATCATGATTCCTTCAGACACGTCGACTTCGCCTTTTTCACCGGCGACCAGGATCTGACCCTCAGACACTGGGAGAACGCCCATAAAGCCGGCGCCAGTATCGTCGACATGTCGTTCGCACTCGAAGGCAAGCCCGGCGTGCTGGTTCGCGCTCCCTGGGTCGACGAAGCTCTGCCGCCCGCTCCCGCCCAACCCGGCTCCGAAACTCCTGGCCTCGAAACTCCCGCCATCGTTCCGGCACATCCGGTGGCTGTCGCCCTCACACTCCTGCTCGGCCGCATCACACAGTCCACTCCCATTCGCATTGCCTCGTGCACCGTCCTCGAGCCGGCCTCCGAGTACGGCCGCGCCGCGATGGATGAGCTTCATCAGCAAACCGTCAAGCTGCTCAGCTTTCAGGAACTGCCTCGCCAGGTCTATGACACCCAGGTGGCCTTCAACACCACGCCTTCGTTTGGGGACTCGGCGAAATTCAGCCTGGCTGCCAGTGAATCCCGCATTCGTCGCCACTTTGCGCTGCTTGCAGCCGGACGCGTACCCGACATCGGCCTGCAGCTTCTGCATACACCGGTTTTTCACGGATACGGTATTTCGCTCGCGGTCGAACTGGCCACGCCCACATCGCTCGATCAGATGGAAGCATCGCTCGCAGGCGAGCACGTCGAAATCGTCACCGCCGAGTCCGATCCGCCGACCAATCTCACCGTCGCGGGCCAGGCAAATATCCTCGTCCGCGTGCGCCCGCACAACACCCGCGATGCGGAGACCACTCGTTTCTGGATCTGGGCCGGCCTCGATAATCTGCGCTTTGCTGTGCTGAACGCCCTGGCCTGCGCCATGGAACTCAAGCGACTGCGGCCCAGCGGCGAGGTGCAGTAAGGCCGTTCTGAATCGGTCTCTCCAGCCGAACTTACTGCACTGCAAAACAGTCAAGGTCGTTGGCGAACGCAAGGGGACCCGAATAATGGCGCGCGATCTCCGTCCGCGTTTCGTTCTCCTTACCCAGCGTTCTCAGCATCCGATGCGACAGCACCAGCTGCCGAACATGAGCGTTCGCGGCTGTCGCCCCAATCACCGAAGGCGGCATATGCAGTCGCCTCTCCACGCCGGTCGCTCCCTCCGGCACAGCGTTATGGGCGACCAGCACATCCGCGTTCATGGCCAGTTTCGTCAGCCCATCTCCATCGCCGTTCGTGTCTCCACTGAAGACAATCCGCTTGCCACCAATCTCCACTCGCCACGCCAGCGCTGGAAACGCACCGTGAATCACCCGCACCGCCGACAGCACCATCGCGTCATTGCGCAGGACGGGTATCGGCGCTGAGCCGGCCCCGACATCGTGCGGCTGCAGCTTGTAGCTGTCCGTCTTGCCGGCATCCACCATCTCGCTCAGATACCGCCACGCCCCATGCGGATCGCTGAACAGGTCACGCACGAATTCCGTCGTCGACGGCATATATTCATTCCCCACGGGTCCGTACACCGGCAGCGGACGCCTTCGATCTCCAAACCACGAAGAAAACACCAGCGCTGGAAAATCGCCGCTGTGGTCGATATGAAAATGGCTGAACAGCAGAACGTCCAGGTCGGACATCCGCGCTCCGCTCTCTCCAAAACGCAGAGCACTGCCTCCGCCCGCATCCACCATCACTCGCGCACGGCCGTCGTCCCATATCAAATAACTGCTGGCCGCGCGTTTGTCCTCGAGCTCGGGCCCACCCGAACCCAGCACCTGCACGAATACGCCCGAAGCGCCGCATCCCTGCGCCTGCGCCCATGATGCTGCACAAATCGCCATCAGCGTCAGCACGACGGGCAATATCTTCGCCGTCAGTCTCCGCAAGCCCACCCGCAGCCTCCAATCCAGGCTGTTCCCGTTCAGGCCCTCTCCGTAACCGATGGCGATTACACCTGCACCAGCGCCGGTTCCGGCTCCGCCTTGCTCGCGCTCCGCGGCGCGCGTCCTGTCGATCGCCGCACCACCAGCGCAGGCCGCACGCCGTACTCGGCGCCTTTGCCGCTGTCCTGGCGAATGCTGTAGAGTGCGCGAAACGCCACTCGCGCTATCTCCTCTCGCGACAATCGCACCGTCGTCAGCGCCGGCTGGGTGAACGCGCTGATCTGGATATCGTCGAACCCCACGATCGAAATGTCCTCCGGCACGCGCAGCCCGAGTTCGTGGATCGCCCCCAGCGCCCCGATCGCCGTCATATCGTTCGAAGCCAGGACCGCGGTCGGCCGCGCCTGGCGGCTCAGCAGGCGCGCCATCGCATCGTGACCGCCATTCACCTGATGATTCCCCTCTTCGATCCAGTCGGCGCCGATGCCCCGGCGCCGGAGGCAGCCGATAAACGCCTCCCGCCGCACTCGAGCCGAGCGCAGCATCAGCGGCCCTGAGATAAACGCAATCTCCGTGTGTCCCAGCCCGACAATATGTTCCACTGCTGCATCCACGCCGGTTGCATAATCCACCACGATGTTGCTCGTCAGCTTCTCCGCTGTCCCGGTGTCCAGAAACACCAGCGGAATATCGCGGCTCTGGAACTCCGTGATCAGGCGTGCGTCCATCTCCGAGGTCATGATCGCCACGCCGTCCACTTTCCGCTGCAGCATCCTCCGCACGCAGATCTCCATGCGCGCTGAATCGTAATTCGTGTTGGCCACCAGCACTTCCTGCCCGTTCTGCACGGCCATATCTTCGAAGCTTTTCACCAGCTCGGGAAAGAAGGGATTCGTGATGTCGGAAATGATGAGCCCATAAAGGCTGCTCCGCCCCGACCCCAGCGCCCGCGCCCACGTGTTGGGATAGAAACCCAGCTCTTCGATCGCACGCTGCACGCGCTCCTTCGTCTCCGGCGTCACCTTGTCTGAGCCGTTGATGGTTCGCGAAACCGTTGCGGTCGATACTTTCGCGCGGCGCGCCACTTCTCTGATATTCATCGCGGGTGCCTGACCTCTTATAGTCCATCCGCATGAAACTTAGAAAGCGGCTCGCGGTAAGCGTTTACGCCAACGCCCCGCTTTCCTGTACGATGGCCCCCATGAAACCGGCCATCCTTCGATCCTTCACTGCTGTCCCTGTTCTTTTCTGCCTTATCCTCGCTGCTTCCGCTCAAAAACTTCCCCGCTGGACCGAGCACCAGGCCAACGCCTGGTACGCACAGCAGCCCTGGCCCGTGGGCAGCGATTATCTCCCCTACAACGCCATCAACCAGCTGGAAATGTGGCAGGCCGATACCTTCGATCCCCAGCGCATCGACCTCGAACTCGGTTGGGCCGAAGCAGCCGGCATGAATACCATGCGCGTCTTCCTCCACGACCTTCTCTGGCAGCAGGACCCTGAGGGCTTCCGCAAACGCATCGACACTTTCCTCGCCATCTGCGCCAAACACCACATTCGCCTCATCCTCGTCCTGTTCGATTCGTGCTGGGATCCCAACCCCAAACTCGGCCCGCAACACCCGCCTACTCCAGGCGTACACAATTCCGGATGGGTGCAGAGCCCTGGTCGCGCAGCGCTGGCCGATCCGGCACAGTACCCGCGTCTGGAAACGTACGTGAAGGGCGTGATCGGCGCCTTTGCTTCCGATCCGCGCATCCTCGCATGGGATCTCTGGAACGAGCCCGACAATACCAACATTCCCGCCTACAGCGTCGAGGAGCCCGCCAATAAAATCGAACTCGTCGATCGCCTGCTTCCGCAGGTCTTCGACTGGGCGCGCTCACAGCATCCAGCCCAGCCCCTCACCAGCGGTCTCTGGCAGGGCGACTGGACCTCCCTCCAAACCCTTACCTCCGTTCAGCGCACCCAGGTGGAACAGTCCGACGTTCTGTCCTTTCACAATTACAGCTGGCCCGAGGATTTTGAGCAGCACATCCTCCTTCTCCAGCAGTATCACCGCCCCATCTTCTGCACCGAATACATGGCGCGCGGCATCGGCAGCCTCTTCGACACCATCCTGCCCATCGCGCAAAAGTATCGCGTCGCCGCCATCAACTGGGGCTTCGTCCAGGGAAAGTCACAGACGTATCTTCCCTGGGATTCCTGGATTCACCCCTACGTCCTCAATCAGCCGGCGGTCTGGCACCACGACATCTTCTATCCCGACGGCAAGCCGTATCGCCAGCACGAAGTCGATATCATCCGCTCGCTGACCAGCGCCACCAATGACGCGGCTGAAAGCCCGAAATCCGCGTCGCAACCGTGAAGGCCCTTCGGTTATTGCAATCGCCGCAGATTCTGACTGCATCCGTGTACGATTTCGCCATGCACGCAACGCGAGTCTCCCTTGCAGTCATCGCCCTGATCTTCCCTCTCCTCCCGGTGTACGCCCAGCAAAGCCACTGGGCCAGCGCCGAAAACAAAACCGCGCAGTACATCCTCGACATGGAACGCAAGTGGGTCGAGGGCGTCTGTGTGGACAACGGCGTCGTCGCCGGTCTGCTCGCCGACGACTTCCAGGGCACATCAACCGCAGGCGCGCGCTTCACGAAAGCCGACGAGCTGCGAGACGAGAAGGCTCCGCGCATCGCCCACGATTGCGGGCTCGATGAAACCAGGGTGCGTTTTTTTGGAGACAGCATCGCTCTCGTCTACGGCAGCGAGCACGCCGTCGGCAAGGATAAGTCCCAGCCCGGCGCAAAGGTCTGTCAGATCTGGACCGATACCTGGCTGAAACGCGGCGATCAATGGCAGATCATCGCTTCCCAGGACAATCGCGTGCCATGCAAGTAATCAAAGAACCGCGATTGCAGAGCAATTCCGCCTGAGTCGGAGTAAAAATCCCGAACGATGCGAAGCACACGACGGGCTGAAACGGCTCTTCGTGAGACTCGAGACTGAGCATGCGTCCAGGAAGCACGCAAGGACGCCCTTTCATGACGAATAGTCACGATAAGAATCTGATGATTTGATGGTATTTCGAGCCGACGCCCCGGATCACCCACTAACCCGGAAAGATTGGCTCCTCAGGTAGGACTCGAACCTACAACCCTTCGGTTAACAGCTAGGATTTCGTCCATATCAGCACCACCCAGTAGAGCCCAATCTTGCTCATTTTCAGCCATTTACCGAGGACCGTCATCATGGTAAAAATGTGGGGACCACCCACGATTTGCCGCTATTTTGAGCAAGTATACCCACAAAAATCCCCACATTTTTTGAAGGCGGTTTGGGAGCATGAAATCCGATTGTCGAGTTCACGACAGGCGCCCACCTCGAATCTAGCCATGGGACAAGACCTCCGGCTACGACGTGACGATCGCGGCCAAAGTACGAGTCGGCGACTCTCGTCCAAGTGGATCGCCGGAGCGTGTGGAAGAGTGGTTTGCCCTGTACGCGATGATTGACAGTCGAACCTGCTGAATCAGCGGCACTGGCATCCGCAGACAAACAACGGCAACGCGGCTGCCCTCGACAATTCTGTTGTCGCCTTCAACCGAACCAAGTGGATCAAGGAGGGATGATCCTCTGCGATCAGCCGTCGAGACCCGGATCGATGACAATGCGACACATGACTGACCCTGTGAGCACGGTCGCCGGATTTCAAATGCCGGCATAACGCATAAATTACTGTTGTAACTCTCATTATTATTTACATTGACACTATGACAGGTTCCTGAGAAAGTCGTACCGTTCCCCTGTTTTGTTCTCCCTGTGTACGCTCACAAATTGCAACTCAGAGAAGCTCGATTGCAATGATTTTTCCGGCCCGGCGTCGCTGACGGGTACGGGTGTCGTGCATTTCGGCGGATAGGCCGGCTATTTTTCCTGTTCTACTGCCAAGGCTGCCGGAACCGTCCGGTTGGTCGCTTCACGATTGCAGGCTGTATTGCTGAAGCCCTTTTGTTTGCCTGGTAATTCCCTTCCGCCAAAACTTTCGGTACGTCTGTCTACTTTTCAATCTTTCCGTGCGGCATCGTCCGGCAGTCCGCGCGAGGTAGTCGCTCACGGTGTTTTGCAAGCTGCAATTTCTGTCTGGAGTCCTTATGTTTTGGCGTCCCCCTGTATGTCCGGCTCGAAAGCCTCAAGGCTCATTTGTTCCTTTCTCTGTCTGTCGGAAAAGCAAGGCCGACTCCAGGGCGCGCTCGAATTCTTCTTTCTCGTGCCTGGTTTCGATTCTCCCGATGAGCGCAACCTGCCTGCCTTTCCTGCTGCTCCCCGCTGTCGCGCTCTTTGTGTCTCCCAATGTGTCGCAGGCACAAAACGTTTACGGTGATTACAAGGTCGTCGGCACCGGCGCTGATGCAGGCATATCCTTTGAAATCCTCGCCACCGTGCCGCCGCTGACGCAGGGGCTTCAGCCGACCTTCAGTTTCGTCAGTTGCACAGTGCCGGCTGGGGAGAGTTGCAACCAGGCAGCCTATGGCGCCGCTGGCGGGCAGATTCGCCTGACGACGATCTCTGGGCCTAATGTCATCAACCGCACTTGGTCTTTTTCTTCACTCCTGCACACGGGCGTTTATATCGGTCAGACCGGCTCTGGCGTGGAGCCCGGCTACCTCGTTGTATCTGGTGCGGACGCCACCGCCGGCCAACCACAGAGCAACGCCACCAGCTCCACGTTCCAATATCCCCTTGAGGTTACCGTCAACGATTCGGCGCCTGCTTACCAGAGCGGCGTGACAGTGACGTATACAGCCCCGGGTTCCGGACCCAGTGCATCGTTGCCCAACGGCGGCGTGGCGACAACCGACAGTACCGGCCGGGCGCGTCTTACTCCGACGGCCAACAACATTCCTGGAGCCTATCCAATCACTGCTACTGCCGACGTTGGCGGAAGTACGTTCCAGACTAGCTTCATAGCGGCCAACGTTAATACGGCCAATGCCACCGGCGCTTGCCAGGTGACCACTTCGAATGACGATTTCAGCGCCGGCTCGTTGCGTTATCAGGTGGCGGCCTGTGGAAGAGGCGGCACGATCACCTTCGCTTCCGGCATCAACACCGTGAATGTGGAAGCCGGACAGGATATCCCCCTCACGCAGGATCTGACGATTGACGGGGACGGTGGGGTCACGATCAACGGAAACGGCGTGTCGCGGATTTTCTTTATCGCAGGAGGGTCCATCACGCTTCAAAACCTGACCCTCCAGAACGGCGTGGCGGTGGGAGGATCGGGGGGAGTCGGCAGCACGGCGGGAGGTGGCGGCGCGGCAGGAATGGGCGGCGCGATCTTCGTCAACGCAGGTTCGCTCACGATCAACAATGTCACGTTCAGCAACAATCAGGCCGTCGGCGGCAATGGCGGGGCTGTGACGAGCGGCTTCTTTCTGGGCGGTGGCGGCGGCGTGGGCGAACCCGGGGGCACGTCCGCATCCGGAATCAACGGCAATGGTGGCGGCGGAGGAGACTTCGGTTCGAGCGGAGGCGGAGGCACGGGGGGCGCTCAGAACGGCCAGGGAGATGGAGCCGGCGGCGGGAATGGCGGTAGCGGTGCGTTTAGTGGTGGCGCGTCCGGCGGTCTCGGGAGTGGAGGATTCGGTGGTGGTGGCGGCGGCGGTATCGTCACTGGCGGCCCTGGCGGCACCTTTGCCGGCAGCGGCGGAGGACAGCCGAACCTGGGTGGCGGAGGCGCCGCGGGTCTGGGCGGCGCCATCTTCATGCGCAACGGCACGCTCTCGCTCACCAGCGCCATTTTTGTCAGCAACATCGCCAGCGGAGGTGCGGGCGAATCAGGCGGCGGCAACGGCCAAGGCAAAGGCGGAGCGCTGTACATCAGCTCCACCGCGTCAGCCGCGAGCACGACGGCCTTACCGACATTCAGCGCTGATGCAGCAAGCAGTGCAGGTGCAGGTACGGCCTGCAACACCGTAGTGGGCTCGAATGCACTCGACACCAACGATATTTGCGGTGTGCTGACGGGACCCGCGACACACTTCGCAGTGATCGCACCGTCCCCAGTGACTTCATACGTGGCCTATCAAATCACCGTGAAGGCACTGGACGCCCAGAACAATGTGGTCACGGGCTATACCGGTACCGTGCATCTGACCAGCACCGATCCTGGATTCGTGAACGGCACGGGCGACAGCATGCTGACGAATGGTGTGGGCACCTTCGGTGTCGCGATGAAGCAGGCCGGCACGCAGACCATCACGGCAACCGACACTGTCGATCCATCGACCACGGGTATCTCAAACAGCATTCTCGTGAATCCTGGTGCTCCGGACCGCGTGATCCTGTCCGCACCACCGGCGATTAACGCAGGCGAATCTCTCACGTTTACGGTGACAGTGACCGACATCTACGGAAACCAGTCGACCGGCTATAACGGGACCCTGCACTTTACCAGCACCGACGCAGCGGCAGCGCTTCCCGGCAACTCGGTGCTGGCCGGCGGAACCGGCTCCTTCAGCGCTGTGCTGCGAACGGCAGGTACACAAACGGTTACAGCAACCGACACCGTGACGAGTTCGATCACCGGAACCTCGAACACGATTGCCGTGTCGATCCCGACCTTGGTGGTGACCTCGACTGCGGACAGCGGCACAGGCTCACTACGAGCCGCGCTGGCGGCCGCAGCGACCAGCGGCTCTGCGAATATTACGTTCGACCCAACCGTCTTCGCGACACCGCAAACCATCACTGTCGCGAGCACACTGACTCTTCCCTCAAACACGACCATCGTCGGCGCGACCAGTGGCAGTGGAGCTTCGCTGAAGAATCTCGTCAAAGTGAGCGGTGGGGGGGCGAGCAGCGACTTCCCCGTCTTCACGGTGAATGGGGGCGTGACGGGCGCGGCCATGACCAACCTGATCATCGCCAATGGGCACATCAACAGTCAGGGTGGCGGCATTCTGAATTCGGGGCAGCTCACCATTACCAGCTGCACGCTGACCAACAACTACGCCGGCGGTTATGCCACCGGAGGGGGGAATGGTGGCGGCGCCATCTTCGCCACCGGCGGTGGCTCGTTGTCTATTGTGAGAAGCACATTCACCGGGAATACTTCTGCGCCAGGAGGAGCCATCGGCGCAGACAGCGGCCAGGTGACGATCACCGGCAGCACCTTCTACGGCAACACTGCCATCGACGGCAGAGCTGGAGGCGCCATTTTCGTCAACTCCGCGAATGTGTCCGTTTCCAGCAGCACTTTCTCCGGCAACTCGGCGGCGGGTGGAGGCGGCATCTTCAATTACGGCACTCTGACCGTGAGCAACAGCATTCTAGCGGGCAATCCGGGCGGCGACTGCGGAGCGGGCGGCTCTTCCAGTTGTCCCGCCAACGGCACCAACGGCAATGTAGTTGGCGTAGCGGGCATCAGTCTGGCCCCGCTGGGCAGTTATGGCGGTCCGACCCAGACGATGCTTCCACTGCCGGGCTCGCCGGCCATCTGTGCCATCAACCCATCGGCGGCGACCGGGACGGATCAGCGCGGCGAGTCGCGCACCACGACCTACAGTTCGGCAACCTGCCAGGACGCGGGGGCCGCGCAGACGAACTATGCCATGAGCTTCACCACGAATCCCGCCACCTCAGAAAGTTCCGGCGTGCCGTTTGCGGCTGCGGTGACGCTCACAGAAAGCGGATCGCCGTTCACGGGAGCAGGCGTGAGCATCCCGGTAACCCTGAGCGGCGGTGCGACCCTGACCGGATCTCCTGTTTCGGCCAGCACCAGCGCCGGGATCGCCAACTACTCCCTCACCGTATCGAATCTGACATCCGTCTCGGGCCTGCAACTGGACGCCGATCTCACGCTGGACGACCCCATTGCAATTTCGGCGACGAGCAACAGCTTCAGCCTCAATCCAGTAAGCGCACCTGTTATAAGCGCCTCTTTCAGCCCGTCGACCATCGTCTCCGGGAGCAATTCGACGCTCACTATTTCCGTCACCAATCCAAACAGCACATCTCTCTCCAACGTCGTGTTCAACAACACGGTGCCGCCGGGCACCACGCTGGTCACACAGACCGGTGGCAACTGTTCCACTGCAGCCACAGGCGGCGGCACGATCTCTCTGAACCCACCGACGTTCTCGAGTACGTCGACCTCGTTGGGGGCGGGAGCTTCCTGCAATGTCACCCTCGAGGTGCGAGGGAACACTGTTGGCACCGCGATCGACACCACCAGTTCCGTCACCGCGACGGGATCACCCGCAGGCGTTCCGGCGACGGCTACGCTCACCATCAACGCTGCGGTAACTCAGCTTGGCTTCAGGGACTCGCCGCAGGCGACGGTAACAGCCGGCGGCAATGCAGGCGGATCCATCCAGGTTGCCGAGGAAAATGCCGGCGCCTCGATCGTGACCACGGCGGCAGACTCGATCACGCTCACCGTAACGGGTCCCGGCAGTTATGCAAAAACCTACACCGCGACCGCTGCGAGCGGAATAGCCACTTTCGACTTGTCCGCTGCGGCACTTACAGCTGTCGGGACTTACACCTACACTGCGTCCATCAACACGAGCCCCTCCGTGACTAACGCCCAGGCCAGCGAAACGGTAAGCGCCGCTGTCGCAGCAACTGAGACCGCGGTCTCCGGCACTCCCCAGGTCACGATGATTGGATCGCCATTTGCCTCGCCGCTGAAGGTGAAAGTCACAGATCAATATGGAAACGCGGTTGCGGGCGCTACAGTCGTTTTCGCCGCGCCGGCCACCGGAGCTGGCGCGAGCTTCTCCACTCCGGCAGTTACTGCGGCTGATGGCACGACCACCGTGACCGCAACCGCCAACGGTATTGCTAGTACCTCGCCTTACAGTGTGACGGCCGCTGTCGCCGGCGTTGGCACCTCCGCCACCTTCTCGCTCACCAACGCCCAGCACCCGACATCACTCGTCGTGTCATCTTCGTCTGCGTCTCTGGTGTATGGCCAGCCTGTCATCATCAGTGCGAGCATCACGCCCGCCAATGTCGCCGGATCGTCGCCCACAGGTTCTGTCAGCTTCTACGATGGCACAGCGGCATTGACCCCTGCGAGCACCGTTGCTGCGGCGGGGGCCGCTTATACGGTCAGCGCTCCCGCGGTGGGCAGTCATAGTTACGCGGCGCTGTACGGCGGCGATGCAAACTTTTCCGCAAGCGCGCTCAGCGCGGCCTCCGCCGTCACCATCGGCAAGGCTAACTCCACACTTACCGGTCCCACTCCTGCCCCTGTATTCGCCTACGGCGCAGGCGGCGACATCACCGTTTTTATTGCCGGACAGTATTCCGGAGCGGGCATTGCCACACCGAGCGGAAATGTCACCTATACCATCGGAACAGGTTCGCCGCAGACAGCCATCATCGCCTCGGGCGCAGCTACCCTCCCGGTGCCCACCACGCTGGCCGCCGGTAGTTACACCGTCTCCGCCAGCTATACAGGCGACAGCGACTACAATCCTTCGGCATCGATCCAGTTCACGCTGACCATTGGCAAGACTACGGCTTCAGTCCTGCTCGGTGACTTGTCGCAGACTTACACGGGCAGACCGCTCTCTGTCACCACAACCACCGCACCACCAGGCCTTACAGTCGATACGACCTATAACGGCGCGTCCGCGCCACCGACAATGGCGGGAAACTATGCCGTCCTCGCCACCATCAACGACGCCAACTATCAGGGGTCGGCGACCGGCACGCTTGCAATCGCGAAAGCTGCCTCGACCACGACGCTCTCGCTCTCCGGCAACTCCGTTAATCCGGGTCAGAGCGTTACGATGACCGCAACGGTGACCTCCGCTGCCCTCGGCACGCCCACCGGCTCTGTCAGCTTCTTCGACGGCACAACCCTGCTCAATACGGCTCTGCTGACTTCCGGCACTGCTGCCTACACGACAACCGCGCTTGCCCCGGGCGCTGCGCACGCGATCACTGCGATGTACTCGGGCGATCTCGACTTCACGCCGAGTTCCGCATCCTCGGCCACGATCGTCGTCAGTTCACTGGACTTCACTATAGCCGTCAGCGGCGCGACGACTGCCTCGGTGATGCCCGGGGCGAGCGCCTCCTGGCAGGTCACGGTCGCACCCACTTACGGCAATTATCCGGGCACCGTTGATTTCCAGGCTGCAGGTCTGCCGTCCGGCGCGACGGCCAGCTTCTCGCCTCCCTCACTCGCCGCTACTGCTGGACCCCAGACCCTCACGTTAACGATTCGCAGTGCAGCAACCACCGGCATGCTGCACCCCGAATCGACGGATCCCAAAGCTCCGCTCCTGGCCTTTACCTGTCTGGCGCTCCTCGGCGCAGGCCGGATGCGGCGACGCGGACGCATCCTGCGGCGTATGTTGTGCCTGCTCGTGCTGCTGGGCGCCGGCATGGCGGCAATAACTCTGAGCGGCTGCGGAAGTAACTCCGGTTTCTTTGCGCGGGCTCCGCAAAACTACCCGGTTACCGTCACCGCAACCTCGGGCAGCCTGCAACATTCCACCACCGTAAACCTGAACGTCCAGTAGCGATTCGCCCGGAGCCTGGGTCGGCCACTACGCTGGCCCACGTCCGGCAGGAGAGAGGGAATGCAACGAATCTTCCGCAGTGTATTGGTGCCCCTGGCGATCGCCGCAGCAACCATGCTGTTCACTCCTGCCCGGTCGGCGGCGCAGACGCAGTCCTCGAAACGGCAGAATGCCCAGCTACCGGACAACCCCGCCCTCGATGTCGCAGTCACTTATAGCGCCACTTTCTCCGACCTCATCACCACCTCGAGCTTCTGGATGCAAGGGGGCAGCGCGCAGATCCATGGCCGGTTCTATCGCGGTCTGGGGTCAGTAGCGGACATCGCTGGCATGCACATTGCTAACATCAATTCGACCGGTGTTGGTCTGGACCTTGTCACCGCGACTTTCGGCCTGCGTTACACCTGGTCGCCATCTCACACGCGCTACAGCCTCTACGGACAGGGGCTGGTGGGCGAAGCATTCGGCATGAACAGCGTCTTTCCCGGCACTGCAGGCGCTACTCCGACCGCCGACAGCCTTGCCGTGAAAACCGGCGGTGGTCTCAACATAAACGTGAAGCGTCGCATCGCCGTGCGCGCTTTCGAAGCCGACTATCTTCGCACCCAGTTGCCAAACTCCACAGACAACGTTCAGAACAACCTTACAATCTGCGCAGGGTTCGTCGTCCGCCTCAAATAGCGAGCCAGAGACTTCAATCGTCAGGCCGATCGATGGAGATGAACACCTTTATCGGTGGATTTCTGGTATCAGGGCACGCCAGATTCGAAACGAGCCTGATCCCCGGGCTTGCCGCTGGAGACTTCAAGCTACCTTGCGCCATGCGGACTCCTTTCGTGGTGAAATCTGGCGTCGTTGACATGGGCGGTTTAGCGCTGAAGGAACCATGTCATCTTGTAGGCACGCGACACAGATCAGCTTAGTGACGCATTGCGGACTCTGCCGATCTGGCCCCTCATTGCGCTTGCGGTGAATCCTCTCTGACGACTCATTCACTCTTTGCGGAAACCAGCGCTTTGCCCTGACCCCGTTCTTCATATCCACGTTTGCGGTATTCACCAGGGCTAGCCCCGACAACTCGCTTGAACGTCTTACTGAACGCCGCGTCGGACTCGTAACCCACCGAGCGGGCAACGTCCAGGAGCTTCTTGTCACGCTCTTCGAGTAACTGGATCGCCTTCTGCATCCGCCACTCGGTTACGTACTCCAGCGGTGTTTGTCCAAGAAGTTCCTTGAAACGTGCTGCGAAGGCGGAGCGTGACATCCCTGCTGCTGTGGCAATTGATTCGACCGTCCAGGGTGAGTCCACGCAGTTGTGAACAGCGCTCAAGGCCGTGCCGATTTGAGGATCAAAGATCGCACGCAGCCATCCTCTGTCCCGTTCCGATCCCGAAGCGATATGCGCCCGGAGTACCTGGATAAACAGAACCTCAGCGAGCCGGGTGGAGACGACTTCCGATCCAGGCGACTGTTCTGCCATTTCCGAAGCGAGCGCCTGCACTGTGGTGTGAAGAGCAAATGTGCGTGCCTCATCGGCCTTCATCAGAATGAAGCTTGGCAATAACTGAGTGATGGGCTTCAGGCTGGCGCGATCAAAACTCAACGAACCACAGACGATTGTTGTCGGCGCGCCACCGCCTCCATGAAGAACCACCCTGCCGTTGGCTTTGGCTCCGATCTCGCGGAAGGTTGACCCTGGACGCGTTCGCGGGCTGTCCCGCAAAACAATCGACGTCCCCTTAGCCACCAAAAAGCAATCACCACCGGTGAGGGGGATCGGCTCCGAATTCCCATCGACACTCAGCCAGCAGTTGCCCCGCGACAGCATGGCGAAGTGCGCCAAATCTGAGGGTGGCACCTTATTGCCGGAAGACGTGACTTCTTCTTCACTCTGATTTTCCTGTCTCAAACCCCACGGGGCTGTGGCTTCGAGCCGGTGCAGGCCGAAAGCCGTAACGTGCATCGTTCTAAAGATGTCTGTGATCGGGTCCAACATTGCCTCCCATTATTGGACGAATAGACAAGAACTTTGGATTCCTGGGCAATTCTCGTACGACTCCAGAGAATCTAGTTTGCTGTACCGGATTCGAAGGGAGCAATTCTATGGGAAAGCTTGAGGGAAAGGTTGCGGTCATCACGGGTGGGGCTACCGGCATCGGCCGGGCCGCAGCGAAGCGCTTCATCGAGGAAGGCGCCGTGGCCTTCATCTTCGGCCGTCGGCAAGCAGAGCTCGACGCCGCGGTGGCCGATCTCGGGCCCAATGCCCGCCCAGTAAGGGGCTCGATCTCCGACTTGGCCGACCTCGACCGACTCTACGCGGCGGTGAAGGCCGAGCGCGGAACTCTCGACATCGTCTTCGCCAATGCCGGGGCGGGGAGCCCGCTTCCGCTCGGCAAGATCACCGCCGAGCACATTGACGAGACCTTCGACACCAATGTGAAGGGTACGATCTTCACGGTCCAGAAGGCGCTGCCGCTGATGAGAAACGGCGGTTCGATCATTCTGACGGGCTCGAGCGCCGGTACCACGGGCGCTCCGGCTATGAGCGTCTACAGTGCGAGCAAAGCGGCAGTTCGCAACCTCGCGCGGACCTGGGCGGAAGACCTGAAGGGCACGGGCATTCGGGTGAACGTGCTGTCGCCGGGTGCAACGGCGACCGAACTCGCCAAGGCAGCGCTGGGCGAGGAGGGCCAAAAAGTCTACGCCTCGATGACTCCGCTCCAGCGCATGGCCGATCCGGCAGAGATCGGGGCGGCGGCGGCCTTTCTTGCGTCGGACGACAGCAGCTTCATGACTGCCAGCGAACTCGCCGTTGACGGCGGCCTGGCGCAAATCTAACGCGATACGCCCGAGAACAAATTCAACCTATAAAGACAACGAAGACGCAAAGGAGAAACATATGAGCAATAACCATGTACAAAAATTGACGGGCAAAGTTGCGGTAATCACAGGCGGAAGCAGCGGGATCGGCCTGGCCACAGCCAAGCGCTTCGTTGAAGAAGGCGCGCATGTGGTAATCGCTGGTCGACGTGAGAAGGATCTAAAAGATGCCGCGGCTTCCATCAAGGGAAATGTCACGACGGTCGCGGGTGACGTGTCGCGCCTGGAAGATCTGGATCGGCTCTATGCCATCGTGAAAGAGAAACATGGTCACATCGATGTGCTCTTCGCGAATGCGGGCGCGGGTACAATTGCACCGCTCGCCGTGGCTACTGAGGCACATTTTGATCAGACCTTCGACGTGAACGTGAAGGGGCTGTTCTTTACGGTGCAAAAGGCCCTTCCCCTCTTCAACGACGGCGGCTCGATCATCCTGAACTCTTCGGTCTCGAACGTGTTGGGGCTCCCTGGGTTTAGCGTCTATGCCGCGAGTAAGGCGGCTGTGCGAAACTTCGCGCGCGCCTGGACTCTCGAGCTGAAAGACCGCAGGATCCGCGTGAATTCGATGAGCCCCGGACCGACCGATACCCCGGCCTTGGCGACAACGACGGGCCTTACCCCTGAACAGGCCGAGCAAGCTGCCGCACAGTTCACCACGCAGATCCCAATGGGTCGCAGAGGCATGCCCGAGGAAATTGCGGCAGCAGTCGTGTTCCTCGCCTCGGATCAAAGTTCTTATATCACCGGTGTGGATCTCGCCGTCGATGGTGGCATGGCCCAGGTCTGACAAAGGAGCTACGCGAATGGATCTTCTGGTACGTATCGACACGACCGCTGTTTATAGGCGTCCGGATGGAGAGCGAAAAGCATTAACCGAGCGCGAACGGGCGCGAGGCCGAGAGTTGCACGCCGGCTGTTTACTACGGAAGGCCTGGAGTCTGCCTGGCCGGAAAGAGAACGTCGGTATCTGGTCGGCTCGCGACGCCGATCAGCGTACTGAAGCACTGCAGAGCTTTCCGATCTGGCCGCTGATTACGGTTGAGGTGACTCCTTTGGCGACTCATCCGCTCTTTGCTGAGATGGCTCGCGAAGGACAAGATGGCGCCGGTTTTGACGATGTCATTTCAACGAAATAAGCAACGGCTCAATAGGGCCGGATGGAGTTCTATGAGTTCCACCATGTTGTTCACTCCGATCGAAATCGGCAACTTGAAATTATCCAGTCTTCTAGAAGGCTATGCCCTTCGCATGCTGAAGCTTCGTGACGAGGCTGCGCACGCCATTGCGCGACTCCAGAATCTCGAGATCGGTACGTTGACCATCGCGGCCCACGAGTCTGCTGCCCTGTACCTGCTTCCCAATGCCATCCTCCGCTTTCTTCAGCTCTTCCCGGATGTAAAAGTGTGTGTGAAGCGGGGGCGGCTTGAAGAAATTCCTCACATGGTGCTCGATCGCGAGGTCCAGATCGGCTTCCTGAAGGAAGCTCCGCCATTTAAGGAATTGAAGTCGGTGGATGTGCATTCAGATCGGATGTCGCTGATTGCCTCGCCGAAGCACCGGCTTACTGGACGAACAGGGCTTGCCGTGAAGGACCTCGATGGTGTGCCGTTTGTCGTTCATCACCTGTGTCGTTCCACAGAAGAGGTTGTTCTCCGGTTGTTTCGACAGAATGGGATTCGCTGCCATGTCGTCGCCGAACTCTGGAGCTTTGAGAACGTTAAGAGCTTCGTTATGGAGAATGTTGGCGTTGCAATTGTGCCGCGTATCACGGTGATGGAAGAACTGAGGGCCGGATCCCTGGTCGAGATCAGCTTGCCAGAGTTGAACTCTCACCGCGGAACGGTAATGATTTTACGGGATGACTGCATCTCCGAGGCTGCCGGACGTCTGATCGAGATCATGCGCAGCAAATATCGGCGCTCGGTGACGACATCGAAGCAGCGCCCGTCCCCTCTTCCGGAGAGCGCGGCCTACGAATCAGGAACGCAGTCCGCCTGATCGCGGTTCGGGACATCGCTCGTGATCGGCAGGCTTATGGAGGAAAGGATGACTCCCGCGGAGAGCCATCCCGTCACGTTTGCCGTCGTCCTAAACATGTCCGGGATCGTGTCGACCGCAAGCAACATCGCCATGCCCCCAACGGGTATACCCGCCGAGGCCAGGATGGGCGTCATCACAATGATCGCTCCACCGGGAATTCCCGGGACTGTCAGGCTGACGGCGACTGCGCTGACAGCGATTCCTGCAAGCTGGATCCAGGAGAGCGGCACGCCGTAAAAAGTGGCAAGAAAACAGATGCCGACCATCTGCGCCATACAGCCGCCTACACGGAAAATCGAAGCCGCGAACGGGAGGAAGAAGCTGGACACCTCATCTGGAATTCCGAGGCCTTCGCGTGCTGCCTGGAGCGTTACCGGCAGTGCTGCCAGCGACGAACGCGAAGTGAACGCCAGGGCCTGCGCCGGTATGGCCGACCGGACGAAGACCTTGAAAGGAAGCGGAGAAAAGATGGCGACGCTGGGGTAGAGCATGAAGATCATGAATGCAGCGCTGATCAGGGAGAGCACAACGATATACCCGATTAACGCGCCCGCGCCCCCCAGCCCCATTGCAGCCGGAAGACTAACCGCAAGACAGAACACGCCAACCGGCGCGGTCTGGAGAACGGCGTCGATCAAGCGCGGGAACTGATCGCCACGTATGTCTCGTATCTGAACGACTGTCACTTCTGCCAGAGCATCCATGGTGCGATTGCCGCGGCGCATCTCGATGGGGATGAAGACCTCGTGAAGCGCGTCAAGGCCGACTTCCAGCATGCGACCATCTCCGAGAAGCTGAAGGCGCTGCTGGTGATTGCCGGCAAAGTGCAGCGGGGCGGAAAGAACGTCACTGCGGCCGATGCCGAACAAGCCCGCAGCATGGGCGCTACCGATCTGGAGATCCACGACACAGTCCTGATTGCCGCCGCTTTCTGCATGTACAACCGCTACGTGGACGGGTTGGGAACCATCCAGCCGCACGACGAGGCGATGTATCGTGAACGCGGCAAGATGGTGGCGCGCCGCGGATATGTTGAGGGAAGCAAAGACTACTTGCCGGCGGAAGCCGCTGCTCGCTGAGGAGGCACGAATGCCGCACATTGCACTGCCGGAAGGACTGCCGGGGATCAGCGCGGGGTTTGCTTTCCGTCCCGAGACGGCGAAGCCGATGCGCGATCTCGCGCACATTTTGCTGCACGAACCGAACAGCCTGACGGCGGGTGAGCGAGAAATGATCGCGACCTATGTGTCGTCACAAAACGACTGCCACTTTTTTCAGGCAAGCCACGGTGCAGCTGCAGCCTGTCATGTCGGCAGCGCAGAGATCGTCGAACAGGTGAAGGCCGATTTCCAGTCGGCTCCGATTGCGCCGAAGCTGAAGGCACTGCTGGCCATCGCGGGGAAGGTCCGGCAGGATGGCAAGCGCGTCTCCGCCGACGATATCGCTCAGGCAAAGACACAGGGGGCCACAGACATGGAGATTCACGACACGGTTCTGATTGCCTCGGCATTCTGCATGTACAACCGCTATGTTGATGGCCTCGGCACCTGGCAGCCACGCGACGATTCGATGTATATGGAGATGGGAAGGCAACTCGCTGAACACGGTTATCGAAAATCTTCACGCTGATCAGCGAAGATCGAAAACCCGCGCGCGAACAGGGCTTCGCTGCGCGGCTTTCTTTGCCATCGATCCTTAGGTGGACCTGGATTCCCATCCTGAGGCCGAAGACAGTTTTGTCGGCGCGAAGTTACTGTTGGCTCCGAGCAGAACGCCGGCTCCCCAAAGACTCGCAAACGCCGCGATCTCTGCTGCTGTTCCCCAGTAGACGTTTCTAACTTAGGGATCCCTGACCTGAGCGTTTCCATTGATGGCGCTGCGGTGACGACGATCCATGCGCAGGGGCGTCGCGCGAAATGCGCGTCCTTGCGCTTTCAAGACTTCTGGAGGCTCGAAGTAAGATGAAGACCTTTTACTCTGTCCTGGCATCTGTGGCGCTTTCGTGCCTCAGTTTGTCTGCTCAGCAGATCACGGGAAATATTCGTGGAACGGTTACCGATCCAAGCGGCGCCGTTGTTGTTGGTGCAGCGGTGACAGCCTGGCAGGCTGAAACAGGCCTGTCGCGCCAGACCATCACCGATCGCAATGGCAGCTATGTTCTGCTGGAGCTGCCGGTAGGACACTACCATCTGCAGGTTGCCGCGAAGGGTTTTCAGGAATATCTCCAGGATGGCATCACGCTCAATGTGAATGAGACGGCTTCGGTCTCGCCGCGTCTTGCGCTCGGATCGGAAAAGCAGCAGGTCGTGGTGCGCGCCGATGCGGAATTGATTGAGCCGACCGTCACCAGCATGGGAAAAGTGGTGGAACAGCAAGAATTGGAAGACCTGCCGCTGAACGGGCGGAACTTCTCTCAACTTGGTCTGCTGCAGCCCGGGGTTGTTCCTTTGACGCCTGGGATTACTGAAGCCGGCGGATCGCTGCGTAGCGGGCAGGCGTATGCGGTCAATGGGCAGCGGCCTGAATCGAACAACTTCCTCATCGACGGCGCGAATAACTTCAACGGCGTTGACGGCGGATTCGTCCTCAAGCCGCCGGTGGACGCAATCAGCGAGTTCCGCATCATCACACACGGCGCCAATGCCGAGTTCGGCGACGCGCTGGGATCAACGACGAACATCATCACGCGATCAGGCACAAACCACGTCCACGGGACACTGTGGGAGTTTCTGCGCAACGACGCGCTCGATGCCAACAACTACTTCGCGCTCACCCAGGAACCTCTGAAACAAAATCAGTTTGGCGGCACGGTCGGGGGTCCTGTCCGAAAGGACAAGACTTTTTTCTTCGGTTTCTATGAAGGCTTTCGCAATCGCCAGGGTGAGACGGCTCTCACCACAGTGCCGTCGGTAAAGGAGCGTGGCGGGGACTTTTCGGAACTTTGTCCCGAGGGCTTCACAGCCGGCTTTTGCAACAACCCCTCGCACCAGCTTTTCAATGTCTTCGCGAACGCGCCCTACCCTAATAATTATGTGCCGCCGGGACAGGTCAGCTCTGTTTCGAAAAATCTGCTCGGCTTCTTTCCACTGCCGAACGCCGGGACGAATTTGTTCTCTACGACCCA
>Ga0335072_10002642_pt1 | contig 27593 bp, 22 predicted proteins | sample Lox_Sample_21_FD_206725 | JGI IMG/M metagenome (GOLD analysis project Ga0335072, IMG submission 206725) | Soil microbial communities from Loxahatchee National Wildlife Refuge, Florida, United States - Lox_Sample_2.1 | ecosystem: Environmental > Terrestrial > Soil > Wetlands | place: USA... | reverse complement strand
ATGGTGACGGGTACTCGCGGGTATCTCGAATTTCACATCGAGCAAGGCCCTGTGCTGGAAGCCTTGTCCCTTCCGCTTGGCGTGGTTACTGCGATCGCCGGGCAGAGCCGCGGCGTTATGACATTTACCGGCAGAGCAGGCCATGCGGGCACCACTCCCATGGTGCAGCGGCAGGATGCTCTGACAGCGGCAGCGGAGTGGATTGGACAAGTCGAAGAAAGCGCGCACGCAACGCAGGGGCTGGTGGCCACCGTGGGACAGATCGGTCTGGAGCCAAACACGGTGAACGTGATTCCAGCTCAGGCAAGATGCGGTGTCGACCTGCGGCATGCTGACGATGCGTACCGCGAGCGTGGGCTTGCTCAGATTCTGATGGCTGCAGAGGAGATTGCCGTTAAGCGCGGCATCAGCTTCAACTGGAAACTGACCCATTCGCAAGCCGCCGTACCGATGAATGCCGAGATGGCCATGATGGCGGAACGCGCCATAGAGCGCGCCGGGTACCCTGTATATCGCATGGTGAGCGGAGCTGGCCATGATGCGATGGTGTTGGCGCCACATCTGCCCTCCGGTATGATCTTCCTTCGTAGCCCAAACGGTCTCAGTCATCATCCTGAGGAGACAGTGCTTGCCGATGACGTAACGGCAGCGTTTCTCGCAGGATTAAATTTTCTGGATGAATTTGAGCGCACCGTGTGCGCGGGAGAAAGAATAGCAAGTGCATAATCTCGGCCACACACGAACCGTCCGCCGTACAAGCCATTTACTGCACACGCCGGACACTTTCATTCGGACGCAGATTCCGGGGTGTGAGAAGACAGCCGTCGTTGTGCACGCGTCTCCTGCACTCGGCGCTGGATTCACGCAATATACTGCTGAGTTTGAGCCGGGTGGCGTTCTGGGCGATGCGGCAGGCCAGCGGTTTCTCTATGTTCTCGAAGGAGAGATCGACATCGAGGCCGGAGGCAAGGCCGAGCATCTTGAGAAGGACAGCTATGCTTATTTCCCAGAAGGCGCGAAGCATGTGTGCAGGTCTGCGAACGGCGCGCGTGCGACGTCGATTGAGAAGCGCTACACACGCGTCAGCAGTGAGAAATCGCCGGAGTTTTTTGTTGGGCACGAGCCGCATGTTGCCAGCCAGCCGCTCATGGGCGACCTCGATCTGCTGGTGCGGGGGCTGTTGCCGGATCATTTTGGTTTTGATTTTGCAGTGAATACGATGACGTACCAGCCGGGCGCGGCTTTAAGCATGGTCGAGGTGCACGTCATGGAGCATGGGCTCCTCATGCTAGAAGGGGACGGCATCTATAAGCTCGATGAGAGTTGGTATCCGGTGACGGCCGGCGACTTCATCTGGATGGCTCCATACTGTCCCCAGTGGTTCGGCGCGCTCGGAAAAGCACCGGCAAAGTATCTCATTTATAAAGACTGGAACCGGCATCCCTTTGTCTGAACAGCGATCCATGCAAATTGACATGACGCGGCTTTCTGCCGAGATTGATGCGCTGGCGCTCATCTCAGATGCAGAGCCGCCCGCCGTGACCCGGGTTGTCTTCAGCGAGCGCGACCGCGAGGCGCGGGAATGGCTGAAGATGCGCTTTCGCGAAGCTAGATTGGAAATTCGAGAGGATGCGATCGGCAATGTTTTTGCGCGCTGGCGAGGGCATTCGGCTGATTTGCCGGGTGTTGCCACCGGTTCGCATATAGATGCGATTCCTCAGGCCGGGAAGTATGACGGAGTGGTCGGGGTGCTCGGCGGGCTGGAGGCCATTCGCACGCTGCAACAAAGCGGTTTTCAACCCATGCGCTCGATTGAGTTGATCCAATTTACGGCGGAGGAGCCGACCCTTGTTGGAATAGGCTGCCTGGGCAGCCGCCTGATGTCGGACACGCTGGACGCAGCAGCTGCCGACGCGCTCCTCGACAAACAGGGACAGTCTCTTCATAGTCTGCGGAAGCGCGCTGGTTTTTCCGGGGATCTCGCCGGGATCCGGATGCCTCATGGCCACTATGCCGGTTTTATTGAGCTTCATATTGAGCAAGGACCGAATCTGGAGCGTGAGGGAATTGCAATTGGCGCGATAACGCATATTGCGGCTCCTGCGACTCTGCGAATTCGCTTTGAAGGCGAGGGGGGTCATGCCGGAGGCAGATTGATGCCCGGGCGCCGGGACGCCTTCTGTGCAGCAGCGGAATCTGTCCTCGCCATCGAGCGCGCGGCCTTGTCCACTGGCGCAATCGATACGGTGGCGACCGTCGGCACCTGTGAAATCTACCCAGGAGCCATCAACAGCATTCCCAGCGGCGTTCGCATTGAGGTCGATGTTCGCGACATCGATGGAACCCGGCGGGATGAGGTAATTGGAACCATTCGGGCTGCGGTCAGCGAAGTTGCGGCGCGTCGTAACGTGGACGCGGAGATTCAATTGCTGAACGCCGATCCGCCCGCGGCCTCCGCACCGCAGATCCTCGATACAATCGAGCGTGCATGCCGCATCGAGAAATTGAGCTCCACCCGCATGGTGAGCCGCGCTTATCACGACGCGCTTTTCATGGCGCGCATCTGCCCGGTGGCGATGATCTTTATTCCGTGTCGAGGCGGCGTGAGCCATCGGCCAGATGAGTATGCGGCTCCAGAGGCAATCGAAGCCGGCGTGCGCGTTCTAGCCGGCACGCTAGCCGATCTCGCAGCATAGCCACTCTATCCTCTTGATCATTCGGTCTCTTTTTGCGGTTCATGGAACGCCGTTATAGATGCGCAGTCCAGACTGACAGCGCTATTTCTATCCTGTTAGCATAAGGTTCATTCAAGGGGGGATTTTCATGTCAACTGCAGCTACGTCGCCTCTTCCGGCAACACTTGACGCCTCGAATAGAAATCCTCCTAAGCTCGCTCACTGGATATCAGGTTCCCGGGTTGCGGGATCGTCGGGCCGATTCGCCGATGTGTTTCATCCTGCTTCCGGGCAGGTTCAGGCGCACGTACCGTTGGCCAGTGATGCGGAGGTCGATCGGGCCGTCGCTGCCGCTGCCGCAGCATTCCCGGATTGGTCGTCGCTGCCGCCGTTGCGCCGCGCGCGCTTCATGTTCCGCTTCCGGGAGATTTTCGAGAGGCGCATGGATGAAGTTGCCGCACTGATTAATCGCGAGCATGGAAAGGTCTTCTCCGACGCGCAGGGCGAAGCTACGCGGGGCCTTGAGGTTGTGGGATTCGCCACAGGGATTCCGCAGCTACTCAAGGGCGAATACACGGAGCAGGTCGGGGCGGGCATCGACAGCTGGTCGATGCGGCAGCCGCTGGGAGTTGTTGCGGGCATTACGCCATTTAACTTTCCGGCGATGGTTCCGATGTGGATGTTCCCCATCGCACTCGCGTGCGGGAACACGTTTGTCCTGAAACCGAGCGAGCGCAATCCAGGCTCATCAATCCTGCTTGCAGAGATGCTGAAGGAGGCAGGACTACCGGATGGCGTGTTCAACGTTGTGCATGGAGACAAGACGGCAGTCGATGCGATCCTCGCCCATCCTGTGATTCAGGCCGTCAGCTTCGTTGGGTCAACCCCGATTGCAGAATACGTCTACCGCGAAGGGACAAAACACGGCAAGCGCGTGCAGGCGCTGGGCGGCGCCAAGAACCACATGATCGTGATGCCGGATGCCGATCTTGATCAGGCTGCGGACGCACTTGTGGGGTCCGCGTATGGCTCGGCGGGTGAGCGGTGCATGGCGATCAGCGTTGGCGTCGCCGTGGGCAAGGAGACGGCAGAAAAGCTGATTGAGAAGCTAAAGAGCCGCATTGCCAAACTGCAGGTGGGGGATGGCGCGAAAGACGGAGTGGACATGGGTCCGCTGGTCACGAAGCAGCATCTTGAAAAGGTGGGCGGCTACGTTGAACTTGGCGGCAAGGAGGGAGCAGAACTTCTCATCGACGGACGCGAAAGCGCTATGCCCAAAGGCGACGGGTTTTTTCTCGGCGCGTGTCTGTTCGATCACGTAAAGCCAGAGATGCGGATCTACAAAGAAGAGATTTTTGGTCCGGTGCTGGGGATTGTGCGCGCAAACAGCTTCGAGGGCGCATTGCAGCTCGTCAACGAGCACGAGTACGGCAACGGCACCTCGCTCTTCACACGCGATGGAGACACCGCGCGCGATTTTGCGCGACGCGTACAGGCCGGCATGGTTGGAATCAATGTGCCGATTCCGGTGCCGATGGCCTTCCACAGCTTTGGAGGATGGAAGCGCTCGCTGTTCGGGGACCACGCCATTTACGGACCAGAAGGCGTTCGCTTTTACACGCGGCTCAAGACGATTACGGCACGCTGGCCGACGGGGATTCGCGCGGGCGTGGACACGACGATGCCGACGCTGGGCTAAGAAATTTCAAGCGAGACAAGCGAGAGCCGCCCTATTGGGCGGCTCTCGCTGTGAGGTTGGCTCCAGCGTTCAATCCAGCTAGTCCGGCATGCACTGTTCGTCGGCGATATACAGATGCTTATCCAGGGTGTCGACGCCGCGATCGATCTCCTCGTGGGTCACAATCAGCGGCGGCGCAATGACGAAGTGGCTGATCCAGGCCTGGATAATGACGCCGTCAGCGAGGGTCTTGCCGGCAATCTGGTCGACCAGCAGTGGTTTGCCGGAGACCTTGTCTGTATAGGTATTGAACGGCTCTTTTGTCTTTTGATTTTTCACCAGATCAACGGCCCAGAAGAGCCCTCGTCCTCGTACATCGCCCACGCTCGGATGCTTTTCCTTGAGCGCTTTCAGCTTCTGCGCAACGTAGGGTTCGAATTCCCGGGCGCGTTCGACCAGGCTCAGCCGCTGCATTTCGTGAATGGTTGCCACTGCAGGCAGCAGTGTCATGGGATGTGCCTCATAGGTATGTCCGTGGGCGAAGTAGTGATCCTGAAAGAAATCGCCGATCTTCCCGGAAGTGGCGCAGAGTCCGAGCGGTACATAGGCAGATGTAATACCTTTTGCCGTGGTCAAAATATCTGGGATGACGTTCCACAAGTCCATCGCAAACCATGCGCCGGCGCGCCCCCAGCCACTCATCACTTCGTCAGCGATCAGCAGAACGCCGGTTTCATCGCAGATGCGGCGCAACTTGGGCATATATTCTTCCGGCGGAACGATGACGCCGTTGGTACCGACGATCGGTTCTACCAGCACGGCCGCGACGTCGGACTCATTGCGGATCATGTGCTCGAGGTAGTCTGCGCACGCAATCCCACAGCCGGGGTATGTATGCCGGATGGGGCATTTGTAACAATGCACCTCAGGGCCGAAGAGAATGCCGGGTCCCTTGCCGCGCGGCTCCATTGCCCAGCGGCGCGGATCGCCGGTTGCTGCAATCGATCCTGCGGTCGATCCGTGATAGGAGCGGTAGCGTGCGATAATCTTCGTCTTGCCGGTATACATGCGCGCAATCTTGAAGGCGGCTTCGTTTGCGTCCGTCCCCGAAGTTGTGAAGAAAAACTTGTTTAGACCCTTTGGTAGAACTTCCAACAACAGCTTCGAGAGTTCAGCGCGAGCCGTTGTCGCGTAGCCCGGCATCGCATAGGCCAGATCGCGCGCCTGCTTTGCGATCGCATCGACCACGGCTGGATTCTTGTGGCCGAGGTTCATGCACATAAGCTGCGCCGAGAAGTCGAGATACCGCTTCCCGTTTCCGTCGGTGATATAGCATCCTTCCGCGTCGACAATGTGCAGCGGATTCCATCCCTTCTGGAATCGCCATGTCCCGTAGTTCGTCTCGCGTGTGATCTGGACGACTTCTCCTGAGGTCATCTCCGACGTTGCAGGTTGAGTCATGGTTTCCTCTCGGTGTTTAAGCAGTAGCGATGGCCAGTTCCTTGCGATGGCGCAGCATCATCAGATAGTAAAGCGCACCGGACAGGAAGAACCCGGCGAACCAGGCATAATCATAAAGAAAGGCAACGGCGGGTAAGAAACGGCCAATCAGGGCAGCGGTGACGCCCAGCGCCAGAGCGATCAGGGCAATTGGATTTATTCCCTTGCGATATTCATAGATTCCACCACGGCGATACAGCGAATAGCTGTCGAGTTTTGTTCTTCGTACGAGGAAGTAGTCCGCCACCATAATTCCCGCAACCGGTCCCAACAGGCCTGAATACCCAACCAGCCATCCGAAAATATAGCTGCCGAAGGTTGCCATTAGCTTCCAGGGCATCATGACGAGACCCAGAAAACCGGTGATCAGGCCTCCGGTACGAAAGCTGATGAGTCGCGGAGCGAGGTTGGAGAAATCGTTGGACGGGGAAACGACATTGGCTCCGATGTTCACGTTGAGCGTGGCAATAAGCAGGGCAATAAGGCCCAGGAACGCTATCAGCGGTTGGTGGAAGCTCCCCAGCAGGGTGATGGGATTCCAGACCGGATGACCGAAGACGACCGTGGAGGCGGAAGTGACGGCAATGCCGATGAACGAGTAAAGCGTCATGGCGACCGGTAAACCGATGGCCTGTCCAACAATCTGCGCATCCTGATTTTTCGCATAGCGCGTGAAGTCGGGAATGTTAAGGGACAGCGTCGCCCAGTAACCTACCATAGCTGTCAGCGACGGGAAGAAGAAATGCAAAAAACTACCTGTTGTTTTGAACTTGCTGGGAGTCGCCAGCATGGGGCCAAAGCCTCCAGCTTTGTGCAGCATCCAGAAAAGAAGCAGGAACGACATGAGCAGCATGAACGGCGCCGAAAAGCTCTGCAGGAAGCGAATCGACTCTACACCTCGCCATACAACAACGATATTCAGCAGCCAGAAGCCGAGGAAGCAGGCCCACAGCACCCAGGGCATCTGTGTTGTCCGCGGCCACAGCACGCCGAGCATGGCGGCAATTGCCTGTCCGCCTAACCACGACTGGATCCCAAACCAGCCGCAGGCCACAAGTGCGCGAAGCATTGCCGGGATGTTGGCTCCGATTGGCCCGAAAGATGCGCGTACAAAAACAGGGAAGGGAATGCCATATTTTGTACCTGCGTGCGCGTTGAGCAACATGGGGATGAGCACGATCAGGTTGCCCAGCAGAATCGTCCCTATGGCCTGCTTCCAATTCATGCCGCCGGCAATCAGTGACGCCGCCAGCATGTACGTCGTCACTTCCATCGACATGGAGAACCAGAGCGCGATGTAGTTATAAGTGCTCCAGGTGCGTTGCGCGCGGTCAGTTGGCGCCAGGTCATGGTTATATAGGCGTGGGTCCGGAACGAAATCGGCGGCCATATGGGGCTGTTGGTGCGAGCCGGCTTTGACAGTGGCGGTTGGTATCAAGCCAGAGCCTCCTTATTGGGCTCAAGCTTTCCGCCAGCTGCAATTCCGTTCTTAGTCAGGTTTCCCATCGCCGTTCAGCTCCTCTGCCTCGGTGCGTTTGCGCTAAAGGTTAGGATTGCCAGCAACAACCGCACCTTCAGCCGCCAAGCCCGCCCGGACGCGTTCTTCCCATGTCTCCGGAGCGAGCCCGTTGTCAACGCGCTCCATCGTGATGCATTCCGGAACCGGACAGACCAGAGAGCAAAGGTTGCAGCCGACGCACTCGTGCTCGTCCACGCGCGGAATGCGTGAAAGGGGCGTCTGATATGGGCCGAACTCGCCGATCCCCTCAAGGTCGAGTTTGGGAATCGGCGTCGTGGTGATGCGCGCGCGGCTTTCCGCTGTCACCATGTCTGGCGTGCGCGTCGGGTCCGGGAAGGGAAGCGCGCGATCAAGATGGATGCACTGGTGGGCGCCATCCCAGCATGCCGTGTAGCACAATTCGCAGCCGATGCACTTATCTTCATGAATGCGTGCGATGATCTTGTAATTGAGGTTCAGATGTTTCCACTCCTGCACCTTCGGTAGCGAGAGGCCGCGGAAATCGTCGAGACTCTCGTAGCCCTTACGATGCATCCATGCGAGCAGACCGTCCATCATGTCTTCAACAATGCGGTAGCCGTAGTGCATCACCGCGGTGCATACCTGCACTGTGCCCGCGCCGAGCAAAATAAATTCTGCCGTGTCCTGCCATGATCCGATGCCGCCGATCCCAGACATGGGCAGCGTCGCTTGCTCGTCAGACATCACCTGCTGGACCATGTTGAGTGCAATCGGCTTAACGGCGGGACCGCAGTAGCCGCCGTGCGAACTTTTGCCGTCGACATTCGGCCGCGGTTCGAGCGTGTCCAGGTCAATGCCGGTGATTGAGTTGATGGTGTTTACGGCGGAGAGCGCATCTGCGCCGGCCTTTTTGGCGGCGCGCGCAGGCATGCGAATGTCGCTGATGTTCGGTGTGAGCTTGACGATCACGGGCGTGCGCGCTTTCTCCTTCACCCATTCGGTAATCTGCCCGCAATACTCCGGCACCTGGCCAACAGCCGAGCCCATACCGCGTTCGCTCATCCCGTGAGGGCAGCCGAAATTCAATTCCAGTCCGTCGGCCCCGGCGTCTTCAGCGCGCTGGACAATTTCGTGCCATGCGTCACGTTTTGACTCGACCATCAGGGATGCAATGACGGCGTGCTTCGGATAGCGTCGCTTAACCTCAGTCAGCTCCTGCAGGTTCACTTCGATGGGCCGGTCGCTGATGAGCTCAATATTGTTGAAGCCCATCATCCGCTGGCCATTCCAGTCGATCGACGAGTAGCGCGAGCTCACATTGGTGATGGGTGCGCCGATGGTCTTCCATACCGCGCCGCCCCAGCCCGCATCGAAGGCGCGCATGACCTGCTCGCCGCAGTTTGTTGGAGGCGCCGAGGCCAGCCAGAATGGGTTGATGCACCGGATACCGGCGAAAGTTGTCTCAAGCGTGGCCATCGCATCTCTCCAGCCATGCGGCGATTCCGACGCCTGCGCGTTTGCCGTCGGCAACAGCATCCACTACTTCGCGGCCGCCATTCACGCAGTCGCCTCCCGCAAAATATTTCGGGTTCGAGGTCTGCCCCGTGTGGCGGTCAATCATAATGCGCCCACGCTCCAGTGTTATCCTGCCGTCTTTCAAGAAATCCGTATGCGTTGCCTGCCCGATCGCCAATACTACGAAATCCGTTTCGAGCACGAAGCTACCGTCTGGTTTCGGCACCAGCGATCCATCGGTTGCAGCTTTGAGCGGGACGAGTTCCAGCGCCTCCACCTTATCCGTGCCGAGAATGTGGGCCACCTTTGCGTGCCAAAGGAACTTCACTCCCTCCATCTTTGCATGCTCATATTCAAACGCAAACGCAGACATTTGTTCAGGGCCGCGCCGATAGATCATGTGCACCTCTCGCGCCCCCAGGCGCACTGAGGCGTTCGCCGCGTCAATTGCTGTGTTCCCCGCGCCAATTACAGCAACTCGCTCCGGCACCCAGGTTATCTGCCCACTTTTGTATGCGGCAATGTAATCCAGGGCACTTGTAACCCCTGGCAACTGCTCGCCAGTGATACCAAGTTTATGAATTGCGCCCAGGCCCACGCCCAGGAAGACTGCATCGTGCGAAACGTCGAGTTCCGCAAGCTTTTCTGCGTTGACAGTCACATTGCAGTGGAACTCGACGCCGAGCTGCGCGAGCATGTCAATTTCCCGCAGGCTTTCTGCAAGCGGCAGCTTGTACTCGGCGATGCCGTAAGTGTTCAGCCCACCAGGCAATGGCCGTGCATCGAAGATTTCGGCTCGAATCCCGCGGCGACGGAGCTCTGCTGCGCAAGCCAGCGATGCCGGGCCGCCCCCAATCAGCGCTACCGCCTTACCGGTATCTGCACCCGGAGAAAATGGCAGGTGCGCCTCGTTGTCGAGAAGCGATTCCATTGCGAATCGCTGTAACCGGGCGATAGCGATCGGCTGTTTATTGTAGCGGTGCATCACGCATGCGCCCTCGCACAGTACATCTACTGGACAGGCCCGCGAGCAGCTCGCGCCGAGGATGTTTGCGTCCAGAATCGTCTTTGCCGATCCCTCAAGATTGCCGCTGGCGATTTTCTTTATAAACTTTGGAACATCAATGTGTGTGGGACAGGCTCCAGTGCATGGCGCATCGAAGCAGTACAGGCAACGGTTTGCCTCTGTGACGGCCGCAATTTCATCGAAGGGCGGATGAAGGTCGGGGAATCGCGCAGCGATCTCGGGCGAAGCCGGAGCCTGTGTATAGAATTTCGTAGACTCACTATTCAACGGCTCGATATCTCCTTCCGGTTAACGCTATTCCGGAAATGCGAGATCCCCGCAACTCAACCGTTGCGAATGCTCTCCACGCAGGATTGCCTTTCGGAAGTCATGATTATCCATCATTTCCATTCGGAGCGAAACTCGCGTGCGGGTTTCGCAAGGATTATTGTTGCTGGAACGCTACCCAGCGTTGCAACTGACTGCGGATACCTGCGCGCGATCGTGTAAACGAGCCCAACTTGATTTTTGCCATCTTTCACGAGTACCGAGCCATCGCAAGGTCCACGATCTCCCCGATCATTTGGGTGTAGGAGAGGCCGGATTTTTTTGCAGCCATGGCAAACTCCTGTCCGCTGGAGAGCCATGGGTTCGGATTCGCTTCGATGACATAAACTTCGCCCTTGCTCGACACGCGCATGTCAATGCGGCCATAGTCGCGAAGCTTGACGGCACGATAGGCCTTGATCGCGATTTCTGCGAGTCTGGTTACGGATTCTTCATCGAGGTCTTCGGCGATCGCCGATTTCGTCAGCTTGTAGGCTTCCGTATCTTTGTCGAATTTCACATCTTGGCTGGCGATCCTGGGCATGCCCTTCGGAAGCTTCGAAAGGTCAAGTTCCACAAGCGGAAGTGCATGCGCGTTCTCATAATTGCCGAGGATGGCGGCGTAGATCTCACGTCCTTCGATGTACTCCTCGACCAAGGCGGGAGAATCGAATTCCGTCTGGATATAGGAGAGGCGCTCCATCAACTCCTTTACGTTGGTCACGACGGCAGCGGCATCGATGCCGATGGAGCCATCTTCGGAGGTGGGTTTCACGATGAGCGGGAACGCGATGTCATGCGCGTGATCGATGGTGCCGCGATAGGCTGTCGCGAAGTAGGGCGACTGAATCCCGTGAAACGCGAACATCTTCTTGGCGATCGATTTGTCCTGCGCAAGAATGTTCGCGTGCGGCCCGGCGCCCGTGTAGGGGATGTCGAGTATGTCGAGGAACGCAGTGACGTGCATCTCCTTGGTGTCATCACCGGCATAGGATTCCGTCAGGTTGAAAATTAGATCGGCGCCACATTTGGCGAGTCCGAGCAGTGATTGCGGGCGGCCGTTGAGAACGTAATACGACGGCTCATGACCGAGCTTTTCCAGGGCTTCGAAGATCTCTTCGCGGTCGTGTTTTACCGGCTTCTTCTTGCGTTTCTTTTGCCCCTTGCGTTTGCGCGGCGCAGGAACTTCTTCCTGTACCTCAGCAGGCTCTTCTTCCCACAAGTCGTACAGCACGGTAACTTTCAACTTCGTTCCAGTCATGCGGCCTCCAATCGGAGTGACGGCAGTTGCCGGCACGCCTTAGGGATGAATGAACTTCCCTCGGATCAGATAATTCATTGAGAGTGCGGTTGTGTATACGGTGAACTCCGTGAGGTACTCGGACTCGCGTCGAACATCCACGCGCAGACCCAGGTCCTCAACACGCTTGCAAATGGCTTCCACGAGTCGCTTGACGATCGGACGTTGCACGCCGCTCCAATAGGCGACCTTGTCGACAATGGGCTTGCGATGTTGAAACAACATCTCCTGGGCGGGTCGCACGCCCTTACGTCGCCTGCGGGAGATATTGAAGATGTCCGCCAGATCGGCATCCAGTGCGAGTTCCTGCACCGGAATCTCCTCGGGCAGGCTGAGACGATAGAACTCGCCGACCGTCGATGCCATCTCATCGACGGTGATGTCGGTGCGGCCGCGACGTCGAGTGGGCTCGACACCGCCGACTTTTCGCGCCATGCGATCGACGTATTGGAGCTTGGCCAGCGCGTCCCAGCCTTTGTAGCGCTTTCGCCATTGCGAGCGAGGCGTGAGCCAGACCGCAAACGTTTCGGCGAAATCTTCATCCGGATGTTTCTGCGCGTACCACCCGGCCATGTGGCGAACAAACTTCCGTGAGAATGGTATGGGACGGTAATTATCGCGATATGCGCGGCGGAACGGACCGAAGTGATCGCGCCACTCAGCCGACTTGTAGAGCTGGTAGGCGTAATTGAATGCGTGTCCGGCCTCATGACGCATGTACATCATGATCTCGTGAGGGTCTTCCAGGTCGTTCATCTCGCGCTCGAGCTGTGCCAGGTCCGGGTTGGCCAGATAGAACGGAATGCCGATGACGGGCTCGCCAGAAGGGCATCCCCATTCATCGGTGAGATAACAAAGCGGGCGGAACTTGTGGATGCCCTTAGCTTCCAGTTCGCGGTAAAGCTGCTGAACGAATCGTTCGGGTGGAGAACCCTCGAGTTTGAGGCCGAGTTCGCGAATAGGCCTGGCGAGTATCTCCTGGAATTCCGCTCGGGTTTTCTCGAAATTGCGCACTGGGCTATTCAGAGTTCTACACCACGAAACCAGATTTGGCACGCCAGACGTATCGCGTAAGCACACAGTGTTGGGAAAGCCGCCAGCTTGGACTTAAGGTTATACCTGAGCGCAACTTGCGGCTAACTTTTTACCTGCTAAAGAGCTTGAGTGGAATAGCATCGGCCATAGCGCGGTAGCCGGCTGGGTTGGGATGCAGATGGTCACCAGAGTCGAAAGCCGGTAGCAATTGGTCGGGATGACCGGGATCCCGCACAACTTTATCAAAGTCGATGATCTCATCGAAGTGGCCGGGCGCGCGAATCCAAGCGTTGATGGCCTGCCTGTCTGCCTCGTTGGCTGGCCCGGGATGGTAATAGTCGGAGCGGGCAAACGGGGTGATTGTAGCTCCGATCACCCTGATTCCGTGAGCGTGGGCGCGAATAATGATCTGCTGATAAGCAGACAGAATGCTGCTGACCAGCGCGCTGTGTTCGTCCGAAGAAACAGGGCCATCGCGCGTCAGCCCGCCCAGGTCGTTCACACCTTCGAAAACGATGAGCCAGCGTACACCCGCCTGAGCAAGAACATCGCGATCAAACCGAGCCAATGCGTTGGGCCCGAGACCGTCTGTCAATAGGTGGTTGCCGCCGATTCCCTGATTGAGGACCCCAATATTCCGCGTTGTGGGTGATGACTGTAGGCGTTCCGCGAGGACATCCGTCCAGCGGTTGTTGCCATTCGTTGTCGTTCCATGCCCGTCGGTAGTCGAGTCACCCAACGCGACAATGGACGCCGCACCTGCCGGCGCGAACACGTCCACGCCGGATATCTGATACCAATGATCCACCTCTCGCGCGCCGGGCAGATTGGATGACGAGACATAATTGCCGTGCAGGTAATACGAGGTGGCACGGGAGCCGGGATGACCGGTCTCACGGGCGGGTGGCTTATCCAGATGAAAGGTTATGGCGAGACTGGAGAGTGGCTTGGCTGAGAACGTGATGGAATCTGAAATGTATTCGGCGCCGGCAGGTATAGTCACGGCCGCGGCTCCCGCAAAAGTCAGAGCGCGGTCCGATCCCGGCTCGATGGCCGAAGTACCCGGCGCAACCGCAAGTGCGATATGCACGGATGTGAACCGCAGCGGCTTCGTCCCAGAGGCATTCGAGAGGTGAACGCGCAATGCAGCACCGCCGACCGAGAGCCTTACGATCTGACGAATCGTCGCGTCACGAAGGTCGTCCGGAGGAAGCGCATTCTGTGGTTCGGGTATTTGTTGCGACGCAGCCCAGCTCCCTACCCAAAGCTCTACTTCCTTTGCGGACTGGGCGCGGGTGATCTGTGCATGGAAAATGACAGCAACGAAGATAGCGACGATGAAGGAGATGTTCTTTGCAGGTTTCATGTCGGATACTCTGTATGGACTCCGCACTAAATCGATTTTTTAAGCGGAATTAAGGGTACCATCATGCGGAATCTTATGCGCCTGACTTCCAGGCTCGTAGCCGTCTCCCTCTCTGCCGTCTTCTTTGCGTCCGAAATATCCGCGCAAGCGTAGATGCCGGCAACCAGCGCGGCGCAACCTCCGGCAGTAACGTTTACCGCCGAGCAGGACCATCAGAACATGATGGATCAACTCGGCATCAAAGCTCTGTGTCCCGGCCTTAACGGAGATCGGAAGTCGCCGGACCATGCGAACTACGACAGTTGAAGGCTAATCCTTACCCAATCTTCTGGATGCGCTCTAGAATGGGCAGAAAGTGACCACCGCGCGAATATGAGTATGTCTATGGCCGGGTGCCAAAGAATGTTCCGAAGGTAATGTGGTCGGTGTCGGCCAGTGAAAAGGAGACGGTCGGCTTTCATCCGGTTATTGCGACGGAACTGAGGGGCATCTGGACATTTCATCTATCCTCTGATCGCCGTGAATCTCCGCATGACACTGGTAATCCCGGCTGATGGCGGAGAGAGGGGGATTCGAACCCCCGATAGAGCTTTTGACCCTATAACGGTTTAGCAAACCGCCGCCTTCAGCCACTCGGCCATCTCTCCGGCTGCCTGATTTTGAGTATATAGGAAGGGCCGTCGAGCGCTAAGGCAACCCTTTTCAGTGCGCGACTTTTTTGGAGATTTCCTGCCAGAGTTCATCGATTCCGCCGCATCGTAATCAGAAGTGGTTGTGTTTTGATTTACCGCCAGGATCCAAATTTTGCGGGGGTATGTTTATGTCGAGCAATAGTTGGAGCAGCGCTAGAAATCCTGTGCCAAGGGGCACAGTAGTAGGCTATTTCGCTAGCGGAGAAGACGCTCATCATGCGATCAGTGAATTGTTGGGGGAAGGGTTTAAAGCGAGTGAAATCGGCGCTGCGTTCCACAGTAACGTGCAGCGTCACTCATCCCCAACTGCAAGAGATATTCCGGTTCGCTCCACGGTAGGGTCCGGCTCAACGATCGCTGGAGTGGCTTCAGGCACGAGCGCGGTGACTCCTTCCGGGCTCTCGACAGGCGCGGGTACGGGCATTGCAGGTGCCAGCCGGCCGGGTCCAATTCCAGGAGGCGAGATTCCGGCCAATCTACCCACCGAAATTCCCAGCGAACTTCCTTCCGAAGGCGACCGCCGCTCTGTTTCTGACTTGAGACCAGCCAGCGGAAACATTCGCGCTACCGAAGGCATTCACGAGGCTGGTGATAACAAAAGCTGGCGGAGCAAACTCGGCCATATATTCGGGAGCGAGAGTGCGAATATCGCGGATCGGCGCGAGACCGGGTCCAGGAAAGGCAGCCAGAACTATGGCACAGGCGAGGGACACCTGGGAGATATTTCCAATTACGATTACGAGTACTCCGGTCTAGCCTTTGAGCAGTCCTTCTCAGGGATGGGGATTCCGCAGGAGCACGCGCGGCGGCTGTCGCAGGAACTACGGCGGGGCGGTGCAGTGGTTACAGTTACGGCCGGTTCCATGAATACCAATGCCGAAGCGATTTTGGAGCGGAATCACGGCGTGATTCGCTATGAATCTGCGTCGCCTACGGGAGAAGATTTCCGGGAAGGCGGCAACCAGAATGCGAGGGTGGAGATTTTCGGTGAAGTTTATCGTGTATATCCAGACAATCTGCCTGAACGGAATGCACAGAAGCGAAAAGCCTCGTGAATCGAGACTCACATGGAAGGTGAGTTTACCGGCCTCGTCCTTTTTGGGCGAGGTCTATTTTTTCTGCTCAGGAAATTGCTCCCATTCTCCAGTCGTTTCGCGTTAGGCTCAATCACTGGAGATGTGCGCAGTCCTCGTGAAGCGAAAACCCGCACTGTTCCGGCGCAGCCTGCGACTTATTCCGTTGGCGGCGGCTACCTATTTTATGGTGGCTGGCGGTCCTTACGGAATCGAAGACATTCTGGGTGGCGCGGGATATGTTAAAGCGCTGGTCATTCTGCTTATTCTGCCGCTGATCTGGAGCTTTCCTACAGCTCTGATGATCGGCGAGCTGGCCAGTGCGCTGCCTGAAGAGGGTGGGTTTTATGTCTGGGTGCGTCGCGCGCTAGGCCCATTCTGGGGCTTTCAGGAAGCGTGGCTTTCGCTTGCCGCGAGCATCTTCGACATGGCGATTTACCCTACGCTTTTCTTGCTATACCTCAATCGGCTGGTTCCAACGTGGACGCTGGGGTGGCGCGGCACCGCATGGGAGCTGGCCTTGATTGTCGCGTGCTGTCTGTGGAATCTGCGCGGCGCTCCCGCGGTAGGAGATGGATCGATGGCGCTGTTTGTCATCCTGCTATCGCCTTTCGCCGTGCTGGTTGCGGCGGCAGTCTGGCATGGGCTGCATCTGCACGGTAATGCCGTGTGGAGATCTGGCTCGGTGAGCGGTGAGGGGCTTTCGACGGCGATCCTGGTCGGGCTGTGGAACTATATGGGGTGGGACAACGCTTCCACGGTTGCGCAGGAGGTTGAGAATCCTCAACGCAATTATCCGCGCGCCATGTTCCTCAGCACTGCAGTTGTCGCGTTGAGCTATGCGATCCCACTGGCTGCAATTGCCTATGCGGGCCTGGATATTTCGCGGTTCACCACTGGCTCGTGGGCAGATGCGGCTACGATGCTGGCAGGGTCGTGGCTGGGTGTTGCGATTGTGCTCGGTGGCGCGCTTACCGGCCTGGGCATGTTCAATGCGCTGATGATGTCGTATACACGACTCCCGATGGTGCTGGCTGAAGATGGAATGCTCCCGTCCTTTATTGCCGCGCGGAACCGTTACGGAGTACCGTGGATTGCGGTGCTGCTATGCTCTTTGGCCTGGGCTCTGGCGCTGCACTTCAGTTTTGAGCGCCTGATTTCGATCGACCTTATTCTTTATGGCGCGAGCCTCATCCTGGAGTTTCTCGCGCTGGTGGTGTTGCGCTTTCGCGAGCCGGCGCTTGAGCGGCCGTTTCGGGCCGGTGGCCTGGCAACAGCCATTGCACTCGGAGTGATGCCTACCGCTCTTATTGTGTATGCGGCCTTCGTGTCGCGAAACGAGCGCATGGCACACATGCCAGCCCTGGCGTTTGGATTGATCGTGGCCGCCGCCGGGCCGGTGTTCTTTGGCATCTCGCGCGTGGTTCGTGGGCGCAACGCGGCGGAGCGGGTTTAGGCCCAGCAGGTTAAATCCGCCGCCAAGTTTATTTTGAAGAATTAAAGTTTTTCGCCGCCACCATCAAACGATCGCGCGCGAAAGCGGCATCGTGCCAGCCCGTGACTTCAACGCGCTTGCCTTCGAGGTCTTTGTAAATTGAAAAAAAGTGCGTAATCTCCTTGAGCATGTGCGGGTAAATTTCCGAATAATTCCACACGTCGTTGTAGCGTGGGTTGTTTTTGCCGACCGCCAATATTTTTTCGTCAAGCACACCCTGGTCGAGCATCTCGAGCAGTCCGATGGGTCGGACAGTCATCACGCATCCAGAAAAGCTCGGCGCATCGACCAGAACCAGAACGTCCAGCGGATCTCCATCCTCACTCAGGGTTGACGGGATAAAGCCATAGTCTCCTGGGTAGTGCACTGGAGAATAGAGGTTGCGGTCCAGGCGGAAGACATTCAATTGTTTGTCGTATTCGTATTTGTTGATCGATTCTCCGGGAATCTCAATAACTGCGTTCACAGCTTCGGGAGCTTTATCGCCGAGTGGCAGCTTCAGATAGTTCGTCATGCTCATCCTGTTTTCAATTTATCCGGAGCGGTCGGTTCCGTTGCTTACAGTGAGGCAGCAACGTTTATAATCAGGCAAAATGAAGGCTCATGTCTATGTCACACTGAAGCAAACGGTTCTTGACCCGCAGGGGCAGGCCATTCACGGTGCCCTTAGAAAGATGCAGTATCAGGGCATCGAGGACGTGCGACAGGGAAAATATTTTGTAATTCGGTTGGCCGATACGCTCGACGCCGCAGCCGCTCATGTCGAAGTTGAACGAATCGCCCGTGAAGTGCTTACGAATCCGGTGATCGAAGAGTTCCAGTTTCATCTTGAAGACGCCTAATAGCTCCGTGGTTGCGTGCTGGGTTACCGTTCTGCGTGCGCCGGCAGTGAATCACCAGCAGTGAAAGCAGGTGCAGCCTATGTGCGGAATTGTCGGCTATGTCGGTGGCAGCCAGAAAGTTGTTCCGCTGATTGTCGAAGGGCTGCGCCGCCTCGAATATCGCGGTTATGACTCGGCGGGTATTGCCGTAGGCGGCAAAGGCGACGCATTTGAGCTGCGGCGCGCTCCAGGCAAGCTGAAAAACCTGGAAGAGGTCATCCGGGAGCATCCGCTCGAAGGCACTTATGGGATTGGTCACACACGTTGGGCTACACACGGACGGCCTACCGAGGAAAACGCCCACCCCCACCGCGATTGCACCGGGCGCATCGTCGTGGTGCATAACGGAATCGTGGAAAACTACCTCGCCCTCAAGCAGGAGTTATCCGCCGAAGGGCATAAATTTGTAACCGAGACAGATACCGAAGTCATCGCGCATCTGATCGAACAGGAAATAGCCTCTGCAGCAAACTCAGGTAAGACGATGTCTCTTGAAGAGGCAGTACGCCGAACCGCTCGCCGGCTGACGGGTGCGTATGCGATCAGTGTTCTCTCCGCGGATGAGCCGGACAAGATTGTGGTGGCACGCGATGGGCCACCCGTCGTGGTGGGGCTCGGCGACGGTGAATACTTTGTCGCCTCTGATGTGCCGGGCATTCTGCATCACACCCGCAACCTGTATTTTCTGGCTGATGGCGACGTTGCCATTCTGACGCGGGACGGCGTGGATTTGACTGATTTACAGGGCAACAGCATTGTGCGCCCGGTGCAGCGGATTTTGTGGGATCCCATTCAGGCGGAAAAGGGCGGCTACAAGCACTTTATGCTCAAGGAGATCTTCGAGCAGCCGCGCGCCATTCGCGACACTACGCTGGGACGCATCTCCCTCGATACCGGCAAAGTCTTTCTGAGCGAGATGAAGGTTTCTGACGAGGAATTTCAGAGCGCAGGGAAGATCAACATTGCTGCCTGTGGCACGAGTTGGCACGCCGCGACCGCCGGAAAGTTCATGATCGAGCGGCTGGCGCGTGTCCCTGTTGAGGTAGATTACGCCAGCGAATACCGCTATCGCGATCCTATCGCCGATTCTTCAGCCATCGGAGTGCTGATTACGCAGTCTGGCGAAACGGCCGACACGATTGCCGCACAGCGCGAGATGATCGCGAAAGGCTCGAAGACCATCGCTATCTGCAATGTTGTTGGAGCCATGATTGCGCGCGAAGCGCACGGCGCCATCTATACGCATGCCGGACCAGAGATCGGTGTAGCTTCCACGAAAGCCTTTACCGCACAACTGGTTGCGATCTTTCTTTTTGCCGTGAATCTGGCGCAGAAGCGTGGAGCCATTACCGAAGAGAACAGCAGGATACTGCTCGAAGGTCTGAGTCTGCTTCCAGGCAAGGTGGAGGAGATTCTTCGGAACGTGGACGGCGTATGCGAGCAGCTCGCGAAGAGTTACTCAACGGCGCACGATTTTCTCTTCCTCGGGCGCGGCATCCATTATCCCATCGCTCTTGAAGGGGCTCTAAAGCTCAAAGAAATTTCCTATATCCACGCGGAGGGCTATCCAGCAGGCGAGATGAAGCACGGGCCAAATGCGCTAATCGACGAGACGCTTCCTGTGGTGGTACTGGCGACGAAAGACGAGAGCAATCGCGACTCAAAGCTGCGCTATGAAAAAACTCTGTCCAATATTCAGGAAGTCACCGCGCGGTCCGGGAAAGTGATCGCTGTAGCAATTGAGGGCGATGAGCAGATTGGCCAGCTTGTGGACCACGTTCTTTATGTGCCTTCCGCATCCGAGCTGCTTCTGCCTGTTCTCGAGGTAGTTCCGCTGCAGCTGCTGGCCTACCACATCGCGGTGCGGCGCGGCTGCGACGTCGACCAGCCGAGAAACCTGGCAAAGTCTGTGACAGTGGAGTAGACGTAATCCTTAAACAAGAGGGATTTATCGCCGGGCATGGGATTTGAACCCAGTACACTAAACTGGAAGGCCTTGGAGAGGGAAGACTAAGCGTTGCAACGTCAGCTCTATACGGCGCATCTCGATAAGAAGCTTCTTTTATCGGAGTCCGCTCAGTGTTACCAGCTTGAGTTCTCCGCGCCCGAACTCAGAGCCTTTGATTTCATTCCTGGCCAATTCATTTCCTTCATCGCTGACGACCCGAAGGGCAAGGAGCAGACAAGGGCGTATTCCATTGCATCCGCTCCTGCAGGAAATCACTTCGACCTGTGCCTGAATCGAGTCGAGGGTGGCTTCTTTTCAAATAAACTCTGCGATATGGAGCCGGACGGGGAGCTTCAGTTCCACGGTCCAAACGGCATGTTTACACTCCGTAAGCCACTTACCGACAGTATTTTTATTGCCACCGGCACGGGCATCGCGCCCATGCGCAGCTTTATACAGCATCTCTTCCCGGAGTCAGGTGAAGACCGCAGCGGAGGCAGTCACATCTGGCTTGTTTACGGAACCCGGCACGAAACGGGGCTCTATTACCGAAAATATTTTGAGGAGATCGCTGCGGAGCGCCCCAATTTCCACTATCTTTGCACGCTGAGCCGGCCGCATGAAGGCTGGGAAGGCCTGCGCGGTTATGTCCAGGACCATGTGGCGAATATCCTGAAGAGTCGCTCCGATGGGCATCATATCTCGCCCGTGCCTACCGTCGCGGAGCCTGCGGGCTTCGATATTCATGCCTATATCTGCGGGCTGAATGCGATGGTTTCCGCCAACAGAAAAAGCTTGATTGAGCAGGGCTGGCAGAAGAAACAAATCATCTTCGAGCGTTACGACTAGGACTGGCCGTCCAGACATATGCGGGTTGCGTCGTTTTGGCACCAGCTTTTACAGCCACTCCCGTTTGTCGTGCGTGCTGACTGAGAACGCAGCCACGTTTTTACTTTTTGTTCTGAAAAAAATGCTCTTCCGGAACCGCACGCAGTCGTTCTGCCGCGTCCTCCGGTGTAATGTCCCGCTGGGGCATCCCGAGCATCTCAAACCCCACCATGAACTTCCGCACCGTGGCCGACCGCAGCAGCGGCGGGTAAAAATGTGCGTGGAAATGCCATTCTTCATGGGCTTCGCCGTCAGCCGGAGTCTGATGGAAGCCCATTGTGTAAGGGAAGCTGGTTTCGAAGAGATTGTCGTAACGCGTTGTCACCTGCTTCAAAATGTCAGCGAGCGATGTTTTCTCGCGGTCGCTTAACTCGGTCAGTGAGCCGATGTGCCGTTTCGACAGCACCAGTGTCTCAAACGGCCATACCGCCCACCACGGCACGACAGCCAGAAAGCCCTGGTTCTCGCAGACGATGCGCGAGCGTTCCTTCGCTTCCACACGAAGGTAGTCGCATAAGAGACAACTCTGCTTTTCGGCCCTATATGCCCTCAGTGACTCCGTCTCCCGCGCAGGTTCGTCGGGGACGTGCTCGGTGGCCCAGATCTGACAGTGCGGATGGGGGTTACTCGCGCCCATCATGGCGCCGCGGTTCTCGAATATCTGCACGTAGCGCAGCTCCGGGTCGTTGCTTAAAGCTTCGAATTCTGCCGTCCACGCATCGACAACCTTGCGGATATCCATCGACTCCATACGGGACAGGGTCAAACTATGGTCGGGATGAAAGCAGATCACCTTGCAGCGCCCGCGCTCGCGCTCGGCTTTCAGCAGAGGAGAAGCGTCCGGTTCAGGAGCGGGTGAGTCGGGCAGCAGCGCAGCATAATCATTGTCGAAGATGAATACGCTTTCATAAATGGGTGTAACATGCCCTCCTGCGCGCTTGTTGCCCGGGCACAGGTAGCAATTGGGGTCGTATCGAACATCGGAGAAGCCTGATGAAGGATTGACTTCGCCTTGCCACGGACGCTGCGTGCGGTGTGGAGAAACCAGCACCCACTGGCGACGCAACGGATTGTAACGGCGATGCGGAAACTGGGATGCCGAGGACAAAGGAACCCCCTTGAATCGATTTAATTGTCCGCAGAGGCCAAGTAACCCCGCGCCATTCAAGGATATCGTGTAAATGAGTGCTTCGTCTCTGGCCGTTCTACGAATACGATAGATGCAGGAAAAGGCATGACCCAGACGCCCGGCATCTCGCTTGCTCCCCTTATCGACGCTCATGCCATTATGGCTCTCCACGACGCATCGACAGCGGAGTGGCACCGCCTGCCCCCGCCGAATGTGATCATAGTTACGCCTCCGGAAGACTTCCCGACCGCACTTCGTGCTTTGCATCAGGCAAATTTCGAACTATGGCATCTGGAAGACGAGGCTCGCTCGCCCTATGTGATCGATCGTGAGATCGCGTCAGTCAAGAGGATCATCGACCGCGTGAACCAGCGCCGCAACGATTTGATGGAGCGCTGCGACGCGCTATTGCTGGAGGCGCTGAGCCGTCACGGGCTGCCTGTATCTGTGGCACCGCTGCATTCGGAGACTCCGGGGCTGATCGTGGATCGGCTTTCCATCCTTGCCCTCAAGATCTTTCACACACGCGAGGAAGCGCAGCGGGCCGATGCCTCGCCGGGGCATATCCGCAGGAATAAGGAACGCCTTCATCTGCTTGAAGAGCAGCGCATCGACCTTGCAGAATGCCTCGACCGGCTATGGGAGCAAATCATCCATGGCCAACGTCGCTTCAAACTCTACCGCCAGCTCAAAATGTACAACGACCCGTCGTTGAACCCGGTGGTATATAAGAAACCCCGTGCGTGACCGCTGTATCATTAAAATGTCCAGCTGAAAATGACACCTGCTTCTACCAGTACTGTTCTGCCTGCCGCTGAAGCTCCGCCAGCCAGAACGCCAGACATGCACGAGCACGCACATATCCATGTTCCGCGCGCAGGAGAAACGGCGTCCCGCATCGCCGATTACCGCGAGCTTTTTAAAGACCGCGTTACAGCGATGGTCATCCTGACGGCGTGGGCCGGCTTCTACCTTGGTTCAATGCAATCCGGAATCAGCAGCGTGCAGCCGGGACTGCTGGAAGCCCTGGTCAGCATTGGAATGGTCTCTGCAGGCTCGGCTGCGCTGAATGAGTGCCTGGAGCGTAAGCTCGACGCCAAAATGATCCGCACCGCCAATCGACCGATGGCCGCCGGACGCATCGGTTTGGTTCAAGGTATTCTGCTTGGGCTGGGTGCTATTGTACTGGGGTCTCTCTGGCTGGTTCACTCCACGAACCTGATTACAGGCACACTGAGCCTTATTACCGCGTTTTCCTATGTAGCCATTTACACGCCACTCAAACGCCGTACCAGCCTTGCCACATTTATCGGCGCCTTTCCCGGGGCTATGGGACCGCTGCTGGGCTGGACCGCAGCCCGGGGGCGCATCGAGTGGCCCGCGGTGGCGCTCTTTGCCATCCTCTTCGTCTGGCAGTTTCCGCATTTCATGGCAATCTCGTGGCTCTATCGCGAAGACTACGCACGCGCGGGCATTCGCATGCTGCCTGTCATTCAGCCCGACGGGTGGTCAACGGTGCTTGAGGCGGTGACCTATGCCGTGCTCATGATTCCGGTCAGCTTGCTTCCGGTATATTTGCACATTGCCGGCATGTATTACGGAGTGACCGCTGGGGTTCTGGGCCTTGTGTATCTCGGCTATACCATCCGCTTTGGGCGAATCACCCGCGCGCGGTCCACGATTGAGTCAAAGATGTATGCCCGGGACCTGCTGAAGGTGAGTGTGATCTATCTGCCTGTGCTGCTCACTGTTCTTATGCTCAATGCCAAGGGAAGGTAAAGAGATGCCCGTTACCCGCACTGCGCCGCAATCCAGTAAGAGCGCGATCGCAGGAATCATTGCGCTGAGTCTGGCAGCGACTTTGTTTCTCTTTTGGCTCATTTACGTGCACACGGCACCGCAAGCGTATGCGACGCGCATGCTCTTTCTGCCTTCGATCGATGCACTGACGAACGGTCTGGCCGCTATCAGCCTGATTGTGGGTTATTTTTTTATTACGCGCCGTAACATCAAGGCGCATCGCCGCTCGATGATTACGGCCTTTGTCTTTTCCTCGATCTTCCTTGTCTGCTATATCGTCAACCATGCTCTGCACGGCGACACACTTTACCAGGGCCACGGTGCGCTTCGCACCGTTTATTTCTCCATTCTCATCAGCCATATCATGCTGTGTATCGTTGCTCTGCCGATGGTGCTTATCACCTTCTTCTTCTCGCTGTCGGGCCGCTTTCCGCAACATAAAAAGATAGCGCGCTTCACGCTTCCTATCTGGCTCTATGTATCGGTAACCGGCGTGGTGGTATTTGCCATGCTGCACGCAGGAGCAAGGTAGATTCGACATGTCACCCACCCAGCCAGACGACGGGACCCGGCAGCTACTGCAGACCGGAATTTGGACACTGGCTGCAGGTGTGCTCGCCGCGCTGCTGACCTCAACGGTCTTTGGAGGCATCGGTCCGCAGGGCCCGCATACCAGTGCGGGTTGGCTGGTGTTGATTGTGGCCATGATGTGCCTGCCTTTCGGCTCAATGGCATTTGCATTAGGGGCGGCCAAGTGGCTGCGAAACCGTCGCATCGCCGCGACACGGTCAAGAGGATCCGCACTGCCACTCGATCCCGTATCGCGGGACGCAAAGTCCCTGTTATCCTTCTCAGAACACTCAATGGAGCACCGCAGCCATGGCAAAGAGCGTCAATAAAGTCATTCTTCTCGGCAATGTAGGCAAAGATCCTGAGATTCGCGCAACCCCGGGCGGAACCATGGTTGCCAGCTTCAGCCTCGCGACCACCGACCGCACCAAAGACCCGTCAGGCAACTGGACCGACCGCACGGAGTGGCACAACCTCGTCGCCTTTCAACGTACGGCCGAGATCATCCGCGATTACGTGAAAAAGGGCTCCAAGCTCTATGTCGAGGGCAGGATTCAAACGCGGTCCTGGGATGACAAGACATCCGGCGAGAAGAAATACCGCACTGAGATCATCGTCAACGATATCTCCCTGCTCTCAGGCCGAGGAGAGGGCGAGGGCGGCGGCAGCTATAACCGCAGTAGCAGTACATCTTACGATCAGCGCAGCTCCGCACCTGCCGATGATCTGGTGCAGTCCACGGAAATCACCGACGACGACATCCCGTTCTGAATTGGCCCATCTTCTGTGTCCATTTACGGAAAATAAATGGCTTGGGGGGAGGGATGTGGGTAAAACAACAGCGAACCTCATTTCAGAGTCAGCAATTCAGTCCCCTTAAAAGCGGGACAAATCGCACCCAAACGGTTACCGGAAGTCCGTAAAATCTGCCTTGGATCGTGCAGCATGCGTATGATCAATGACACCTTTGAGATTCCGGCTAAATTGTGAGAACGAAAGCGGCGGTCTTGCTAAAGCAGAGCGAATCAAACACTCTAGAGCTTAATATTCCGATTACTAGACTACGCTGGTACTTCGGGTTTTTTATAGCATCTGGATTTTGCGGCTTGGTTTATGAGGTGGTCTGGACCCGCCTCGCCATGGCCAGCTTCGGCGTAACCACGGCCCTGGTTTCGATCGTAATTTCGATGTTTATGGCCGGTCTGGGGCTGGGCTCATGGGGCGCGGGAGTATTGATACGCCGTGTTCTAACCAATGGGCGACTGCACACGCTCCGGCTTTATTGCATTGCGGAATTGCTGGTAGGAATTTCGTCCTTCGCAGTTCCCCTGCAGTTGAAGCTCGGCCGTCTGCTACTGCAACATGCAGGAAGTTTTGGAGCGTGGCAGACTTCACGCTACTACATCTTAGCGGGTGTTTGGATCGCTGTTACGCTTGTACCTTGGTGTGCTTGCATGGGATCTACATTCCCACTGCTGATGGCGGTCATTCGACAAACCGCCCGCCCCGCTTCAGAACGTTCTTTCAGCTACCTATATGTTGCCAATGTTCTTGGCGCGCTCCTCGGCACGATCACATCAGCCTTTGTACTGATTGAGTTGTTGGGATTTCAGGGGACGCTCTATGTCGCGGGGGGGCTGAATGCGAGTCTTGCTCTGTTGGCCTTCGCGATTAGCTTCTCCATAATTCCATCCCCTTCCATCGAGATTCCAGTCTCTGAACGAGTGAAACGGCCGAACCTCTATGGACTTCCCACGAGCGCCGTTTTGTACCTCTTGTTCACAACCGGATTGGTCAGCATGGGCATGGAAGTCGTTTGGATCCGGCAGTTCACTCCATATCTCGGAAATGCTGTGTACGCTTTCGCAGAGATCGTCGCGGTATATCTTTTGGCAACTGTAGTCGGATCTCAGGACTACCGCTCCTGGGCACGCTCTCACAAACCGGGCGAGAGTTCTTCCGCATGGAGTTTACTCGCACTATTTGCTGTATTCCCAGTTGTTGCCGCTGATCCTCTACTACCTGTAATCGGTGCTTCATTCAGCGGACTACGTCTGGCCCTGATTGTGCCCTTCTGCGCCTTGACGGGTTTTCTCACACCCTTGTTGGTCGATTCCTGGTCATCCGGTGACCCAGATCTGGCGGGGACCGCATATGCAGTTAATATTGTAGGCTGCATCTTGGGACCACTTGTGGCGGGTTTCTGGCTCTTGCCCTTTATGGGAGAACGTTGGGCAATTATGGTTCTCTCAATTCCATTGTTCACAATAGCCGCCCTCACGGGACTTCAAAGACAGTCCGAGCCGACTCCGGCCAAGCTTGGCCACAACCGGAAACTGAAGTTTGCCGTTGCAACAATTGCCGCGATCGTGCTCTTCAGCGTTAGTCATGACTACGAAACTCAATATGCGCAACGCGAGGTCCGAAGAGATTACGCTGCCACCGTGGTTGCAACAGGAAAAGACTTTGATCGAGCGCTTTTGGTGAATGGAGTTGGAATGACGTACCTAATTCCGATCACCAAGTACATGGTCCACTTGCCGCTCGCTTTGATGTCAAGACCGCCACAGAACGGCCTTGTAATCTGCTTTGGGATGGGAACCAGCTTTCGCTCCATGCTTTCATGGGGAATTCCTACCACGGCAGTCGATTTGATCCCGAGCGTCCCAGCGCTGTTTGAATATTTCCATGCCGATGCGCAGAGGTTGGTGAGCTCCCCCTTGGCGCATATCGTTATTGATGATGGCCGACGCTTCCTCGACAGTTCAACTCAGTCATACGATGTCATCGTTGTGGACCCGCCTCCGCCTCCACAGGCTGCAGGTTCCAGCTTGCTTTACTCTCGCGAATTTTATGAAGTTGTTAAAAGACATTTGCGAAAGGGTGGGATTTTGCAAATTTGGTATCCGGCGAATGAAGGTGATGCGGCTACCACAGCTTCCGTAACCAAGGCCCTCACGGAATCCTTCCCCTATGTGCGGGCTTTTTGGGGGTACGATCAACGGTTCGGGGTTTACGGAATTCACTTTCTGGCCAGCATGGAACGGATACCCATCGCCTCCAGCTCGGTTTTGGCGGCGCGGATGCCGTCTGCCGCCGCTTCTGACTTTGTCGAATGGGGTCCGCGAGCGACCGCTCAACAACAGTTCGAGATAGTTCTTTCACATGAACTAAGCTTGGATAAGCTTGTCGCTGAAGATCCCCGGATACCGGCCATGCGAGATGACCAGCCGAT
>Ga0335072_10002640_pt1 | contig 27595 bp, 30 predicted proteins | sample Lox_Sample_21_FD_206725 | JGI IMG/M metagenome (GOLD analysis project Ga0335072, IMG submission 206725) | Soil microbial communities from Loxahatchee National Wildlife Refuge, Florida, United States - Lox_Sample_2.1 | ecosystem: Environmental > Terrestrial > Soil > Wetlands | place: USA... | reverse complement strand
CGCCCTCGGCCGCCTCCCCAGGCAGCGACTCGCCGGTCATCAGGGCGCGGTCCACCGCGCTGGCCCCCGCCAGCACCTGTCCGTCGGCGGCGATCGCCTCGCCCGGCCGGACCACGAGCGTGTCGCCAGCCCGCAGCCGGCCCGCGGGAACCTTCCGCTCGCGGCCGTCCTCGTCAAGGACGGTGACGTCGCGGACGGCCGCGCGGGCCAGGAACCTGATGTCGGCGTCGGCCAGGCGCCGCGCCCGGGCCTCGTACAGCCGGCCGGCCAGCAGGAAGGTGGTGACGGTCGCGGCCGTCTCCAGGTAGATGCCGCCGCCGGAGCCCCGGGTGAGCTGCTGCCAGAGCGTCTGGTGCCCCTCGCCCCTGTCCAGGGCGAGCATGGCATAGCCGGACCATCCGCAGGCCGCGACGATGCCCAGCGAGACGAGCGTGTCCATCGTCGTGGCGCCATGCCGGGCGGCCCGCAGCGCGGCCGCGTGGAACGGCCAGGCGCACCACAGCGCCACCGGGGCGGCGCAGCCGATGAGCACCCACTGCCAGCCGGGGAACCGCATCCACGGCAGCAGCGACAGGACCAGGGACAAGTCGGTCAGCGGAAGGAAGAGCGCCACGGCCACGATGAGCCGGCGGCGCAGGCCAGCGAAGTGCCGCTCGGCCTGGTCGCGGCCATCCTCGGCCCCGATGACGGGCGAGCCGGCTCCAGCCTCGTCCGGGGCGGCCCCGTAAGGCTCACCGGGCGCGCCCGCGGGCACGGCTGCCTCGGTCGCGGTGTAGCCCGCCTTGACGACCGTGGCGATCAGGTCGGTGGCCGGCAGGGTGACCGGGGCCACGACCCGGGCCGTGCTGGTCGCGTAGTTGACCGTCGCGGTCACGTTCTCAAGCCGCGCCAGTTTCTTGTCGATGCGGGCCGCGCAGGCCGCGCAGGTCATCCCGCCGATGACCAGGGTGACCTCGCGCGTGCCCGCGGGCAGCTCCGGCGGGCCTGACGGCGGGGGAGCGGCCGCGGGCTCCGCGCGGGTAGTGCCGGGCGGACTGGTCACGGTCACGCGACCGCTTCCTTACGATCCGCGGCCTGGTCGCCCGCCGGCCCGTCGGCCTGGCCGGCGAAGGCGGCGACCTGCGGGCCGTCGGCCTGGGCGGCGTCGGTGCCGCCGCCCAGGGGCAGCGACGGGGCGCCCGGCAGCGGGAGTCCCGTGGCCGGCACCGCGGCCGGGGAAGGCGCGGCGGCCGGATGCGGGGGCGCGGCGCTGTCAGGGTCGGCCGCCGGAGTGGTGATCGTGCGGGCCTGCCAGATGAGCAGCAGGGCCCCCGCCAGGGCGACCAGGTGCTGCGCTTCATCGACGCCGAACGTCTGCCCGCCGATCATGTCGATGACGGCCGTCCCGACCAGGCTTCCCGCGGCGATGCCACACGGCCAGGCCAGCCCGGCCGACAGCGCCGGGCGGATCGCTCCCACGCAGAAGGCGATGGCCAGGGCCAGGTCGAACGACCCCAGCTCGTGAGCGGCGTGCGTCCCGGCGCCCCGATCGTGGCCCAGGATCAGCAGCGGCACGGTGATGGCCAGCTGCAGGACGGCGACGGCGGCCAGCGCGGTTCGCTGGGTAATCGCGCGAGTACGCCCCGCTGGCGCCAGCGGGGCCGCCGCGAGCACCCGGGCCGACAGGTCATGGTCAAGGACCGCGCCCCCGAGCCGGGCACGCCTGGTCACCAGGTGGGCCCGCTGCTCCCAGGCCCGGCAGTCGGCGCAGCCGTCCAGGTGCGCGGCCAGCGCGGCATCGCCGGCGCCGTCGTCCTCGTCGTCGATGCGGGCGGAGATCGCCTCGCGTGCCCTGTCGCATTCCATGACCTAGTAGTGCGGGGCGGGGCCGGGAAAGTTCCGCCGGCCCGCAGCGAATTCTCCTACAGGCTGTCGTAGGCTTCTCCCATGGACGAGCTGACATCCCTGGCCAGGGCGGCTGGACGTGGCGACCGGGCCGCGCTGGCCCGGCTCATCCAGCAGACCCAAGGGGATGTCTGGCGGCTGTGCGCGCACCTGGTTGAGCCGGCCGCCGCCGACGATCTGGCCCAGGACACCTACCTGCGGGCGATCGGCTCGCTGCCCAGGTTCCGTGGCGACGCCCCGGTGCGGGTCTGGCTACTGGCCATCGCCCGCCGGACCTGCGCGGCGGAGATTGAGGCCCGTGTCCGGGACCGGCGGCTAGCCGGGCGGATCGCGGCGTGCCCGGACACCGGGCTCGGCCAGCCGGCCCCCGAGCCGGGCGCACAGGTCGTGGCCGACGACTTGATGGCCGCCCTGGAGCCCGACCGGCGGGCGGCCTTTGTCCTCACCCAGATGCTCGGCTGCTCCTACGCCGAGGCGGCGGCCATCTGCGACTGCCCAGTCGGCACGATCCGGTCCCGTGTGGCCCGTGCCCGCGAGGACCTTGACGCCATTGTGTCGGATTCCGGTTACCGGCGGTCGACGGGCAGCGCCACCCGCTGAATTCGCCGGCCGGCCGGAATTAGCCGGCTTGACGGGGGTTATGCCGCGCGGGCGCGCGGGCGGCTGACCTGTGGAAGAGCCCGGAATACCCCGGGCCGGTTTCTTGGATACCCTACCGGGGTTTATTAAATACCCACGCCGGGTTTGCCGGTTAGGTGAAAATGCGATGAGGAGTTGCGTTAATGGCCTCATGGCTTTTATGGTTGTTTTCCCGGCGGCCGTTCGCGGCCACCGGGAGATGGGGCAGCGGAATATCCAAGGAGCGTTCGGGTGAGTCCACATGAGTGAGGTCGCCGTCCGGGGCGGCCCGGCCGCGTGGCGGTCGATGGTCGGAACCGGCAGCGAGGGGGCCGGGCAGTCGTGGGCCGAGGCGGGCCTTGACCCAAGGCGGGCGCTCCAGCTGGGCCTGGCCGCGATCTGGCTGCTTGACGGAGTGCTGCAGTACCAGCCGGCCATGTACACCAGGGCGTTCGGCCAGATGCTCGCGGGGACCGCCGCTGGCAACCCGTCCGTCGTCGCCCGGCCCATCAGCTGGGAGGCCAGCCTCTTCGACCATCACGTCGTGGCCCTGAACACGATCTTCGCCACCATCCAGCTGCTGCTCGGCCTGGGCATCGCGATCCGGCCGACGGTGCGGCTCGCGCTGGCCGCGTCCGTCGCCTGGTCGCTGGCCGTGTGGTGGCTCGGCGAGGGACTCGGCGGCGTGCTGATCGGCGGGGCCAGCCCGCTCAACGGCGCGCCCGGTGCGGTGATCCTCTACGCGCTGCTCGCGGTGCTGCTGTGGCCCGCCGATCGCGCGACGCGCCCGCGGTTCCCCGCGGCGCGAGCGGTCGGTGCCCACGTCGCCCGGGCCCTGTGGCTGGTCTTGTGGCTGAGCCTGGCCTACTTCGCGGTCACCCCGGCTAACCGGGCGCCCGGCGCCGTCAGCGGGATGATCTCGGCCATGACCGACGGCGAGCCGCACTGGCTGACGGGCCTCATGAAGGGCGGGGCCTCTCTGGTCACCGGAGCGGACCTGGCCACCTCGATCGTCCTCGCCGTGGCCCTGGCGGTGATCGCGGTCGGCGTCTACCTGCCCGCTCCGGCGGCCCGGGCCACGCTGCTGCTGGCCATCGTGGTGTCGCTGCTGATCTGGGTCTTCGCTCAGGCGCTCGGCGGGATCCTGGCCGGCGGGGCCACTGACCCCAACTCCGGGCCGCTGCTCGTCTTGCTGGCGCTGGCCTACTGGCCCGCCCGCATGGCCGGCCAGGCCGGGAAGAAGGAGATCGCCCCATGACTCCCGCCTGGCTCCTTGACCTGCTGGCCGTGAGCATGCTGACCGTGGCCGCGTTGACGGCGACCCGGATCCTGGCCCGCCTGCTGCTTCCCGAGCTGCCGTGGCGGCCCGGCCAGGGGGCCAACTCCGTAGATCTGGCCAACGTCCTGATGGGCATCTCCATGGCGGGCATGTTCACCCCCAGCCTGACCACGCTGCCCGCCGTGGCCTGGGAGGTCGTCTTCGGGCTGCTGACCGCCTGGTTCGCCTGGCGAGCCTGGGCCGACACCAGAAGCGTCCGCGCCCTGACCGCCGACCGCTGCACGCTTCACGTCGTGCACAGCGCGGCGATGCTCTACGCGTTCCTCGCCCTGTCCGCTGCCTCCTCCGGTGGCGGCGGGATGGCCGGGATGGGCGGGGGCGGGCCGGCGGCCATGCCGACCCTGGGACACCCGACCATCGCCGGGGCGTTCGTCGTCCTGCTCGTGGGCTACTGCGTCTGGGACCTCAACCAGCTGTCCGGCGGTCGCTTCCGGCTAGCCGCCGCCGGCGGCCCGGCCGCGGCGGCCGTCCCGGCGCAGGCCGAGGCCCCGGGCACCGAGTCGCCTCGGCGGGAGCCCGCGGTCCGCACGTTCGTGCTGGCCCCCCAGACCAGGGTCGGCTCCGACGTGATCCTGGGCATCGGGATGGCCTTCATGCTCGTGATCATGATCTAACGATGGGGGACCCGCTGAATCCCGCGGCTAGGCTGGCCGGCTTCCTGGTCTTGCTGGCCCTGCTGTTCGCGGGCGCCCACCTGGCCGGAGCGCGCCTAGGGCCGCTGACCACGAGCCACTCTCGCGTGCAGTACACCGGGGGCGGCTCCGGCGGATCAGGCGGCATGGACATGAACATGGGGACACCGTGAGCGCCGCGCCCGGCGGGGCGGTACTCGACGCGGCCGCCCCTGACCTGGCCGAGCTGGTCATCTCCGGCATGACCTGCGGCGCGTGCGCCGCCCGCATCGAGCGTCGGCTCAATCGCCTGGACGGGGTCGCGGCCACGGTCAGCTACGCGACCAGGCGGGCCTACTTCACCAGCCTCGGCGGTCGCGACCTGAGCGAGCTGATCACCGTGATCGGCTCGGTCGGCTACCAGGCGGCCCCGCCCGCCCCGCCGCAGCAGGACGAGCCGGGCACCGACCCCGAGACCAGGGACCTTGGCCGTCGCCTGGCCATCTGCGCCCCGCTGGCCGTGGCGGTGATCGCATTGGCGATGGTGCCGGCCGCGCAGTTCACCGGGTGGCAGTGGGTGAGCCTCGCGCTGGCCGCCCCGGTCGCGGCCTGGGGCGCGTGGCCACTGCACCGGGTGGCGGTGGCAGGCCTCGGGCGAGGCGCGGCCACCATGGACACGCTGGTCAGCCTGGCGGTCATCACCGCCTGCGGATGGTCGCTTTACGCGCTCGCCTTCGGCGGGGCCGGCCAGGCGGGCATGCGGATGGCATTCGCGTTCACCTTCTCCGCCACCAGCGGCCACACCCTGTACCTCGACGCGGCCGTCGGGGTCACCACCGCGGTGCTGGCCGGCCGCTACCTGGAGTCCCGGGCCCGGCGCCGCTCCGGGTCGGCGCTGGCCGCGCTGGCCGCCCTCGGTGCCCGCTCCGCCGCGGTGCAGAGGGAAGGGGCCGAGTACCGGATCCCGGCCGCCGAGGTCGAGGTCGGGGACCTGCTCGTCGTGCGCCCCGGGGAGAAGATCGCCGCCGACGGGGTGGTGATCCAGGGCACCTCGGCCGTCAACGCCTCCCTGCTGACCGGCGAGTCGCGGCCCGCCGAGGTCGGCCCCGGTGTCCCGGTGACCGGCGGCACCGTGAACGTCAGCGGCCAGCTGGTCGTCCGGGCCACGCAGGTCGGGGCGGACACATCCGCGTGGTCGCGCTCGACAAGACCGGGACGCTGACGGCGGGCGCGCTGACCCTCACCACGGTCATCACCGATGGCGAGGTGAGCGAGCAGGAAGCACTGCGGCTGGCCGGGGCAGTCGAGGACGGATCAGAGCACCCCATCGGCCTGGCCATCGCCCGTGAGGCGGCGGCCCGGGCCGTGCTCGTCCTCGCCGACCAGCCGCGTCCGGGCGCGGCCGAGGCCGTCGAGCGCCTCCGCCGGATGGGCCTGCGGCCGGTCATGCTGACCGGCGACCGCGAGGGCACCGCGCTGGCCGTCGCGGCCCGGCTGGGCATCCCGGCCGACAGCGTCTACGCCGGGACCGACCCGGCCGGCAAGGCCGCGGTCATCGGGCGGCTGCAAGCCGGCGGGCTGCCGGTCGCGTTCGCCGGCGACGGCGTCAACGACGCCGCCGCCCTGGCCCAGGCCGACCTGGGAATGGCCTTCGGCAGCGCGGCCGACGTGGCCGTCGGTGCGGCCGGGCTCACGATCGCCGGCGGCGACCCGGCCGCCATCGCCGACGCGCTCCAGTTCGCCCGGGCCACCATGCGGGTCATCCGCGCCAACCTGACCTGGGCCTTCTGCTACAACCTGGCCGCCATCCCGGTCGCCGCCCTCGGCTACCTGAACCCGATGCTCGCCGGGGTCGCGATGTCAGCCAGCTCGCTGATCGTCGTCGGCAACAGCCTGCGGCTACTGCGGCTGCGGGTCGGACCGCCGCACCTGCCCCCCTCGCCGCCCGCCGGGGACAGCCGGTGACCGGCCACGGTGGGCTGGGCCAGCTGGCGCGGTCGGTGGCGGGACCGGTGGCCTGCGCGCTGGCCCTGACCGGCCTGCTGTCGGGGTGGGCCGCCACCGGCGGGGCCGGGACACTGACCCAGGTCGACATCCAGGTGGTCCTGGCCGCCGTCCCGATGCGGGCCTACACGCCAAAGGCGGCCGCCGCCATCGGCGCGGCCCACACCTTCCTGACCATCCGCAACCTCGGCGGCTCCCCGGATGAGCTGATCGCCGTGCGCAGCCCCGACGCCCGCCAGGTTGTGCTGGTCACGCGGGCCACGCCCGGCGGGCCCGCCTCGGTCACCGCTTCGCTGGCCATCCCGGCCGGCCGGACCATCACGCTCAGCCCGTTCGGTGACGACGTCGTACTGCGGTATCCGGTCCCCTATGAGTCCGGCCGCGAAGTGCCGCTGACGCTGGTCTTCAGGCGCGCCGGGACAGTGACCATCTAGGCGCCAGTCACCGGCCCGGGAACCCCCTGAGGCAGGCGGACGGCTGGGGACTGGGGGACGAGCTCGTTCTGGCTAATTGGGTCGGTTCGGGAACTTTCCGCTAGCCCCGGCGAACTAGTAGGCGTGAGTAACGACAAGCCGGCACATCGCGATCGTGATCGACCCGGCGGGCAACATCGTGCAGGAGGTTAACGCCGATCCCGGCCCCGGCACGACCATGACCCAGACGTCCTACTCCGCGCTGTTCGCCGCGGACGCCCGCCAGGCGCCGAGCCAGTCATGAGCGAGCTTGCGAGGGAGTCGGCAAGCACTGTGGGTCCGCGAATGCGGCCGACGAGCGCCAGCGAGGAGGGCTCATGAGCGAGCCTGCGAGCGAATCGGCAAGCACTGTGAGTCCGCGAATGCGGCCGACGAGCGCCAGCGAGGAGGGCTCATGAGCGAGCCTGCGAGCGAATCGGCAAGCACTGTGAGTCCGCGAATGCGGCCGACGAGCGCCAGCGAGGAGGGCTCATGAGAGGTCTGTTCCCGAGGGCAGCGCGCGCGGGCCTTGGCGCGGCGGCCGCGGTCGCGCTGGCCGGATGCGCCGCCAGCGGCCCGGTCGAGCCTACGGCGCCCGCCGCGGCGGTGACGGCCCCGCTGGCCACCTCCATGACGACGGCCCAGGGACAGGCGTGGGCGATCGTCGCGATGGGCGGGCCCGCCGCCGACGAGGACCTGTTCTGGGAGCTGCTCACCCGCCTGCCCGGCAGCAGCCAGTGGAAGCTGGTCACGCCGCCGGGTGTGGCCGACAACGGCGGGCTGGTCGCGGCGGGCAGCGCCGGCCCGCTCACGGTCGCCTTCGAGCCCAGCCAGGACCTGGTCTTCTCACCGCTGGCCCAGACGAGTAACGGCGGTCGCACCTGGGGCACCGGCCTGCTGAACGCCGCGGTCGCGGCCGTACCCGACGCACTCGCGGCTGACCCCGGCGGCCGGCTGGCCCTGCTGAACGACGGCGCCATCGATCAGGCCACGACGAGCCAGGCCGCCAGCGGACACTGGGCGCAACTGGCCGCTCCGGGCGCGGTCGCGGCCTCGCCGGCGGGTCGCGCCTGCCAGGCCGCCCGTCCGACCGCCGTCGCCTACACGCCCGCCGGCACGCCGCTCGCCGCCGCCTCGTGCGCGCGGCCGGGCATCGCCGGGATCTTCGCCCGGGAGGCGGGCACCTGGCGCCCGTCCGGGCCGGCGGTGCCCGGCGGGCAGCCCGTCCAGGTCCTGCGGCTGTCCCAGACTCCTACGGGCGATATCGCCGTGCTGTGGGAGGGAGCCTCCGCCGGGGCGAGCGTGGCCGCCGCGTGGACCGGCGACGGTACCCGGTGGACCGTGTCGCCGGTGCTGCCGCTGCACGGTGGCGGGGTCACCGCCTCGGGGACCGGGCCAGGTGGTGCCCTGTGGGTGCTGCTGTCCGGTGATCGCGCGCGGGCCCTGGCCGGGCCGGGCGGCCCCTGGCGGGAGCTGCCCGAACCGCCCCGGGGGACGGCCACCCTGGCCGTCGGCCCGGCGGGCCGCTACCAGGCCCTGGCCGTCGTCGGGGCTCACCTGGTCGTCTACCGGCTGACCAGCGCCGGGGCGTGGACCAGGGCACAGGTGATCGCGGTACCGATCCAGTACGGGTCCTCAAGCTAGGCAATCCAGGCCGGAGCAATATGGGGCAATCACGGATGAATTGCTGATACTAAACCGCCCGGGGGTATTCAGTAAACCATCCCTGGGTATTCGCGTGAGCATCTTGGCGGCTGTTGGGTGTTGCGTTTATCGGCCAGTCGTGTAATGCTGGAACTGCTAGTCAGGTGACCGATGGGAGTAAGGGATGAATGATCACGGGCACCTTACCCGGCTCGTCTTGCTGTGTGGCCAGTGCAACTGCGGATGCCCAGAAGTGCTCATCGACAACAGCGCTTCACCGGAGCGGCGGGTTGTCATCGCCGATGATTTCGGGCAACGGGTGCAGATGAGCCTGGACCAGTTCCAGGTTCTTGTCGAGGAGGCACGCGCCGGCCACCTCGACGAGATGCTGACCGCACTATCCGCAAGCTGACAGTCGGCGGGCTGCCGGGCACGCAGTCGTGCCCGGCAGTTGCCTTTTCCTGCGCCTGCCTGCCTCCCGGCCTGGTGCGGACCCCTCAGGACCGCACCAGTCGCGCGATTGCCGCCGAGGCCTCCGCGACCTTGTCGCTAGCGCCACCGCCCTCGGCAATGGCCTGCGCGACGCAATAGCCGAGATGATCCTCAAGCAGGCCGAGGGCGACAGATTCCAGGGCCCGTGTTGCGGCCGATACCTGGGTGAGGATGTCGATGCAGTACTTCTCTTCCTCGATCATCCGCTGCAAGCCGCGCACCTGTCCTTCGATGCGGCGAAGCCGCCTAGTGTAGGTGGCCTTGTCGTGAGAGTAGCCGTGCACCGTGCCCTCCGGGTCGCCCTGTACGATATTTCATACCCAGGCTGCGTTTACCGAATACCTCGGCGGGGTTTTCCTTCGTAATTTTTCCTACCCTGCGGTAATACAGGCCCGCGGCGGCGGTTTTATCGGCGGGCCAGGGGCGCTAATCGGGAAAGCGCTGGCGTCAGCGGACCGGGCGCAGGCCAACCACGCGGGCGAGGTCGAGCTTCGTCTCGTCCTCGCTGCCGGGAACGGCCGTGTAGATGACGATCTTCAGGTCGGTGTCGCTGTCGCTGAGCACGTCGCAGTCCACGGTGATATCGCCGATGTCGGGGTGGCGGATGACCTTGCGGTCCTCGGTGTGCCTGCCGACCGCGCCGTCGCGCCACAGTCGCGCGAAGTGCGGGTTGCCGTCCGCCGAGTGCTGGATGAGCGCGGCCAGCCGCGCATCGTCGGGGTAGCGGGCCGAAGCGCGGCGCAGGTCAGAGACGAGGGCGCGGTTAGTCGCCTCGGCGTTCTCCGACACCACCGGCCAGCCAGTGAACCGGACGCCGCCCCGGGTGGCGGGGAAGCGCGCCTTCACCAGGTTGCGGTCCTCGGGCGGCGTGCCTGACGGGTCGCCAAGCAGCGCCGCCCAGCTGCGGTTCCACCAGATCAGCTGCCAGTCGGCCGCGAACACCGCGACCGGCGTCTCGCCCAGGCGCGTCAGGACGCGCTGCATGCCCGGCGGAATGTGGTCGGTGATGGTCCCATCCGCTGGCGGCCGCAGTCCGGCCAGCCCGTACAGGTGATCGCGTTCCCGCTGTGACAGTTGCAACGCCCGGGCCAGCGCGCTGACAACCTGCGCTGACGGCGTCCTGGCCCGGCCCTGCTCCAGGCGGACGACGTAGTCAACCGAGACGCCCGCCAACTCGGCCAGGTCCTCACGGCGAAGGCCGGCCGCGCGGCGAGAGCGGCCCGCCGGCAGGCCCGCGGCCGCGGGCGTCAGCCGGTCGCGCCAGGCGCGGATCGTCGCCCCCAGGCTCGCCTCACCAGCAGTCATGCTTCCATTTAACCCCGGGGGACAGCCAGCTGGGTGGTACTGGCTTTCCTACCGTCGAGGCATCCCTGGCCGACCGGCCCGGTAGTGGCGAAGCTGGACTCATGGCAACCATTACCTTCATCACCGGGGCCAACAAGGGTCTCGGCTACGAGACCGCCCGGCGGCTAGCCGAACTGGGCCAGCAGGTGATCATCGGGGCCCGGGATCCGGAGCGCGGCGCGGCCGCCGCCGACCGCCTGGGCGTACGCTTCGTCCCCGTCGACGTGACCGACGACGTCTCAGTCAAGAAGGCCGCCGCCGACATCGAGGCCCATGAGGGCCGCATCGACGTCCTGGTCAACAACGCCGGGATCATCGGCAGCCACGCGCTCGCCGACGAGCTCACCGGCCACGACGCTGAGTCCATTTTCGCCACCAACGTCGCGAGCATCGTCCGGGTGACCGGCGCGTTCCTGCCCCTGCTGCGCAAGTCGCCGGCCCCAGCCGTGATCAACGTCAGCAGCGGTATGGGATCGCAAGCCCTCACCCATGACCCCGGACGGGTGGAGTCGGCGATCACCGCGCCCCTGTACACGGCGTCCAAGGCCGCGGTCACGATGCTCACGACCCAGTACGCGAAGGCGCTGCCTGACGTCCGCTTCAATGCCGCCGATCCCGGCTATACCGCCACGGACCTCAACGGCCACCGGGGCATGCAGACGGTCAGCGAGGGCACCGACGCGATCGTCGCCCTCGCGACCGAGGAGCCGTCCGCGGGCACCGGCCGGTTCCTTGACCGCCTGGGTCCCGTCGCCTGGTAGGGCGCCTGTGCCAGCTGCCCGGACGGCTTCGGCCGTCGGTCAGGCTGGGCAGGTCCAGTCCTCCGGGCTGGGCAGCGGGACGCTTTCCTTACCAGTGCCGGTCGCGGCCACCGGCGGCGGGAAGTGGGTGCGCAGCGTGAACGCGTACGGGGTGGGGCCATGCCTGCGCAGGTGCCGCAGCCGGTTCTCGGCCTCGCTGGTCGTCGGGATGCGGCCGCGCTCGATCCACCACATTGCGGTGAAGGCCTCGGTCATCTTCTCGAACCACTCCCGGCGGCGGCGCAGCACCGGGAGATGGACCTGACCGAATACATAGGTGCCGAGTGCCTCGACCGACTCCCACACCGACATGTTGATCAGGATGCCGCCGCCGGCCCCCTCGGCGTCCGCCTCGAACACCCGCAGCGAGGTCGCGTTTCCCTCATCGGTCTGCAGCCGCCAGATGAACCCGGGAGCGGCGTCCGCGGCCGCGTTGAGCGGGTCGAGCGCCGCCACGAACCCGGCCAGCTGCTCGCTGTCCAGCGGCGCGGTCAGCCGCCCGATGTTGACCTGGGCGAGTACGTAGCCGGTCGCGTCAGTCATCGCACAGCTCCAGGAGCTTCGTGATCGTCAGCCAGTTGCGCGCGGTCCCCGTGGCGCCCGCCTTAGGGGAGCTGACGATCCGCAGGATCGCCTGGGCGAGGACGCTGGTGCCGTAGCCGCCCGGCGTGTGCAGGTACAGGGTCCGCCCGACGGCCCGCACCTCATCGGCCGCCCCTTTGGACGACGCCTGTGCCTGGGCGGCGTCGACTCGCTCCATCAGGGCGGGAGTCGGCAGCTGGCTCAGGATGACCGCGTGCACCTTCTTCGGATCGGCCTGGCCGGGGAAGGGATTGGCCGCGATGACCGTGGCCAGCTCGCTGCGAGTCACGATCACCACCGGGGCGACGACGCCCAGCTTCGCGGCGATCGCGGCGGTCATCTCCTCGGCCATGGCCGCGGTGTCGTCGGCGGAGGCCACCGCGGTGAACAGCACGTTCCCGCTCTGGATGTAGGTCCTCACGTCCCCGTGGCCCAGCCCGGCCACCACTGCCCGCAAGTCCGCCATCGCCACCTTGTTGCGCCCGCCCAGGTTTATGCCCCGCAGCAGCGCGATGTGATTGGGCATGTCGCTATTGTGCCGCCGGCGTGCCCCATCGGCACGCCAGTTCCTGCAAGTTCCAGCCAGTGGCCGGGCGCCATGATCGGGCTGGCCATTCTGAGGCTCTGTTGCAGAGCCGAAAGTAGCCCGGTTATCGCAGGTAGGAGGCGCCGTTCAGGTCAAGCACGGCCCCGCTGGCCCACTGTGCCTCGGGGGAGGCCAGGTACAGGACCGCCGCCGCTATCTCCTCAGGCCTGGCCACCCGATTGAACGGTGACTGCCCCCGGATCTCATCGCCGACCGGGGTGGCGAGCTCCTCGGCGGTCATGTCCGTCTCCACGTAGCCGGGGGCCACGCTGGCCACGGTGATGCCGTGCGGTCCCAGCGCCCGGGCCAGCGACTGCCCGAACGCGTGCAGGCCCGCCTTGGCGGCCCCATAGCCGGGGTGCGAGGGCTCACCGCGGTAGGCGCCGCGCGATCCCACGTTGACGATGCGGCCTCCGGCGCCGCTGGCGACCATGTGCCGCACCGCGCACCAGGTCGCGTTGGCCGCGCCCGCCAGGTTGATGTCCAGCGTGGCCCGCCAGGCCGCCTGCCACTCCTCGTAGGAGGACTCAAGGACCGGGTGGTCGAGGTAGACCCCGGCGTTGTTGACGAGGACATCGAGGCCGCCCAGCCGGGCGGCCGCCTCATCGACCATGGCCCTCACGCCGTCCGGGTCGGCCATGTCCGCCTGGACGGTCACGTGCTCCTGGCCTGGGCCGGCTGGCCGGGCCAGGCCCGCCCGCACCGCCTCGGCGGCGTCGGCCGCCGCACGGTAATGCACCGCTACCCGGTCGCCGCGCTCCGCGAAGGCGGCCGCGATCGCCGCCCCGATGCCGCGAGACCCGCCCGTCACAAGAACCGCACGCTGACCCATTTGTCGGACTTTACCCTAAGGTCACTGAGCGCGATATCTCGCTAGTACCAGTAGTCCACTGGACTGGTCATTGAGGCCAACGTGCTCAGGGTGGCTCAGAACGTGCTCAGGGTGGCTCAGAACGCCGGGGACGGCGCTACTGCCGGTAGTCGGACAAGAAGGTCCCAAGGCGGTTGATCGCGTCGGCGAGGACATCGACGGGGGCGAGGAACACCATGCGCACGTGGTCGGTGGAGGACAGGTTGAAGCCGGTCCCGTGGGTGAGCAGCACGTGCTGCTGCTCTAGGAAGTCGATGCACATCTTCTGGTCGTCGGAGATCTTGTGCACCTCGGGGTCGAGCCGCGGGAACAGGTACAGCGCCCCGGCCGGCTGGTAGCAGTCGACACCCGGGATCGCGGTCAGCATCTGCCAGGCCTGGTCTCGCTGGTCGCGCAGCCGCCCGCCCGGCTGCAGCAGCGGCGTGATGTCGATGCCGCCGTCAAGCGCGGCCGAGATCGCGTGCTGGGCCGGGACGTTCGGGCACATCCGCATGTTCCCGAGCAGCTCCAGGCCCTCGAGGTACTCGGCGATCGGCTCACGGGGGCCCGTGACGGCCAGCCAGCCCGAGCGGAACCCCGCGAGCCGGTACGTTTTCGACATTCCGCCCAGCGTGAGAATGGGCAGGTCCGGGGCCAGCGCGGCCACGTGATGGTGGACCGCGCCGTCGTAGAGGATCTGGTCGTAGATCTCATCGGCCAGCACCAGCAGGTCGTTCTCCCTGGCGATCTGGAGCAGCTGCTCCAGTGTCTCGCGGGAGTAGACGGCGCCCGTCGGGTTATTCGGGTTGATGATGACCAGCGCGCGGGTCTTCTCGGTGACCAGCGAGGCCACGTGCTCGACGTCGGGGTTCCAGTTCAGGTCCTCGGCGCACCGGTAGTGCACGGCTCGCCCGCCGCACAGGCTCACGGCCCCGGTCCACAGCGGGTAGTCAGGGGCCGGCACCAGGACCTCGTCGCCCGGATTGAGCAGGGCCTGCAGCGACATGACGATCAGCTCAGAAACGCCGTTGCCGAGGTAGACGTTGTCCACCGACACCCCGCCGACGCCCCGCCGCTGGTAGTAGCGCTGCACCGCCTCACGCGCCTCGAGTATGCCGCGAGCGTCTGAGTACCCTTGCGAGCCGGCCACGGCCGCCGTGACGTGCTCGATCACCGCATCCGGCGAGAACAGCCCGAACGGTGCCGGATTGCCGATGTTGAGCTTGATGATCTCGTGTCCCTGGGCCTCGAGCTCCCCAGCGCGACGTAGTACCGGGCCCCGGATGTCGTACCGGACATCAGCCAGCCGTGTTGCCTGCTCTACCACGTACGCCCCTCCCCTTCCATCTAGCGCATCCCCTGCTATGAAATGTTACCGGCCCGTTGCAGTCCGCGCTGACGAGTGCCTGTCCGATTGGCCCAAGAATTGGCGTAGATGGCCGGCTCTTCGCAACGGAGAACAAGGCGCGTACTATCAGTGAGCATGGCAGGAAACGGGGCCGGCCACCACGCGGGGATTGAATTCCTGCAGGTGCAGACCACGACCGACTCACGAGCCGAGGCAATGGAACTAGCCAGGTCCGCCGTTGCCGAACGGCTGGCCGCGGGCAGCCAGGTCGCCGGGCCAGTGGCGTCCACTTTCTGGTGGAATGACGAGATTGAGCGGGCCGAGGAATGGCTCGTCTTCTTCAAGACGACCACCGACCGCTGCGAGGAGCTCATCCAGTTCATCGCCGAGCGGCACAGCTACGACGAGCCGGAGATCGCCGCCGTCCCGTTCGTGGCCGGGTCGGCCGCCTACCTCACCTGGATGCGTGAGGAGACCCGTCCCGACCCGGCCGACGCCATGCCCTGATTACCTCCCGCCCCGATTACCTTGGCGGCACGTTCCAGGTCCCGATGACCGGCTCGTCATGCTCGGTACCCAAGGTGGAGAGCGTCCCGGTATCCAGCCGGAACAAGCGGCCCTCGGTCGGTGCCAGGCCCAGGTAGCGGGCCACCAGGACCCGCAGCACGTGGCCATGCGCGACCAGCGCGACATCGCCATCGGCCAGCAGTGGGTGCACCCGCGCAAGGACGCGGTCGACCCGCGCGCCAACCTGCTCGACGGTCTCACCGGGATGGGCCGCGTCACCCGGGATCACGCCATCACGCCACAAGTACCAGCCGGGCCGCTCGACCTGAATCTGCGCGGTGGTCAGCCCCTCATAGCCGCCGTAGTCCCACTCCCACAGGTCCGGATCGACCTCGGACTTGACCCCGCTTACCGAACCCGTCTCATCGGGCCCACCCAGTCCCGCCAGAGCCGCGGTCCGTACCGCGCGGCTCGCCGGCGAGGTCAGCACGGCCACAATCGTGTTCCCGCTTTCGACCCGCGAGGCCAGCAGCGGGGCCAGGGCCGACGCGCTCGCTTCCCCCTCGGGCGTAAGCGGGATATCGGTCCGCCCGGTGTGCTTGCCAGCCGCGCTCCACGTAGTTTGCCCATGCCGGAGCAAGATCAGTTCACCCATGCGCCAATGATGACCTATCGGCCACGCCCCCAGTCGGCTACCCTCGCTATGTGACGGGCAGGCGCGCGGCATTGATCACGATCTGCGGCGTTATCGCTGCGGGGAGTCTGGGCATCGCCATTCAGGCCGCCCGGTACGCGCACGAGGACTCTACTCGGCCCCCGTCGGCAGTCGAGGTCGCGCAAGCGCGCACGACCGCCATCGCCCAGCGCTGGGAGCGGCTGCCGGTCGGGACGATCTTCCCGGCGACCGTCGCCTACACCACGGCCCAGGACACCACCGAGACCGCCACCCGGCTCGGCATCAGCTCGGGCGACAGCTGCGCGCAGTCCCTGGATGTCAGCGTGGCGGGCGCGGCGGGCCGCTACGGCTGCCTGGCTGTATTGCGGGCCAGCTACGCCGACGAGCTGGGTGGCACGGTCTACACGGTCGGCGTGGCCGTGTTTCCCGGCTTCGCCGCCGCTCGCGCGTTCGCCAGCGCGGTGCCGCCGAGCGCCTATCCCGCCACCGGCCTGAACGCGCTGGCCATCACGGGAACCGCGGCCGCGCGGTTCACCAACCAGGCCCGGCAGACCATCGTCACCGAGGTCACCGGGCCGTATGTCGTGCTGGCCGTGTCCGGGTACGCCGACGGCAGGCCCGCGATCGCGGCGGACCAGCCACGGGACTCGGTATTCGGGCCGGCCAGGCGGCTGGTGGCCGCGGTCGAGGCGCCGCTCGCCGCCCCGCAGCGGGTTACCTGCGGGACACGGGAGTTCCGGTGCTAGCCGGCCGCCGCGCCCTGCTGGCCGCGGCCGCGACCGTGGCGTCCATGCTCCTGGCGTCCGTGCTCCTGGCGCCCGCCGCCCGGGCCGTCCCGGCGACGCCCTCCGGGCCGGCTGGGATCACCGTTCCCGCGCCACCGTCGGAGGTCAATCAGATCCGTACGGCTGAGATGCCCGCGCTCAACGAGATTGACGTGCCGGCCGCCTGGCGGGTGACCAAGGGCAAGAACGTTCTCGTCGCGGTCCTCGACACCGGCGTGGACCAGACCGTGCCCGACCTCGCCGGGCAGGTCACCGTCGGGCCGAACTACCTGCCCGGCGTCGACCCGCCCGGCTACCAGCCGCCGCTTGAGCACGGCACCTACATCGCCTCGCTGATCGCCGGGCACGGCCGCGGCCCGGGTGACAGCATGGGCATCATCGGCGTCGCGCCGCAAGCCCGCATCCTGTCGGTCCGGGTCATACCGGACGACAGCGAGCCGGGCCTGGCTACCTACAACGACAAGTCGCGGTACGCCAGCGCCCTGGCGGACGGGATCCGCTACGCGGTCAACAATGGCGCCAACGTGATCAACATGTCGCTGGGGGGACAGCAGGCCACCGCCAGCTTGCGGGCCGCGATCGCGTATGCCATCTCGCACGGCGTCGTGGTCGTCGCCTCGGCTGGGAACAGCGGAACCTCCCAGGCCTTCGCCCCTTACGACTACCCGGCCGCGTTCACTGGGGTGATCGGGGTCGCCGCGCTCAACCCGGACGGCGCGCGGGCGCCCTTCTCCCAGCAGAACTCCTCGGTGGTCATCGCCGCGCCCGGCGTCGACGTCGTCGGGGCGGGCCCGGGCGGCGAGTACATCGACGCCGCGGGGACCAGTCCGGCGGCCGCCTTCGTAAGCGGTGTGGCCGCGCTGATCCTCTCGGAGTACCCGGGCCTGCCGCCCGCCCTGGTCGAGCAGGCGATCATCAGCTCCGCCAGCCATCAGCCCGCCGGCGGCTACAGCGTCGATGTCGGCTTCGGTGAGGTGGACGCGCTGGCCGCGCTCAGCTCGGCCGCCACGCTGGCCATCGCCTCCCACCAGGCCTCACACCCGCAGGGCGCCAGCATGGCCAGCCCGCGAGTGGCGCTGGCCCGCTCACCGGCCCCCATCATGGTCACGCATCGCGACCGGACGCTGATCATGGCCTGGGTGATCGTCTCGACCGTCGCGGCCGTGCTGGCCGCGGTCGCCCTGGCGACGCTGGTCGTCTCCCTGCGGCGCCCGAGGTCCCGGCGGCCGGGGCCGCAGATGGCCAGCATGCCGCCCGGCGATGACCTGATCGGGTTACAGCAGCCGGCGCAGCCGGAACAGGTCCTTGACGCTCGCCTCGATCTTCACCTTGCCCGACATCCAGGCCCTGGCGATGTTCATCGGCTGCTCGGCCAGCAAGATGACCTCGTCGCTCGCCGCGGTCAGCCGCATGTCCGCCTTGGGCTCATCAGGCCCGGCCAGCCGCACCAGGTCGTCACCGTCACCCAGCACTGTCACGAAGGTCACACCGAGGTCGGGTACCGTGACGCTGATGGTCCGGTTGCCGAAGTACTCCTGCCGCTCCTGCGGGGTCAGCTCCGACAGCCGCCTGGCTAGCTTCTGCAGCGCCTGCTGGCACTCCTCCGCAGTGTGCATGTCCGTGCGCCTCGCTCACTCCTGGACGGTAGCGTTCAGGCGAGATTAGCAGAGGTAGGGGACAATCAATTTCATGGACACAGAACGGGACCTCCCCCAGCTCCAGCCCACCGGCGACTCTCGCGTCGATGACGCTATCGCGGGGCTGGCCGGGCTGGGTGACCTGCCCCTGGACGAGCACCCGTCCGTCCTTGAGGCGGTGCATGACCGGCTCAGGGAGATCCTGGGCGAGCTTGGAACGGTAGCGCCCGGGGGAGCGGCCACGCCGGCCGGCCCAGGTTCCCGCGGCCCGCGGGGCGTCACTCCCGGTGGCGGCCCCTGGCAGCAGGGCCAGCTCGGGACGCAAGAGCATCAGGGCACACAAGGGCAATACGGGCAGCAGCGACGATGACGACTCGGGTCCGGCTGGACGCCGAACTGGTCAGGCGAGGGCTGGCCCGATCACGGGAGCAAGCCGCTGAGCTCATCGCGGCCGGCCGTGTATCGGTCAGCGGCCAGACCGCGGGCAAGCCAGCGACCCAGGTCAGCAAGGACGCGCCGGTCCTGGTGGCCCCGGCGGGCTCCGACGCGCCACCGGAGTACGTCTCGCGCGGCGGCCACAAGCTGGCCGGGGCACTGGCGGCGTTCGGTGACCTGCTGCCCGTCACTGGCCGGCGCTGCCTGGACGTCGGCGCGTCAACCGGCGGGTTCACCGACGTGCTGCTGCGCGCCGGGGCGGCCCACGTAGTCGCGGTGGACGTCGGGTACGGGCAGCTGGCCTGGTCGCTGCGCACCGACTCGCGGGTGACCGTGCTCGACCGGGTGAACGTGCGGTCCCTGGAGCCGGCCCAGGTGGCTCCGCCGCCGTCGCTGGTCGTCGGGGACCTGTCCTTCATCTCGCTGACGCTGGTGCTGCCCGCCCTGGTGGCCTGCTGTGAGCCGGAGGCTGATTACGTCCTGATGGTCAAGCCGCAGTTCGAAGTCGGTAAGGATAGGGTCGGATCCGGAGGCGTGGTCCGGGATCCGGAGACGCGCGCGGACGCCGTCAGGGCCGTCGCCGCGGCCGCCGCGGACCTGGGCCTCGGCGTCCGCGGCGTCACCGCCAGTCCGCTTCCCGGACCGGCAGGAAACGTCGAGTACTTCCTATGGCTACATCAGGGATGCCCGCCACTGAACGAAGATCAATTGCAACGCGCGATCAACGAAGGACCCGCCTGAAGCGATGTCAGCCCGAGCCCTGGAGAAGGCCGCAGCGGTGCCTGCACTGAGCGTGAGTTCCGAGGAACGAGGAACGGGAGCGAGGGAAGGCAGCGCGTAAAAGCGGCCGTATCGGGGGGACGGGGGTCGCCCCCCGGGAGACAACAGCAAGGCGCCGCGTCAAGGCGGCCGTATCGGGGGTTCCAGGGGGTCGTCCCCCTGGGCTAGCACTGAGAGGAACTGGCACCCGGTGGGTGAATCACAGCGGACGATGCTCGTCATGGTCCATGCTGGCCGGCCCCAGGCGCTCGAGAGCGCCCGGCTTGTCATCGGCAGGCTCTGCAAGGCCGGCATTACGGTGCGGGTCACCGATGCCGAGGCCGAGGCGCTTGGCTGTCCCGGCACGATGGTCGTGCCGGCCGGCGTGGACGCCGCCGAGGGCGCCGAGCTCGTCATGGTCCTCGGCGGCGACGGCTCCCTGCTACGGGCGGCCGAGTTCGCCCGGCCGACGCACACCCCGCTGATCGGGGTGAACCTGGGCCATGTCGGCTTCCTCGCAGAGGCGGAGGTGGATGGCCTGGCGGCGACCGTCGACAAGCTCATCGAGGGCAAGTACGCGGTCGAGGAGCGGATGACGGTCGACGTCGTCGCGCGAGCGAACGGCCAGGAGCTCGCACGCACCTGGGCGCTGAACGAGGCGACCGTGGAGAAGGGCGCCCGGGAGCGGATGGTTGAGCTCGTCATCGAGATCGACGGCCGCCCGCTATCGCGCTGGGGCTGTGACGGCGTGGTGTGCGCGACCCCGACCGGGTCCACGGCCTATGCCTTCTCGGCGGGCGGGCCCGTGGTCTGGCCGGGAGTAGAGGCCCTGCTGATGGTGCCGATCAGCCCGCACGCGCTATTCGCCCCGCCCATGGTGGTATCGCCGGAGTCGGTCGTTGCGGTAGAACTGTTGTACGAGGAAGCTCGGGGCGGCACTCGCTCTGAAGGCGGCCAGGCGGCCGCGGAAGGCGGGCCCGCCGACAAGGACCGGGCCGACGATACAAGCTTTGCTGGTGAGATCGGTGACCCAAGCGGGACGAAAGGCGCTGTGATGTGGTGCGATGGGCGCCGCAAGGTCGAGCTGCCGCCGGGAGCCCGGGTCGAGGTCCGGCGGGGGTCGCAGCCCGTCCTGCTGGCTCGGATCCACGGAGTGGACCTGAGCAGTGGCGGCGAGTTCACCGACCGGCTGGTCGCGAAGTTCGGGTTGCCGGTCGCCGGCTGGCGTGGCCGGTCTACGCACGGCGGATAATTCTGGAAGACTGGTGCTTACGACGTAGGGCTGGGAAGGGAACAGCTAGCGGTCATGCTTGAGGAAGTCCGTATCACCGGGCTCGGGGTCATCGACGATGCGCTGCTGGAGCTGTCACCTGGCTTCACCGCGCTGACCGGAGAGACCGGCGCGGGAAAGACGATGGTGGTCACCGGGCTTGGCATGCTGTTCGGGGGGAAGGCCGACCCGGCCCGTATCCGCCCCGGCCAGCAGCGGGCCTCGGTGGAAGGACGGCTGCGGGTCGCCAGAGACGGGAAGGCCGCCCAGCACGTCGAGGAAGCAGGCGGCGAGCTCGACGAGGACGGGACGCTGGTCTTGACCAGGTCCGTCTCAACCGAGGGCCGGTCCCGGGCGACGGCCGGCGGGCGCACCGTTAACGTGTCCCTGCTCCTCGGCCTGGCTGATGACCTGGTCGCCGTGCACGGCCAGTCGGACCAGCAGCAGCTGCTGAAGCCGGGACGCCAGCGGGAGGCGCTCGACAAGTACGCGGGCGGCGAGCTATCGGTCGTGCTTGGTGACTACCAGCGGATCTACCAGCGGCACCGTGCGGTGAAGGCCTCGCTAGCCGAGATCACGGCCGCCACTAGGGAGCGGGCCACCGAGGCCGAGGTGCTGCGGGCCGGCCTAGCCGAGATCGAGAAGCTCGCGCCGGCCGAGGGGGAAGAAGAGGCGCTACGGGCCGAGGACGAGCGGCTGGCCAACGCGGACGCCCTGCACTCGGGTGCGTCGCTGGCCCACGAGGCCCTGCAAGGAGACCCGTCGTCGGGTTCTGAAGGCGCTGACGCCCTGACCTTGCTCGGGCATGCCCGGTCGGCGCTAGACGGCGTCGCCCGGTACGACGCGGAGCTGGCCAGCGTGGGGACGCGGCTTTCTGAGGCCATCTACCTGCTGTCGGACGTGGCAGGCGAGCTCGCGTCCTACGTGCAGTCGGTCGACGCCGACCCGGCGCGGCTCGCGGCCGTACAGGAACGGCGATCGGCCCTGGGGCGGCTGGTCCGCGCCTACGGGTACGGCGGCCCCTACGGGCTGAGCGCGGCGGTCGCCGAGGCGCCGGCCGACGGTGCGGCCGCGGCTACCCCGGCGGCTGGTGATCCTGTCCTCGTCCAGGGGACGGTCTCAGCCGTGCTCGACTGGGCGGGCAAGGCGGCCGTCCGGGTAACTGAGCTGGACAGCGACGATGACACGATCGCCGAGCTGGCCGCCGAGGAGGCTTCGCTCGCGGCCGAGGTCACCGCGCTCGCCGGACGGCTGACTGGCTTGCGGCAGGAGGCCGCCGAGCGGTTCGCCGCCGACGTCACCACCGAGCTGACCGCCCTGGCCATGCCGCACGCGCGGATCTCGGCGGTGCTGTCGCTACTGGACGAGCCGGGACCGTACGGTATGGACGACGCCGAGCTGAGGCTCGCGTCCAACCCGGGCGCGCCGTTCCTGCCACTGCACAAGGGTGCCTCGGGCGGTGAGCTTTCCCGCGTCATGCTGGCGATTGAGGTCGTCTTCGCCGGCGCGGACCCGGTGCCCACGTTCGTCTTCGACGAGGTCGACGCGGGCGTGGGCGGCAAGGCAGCGGTCGAGATCGGCCGCCGCCTGGCCAAGCTGGCCCGGATGGCCCAGGTCATCGTGGTCACCCACCTGCCCCAGGTCGCGGCGTTCGCCGACAACCACCTGGTGGTGGCCAAGGCCAACGACGGAACCATCACGTCAAGCGGCGTGATCCGCCTCGACCACGACGGGCGGGTCCGCGAGCTGTCGCGGATGCTGGCCGGGATGGCGGACTCGGAGTTCGGCCAGGCCCACGCGGCCGAGCTCCTGGCCATGGCGGCTGAGCAGGCCGCCCGCGCCTAGTAATCACCTTCCGTATATCACGTGTCGCCCCTGGTTACCACTAGGTTCTGCGGGTATTGATCGCGGAGCAAGAGTAAAGGGTGGCGTTCCGGACAGTAGTTGCCGGCCAAAAGGCTGGGAACCATCATGTTCCCGGGCGCCCCCTGCGTTCCCAGGACGTGGCTGCCCGGATACGGGGGAAGCGTGGTTGCTGCCTACCTGCTAGTGAATCTGCTGCTTATCATCCCAGTGCTCGCGAGCGTCATACGGGCACAAGCCCCGCTGGAAGCCGACAGCACCGGCACGCGGCTGACCGGCCCCAACTCCGGCTGGGAGATTTACACGTTCACTGGCTACGTGACGAACTCGCAGTCACACACCGAGGCGTACGGCTTTGGTGACAACGCGCTGTTCACGCGGGTGACTGACCTCCTGCGGCTCACCGACGGGACGATGGAGTACACGGTGTCCGTCGATGGCTTCGACGTCTGGCTGCACCCCGGCCAGGTGGCCACCGTCTGCCAGGCGGTCAATGGCCACCGGGCCGAGTACATCGCGGTCATCAACGACTCGACCGGCGAGCAGTTCTACAACGAGCGAGCACTGTGGCGGATCGCCGCACCCGGGTTTGACCGGCTGCTGATCGCGCTGTTCGCGGGCCTGTTCTTCTGGCTGGTCCTGGTGGCCGTGGTCTCCTGGGCGGTCGTCGTCCGTTCCCAGGTGCGCCGCTTTCAGTACATCGGCGTTGGCCCGATCCTGCGCCGGGCCAACTCCGAGGCCTATGCCCTGCGAAAGCCGTGGGCCGCCTTAGTCGCGGCTGCCGCTGAAGATGCGCAGGAAGAACCAGAAGACGTTGAGCGCGTCGAGGAAGATCGAGGCGGCCAGCAGCGGGGCGGAGTCGAGGCCCTGCGTCCGCCGCAGTCGCTGGAAGTCCACCATCGTCAGTCCCGCGAATACCACCAGCCCGAGCACGGAGTAGATCAGGTACCCGTGCGGTATGTGCACGAAGATCAGCACGATGCCGAACGCGAACAGCACAAGCAGGGCGATGAACGACGCCCGCCACAGCCAGGACAGGTTCCGTCGTGTCGCGTAACCGGCCGCGCCGAAGCCGCCCACGAACAGTGCTGTCGCGCCGCCGGCTTGCCACAGGATCGTCGGCTGGGTGGTGGCGTAGTACAGCAGTGTCGGCGCTGAGGCCACTCCGAGTAGCGCGCCGAAGGCCATCAGCAGGACGGTCGACAGCCCCGGCGAGCGCCTGCTGGTGAACCGCATCACGATCAGGCACACGAACGCCGCGATGTAGCAGACGATGCCCGCCCCCCACGAGACGTGTCGCCCCGCGTACGCGCCGCCCGCGAAGAGCGCCGCAGTGAGCGCCACCAGCCCCATCGTCTGGCCGAACAGCGTCCGCGTCCGCTCGCGGGTGTCGGCATACGGGGCATACGCTACCGATCCGTACATTCCTGGCGTCCCTTTCCCTTGCCTTGTCCACCTGTACAACGCGCATGCTCAGCCGGCTGATCCCGCGTGCTGGTCAGGAAGTGGTAACGGCCCCTCCGTTATGGCACCCAAGTCGGTTATGACACAAGGGCCGGTCGCATGGGACGATGGGGGCCAGGATTTCTCGATCACCGGGAAGGGCTTTGGGGGATGGACCCGATCACGCTGATCGTGACGGCGCTCGCGGCGGGAGCGGCGTCAGCGATGCAAGATGACGCGAAGGCGGCGGTGAAGACGGCCTTCGAGCGGCTTCGGCACCTGGTGAAGAAGCGATTCGCCAGTCCGCAGAACGGTGAGTTCATGCTGGAGAAGCACGCGGCCGCGCCGGACATCTGGCGGGCCCCGCTCCAGCAGGAGCTTGAGCAGTCCGGCGCGGGCAGCGACCCCGAACTAGTCGACGCCGCCCAGGCGCTCATGAAGCTCCTCGATCCGGGAGGAACGGGAGCCGGGAAGTACGTCGTGACCGTGAGCAATTCCAGCGGCGTTCAGATCGGTGACCATAACTCGCAGGTCAACCACTTCGGCTCGATGACCGCCGGCCGCGACAATTACCAGGCCAACCGGGACATCACCGTCTACAGGACGGACACCTGACGATCGGGTCCCGGCGCATTCCGCAGCCGTGGCGCTGACCGGATCTTGAAACTAGATCTTCGTTCTATTAGCGTGGCCAGGAGGTTGCGCACGCCACGAGGTGACGGTGATGTCCGAAGTCAGCGCTGAGTCCGACGCGATCCCCGGCGTCTGGGAGCTGGCCGCGCGCCAGCCCGGGAAGATCGCGATCATCGGGACTGACGGGCAGCAGGTGACGTTCGGGGAGCTGGGGGAAAGGGTCAACCGGCTCAGCAGCGCGCTGCTCGGCCTCGGCCTGGCCCTCGGCGACACGGTTGCCTCGCTGCAGCACAACGGGATCTCCTGCTACGAGGTGATGCTGGCCGCCACCCAGGCCGGCCTGTACGCCGTGCCGGTCAGCACGCACCTGACCCCGCCCGAGGCCAGCTACATCATCAAGGACTCCGGCGCGAAGGTCGTCATCGCCTCCAGCGACCTCGCGACCCGGCTCGCCCCGGTCCTCGGCGACTTGCCTGCGCACCGGGTCGCGGTGGGCGGCCCGGCCGACGGCTGGACGGACTACACCCAGCTGCTCGCGGCCGGGAACCCGGGACCGGTCGCGGGACGCACCGCCGGGGCGGTGATGCTGTACACGTCGGGCACATCCGGCCGGCCCAAGGGCGTGCAGCGGGCACTGTGGCCGGTGACCCCGGAACTGGCGGTCAGCGGCATCCTGCCGCTCCTGCAGCGGTTCGGCTTCCGCCCCGATGGGGGCGTGCACCTGGTGTGCGCACCGCTGTATCACTCGGCCCCCCTGACCTTCTCGCTGAACCTGCTGCACATGGGGCACACGGTGCTGATCCACGAGAAGTTCGACGCCGAGGCGGTCGTGGACGCCATCGCCGGGTACCGCGTGACCAGCACCCATATCGTCCCCACGCACGTGCACCGGCTGCTGGCCCTGCCGCCCGGCAGGCGCGCCGCCGCCGACACCTCCAGCCTGGAGATCGTGCTGGTCGCCGGGGCGCCGTTCCCAGTGCACGAGAAGAAGGCGCTGCTTGACTGGCTCGGCCCGGTGGTCTGGGAGTACCTGGCCGCGACCGAGGGCGTCTGCAGCGTCGTAAGCCCCCAGGAGGCCGCCGAGCATCCCGGGACCGTTGGCCAGCCCATGCCGGGCATGCTGCTGCTGCTCGATGACGACGGCAACGAGGTCCCGCAGGGGCAGGACGGGACGATCTGGTTCCAGACCGGCCTGGCGCGCTTTGAATACCACGGCGACCCGGACAAGACGGCCAGGTCCGTGCGCGAGGACGGGTTCGCCACCGTCGGCGACATCGGCCGCCTCGACGATGACGGCTACCTCTACCTGCTCGACCGGCGCAGCGACCTGATCATCTCCGGCGGCGTCAACGTCTACCCGGCCGAGATCGAGCAGTGGCTGCTGACCCACGACGCGGTCGCCGACGCCGCCGTGATCGGCCTGCCCGACCCGGAGTGGGGAGCCGCCGTCACCGCGGTCGTCGAGCTGCGTGACGGCCTGGAGGCATCCAGCGAGCTGCGAAGGGCGCTGGACGAGCACTGCCGAGCGGGCCTGGCCGGTCCCAAGTGCCCGCGGCACTATGAGTTCCGCGCGGTGCTGCCACGCACCCCCACCGGCAAGCTACTGCGCCGCGCCCTGCGCGACGAACTGGCCCCCGGAACCTGATCCCGCACGGCCCCGAGTTCCCGCACGGCCCCGAGTTCCCGTGCGGCCTCCGGTTCCCGTGCGGCTCCAGTACCTGTGTGACAGTTCCCGTGTCATCTTCGGCCCCCATTCCATCTTTGGCCCCTGTGTCACGCTTGGCCACTGTGTCACCCTCGGTTCTCTTGCAGCTCTTAGAGCCTGTTGGTAAAGCTGCTTGCTGGGCGGGGCGTGGTCGTTGGCCTCCCCAGCGGGCAGGTTGAGGCTGTCCTGTTTCATGCCGTGTGAGGCGTTTGGTCATGATGAGGACGGTGGCCCACCAGATCATGGCCTCGGAGCGGGCGGGGAGCGTCTCGTAATCGCGGCAGAGGCGGCGGTAGCGCATGAGCCAGCCGAAGGTTCGCTCGACGACCCAGCGGCGGCGCAGTACCTGGAAGGAGTGGGGGCTGGTGCGGGCGACGACCTCGATCGTGATCGATGCGACTGCCATCGCGTACTTCTGCAGGGGCCGGCCGTTGTAGCCGGTGTCGGCCCACATCAGCCGCAGCGTGGAGAAAGCGTCGAAAAGCCTGATGAGCAGCAGCCTCGCCCCGGCCTTGTCGCTGAGCGCCGCCGTGGTGACGACAAGGGCGAGCAGCCAGCCCTCGGTGTCCACGGCGGCGTGCCGGCCACGGCCGGTGACCTTCTTCCCCCCGTGGTAACCGCGCGTCCCGGCGGGAACGGTTCCGGCGGACTTCACGATCTGCGAGTCGATGACGCACGCCGACGGCTGCGGGCTCCTGCCCTGCCGCGCGCGGAGCTGCTCCCGCAGCCGCCCCGCGAGCGACTGCGGCAGGCCCCGGTCGCTCCACCGCTGGTAGAAGGCGTAAACCGAGTCCCATTGCGGGAAGTCGCACGGCAGGGCGCGCCACTCGATCCCGTTCCGCACCACGTAGGCGACCGCGTCGACCATCGCTCGCAGGTCATGGCCCATCGGCCGGCCCGCCGCGACGGTGAGCTCCTTCATCGCCGCTCTGGCCTGCGGCTCCAGCACCTTCCACTGGTCATCGGACAGGTCAGACGGGTAGCGCGGCACGCGGTTACGGCACCAGCAGCCCTTGGACGGGCAGCAGGTGGCGGACGGCGGCGCGACAGGGTAAACATGCACGCAGGCCCTTGGAAGTGATGATGACTAGACACCTTCACCACTACCAAGGGCCGCCTGCGTCACGACCACCACATCCGCACAACGTGACTGCATCGGTACCAACAGTGCTAGAACGAGCCGGTACCCCCTTTACCAACAGGCTCTTAGCTCCCATGCGGCCCGTCAGTTCACCGTGCTGGGCGCCTTCGCCTTTTACCGTGTCAAAATGGTCGTCCCCACGACCATTTCGGCATGGGATCATGGCCGACGGCCCCGCAGGGGCGCG
>Ga0335072_10002639_pt1 | contig 27599 bp, 20 predicted proteins | sample Lox_Sample_21_FD_206725 | JGI IMG/M metagenome (GOLD analysis project Ga0335072, IMG submission 206725) | Soil microbial communities from Loxahatchee National Wildlife Refuge, Florida, United States - Lox_Sample_2.1 | ecosystem: Environmental > Terrestrial > Soil > Wetlands | place: USA... | reverse complement strand
CACATTCTGGCCCATAGTGGCCGGTTCGAAGGTTGCAATTCGGGTGTTCGCCGCCGCCAATATTGTCCAACCCTCTTCGAAGACCGACTCGCCGAGTTTGCCCTCATGCTGGCTCGGCCATTCCTTTTTGACTACCGTATCGAGATATTTTTCAAGATCGACGCGAACCGGCTCAGCGATCGATGGAGCCAGCCCATCGCTATCGATGAGGAGGCTATTTACCGCACTGGCCTCGCTGGTGGCAAGAGCGCTGCTTGCGGAGAAATTCGCCATTACGTTGATGACCATCAGGGCCATCAAAACGCCATAAATCAGGCCGACGATTGCAAAGGTCAGCCCTACCGTTTCGGTGTCCTTATGGCGGGTATTCACGTCGATGCGTCGATGGACATGGCGAAGTCCCAAAAGTGCCAGGCCAGTCCAGATTCCTACGACAATAAATCCAATGACCCAAGTGTGAAAACGATAAATGAAATCGGCCAGCAAGATCCTGCACCTGCCTGAATATTTTTTCGCACTCCCGGTGTTCCCGGCGGCCCTCGTGAATTATCTTTCAGATATATCTTTCGATCTGCGGCTGGGCCCAAGGGGTTCCCTGTTGCGAATCGCCCCGAATGGCAATTGGGTGGGCACGGCTCTGCCAGCGCCGGCACGCCGGCGCCGGCCGCATCATGAACCTCGTCCTGATCAACCAGCAACATCCGGATGAGTGGAGCTGGATTTCCATTGTGGCGCCGATGCCGGGCGCGAGCGAGAGCACGGCGACGGAGGCAACGCCAGGATTGCGGCGCAGAGCCCGGAGGCGGTAGCGCACGTCCCCACTTCATTCATCGAAGAGGCGCAGGCCAATGGCGCGGCGGTAAGTTTCGTTTTGGGTAGCGGGCTGGCCGAGGTCTACATGGGCTTTGCGGCGGGCTTCTTCTGCGGGGAGGCCCTGACGCCTTAAATCTTCCTGGTAGGCGTCGAGGGTAGCACCAAACTCTTCTTCGACATCGCTTTGGGTGCGTGGTGTGACGGAGTGCCAGAGTTTGAATTGGGGGCAGGAGCGTCATATTTCGTGCCATGTCGGTCCACTTGGCGGTCTCGGCCCTGAGTTGGCGGGAGCGGGCGGAGGTGAGCGAGTAAAAGCGGGCGCGACGATTGTTCTCCGACTCGCCCCACGCGCCTTTGATCCAACCCCGGCGCTCCAGGCGATCAATCGCGGTGTAGTAAGACCCCTGGAGAATTTCGAGGCGGTCGCCGGAGATCTGCTGGATCCGCAGCAGAATACCGTAGCCATGCAGGGGACCGAGCGAGTTCGCCTTGAGAATGAGCAGCTCAAGTGTGCCCTGCGGGAGTTCAACCGGCTTCGTAAAGAGCTCTCTCCTTTTGCGTCAAGGGGAGCGGGAAAGCGGGAAAGCTGGCTTGCCGCCTCAAGGTCCAATCCAGGCCTCACCCCGGCAGACCGGGCAATTTAACTAACGGGCGCGGCGGGCCTGCGTGTCTGACGGCATTCGCACCGAAGCCATGGGGCCGGTCTTTCGATCAGCGATTCGCCCGGGAAGCGCCGTTCGTCATAAACTACGGAGTCGGGGATAGATGCGGATCAACCTGTTCGGGAATCTGCGGGTGAGCGTCGACGGCAATCCACTCACGACTTTGGACACCAGCCGCCTGCAATCCCTGCTGGCTTACCTGATTCTGCACGGCGATACGCCGCGCGAGCAACTGGCATTCCTGCTTTGGCCCGCCTCCAGCGAGTCGCAGGCGCGGACGAACCTGCGGCAGCTGATTCATCATTTGAAGCGCGCACTGCCGGCGGGATGCAGTTTCCTGGAAGTCACGCATTTCGCGATTCGATGGCGCGCGGATAAAGGCTGCGCGATCGACGCCGTCGAGTTCCAGGAGGCGATGGGCGAGGCGGCGCGGGCGCGCGCGGAGAACGATACGGGCCGGGAAATCGAATGGCTGACCCTGGCGGCGCAAATCTATGAAGACGACCTCGCCCCTGGGCTCTACGACGACTGGCTGGCGCCGATTCGAGAGGAATACCGGCAGCGCTTGTCAGGGGCGCTGGAGCGGCTGGCTACACTGCTCGAGCAACGGCAGCAATACGAAGCGGCGATCGGTTGCGCGGAGCGGCTGGTGGCGCTCGATCCGCTGGCGGAATCGCACTATCAACTGCTGATCCGGGTGCACGCCGCCAACCGCGACCGCGCCAGCGCCATGCGCGTGTATCATCAATGCCAGCGTGTTCTGCGGCGGGAATTGGCGGTGGCTCCTGGGCGGGCTACCGTGGAACTGTTCGAGGGACTGCTGCATTCGAAGCCGGAACCCGACCGCTCATCCGAACCGGCCTCCCGAGCCACCGGGGGGCAATTGGAGGCGGCACGGGCACTCGTCGGGCGGGCGCGAGAGTGGCGCGAACTGACATCGGCCTGGGAGCAGGCGGCGGCGGGAGGCCCGCGGGTCGCCGTGATCTCGGGCGAACCGGGAATCGGCAAGACCAGACTGGCCGACGAGCTCTACCGGGCATGCGTTCAGCAGGGGCACGCGGCGGCGCGCAGCCGGTGTTTCGCCGGGCAGGGGCAAGTTTCGTATGCGCCGGTAGCGGAATGGCTTCGTTCCGATGCCATCCGCGCGGGGTGCATGAACCTGTTGCCCTCGCAGATCGCGGAGCTGAAGCGCCTGGCCCCTGAAATTCGCGAACAGCCGCCCACCGCGGGAACGGCGGCCGCGGAACAGCCGAGCCCGCTCGCCGAAAACTGGCAGCGGCTGCGATTTTACGATGCTATCAATGGCGCTGTTCGCAAGACGCGCAAACCGTTCCTGTTGTACCTGGACGACATGCAGTGGTGCGACGCAGAATCGTTCGAATGCCTCAGCGCGCTATTGACCTCAGAGGCCGCGGACCGCGTTCTGGTGCTGGGAACGGTGCGAGCGGAGGAAACCGGCCGGGAACATCCCTTTACGCGCTTTATCTCGCGGCTGCGGCAATCGGCGCTGCTGGTGGAAATTCCGCTGGAGCCTTTGGACGCGGCGCAGACATCGGAGCTGGCTCGTTTCGAATCGGCCAAGCCGCTGGAGACCGAGAAACTCGCAGAGATCTACCGCGCCACTCGCGGCAATCCGCTGTTTGTGCTGGAAACGGTGCGGGCCGGCATAGAAAGCCAGAGGGTGCACGCCGTGATCGCGGCGCGGCTGGGGCAGCTTACGGCGGCTTCCTATGAAATCGCCGGGCTGGCAAGCGTCATCGGCCGGCCCTTCCGGTTCGAACTGCTGGAGAAGGCAACCGACTGGGACGAGGCTAGCCTTTGGCGATCGCTCGACGAGCTGTGGCAGCGCCGGATCATCGAAGGCCGCGGCACATGCGAGTACGATTTCACACACGACCGCCTGCGGGAAGTGGCTTATGCGGAGCTGAGCCTGGTTCGCCGGCGCTACCTTCACCGCCGGGTAGCCCGGGCGCTGGCCGAGGTTTATGCCGCGGACATCGAAGGTTGGAACGGCCAGATCGCCGCGCATTACCACGAGGCGGGAATGGCGGAACAGGCGATCGGATATTACCAGCAGGCGGCTGCCTATGCCCGCCAGCGGTACGCGGAGACGGAGGCGGCGGACCTGCTGAGGCGCGCGCTGGAGTTGTGCCGGCAATTCCCGGAATCGGAGCGAAGGCTTCTGCAGGAATTGGACTTGCTGGCCACAATCGGGCCGGCACTGGTGGCGACCGTGGGATACTCCTCGGATGAAGCCGGCGCCACGTATCACCGCGCGCTGGAACTATCCAGGCGGTTCGGGGACCGGCACATTTTCGCCATTTTGAGCGGCGCCTGGGTGTTTCACATCGTCCGGGGAGATCTGGAGACGGCGCGGCAGTTCGGCCTCGACTTTCTCAAGGCGAAGGAACGAGACGCGGCACCGGGATTGCAAATGGCCGGAAATTTCCTGTTGGGCACCAGCCTGTCTCACCTAGGGCGGCTGGAAGAAGCGTTCGCGCGCATGACGTCGGCGATGGCGTCATACGACGATTCCGGAAAAGCGGTGCTGGCGTTATTTGCCGGGCCGGATCTGGGCGTGTTTTGCCGCGCCTATTTGTCTCATCTTGCGTGGCACCGCGGAGATGGAAAGCTGGCGGACGTTTACAGCGCAGAGGCGGTCGCCGCGGCGAACCGGATGGGCGATCCGTTCAGCCAGGCGATCGCGCTGGATTATGCCGCCTTGCTTTATGCCTTTCGGGGAAAGAGCCGCGAGGCGCTGGAATACGGGCGGCAAGCGCTGACGGTGTGCCGGAAATACGGTTTCGCTTATTATCTGGCGATGGGGAGCATCGTTACCGGCTGGGCGATGGCAGCGGAGGGCGAGATCGAGCCGGGGCTGGCGCAGCTTCGCGAAGGACTGGAAGCCCTGCGAGCATTGCGCGCCGAGCTACGCATACCGTATTATTTCGCGCTGCTCGCGGAAACGCTGTGGCGGGCTGGAAAATGGGGCGAAGCGCTGGCGAGCCTGTCGAACGGGTTCGCTTTCGCCAGCAAGAACGGCGAGCAATGGCCGTTAGCGGAATTGTATCGCGTGCAGGGGGAACTGCTGGCTTCGGGAGGGAACGGCGCGGGAGCACGCGAGAACATCGAGCACGGTCTCGAAGCCGCGCGGCACTGCGGTTCGCTGGGGCTCGAGAAAAAACTATCGCTTCCGGGGGGCGGAACGGCGGCATCCGCTTAAACAGAACGATTGCAGAACGCCTGCCGGTTCAAAGTAAAGCATACGGTGCGGAGAGCGATTTCCGCATTCTCAGAGAGGAAGGAAGCAGATGTCCTTACATGAAGCAATCGCGGCGTTCCGCGGCGAGTTCCGCGGGGCGGTGCTGGAACCGGGGGATGGCGGATATGAAGAAGCCCGCACGGTCTATAACGGGGCGATCGATCGCAGGCCGGCGCTGATCGCGCAGTGCGTCGATGCCGGCGACGTGATGGCCGCCATACGGATGGCGAAAGCCAATGGATTGCGGGTCTCGATTCGCGGCGGCGGACACAACGCCGCCGGTCTTGGGGTCTGCGACGGCGGGCTGGTGATCGACATGGCGCCGATCCGGTACGTGCGCGTGGACCCGCCGGCGCGGACGGTGCGGGTGGGCGCGGGATGCAAGTGGAGCGATGTGGACCACGCGACGCACGCCTTTGGACTGGCGGTGCCTTCGGGCATCATTTCGACGACCGGAGTGGCGGGTCTCACTCTGGGCGGAGGAATGGGACACCTGACGCGAAAATACGGGCTTACGATCGATAATCTGCTGTCGGTGGACATGGTCCTGGCGGATGGCAGCTTCGTCGTGGCAAGCGCGGAGGAGCACGAAGACCTGTTCTGGGCAGTGCGCGGCGGAGGCGGGAATTTCGGAGTGGTCACCTCGTTTCTGTTCGAGGCGCACCCGGTTTCCACGGTGTGCGCGGGCCCAATGCTGTGGAATTTGGAAGAAGCGGCCGACGTGATGAAGTGGTACCGCGAGTTCATTACGCAGGCGCCGGAAGAAATGAACGGTTTTTTCGCGATCATGACGGTTCCGCCGGGTCCTCCGTTCCCGGAGGAGATCCGCCTGCGGAAAATGTGCGGGATCGTGTGGTGTTACCAGGGTTCACAAGAGCAGGCGGATGCGATTTTGCAGTCGATTCGCGGCTACCGTCCGCCGGTGTTCGAGCATGTCGGCCCTGTGCCTTTCCCGATGTTGCAGGGCTTGTTCGATGGAATCTACCCCACGGGCCTGCAGTGGTATTGGAAGGCCGATTTCTTCCGGGAACTCAGCGACGAGGCGATCGCCAAACATCTGGAGCACGCGTCCCGTATGCCGGCCTGGCAGTCGACCATGCACCTCTATCCGGTGAATGGAAAGGTACATAGAGTGGGAGAAAGCCAGACCGCCTTTGCCTATCGCGACGTGGTTTGGAGCCAGGTGATCGTGGGGGTGGATCCCGATCCGGCGAAACAGAGCGAAATCACCAACTGGGCGAGGGCGTATTATGACGCGCTGCACCCCTTCGGGGCGGGCGGCGCCTATATGAATTTCATGATGGAGGAAGGCGAGGATCGGATTCGGGCTACCTATCGCGGCAACTATGCGCGGTTAGCGGCTGTAAAAGCGAAGTACGATCCCGAGAACTTCTTCCGGGTGAACCAGAATATTCGGCCTGCCGCTTCGGGAAAAGGCGCCGCGGAGGCGTGAAGGGCCGGCGGGTCGCAGAACGGAACTTTTCTCCGTTCGGCTGCGTAGCAGGACTCAAAGGAGCACCCTTTGATGACTAGACGTGTCTTGTTCGCAGCACCCCTGGTACTGATAGCGCTTTTGGCGAACGGCCAGACGAAGCCGGAGCCGAGCAGCCTGCAAGTCAAACTGAACTACACCGGCGCGGGAAAGGTAGATGACAGCCACAAGATCTTCCTCTTCCTGTTCGACTCGCCGGATTTCATACAGGGCAATGGCATGCCGATTGGGAGCCAGACGGCCACCGCCAAAGACCAGGCGATCACGTTTTCGGACCTGTCCGCCTCCACGGTCTACGTAGTGGCAGCGTTCGACCCCAAGGGAGAATACGACGGCATGTCCGGTCCGCCGCCCACGGGAGCTTCGATCGGCTTGTATTCGAAGGAACCCGGCAAGCCGGCGCCGATCGCCATGGAAGCCGGAAAAACGGCGAAGATCGACTTGCCTTTCGACGATACAGTCAAGATGCCCTGACCGGCCGTAAAGAATTTGCGTCACCCGGAGCGGCTTCTGCCGTATAGATCAGGAGGGGGAACTGATGGAGACGCTGATCCGGGAATTGCGCCAGAGCTTTCGTACCTTCGCCAAATCGCGAGGATTTGCGGGAGTCGCGGTGCTGACGCTGGCGCTCGGTGTCGGCGCTTGCACGGCTATCTTTTCGGTAGTCGAACCGGTACTCTTGCGCGCGCTGCCATATCCCAACCCGCAGACCATCGTGCGGGTGTGGGAACAGGCTCCGGACGGCCACCGGATGAACCTGGCGGACCCGAATTTCGAGGATTTTCAGGCGCAGAACGATACTTTTGTGCACATGGCGGAGTATGCGGCCTGGGTGACCTCACTGGCGGGCGGGAGCGAGCCGGTGAGGGCCACCGCATGCGAAGTCACGGGCGGCTTTTTCGAAGCGTTCGGGGTCCAGCCACTGCGCGGGCGCTGGTTCGTGCCGGAGGAAGTGCGGATTCACGGCGCGCCGGCGGCGATTGTCAGCTATCGATACTGGCAGCAATACCTGGGCGGCGCGGCGGATCTCTCGCGCCGGCAGCTTAAGGCGGAGGGGGCGGTCCTACCGATTGTCGGTGTGATGCCGGAGACCTTCGATTTTCCGGCGGGAACAGCGGCGTGGATCACGCGCACGTTCGAGCCGGATACCAGCCGCACCGCGCATAACTGGAACGCTTTGGGACGTCTGCGGGACGGAGTGAGCGTGGCACAGGCGCGGGCCAACCTCAGCACCATCGCGCGCCGCATCAAGGATCACTACGGGAAGGATGCGAACCTCAACGCCGCGGCCGTGACCACGCTGGCCGACGCCCTGGTGGGAAAAGTCCGGACGGCTTTGCTCACGCTGATGGGCGCGGTCGGATTGCTGCTGCTGGTGGCATGCGCCAATGTCGCAGGACTGCTGGTGGCGCGGATGTGCACCAGAAGAAAAGAACTGGCGGTGCGCGCGGCGCTGGGCGCAAGCCGGTGGAGGCTGATCCAGCAGTTCCTGGCGGAGTCGTTCACGCTTTCGGCGGCGGGAGGTGCGGTTGGAATAGCGTTCGCCGCGTGGTCCGTGAAAATGCTGCGAACCATCCTGCCGGGAGACCTGCCGCGTCAAGAAGGAGTAGGGATCGACGGGCCGGTGCTGTTGTTCGCGTTGGCCGGGGTAACGGCGCTGGCGCTGGCGCTGGGACTCTTCTCGGCTTTGCGGGCAGGGCGCGGCGATCTTCAGGACGCGCTAGCATCGGGCGCGCGCGGCACGAGCGGAACGGGCCCGAGCCAGCGGCTGCGGGGGGTTCTGGTGGTGGGAGAGATTGCCACCACGCTGGTAATTCTGGTGGGAGCGGGGCTGCTGGGGCGCAGCTTTCTGCGGTTGATCGCCACCAGCCCGGGATTCCGTCCGGAAGGCCTGGTCACCATGGAGTTCAAGATTCCGGTGGCGGAATGGGAAGTGAAGCAGGACGAGATGCTGCGGCAGATCCACCTGATGGACGAATTGATGGCCCGGTTGCGCAGAATCCCCGGCGCGGAGAGCGTGGGATTGACCGGGCAGATGCCGGTGGCGCACGGCGACGATCTGGCGGACGGGACGTTCCTGCTGCTCAACGGCCGCGGGGCGCCGGCGAATTTCAATGAGTTCGGGCAGATGGCACACAATCCGGCGCTCGCGGGCGTGGCGCTATACGCCATGGCCGGCGAGGATTACTTCCGTACCATGGGCATTCCGTTGGTTCATGGTCGAATGTTCGGCGCGCAGGATAGTTGGGACACGCCGCACGTGGCGGTGATCAGCGAAGCCCTGGCGCGGCAACGATGGCCGGGCCAGGATCCGGTCGGGCAACAGATTGAGTTCGGCAATATGGACGGCAATCTCAAGCCGCTGACGATCATCGGGGTGGTGGGCGATGTGCGCGCCGGTGGGCTCGATTCGCCGGCGAGTTCGATCATCTACGTGGATTACCGGCAGCGCGGATTGAACCCGAATTCCGCACCGACGATTCTGGTGCGAAGCTCTGCGCCCAAGGGCGAAATCGTGACGGCGGCGCGCGGTATCTTCCACGATCTCACTCCCGACGTTCCGGTGCAGTTCTCGACGTTTGCCGATGAAATGGGCGGTTGGCTGGCGGACCGCCGTTTTCTGCTGCTGCTGGTGGGCGTATTTGCGGCGGCGGCGCTGGCGCTGGCGAGCGTGGGGATTTACGGAGTGGTGGCGTTCGCGGTGACGCGGCGCACGCAGGAGATCGGCATCCGCATGGCGCTGGGCGCGCAGCGCGGGCAGGTGCTGCGCATGGTCGTGGGCGAAGGCGCGCGGCTGGCGATCCTGGGCGTCGCCATCGGGATTGCCGCGTCGTTATTCCTGACGCGGCTTTTCGCCAGCCTGCTGTTCGGTGTCGGAGCCACCGATCCGATTACCTTCGCGGGCGTCGCCGGGCTGCTGACGGTAGTGGCGCTGGTGGCGTCCTATCTGCCGGCGCGGCGGGCCATGCGGCTCGATCCGGGAATCGCGCTGAGATACGAGTGATTTTCCGTCAAACGTCACATCTTTACAAACTCGACGCGGCGGTTTTGAGCCCGGCCGTCGGGGGAGTCGTTGGAGCCGATGGGCTTGTCGGGACCGAAGCCGCCGGCCGAGAGGCGCGAGGGGTCGATACCGAACTGCGCCACCAGCACCGAGCGGACGGCTTCGGCGCGGCGCTTGGAGAGGTCCAGATTGTGCGCGGCGTCGCCTACCGAGTCGGTATAGCCGTCGATTTCGAGCTTGAGATTGGGGTTCTTTGCCAGGCCCGAGACCACCTGTTTGAGCACCGGAGCGGAATCCGGCTCGAGGCGGTCGCTATCGGTATCGAAGTGAATCCCATGGGTGACGTACTTGCCCGATAAGTTGATGACGCTGGAGAAATCGGGAGCCGATTCAGCGATTCGAATGGAGCGGAGTCCGTTCGGGCGATAGCCGGCGATCGATGCATCGATGTGGGTGATGCCGGCAAATTCCACCTGGTTCACATCCACCATGCGCTCGCCGTTGAGATAGGCGCGGATGCGGCCCTGTTGCGCCCAGAGAGCGAATACCACCGGCTTGGAGGTGTCGGTCTTAATGCCGCTGGTGCCGAGTTCTTCCTTGGCCCAGACGCGGCAATTGGCGGTCTGTCCATCGGACTCGCCGCGAACCGTCACTTCCATTACCTCCTGGTTGTCTTTATCGCGGAATTTCCAATTGGTCTCACCGGTACCGGTCCAGACCAGCTCGAAAGTGAAATTCTGCGGGACGGCGAATTTCGGCGAGCTGAGATTTACGCCCTCCTTGGCATGGAGTTCGCGAATGTTCCCACCGGTTAGAAGCTCGACCTTGCCGTCGCGGACTTTCCAGTGCGGGGGCGGCTCGTCGGCGTCCATGTCGCTGAAATCGTCGTAAAAGATGGTTCGCTCGCCGGGAATGAAATCGATGCGAACGGCTTTCAGTTCGGGCTGTCCGGAGCCGGCTGCGGAAGCGTCGGCCGAGGCGGTCGATTGCGATGCAGCAGCGCCCGCCGATGCGGGAGCCGCGGCCGAAGGAGCGGCGGCAGGCGCGGCGGAAGAGGACGATGGCGAATTCGGCGTGAGGCTCGAGAGATCCTGCTGGCCCGTCGAGCGGATGGAGAGCCCGAGAGTGGCGCCGGCGGCCAGTTCGACGCCGGGCCCTTGCGAAGCGACACGGATGTTGGGGATGGGCGGACCGCTGGGCGTATTGGACGCATCGGAGACGGCGCCGCCGAGGTTCCCCCCGAGCATTCCACCGAACCGGCTGCCGACGCGCTGCCGTGCTTGCGACTCGGAAGGCGAGGGATTGCTGGCGGCGAAGGGACGGCTTTGCTCATCGATGCCGGGTTGTCCCTGAGAGTTCGAGATCGAACTCACGGTGGAGGCAATCGGGATGCTCACGCCCTGGTGCAGCAGGCTCACAAGGTTGAACTGCAGCATGGACTGGCCGCGAGAAGTCTTGGTCTCCGTGATCTGGCCGCGCAGAGTGTCGCCCTGAAACGCCGCGGGCGTGAGGACGGTAGCGGTGATGGGGTCTCCCCGGCGATTCGCAGCGGCGCTCACCGGCGTGGTGAGCTTGGCAGTAAAACTTTCCTGAGCGAACGCGGCCGGTGCGAGCCAGATGGCGGCCACCAGGCAGCATCGCCGCAGATTTCCTGAAGCTGGCATGAACTCTCTCCTTGATGGATAACGCCATATTTGGCCGGAAAAAGGCTCAAGAAAGCACCCCACAAATTCCGAAGGCGGGCGATTGAAAGGTGCTGTCCGCGATTGCCGTCGCGGTTGAAATCGCCGGCGGCGATAGCGGTAACCTTGTTGCCGGCCACTGCGGCAATGGGTATCTGGAGGATGCACGAAAGCGCCGAAGGATGGCTCGGAGCCGCGGTCCGGTTGCCTTGACGAATATCGCGCGATTTCCTGTTGGACGGGGCCGGGACGAACAGGCGGCCCAATGTATCAGCGGGAAGAGGGGGCGGAGCCGGCAGAAGTGACTGCAAACATCAGGAGGTTCCCGCCAATTCGCGGCGGAGCCAGGCGTGGGCCAGGCGGAGTTCGTGGCGCACCACGTGTACCGAGCGTCCCAGGGCTTCACCCGTTTCCTCGGCCGTCATGCCGCCGAAATATCGCATTTCGATGAGCTTGGCAAGGGAGCAATTCTCGCGTGCCAGGCCGTCCAGGGCAAGGTCGAGTTCCAAAATGCGGATGGGCCGGGGGCCGGCATCGGATTCGATCTGGATGGCTGGATTCCGGCGGCGGATAGCGGCGCGGGCGCGGGCGTGGTCCACCAGGATCCGGCGCATGGCCTGGGAGACCACGGCGAAGAAGTGAGCGCGGTCGGCGAACTGGATTTCGGCGCGGCCGAAAAGTTTCAGGTAGGCCTCATTGACAAGCGCGGTGGGCTGTAAAGTGTGGTCCGGGCGTTCTTTGCGGAGATACGCTTTGGCGATCCGGTGGAGGGTCTCGAATACCACCTCCATCAACTCGTCGCGAGCGGATTCGTCCCCGGAGCGGAATTGGTGCAGCAATTGGGTGATCGGGGGGTGAGGTGAAGCGCCGATGGGAATTATTATACCTCTGGAAAAACGCCGCTTTACCGCGGCCCGATGACGGCGATTGTAATAATATGAGGAACTATGCGGGACGAGGTGCCCATCCTGTTTCGCGAAGTCGCCGACCTTGCTCCGGCGGAGCGCGAGCGGTACTTCGAGCAGCACGGGGTACCGGCGGAATTGCGGAACGAGGTGGAGTCGTTGCTGCGTTTCGATTCCGCGGACGGGCAATTGGACGAGGTAATTGCGGGGGAAGCCGCGGCGGTGCTGGAATCGCGCTCGACGGCCGCGGAGGGGATGCACTGCGGTCCCTACCGGCTGACGCGGCTGCTGGGCCGGGGCGGCTCGGGAGAAGTTTTTCTGGCCGAGCGAGCGGACGGGCAGATCGAACAGCGGGTGGCGATCAAGCTGATCCAGCAAAGCGTCTCCCGCCGGTCTTTTCGCCAACGTTTTCTCCAAGAACGGCAGATTCTGGCCTCGTTGCGGCACCCGCGAATCGCCAGCCTGATGGATGCCGGCGAGACCGCGGAAGGCCGGCCGTACCTGGTAATGGAATACATCGAGGGCGTCCCGATCGACGAGTACGCCCAAGGGCTCGACCTGCCGGACAAGCTGCGCCTCTTCCTAAAAGTCTGCGAGGGGGTGGCGTACGCGCATCGCAACCTCATCATCCACCGCGACCTGAAGCCCTCCAACATCCTGGTAAACGCCGGAGGCGAACCCAAACTGCTGGATTTCGGAATTGCCAAAATCCTCGACCGCGCGAGCGACCAGACGCGCACGCAGGAGCGCGTGCTGACTCCCGACTATGCCAGCCCGGAGCAGGTTCGCGGCGCGGTGCAGACTACCGCGACAGATGTCTATTCTCTGGGCGCGGTGCTCTACCATCTGCTCACCGGTCAATCGCCGCATTCCTTTCCCGGCCAAAGCCCGGAAGCCATCGACACCGCGATCTGCACCAACGACCCTGCGCCAGCCCGCCGTCTGAATCCGGACCTGCCAGCGGACCTGGATTTCATCGCGCTCAAAGCGCTGCGTAAGGAACCGGAGATGCGGTACGGGTCGGTGGAGGCGCTGGCCGATGACGTGCGTGCGTTTCTCGAATTTCGGCCGGTACGCGCACGGTCGGGGAATGCCTGGTACCGCACCCGAAAATTCGTGCGGCGGTACCGGGTGGTGGTGGTGGCGGCGGTGTTGACGATTGCATCGCTTGCCACAGGACTTTACATTGCGAACCGGCAGCGGCTGATCGCGCAGGAACGGTTCCGGCAATTGCATCTGCTGGCAACCAAGGTATTCGATCTCGATACCCGGCTGAGACTGCTGCCGGGCGCAACGGCGGCGAGGCATCAGCTTGTCGCCATGTCGCTCGATTACCTGGAGCGGCTGGGAGCCTCCGCTCATGGCGATCCCGAGGTGGCCGAAGAGATCGGCGCGGCGTACCTGCAGATGGCGCGCATTCAGGGAGTGCCGACCGGGTTGAATCTGGGGGAGTTCGAGCACGCGGAGCAGAGTCTGGCAAAGGCGGACCGGTTCCTCGGCCAAGCACTGGCATCGCGGAAGACCGACACGGCGTTAGTATTGTCGGCCGGGATCGCCTCAGACCGCATGATCGTGGCGTTCACGCTGGGGCGCGACGACGACGCGGCCCGGTACGCCGCCGCAGCCGCGGAACGGCTCGGCCGCCTGAGGGATCTCCGAAAGCTCACGCCAGGTCAGCGCGACGACGCAGCCACTTACTACAATCGAATCGCGCTCTGCTATTTGAACCTGCATCGCTTTGCGGAAGGGCGCGCTTATGCGCGGAAATCCATGGAAACGGCCGCGTCGCTCCCCTCCGAGCCGGTAATCCGGGCGGCGAGTCTCAGCCTGGTAGGCAGCTCGTTCCGCTCCGAGGGCCGGCTGGAGGAGGCGCTCTCGGCCTTGCGCGAGGCGCGGCAACTTGCCGAGGGGCCGCTGCCGGCGGACCCCATGATGCACGCTCTCAATCTGTACGGCATCCTGTTGCGCGAGGCACGCACCTTAGGGCAGGATGGGGGCATCAGCTTGGGCCGGGCGGATGAGGCCATCGCGGCGTACCGAAAAGCGGTAGACCTGATGGAGGGCCTGGCATCGCGGGACCCGCGCGATCAGAATGCCCGCGACCGGCTGGCTCTGTCGTCGCGTGAGCTGGCCGACTTGCTGGAGGAGCGGGACCCGCAACAATCGCTCGCCATGTTCGACCTGGGAATTCGAAGGCTGCGGGAGATCGACAATGTCCCGGCGCGCCGGGCGGAGGCGGAGGCGCTGGCAGAGTCGTCCTATCCCCTGCGCCGGATGCACCGGCTGGCGCAATCGCACCGGCGCATTGACGATGCCTTTGCCTTACTGCGCGCGACGAAGGACTACCCCTCGGAAGTCCTCAAGCCAGAAAGCTCGGTTGTGGTGGCACTGCGCGCGCAGGCGGATTATGAATCGCTGGCGGGCGACCGGCGCCGCGCCGTGGAGATTTACGAGCAATTGTGGAACGCCATGAACGCATCGAAGCCCGATCCGGCCGGCGACCTGCTGGACGCGACCAAGGTTTCGATGATGTATTACTCCATGGCGGGAGTCTACCGCCGCGCAGGCGATGCCGCCAAGGCTGCGGACATGGACGCGCGCCGGGTGCAGCTTTGGCAACAGTGGAACTCAAAACTGCCGCACAACGGGTTCGTGGAGCGGCAACTGGCGATGCGGAGCGAATAACGTTCCCCGCCGTCGGGTTCGAGCGGTGGAAACCGATGGGGACCGCGAGTTCAGTTCCACGAACGATGCGCCGAACCAGGGCTGGGGCTATATGCTGAAAAGCATGGCCGTCCTCCACGATCTGCGTTACGCCATCCGTAATCTTTCCAAAAGCCCCACCTTCACGGCCATCACGGTCTTCACGTTAGCCGCCGGAATCGGCACCAATACGGCAATTTTCAATGTCGCCAATGCGTTGCTGCTTCGCCCGCTGCCCTACGCGCATCCGGACCGCCTGGTGCTCATCGATCTGCAGCGCAAGGAATCCGATAGCGATACGAGTCCGCTTTCGTGGCCGCGATACCGCCAGGTGAATGCCAGCCAGCAATCTTTTTCGGATCTCGCCGCCGTTACAAATGAGAACTTTACCCTCACCGGGCGCGGCGACCCCGAAGAGATCGCAGCCGCGCGCGTCACCTGGAATTTCTTCGGCACTCTGGGCGTGCGGATGGCGTCCGGCCGCGACTTCCGGCCCGAGGAGGACAGACCGGGCGGCGAAAATGTGGCGATCGTTGCCAACGGCCGGTGGGATGTGGGCCAGCACCTGACGCTCGATTCCAAGGTTTACACCGTAATCGGCATGCTGCCGCGCGGCTTCCGGTTCGGGTTGCTCGATCCCGGCGTGCAGATTTACACGCCACGGGTTTTCGAACTGAACATCGTCACGCCCGCGCAGGTCGAGGCGGGCGTCGGATTTCTGGATTTCGTGGCACGTCTGCGCGACGGCGTCTCGATCGACCGGGCGCAGGCCGAGATGAACACGCTTTCGGCGGAATATCGCCGCGATCATCCCAAAGCGCCGGATGCCGGTCCGGACGCCACCATGGCGATGGGCAACCTTCGGAACAGGATGGTGACTGGCGTGCGCACGGCGGTGCTGATTCTCTTCGGCGCCGTCGGGTTGGTCCTGCTGATTGCCTGCGCCAACGTGTCGAGCCTGCTGGTTTCGCGCGGGCTCGGACGGCAGCGCGAGATGGCCATCCGGATGGCGATTGGCGCGCCCCGCGGCGCCCTGGTTCGCCAACTGCTGATGGAAAGCCTGCTGCTCGCGCTCGCGGGCGGCGCGGTAGGAGTAGGGCTGAGCACCTGGGGCACCGGCCCAATCGCCGCGATGGCGGAAGGCAGCCTGCCGCTGGCTTCTGAAATTCATGCCGATTTCACGGTGCTGGCCTTCGCTCTGGCGGTGTCGCTTCTGGCGGGGGTTCTATTCGGGCTGACACCGGCACTACAGATTTCGCGGCCCGATTTGAATGCCACGCTACGCTCGGAAGGACGCGGCTCGACGTCCGGGCGGGGCCGCAAATTCATCCGCAGTTCGCTGGTGGTGGCGCAGGTGGCGCTTTCGACGATTCTACTGATCGGGGCGGGCCTTCTGGTGCGCAACTTCATCCAACTGCGCCAGGCAAGCCCTGGATTCGACGCGCGGAATCTGCTCACCATGAACGTGTCGCTGCCGCCGGCGCGCTACTCGACGGGCGCGCAGATGATCGCCTTCTTTGACGATCTTTTGCGCCAGGTGCGTGGGCTGCCGGGAGTGCAGTCGGCGGCGGTTTCCTCAGCGCTGCCGCTGCACACGGTGCGGGTCTCGCCGGCGCTTCCGGAGGGGCAGCCCGCCGTGGCGCTCACGGAGCGACCGTTATTCAACATCCAGACGCTAAGTCCGGACTTTGCCGCCGCCATGCGCGTTCCGCTGGTGGCGGGCCGCGAATTCAGCGACCACGACGCACAGCCGCCGCGGGTGCTGGTGGTAAACGAAGCCCTGGCGCGCCGGTATTGGCCCAACCAGAATCCCATTGGCAAGCGTATTGTCGTTGGACGCGCCACCGAGGGCTCCGAAGTCGTGGGTGTGCTCGGCGACATCCAAAACGGCGCGTTGGCCACCGGCGTTCGACCGGAAATCTACATTCCGTTCGCGCAGCTTCCCTGGGCATCGATGAATCTCCTGGTGCGCACGGCGGGCGACCCGCACCGTTATATCGGCGCGGTGCGGCGCGCGGTGCTGGCCATCGACAAGGACCAGCCGGTAACGGGAGTGCAGACGATGGAGGAATTGCTCGATGAAGGCGCGCGCCAGCCGCGCTTCCTGGCTACGCTGCTCGGTGCCCTGGCCGCGCTCGCGATGGTGCTGGCGGTGGTGGGAATTTACGGCTCGGTGGGCTACTCGGTGAGCCAGCGGACGCAGGAGATGGGAATCCGGATGGCGCTCGGCGCCGGGCGCGGCGACATTCTCGGGCTGGTGCTGCGGCAAGGTCTCGTGCCAGTGGCGGTCGGCATCGCCGTGGGCTTCGCGGCATCGCTCGGGCTGACGCGCCTGATGGCGAACATGCTCTACCACGTGAGCACCACCGACCCGACGGCATTCGCGGCGGCCGCGCTGCTGTTCGCCGGCGCCGCAGGGCTGGCGAGCTACTTGCCGGCACGAAAGGCTGCGCGAGTGGATCCGGTCGTGGTGCTCCGGGAGTATTAGGGGACGGTTCGGGCAAGAAGAGGAGCTGCCTGACGAACCGTGGATATTGAAGGCTAATGATCATCACCAGGCTGCCGCCAAGTAATCGCGGGGAACCGCGATTTGCGCGGCGAATACCCGCAGATCGAGGGCACTCGCGCGCCGGAAGCCAGGGAAAAGATCGCCGCCCCGATTCCGGCGCCGAGGCGAGTCCGGCCGAAACGCCGATAATGTAAGAAATGGCGGCCCCGTACATTCTCTCGCTGCCGGAACGGGTGGTCCGGTCGCTGGGCGCGCTCTCCGGCGGATTGCTGCGCGAAATCGGCGTCGTGGTGGTGCCGGCGAGCCTGCGCCGCACCACGCTTTATCGCACGATGGTGGACGTGACGCTGCGATTCCTGATCGAGGAAGTCGGGCAGGTGGAAGGAATCTATCCCAGCGAGGGGCACCTGGCTGCCAATTTCCTGCTGCAACGGACGGCGAGCCACGGAATCGAGTTTCTCGGAATTCTGAGTTTCCACGCCTCGCCGGTGTGGGTGCTGGCGGCGCTGGCCGACGTCACGGGCGCGGGCAACCGGCTGGTTCGCGAGATTTCGCAGGCGCTCAAAGACGAGGGCCTGCTGGAACCGGACGCGCGCTTCGAAACCGTGGAGCAGATGCTGGACGGGCTGGAGAAAACCAGCGCGCATCTGGCCCAGACGCTGAATCTGCCTCCGGTGAACATCGCCGGCTTGCGCCGCGAGTGGGAAACGTTTCGCCGCGAGGCGCAGGCGATACCGCCGAAGCGGGTGCCCACGCCGGAGCGGTTGGAATCCATCTGGGACGAGATGCGGCGAACGGCGAAAGAGCAGGGGCGTCCGGTATTTGCCGTCTCGAGCCTGATGGCGGTGTCGGCGCTGGCGCACGTGCCGGGCAACCTGTTGTGGCTTTCCCGGGCGGCACATTCGGCGGCACGGCGCACCGGCAAGGTATTGGGCGGGGCGATTCTGGATCACTACATACAGTCGCTTGCGGAAATCTCACGCACAGGATTCCTGGCTTACTGGACGCGGGAATTCCGCCCATACCTTCGCGCGGCAGCGCTGCAATTCGCGCCGCGGCACGAGACACTGACGGAAAGACTGCTGCACCGGACCGGCGGCAGCCAGAGAAACTCTTCGGGACTATAAAAACGGCACTCTCCGAGAATCCCGCCTTCAGTCGTAGACCGGAATGCGCGAGGCACGGCCGGACCAGCGCTCGTAAAGCCAGCGCAGGGCGTACAGCGAGCAGCCGACCGCAACGGCCAGAACCGCATTCACCGACATGACGGCGAAGGCGGTGACGAGGAAGGCAGCGGCATCGAGCCGGCTCATCTTTGGCAAGCGTCTCCAGGCGCTCCAATCGAGGAGGCAGAGGCCCATCCAAGCGGTGACGCCGGCGAGCGCCGCAATGGGAATGTGCTCTACGAAGCCCGAACCGAGCGCCAGGATCATGACGAGAAACAGCGCATGGATAAGGTTGGAAATGCGTGTGGTGCCGCCACAGCGGACCACCGCGAGGCTGCGCGCGGGAATGCCGATCGAGGGAGGCGCGCCAAAGATGCCGCCGATGATGTTGGCGGCGCCATACGCGCTCAATTCGGCGTCGGCATCCGCGGGCTTCATGCGCTTGTGACGCCCGCGGAAGTGCTCCACCACACGCGAAGTGATCAGAATATTAACGGCCGAGACGAACGCCAGCCCGATGGCGCCGGGAATCGTCGCGATGAATTCCTTCAGGCTCCAGGAGAAATTCACGGCCGGCGGCAGCATGGCGGAGAGCGTGCCTACTTCTTTGGCCCGGAATCCGAACAGGCGGCCGATGAGGATGGCCAGCGCTACGCCGATCAGCGGCGCGGGAGCCCGCCGCGACAGATAACCGGAGAGCGTCGCGGCGACAATCACGGCCAGCCCCAGTGTGAGCGGCACAACGCGGACTTCGGCGAGATGCTGGAGCACGATGGCCAGTTGTCCGAAGGCTGAACCGGCGGAGCGCGTCAGCGGCGAGGCGATTCCGAACATGATGTCGAGTTGCGAGACGAGCATCATGCCGCCGATGCCGCACGAAAAGCCCGTTACCACGGCGTGCGGGACCTTCGAGATATAGCGTCCAAGGTGCAGGATGCCGAACCCGATCAGGATCACCGACGCCATGACGGTGAGACGCGCGGCGCCGGCGATTCCGTGATGGCGGGCGGCCAGCGCGATGAAAGGCACAGTAGCGCTGGCGGTACCGCCGATGAGCACCGGATTGCGGCCCATCAGGCAAATAACAGGAGCGGTAAGAATGGAAGTGAAAACGCCCAGGACGGGGGGCAGCCCCATGGCGGAGGCCAACGCCAAGCCATACGGCAAGGCGATGAGCGCCGCTATCAAACCTCCGGCGGCGTCGCCGACGAAGCGGTCCCACCGGTAGTTGGCACGGGGCGGGCTCATTCTTCGCAGAATGGCCCGCGGGTTCACGCGGACATTACCTTCAGGAACGCGGCTTGGAACTTCTGCATTTCGTCCGGCAGTCCAACGGTGACGCGAACGTAGGTGGGCCAGGAGGGCCAGACTCGTCCAACCACTACCTTTTCTTTGGCCAGCGCGGAGATGACCTCGCGGCCGGGCCGCTTCACATCCACCATGAAGCAGTTGGAGACAGAGGGCACGAATTTGAAGTTGTGCTTATCCAGAAAGTTGAAGGTATCGTTGCGCACGTTGCCGATTCTCTTGCGGCGGTCGGGAACGAGGTTCGGGTCGCTCAAACTGGCGAATGCGGCGGCCATCGCGGTAGTCGGCAGCATGCCATTGCCTTGCGAGTAGGCATCGACTTTCGCCAACAGGTCCGGGCGGCCGATTGCAGCGCCGGCGCGCATTCCGGCCATGCCGTAGATCTTGGAGAATGTGCGCAGAATCACCACATCCTTGCCGTCCCGTACGTAGGAAGTATTGAAGGGCGCGGAGGGCGCGATGTGGGTGTAGGCCTCATCGAGCAGGACGATCGAATCCTTCGGTTTGTTGGCGATCAGCCAGGCGATATCTTCCTGCGGCGTAAGAGTACCGGTGGGGTTATTGGGGTTGCAGATATAGATCAAACCAGCGTCGGGACTGGCGGCGACCATGGCCTTAACGTCGTGGGCACAGGTCCTGGTCAGCGGGACGTTGATGATCTTGGCGCCGATATAGTGCGCGGCACGGCCGCCGGCTTCGTATCCGGGATCGCCGAAGACATAAGGCTTGGTGGGCGAGCAGAAAGCCAGAACGGACCAGGTGAGCGGGTAGCTCGAGCCCGGATAGATCTTGACGTGCTCTGCCGACAGGCCTTCCTGCTGCGCCAGGAGATTGCGTACTTTTGTGGTTTCGTTGAAAAGATAACGGCCGCCGTTATCGACCATAATCTTCGCCGCGTCGCGGGCGGCAGGGCTGGGGCCGAGAGGATTCTCGTTGCTATTAATGAAGACCGAGTCCGGTGGTGCATCGACCTTCGAGAGTTGGGCCAGGGCCGGCTCACTGGTGAACGGGAGAGCGGCGCCGGCAGTTAGCATGGTGGCAATTCGTCCGAAAGAACGACGCGAAAAGCCGCGGCTGAGGAAGTCTTCCTGTTGTTTACGTGTCAGAACGGTCATTTCAATTCCCCCTCGCAGATCGTGGTCTATCCGGGCAGGTTAGCAGGTTCTGAAGCCAAAGTAAAAGGGGGCCATCACTGATGGTCGGGGCCAATAATAATTACTTTAGAGTCTTGTTATCTTCTATAGCTGTATAATGGTCCATGCGTTTTTTTCACTGGAGAAATTCCAATACCGTCTTCACTCCGGCGATCGACGACGAGCACAAGACGATTTTCCAGGCCACCGGTGAGTTCCAGCAAGCGCTGCACACGCGCGCCCCTCTGTTCCAGGTGCAGGAGATCTTACACCGGCTGATCGCTTCGACGGAAGATCATTTCGCCAATGAGGAAAAGTTGATGCGCGGCGCCCGTTACCTCGCGTTCGACTGGCACCGGCAGCAACATGACGCGGCACGCAAACGCCTCAAAACATTCGCCCCGCTGGTGGAGCAAGGCGATCGCGACGCGGGACATCAGTTAGTGGAGTTTCTTACGCGGTGGCTCGACGATCATACCGCAGTTACCGACCGGATGATGAGCGCCTATCTGCGTAATCAGGAACGAGCGCGCATTCGTTAGCCCCTATTGGTCATCCGGGGATGCCCGGACCCGATGTTATTCTCGGGGCATGGGCCGTTGCGCGCTGATATTCTTCATCTGTGCGGGCACGGCCGCCGGGCAGAGTTTTTCGGGCCATTCACCCAACTATCTTTTCTTTTGCGATCAGGCCGCGCGCAATGAAGGTGTGGTGCCGCCGGTGGCGCTAGTGCAGTGCGGCCGGCCGGAGTATACCGGGGAAGCCCGTATCGCCCACCTGGCGGGAATCGTGACCATGTCGCTCACGATTGACGACGAAGGCATGCCGAGCGAGATCCACGTGCTGAACCCGCTGGGGTTGGGGCTGGACGAGAGCGCGGTGAACTGCATGCGGCAATCGCGCTATTCTCCGGCGCAGAAGGATGGCAAGCCGGTGCCGCTGAAAATGGACGTGTCGCTGGCGTTCGAGGAACACTGGGATTCGGACTGGCACCTGGGCGCCGCGGTCTTTCAAACCTCTGATGGCACCCTCCGCCCGTTTGTAGTCAAGACGAAATTTCCTGGCGCGACAGGCGACCGCCGCAGTCTCAAGGTTTGCGTACACTTGACCGTCGGCAAAGATGGCTCGCCGCGCGACTTGCAGGTAGCCTCGCCGCAAGACACGCGGCTGGATCGCGAGGCGATCGCGATTATCGGGACCTGGCGATTCCGGCCGGGGATACAAAATCGCCAACCCGTGGATGTGCCTGCGGTGCTGACACTCGTGCACGGCCCCACCGCACGCGCCATCGCGAGCAGCCGGCGCGCAAAATAGGATCCTGCGACGGTGCGGCCAAAATCGTGGCTGCCCGCGGCTTTCCGCCGGCGCTTATTCGAAACCGCCGCGTGGCATACTGAAGGATCGATGGGTAGAATCGCGTCTCTTGTTCTCGCCTCGGCAGCGTGCCTGGCCCTGATTGGATGTTCGTCGTCCACCGACGACCGAAAGAAAGACGCCGGCGTCGTGCCGCTCAATGAACCGGTCCCGGACGTCTTTCACGTGAAGCTCGACACCTCGAAGGGCACGATCGATATCGAAGTACACCGCGATTGGGCGCCGGCAGGCGCGGCGCACTTCTTCCAATTGGTGAAGGCGGGGTTTTACGACGGGGCGCGATTCTTCCGCGTGGTTCGCGGCTTCGTGGTGCAATTCGGAATCAACGGGGATCCGCAGACCAACGCCATGTGGGCAACCGCCACGCTCCCCGACGACCCCGTGAAGCAGCACAACTATGCCGGCACGGTGAGCTATGCCATGCGCGGTCCGGATACGCGAAACACGCAGTTGTTCATCAATCTGGCCGACAACCGCCAAAGCCTGGACAGCCAGGGCTTCGCGCCGATCGGGAAAGTGGTGGACGGGATGCCGGTGGTACTCGACTTATACAGCTCCTATGGCGACATGCCGCCGCGCGGGCAAGGGCCGGACCCGACGAGGATCCAGCAGCAGGGAAACGACTATCTCGACTCGCATTTTCCGCGACTCGATTTTATTAAAAAGGCGACCGTTCAGTGATATAGTGGAGTGGACCTTGTTCCCCGATTCGAAGGGGACCAGAACGTTATCAATACAGGGTCAAACTTGAACGACGCGGCCCGGCGGTCTAACCTACCGCCGGGTTTTTTTGTTTTGCGCGCCTGCGGGCGGTGAAAGAGCTATGCTCCGACTCCCCGTCTTATCTGCCGCCGTTTTTTTTGCAGCGGAGCGCCACTGCGGGATCGATCGCCGTGGCGCGCTTCGCCGGCGGCTTACGCCGCGACAAGCTCCGGCGCCTACAACGCGGCGCACCTCAAGCACACGAGCATGCGGGTGATCGATCGGTGGGAATCAACCGAGGCTGCAATTGCCACAGCTTGTCTCCCACCGACTCACCTGAGAGCCCCTGCTAGAATTAAATTTTCCCGATCAGGAGGAGATTCATGGCAGTAGCAGCCCGCCGAAGAGCGGTGACGGTGGACGTGGGCGGTGTGAAAGTGGGCGCCGATCATCCGATTGTGGTGCAATCCATGACCAACACCGACACCGCCGATGTTCCTTCCACGGTGAACCAGGTGATGGCGCTGGCGCGGTCGGGCTCGGAACTCGTGCGCGTCACGGTCAACACCGAAGCCGCCGCGGCGGCGGTGCCGAAAATTGTGGACACGATTGCGGCGTTCGGCGTTCCCGTGCCCATCATCGGCGATTTCCATTACAACGGGCACATCCTCCTGAAGAAGTACCCCGAATGTGCGCGCAAGCTCGCCAAATACCGTATCAATCCCGGCAACTCCGATATCGGTAAGAAGACCGACGACAACTTTCGCACTATGATCGAAGTGGCAGTGGAGAACAATAAGCCGGTGCGCATCGGCGTGAATTGGGGCTCGCTCGATTCGGCTCTGCTGACACGCATGATGGACGATAATTCGCGGCTTTCCGAACCGAAGGACGCGCGCCAGGTGACGCTCGATGCCATGGTGGCAAGCGCCATGAACTCCGCGGAAGCGGCGGAGCGGCACGGTTTGCGGCACGATCAGATCATCCTCAGCGCCAAGGTGAGCGGCGTGCAGGATCTGATCGACGTCTACCGTGCATTGGCCGCGGTCTGCGATTACCCGTTGCACCTGGGACTCACCGAAGCCGGTATGGGCAGCAAAGGCATCGTGGCCACCACGTCGGCTCTGGCGCCGCTGTTGCAGGAGGGCATCGGCGACACCATCCGCACGTCGCTTACGCCCCTGCCGAACGGCGATCGCACCGAAGAGGTGGTGGTTTCGCAGCAGATTTTGCAATCGTTGGGAATCCGCAGCTTTACGCCGCAGGTGACGGCGTGCCCGGGGTGTGGCCGCACCACCAGCACCTTCTTCCAGGAAATGGCCGATCAGATTCAAACCTACCTGCGCGACGAGATGCCGAAATGGAAGGCAACTCACCCGGGCGTCGAGACGATGAAGGTCGCGGTGATGGGGTGCGTGGTTAACGGACCGGGAGAATCGAAGCATTCCAACATCGGCATTTCGCTGCCAGGCACGTTCGAGGAGCCGAAAGCGCCGGTCTATGTGGACGGCCGTCTGATGACTACCCTGAAGGGCGAACGCATCGTGGCCGAATTCATCGAAATCCTCAACCACTACGTGACGTCGCATTACGCGGTGTAACGCATGGCTCGCCGATTCACACTGGTGGAAGCGCAAGGCCTGCTTCCTCGCGTGGAGGCGCTGCTGCGCCAGGCGATTGAGCTCAAATCGGAATATCAGGCGGCCGAAGAAACGGTGCAGGCATTTGCACAGCGGGTGTCGTTGATGGGCGGCATGTTAGTGAATCGCGAACAGGTGATCGATGCCCGGAGTCGACGCGACGAGGCCGGCGCGCAACTGAAAATCGCGATCGAACAGGTGCAGGAGTTCGGCTGCGTCGTGAAAGATCTGGATATCGGGCTTATCGACTTCCCTACCCTGTTGCGCGGCGTGGAGGTCTATCTTTGCTGGAAGCTGGGCGAACCGGCGATCGCCTGGTGGCACGGCGTGGAGGAGGGATTCCGCGGGCGGAAAGCCATCGATCAGGACTTCCTCGACCACCACCGGGGCGATCGCGCCCAATAGAAATGAGTCACAATCCCACGGAAACTGAAATCAAGCTTGCCGTTGCCGGCGTTCGGCCGGCGCGAAAGCTTTTGCGCTCGGCCGGTTTCAGAATCGAGCGGCGGCGCGTGTTCGAGTCGAACCTGGTCTTCGATACTCCCCGGCTCACGCTGCGACGCACCAGCCAGCTATTGCGGCTACGGCAGGCGGGAAAGGCGATCACCGTCACTTACAAGGGAAAGCCTGTGGTCGGCCGGCACAAATCGCGGGAGGAACTCGAGTTCACCGTACCGGACGCCGCCATGATGGCGACTATCTTCGAACGCCTGGGATACCGTCCGGTCTTCCGATACGAGAAATTCCGCACCGAGTACCGGCTGGAGCGCGGTTCGGGACTGGCCACGCTCGACGAGACGCCGGTCGGGATTTATCTGGAACTGGAAGGCTCTCCCGCCTGGATCGATCGCATGGCGAAGCGCATGGGATTTGGCGACCGGGATTACATTACGGCGAGCTACGCGCGGCTCTATCTCGATTGGTGCCGGGAGAATCGCGTGACGCCGGGGAATATGGTTTTCTGAACCACGGCCGAACGGGAGGGAGGCCTCGAGATGGCCGTCATGATGGCGTCTGCCTTCGGCCGGAACTACGGTCGCGGCATTCCGGGAGTTCCGGAAGAGACTTCCTACCTGGTGCTTTCCGAAGGCACGATCTACCCGATCTTCAACAGCCTGTGGCAGAACGGCCGGATCGATTGCACCCGGGCGGAATCGGAACTCGGGCATGCGCGCCGTTATTAATGTTCTAACCCTGGTTCCGGCAGGTATCCATTCTGATCGGGACCGGCTCGCTCATCACTTACCAGAATCAGGGTAGAGCGTTCCTGCCCAAACTGAAACGATCGAGCCGGCTTGCCCGGGGAGTACCAGAAACTGATCGAATCGCCTAAAATTGGGGGCCGGGAAGGATATAATACGCCTTTACGTATTCAGGGAGGGGAGAATGGACTATCAACACTCGTTTAAAGCGGCTCGTGACCAGTATCACCAGAAAATTGAAAAAATCGCATCGAAGGTCCTGATCTCGATCGTCGTAGATGACAAGTTGCGGCAACTTGCGCAGAAGCTAGACGAGAACAAGTCCAACCCGTTTCAAAAGATGGATCTGGCAATGAGCGGTTTCGACGCGGCGCGGCTGTCCTTTACCAAGAAACTCAACGATCAGACGGCCAAAGAGCCGCAAGCCGCCCAACTCAAGCCTTTGAACAAGGTGCTGATCGCGGCGCTGGACAAGATTGCGCAAGACTACGAGAAGGACTGCGAGAACAAGAGGAAAACCGAAGCACTGGCGGCTAAAGCGGCGGCGGAAGAGAAAAAGGACCAGGATGACAGTCTGAAGGACGATATCAGCAGGGTCACCGACGAATACAAAAAGCGCGGCGACAATTATCTGAGCTTGGCCAGCAAACTGGAAAAGGAACTCGAGCAGATCACCAAAAACATGAAGGTCGAGATCGAGGAAGCGGAAAAGAAAATCGCCAAGCTCAATAGTAAACCCACCCCTGAAGAGAAGCAGAAAAGCGTCCAAAGGATGGAGGTTGCGTACAAGAAACTGAAGGAGTCCTGGGAAAAAGCCCAGAAATCGCACAAGGAACTGAGCGAGCTGAAAAAAGAGGATGGCGACCTGAAATTGGAGGCTGTGGCCAAAGACCTGCGCATACAGCTACCGAACACTGCGAAGCCCGAATTGGACAAAGCCTACCGGTTAAACAGCAAGTCGTTTGTAAGGGCCAACCAAATCGTGGCCGACATCGAGAAAAAGTTCCCGCCGGAAGCCCAGCTGGTAGACAAGGAAATGAAAAAGATATCGGCCGGGATCAAAGAAGCCAAAAAGTCGACGACGGCAACATAGATCCCGGACCGGGTGAAAATCTTCGTAATGGCCATCCCGAGGCAAGGCATTGCAAAGGCAATGCTTCAAGACGCGAGGAAATTGATCATGCGGTCGAAGCACTAATCTGAAGCTTCACTCTCCTTGCTTCGGCAGCGGACGCCGCGGCAGCATCTCGGGACGGTTCGCGGTATCGTACACCACGCTGGCGATGACTGCCGCGGCTTGCATGAGATCGGCCGGAACGGCGTGATCCCAGGTGTCCATATCCGAGTGATGAGTGATCGAGCCGTAGTCGAGCGGATCCTGAATGAATTGGAATCCCGGCAGCCCGACGGCATCGAAGCTGAGATGGTCGGTGCCCCCGGTGTTGCGGATGGTCACGGTGGTGACACCTTGATCGCGGAACGGCGCGAGCCAGGCATCGAAAATCGGGCGCATGGAATCGTTTCCTTGTAAATAGACGCCGCGAATCTTGCCGCTGCCGTTATCCAGGTTGAAATAGCCCGAGAGTTTGGCGTGCTCGGCAGTAACGTGCATGGTATTCGGGTCGGCGAAGTGCTCCTTCACGTAGGCGCGGGACCCGAAAAGTCCTTCCTCTTCCCCGCCCCACAAGCCGATGCGCACGGTGCGATCGAGCTTGAGATGGAGGGCGGTTAAAATCCGCATCACTTCGATCATGACCGCGCTGCCGCAGCCGTTGTCGGTGGCGCCGGTGCCGGAGTGCCAGGAATCGAAGTGCGCTCCGATCATCACCACTTCGTCTTGCTTCGCTCCTCCGGGAATCTCGCCGATGATGTTCATGCCATCCACATCGTGGTCGCCGATGTCGGCCTTCAGATTCAAGCGCACACGCGCGGTGTCCCGATGTTGCAGCAGGCGGGCGATGCGATTGTACTGCTCGGCGGTAATCACGAACGTCGGCGGGGCCATCGTGGATGAAGTTTTGAACCCTCCGGCAGCTTCGGCC
>Ga0335072_10002638_pt1 | contig 27620 bp, 24 predicted proteins | sample Lox_Sample_21_FD_206725 | JGI IMG/M metagenome (GOLD analysis project Ga0335072, IMG submission 206725) | Soil microbial communities from Loxahatchee National Wildlife Refuge, Florida, United States - Lox_Sample_2.1 | ecosystem: Environmental > Terrestrial > Soil > Wetlands | place: USA... | reverse complement strand
CGATTCGCCATTCTAGCTGCGTGCCAGCCTGATTGGCGCTTTGGCGCCATTCTGGGTCAGGAAGGTGAGCGCTGGATTGTAACCCTAGGGGGTTACCTGGGCGATCAAGTGCCCGCAGACGATTCCGGGTTCCTCGATTTTGCACGCAGTTTGCAAAAGCCAGAGCTATACAACGTGATCAAGAATGCTGAACCGCTTTCCTCACCTACACCGTATCAGTTCACCGCTAGCTTGCGCCGCCGCTACGAAGAGCTGCCACGCTTTCCCGACGGCTTTGTGGTCTATGGCGACGCCCTATGCAGTTTCAACCCGGTTTTTGGTCAGGGAATGACGGTCGCCTGCATGGAAGCGCTGGCATTGCAAGAGTGCCTAAAGGCCGGCACCCAGGAAATCGCCAAACGGTTCTTCCGTGCAGCCAGTCGGCTCATCGACACTCCTTGGCAAATCGCCGTTGGCAGCGATTTACAGAATCCGCGCGTCGAAGGTAAGCGCACAGCGCAGGTGCGTTTCATCAATTGGTATATCGCAAAGTTCTTCCGAGCCGCCCAGCACGACGGGATTCTCGCGACGAAGTTCTTGGAGGTTGCCAATCTGATGGAGCAACCTGCGGCGTTACTGCGCCCACGAATTGCGCTGCTTGTCTGGAAAAGTAACCGGCTGCCGGTTCGAGCGTAAAACACTGCCGACTTCCGCTTGTGGCACGACCCGGAAGAAGCTGACGGCAGGCGCCAGGTCCGCTTTCGTGCGCTCACCGGACGCTATTCGAAGCCGTGCCATGACCGGACGGCAGCACCTTTGAGAGAATGGTGGTCTCGCCCAACGGCACGATGTGCCAATCGCTGTCAACCCGAGTGAAAACAGCCGGTGCGAGCCATGGCTCTGCATTGTCTGGCTGCCTCTGTAACCAGTGAACTTTCCCGGAGCCGCTGCCGCTCAGCAGATCCGCGGCAATTGCTCACCCGTCAGCAAATCCAGCACGCGGTTGCCGCCGATCGTGCTCAAAGAAACGCTTCCGGCAGTGCCGCCAGGCTCGACGCAGCCGATGGCGGCCGCCTGCTCATCGAAATGCCGCAGGATGCCGAGGGTTCGGTCGGCGGCATGCGCCGGCACCAGAGCGACGAAGCGGCCCTCATTGGCGACGTAAAGCGGATCGAGCCCCAGAACCTCGCAAGCGCCGCGAACCGGATCCGAGACGGGGATCGCTGTCTCCTCCAAGCGAATGGTCGCATTTGCGGCATCGGCGATCTCGATCAAGGCGGTGGCGAGGCCGCCGCGGGTCAGGTCGCGCAGGCAATGCACCTCGACGCCGGCGGCGAGGAGCTGCTGCACCGGCGCCGCGAGCGGCGCACAATCGCTCACGATCTCCGTCTCGAAGCCCAGATGGTCGCGCGCCGCCATGATGGCGATGCCGTGCCGGCCGATATCGCCGCTGAGGATCACCCGATCCCCCGGCCGAACCTGCTGCGGCGCAATCGGCAAGGGTGCCCTGCGAAGGCCGATGCCGGAGGTGTTGACATAGAGCCCGTCGCCTTTGCCGCGCTCGACCACCTTTGTATCGCCGGTGACAAGCCGCACGCCGGCGGCCTCGGCCGCGTTGCGCATCGAGGCGACGATGCGGCGGAGATCGTCGATGGCGAAGCCCTCCTCGAGCACCAGGCCGACGCTCAAATAGAGCGGCTCGGCGCCGCACATCGCGAGGTCGTTGACCGTGCCGTTGACCGCGAGCGAGCCGATATCGCCGCCGGGAAAGAAGAGCGGCCGCACCACATAGGAATCGGTGGTGAAGGCGAGCCGCGCTCCGCCAATGTCGAGCATGGCGCCGTCATGGGTGAGGTCATCCGCGGACTGGGCGAAGGCCGGCCGAAGCAGACCGTCGATGAGGCGCCGGGTCATCAACCCGCCGCCGCCATGCGCAAGCTCGATCACGTCGCCGGTTTGCGCCGGCATCGGACAGCTCCATGCGACGGCGGATCGCTCGCTCATGGCGAGACCTTTTCTGCCGTGCCGGCGGCGGCTCGAGGCCGGCGATAGCGGTAATAGGCGGCGCAAGCGCCTTCAGAGGACACCATCGTCGCGCCCAGCGGCCGCTCGGGCGTGCATTGCCGGCCGAAAGCCGGGCAATCCATTGGCTTCTTCATGCCGCGGAGAACCTCGCCGCTGATGCAGGGGCCAGGTTGTTCCGCGTGAGCGCCGACCTCGCCGAAGCGCCGCAGCGCATCAAAACGCGCAAACGCCTCGGCGAGGGCGAGGCCGCTCGCGGGAATCTCGCCCAAGCCGCGCCAGCGCTGCCGCTGAACGACGAAGACCTGGGCGAGGGCTTCCTGCGCGGTTCGATTGCCGTCGCGGCGCACGGAGCGGCTGTATTGGTTCTCGACCTCGGCGCGGCCTGCCTCCAGCTGCCGGATGCAGAGATAGAGGCCCTGCAGGAGATCGAGCGGCTCGAACCCCGTCACCACGATCGGAATGCGGTAACAGCGCGCGATCGGCTCGTAGTCCCGGTAGCCCATCACGGTGCAGACATGGCCCGCAGCGAGGAAGCCCTGCACGCCAATATCGGGCTCGCTGAGCAGCGCCTCGATCGCCGGCGGAACCAGGACGTGCGATACGAGGAGAGAGAAATTGGCGAGGCGCTCGCGATCGGCCTGGAGCACGGTCATGGCCGTGGTCGGCGCCGTGGTCTCGAAGCCGATAGCGAAGAACACCACCTCGCGGTCCGGATGATCGCGCGCGATCTCCAAAGCATCGAGCGGCGAATAGACCATGCGGATATCGGCGCCATGGGCCTTCGCGGCGAGCAGGCTGCCGCCGTCGCCGGGAACCCGCAGCATGTCGCCGAAGGAACAGAAGATCACGCCCGGTCGATGGGCGATCGCAATGGCGGCATCGATGATCCCCGCCGGCGTCACGCAGACCGGGCAGCCCGGCCCATGCAGCAACGTAACGCCGTTCGGCAGCATCTGATCGATGCCGTGACGCACGATCGAATGGGTCTGGCCGCCGCAGATCTCCATGATCGTCCAGTGTCGGGTCGTTATGCGGGCGATGGCAGCGGCGCAGTGCCGGGCAGCTTGGGGCGCGCGGAATTCATCGACGTATTTCACGGGACCTCCTCCGGCCCGAGCTCGGCCAGATAGGCGAGCGTCTTCATCGCCTCCGCCTCGTCGATCACGGTGATGGCGAAGCCGGCATGGACGAGCACATAGTCGCCGGGTTGGGCCTCGGGGACATAGGCGAGATTCGCCGCTTTGACGATGCCGGCGAAAGCGACCCGTCCTTCACGCGTTAGCGGGTCGTCGCCCTCGATGCTCAGCAGCTTTCCCGGAACGGCAAGGCACATGGCCCCGTCTCCTCTGTCAAAGGCCGCGCCGCAAACACCGCCTGGCCGACGGCAAGCCCGCCATCATTGGGCGGAATGCGATGATGCCAGTAGGGCTCGAACCCCGCTTGGCGCAGCCGAAATACCACCCGCGCGGTGAGAAGCTCGTTCTGAAAGCAGCCGCCGGTCAGAAGCACGCGCGGGATGCCGAGGCTCGCCGCCACGGCGACGATGGCCTCGGTGAGCGCCTCGTGAAACGCCGCCGCCAGGCCCGCGGCGGAAGCACCGTCGTGATCCGCCAGCACCAGCGCCGCGAGCGTCCTTCGCCAGTCGATCACCAGCGCACCCGATTGATCGGCGACAATGTCGGGCGGCGGCAGCTCCTCGGCGGTCGGCGCGCGCTCGGCGGCACATTCGACCGCCATCGCCGCTTCACCTTCGAAGCTTGCCGTTTGATGGAAGCCCAAGATGGCAGCGACCGCATCGAAGAGCCGCCCGGCGCTGGAGGTGAGGGGTGCGTTCACGCCGCGGCTCAGCATCGTCGCCAGCACCCGCCGGGCCGGAGCCGTGAAGGCCGCGACCGGGCGCAGCTCGGTCCTGGCGAACGCCGCCTCGCCATAGATAGCGTAAAGCGCACCGAGGGCGGCGCGGCGCGGCTCGCGCATGGCCGCCTCGCCGCCCGGCAGGCGGAACGGCATGAGATGAGCGACGCGTCGGTATCGCGTCCCCGCGACTGCCAGGAACTCGCCGCCCCAGATGGTGCCGTCGCCGCCATAACCGGTTCCGTCCCAGGCGACGCCAAGCACCGATCCGTCGAGACCGTTATCCGCCATGCCGGCGAGGATATGCGCGAGGTGATGCGGAACGCGTACCACCGGCACGCCGAGGCTCTCCGCAAACTGCGTGCTGTGATAGGCGGGGTGCGCATCGCACACGACAAGCTCGGGACGAAGGTCGTATAGCGCCGTCATCCCGGAAACAGTTCCGGCGAAGGCTGCGCGCGTCTCGGCCGCAGCGAGGTCGCCGATATGCGGGCTCAGAATGATCTTCCCGCCCGCGGCGACAGCCACCGCATTCTTCTGATGTCCGCCCAGCGCCAGGCACGGCGTCGCCGCGGCCGGGCCGGGAAGCGACAGCGGCGCGTAGCCGCGCGCCCGGCGCAGGATCGTCTCGCGTCCCGCCATGACGCGAAGCACGGAATCATCGATCGGCCGCAGGATCGGACGGTCATGGACAAGGAAGAGATCGGCGAGCCCGCCAAGCCTTGTGAGCGCGTCCGTCTCATCGGCGACAATGGGCTCGCCGCCGTGATTGCCGCTGGTCGCGACGATGGGAAAATTCAGCTCGGCCATGAGCAGGTGATGCAAGGGCGTATAAGGCAACATGACGCCGAGGCGCGGATTGGCCGGCGCGACGCTCGGCGCGATCAGGCTCCCGTCCCGCCGCGCCCGCAGCAGAACGATCGGTGCCGCGGCGTCGGTGAGCGCCACCGCTTCTTCTGCGGCAATCTCGGCGATCGTCTGCGCTTGAGTGAAACTCGGCACCATGATCGCGAAGGGCTTCGCCGGGCGCCGCTTCCGCTCGCGCAGCTGGCGCACCGCGGCATCATTGCGCGCATCGACGAGAAGCTGGAAGCCGCCGAGCCCTTTGAGGGCAACGATCCCGCCGTCGCGGAGCGCGTCGGCCGCGAGGGTGAGGGCGGAATATCCGCTCGCGAGCGTGCCGCCGGCAGCATCCCACAAAGCGAAACGCGGACCACAATCCGCGCAAGCATTGGCTTCGGCGTGAAAGCGCCGCGAGGCGGGATCGTCGTACTCCGCCTGACAGGCGACGCACATCTGGAAATGCCGCATCGTCGTGCGCGCGCGGTCGTAGGGAAGAGCCTCGATGACGCTATAGCGCGGACCGCAATGGACGCAGGTCGTGAAGGCATAGCGATAGCGGCGATTGCCGGGATCGAAGATCTCGCTTCGGCATTCGGCGCAGGTTGCGAGATCCGGCAGCACGAGGGCGGAGCACGCGCCCGCGCGCGCGCTTGGCGCAATCACGAAATCCCGCTCGCCGCGAACGGCAAGCCGGCGCGTCTGCCGCGCGTCTATCCCCGCCGGCGGCGCGATCTCGGCATCGAGCCGAGCGAGAAATCGCTCGAGCGCCGGAGGAGGTCCTTCAACCTCGAGTGACGCGCCGGCGCCGGTGTTGCGGACGAAGCCGGCGAGACCCTCGCTCACGGCGAGGCGATGGATGAAGGGACGGAAGCCCACGCCCTGCACGGCGCCGCTCACATCCAGCCGAATGCGCTGTCGCGCTTCGTCGGTCGCGGTCATGGGGGCAGCGCCGATCATCGCGGCTCACGTTTTTCCGTCGGAAAGTTCGAGATCGACGCTGCGCATGACGACGTGCTGCGCCTCGGCATGCCCGATATCCTGCGACGTCTCGATCCGAAGCGCCGCGCCCTCGACCAGCGTCCCGCGCGCCTCGTCGGCGAAATGCTCGCGGAAATGCTCGGGCGAGAACTGGCTCAGCGCGCCGAGCCACACGACCACGCCGCTCACCCGCTCGGCGCCGGCATCGCGCGCGGCCTCTTCCAGCCGGCGAATCAGGTCGCGCACAATCCCGCTTTCATGCATGAGAGGCGACCTCGCCGGCCTCCTGCCGCAGCGTCGCGATCTCAGCGATGATCCGATCCGCGATCGCCCCGGCCGTGGCGGCGACTTCGGGCGCCATCGCCGCGCCGGCGTCGAAGCAGCGGCCTTCGACGGCGTAAACGATGATCCGCGGCAGGGCGAGGCCGAGCGCCTGCGCAAGTTCGATTGCCTCGGCCAGGCCGAAAGCATGGCTCGAGGTGAGGGCAATCTCCCGCGGCAACGCGCCCGCCGTCAGGTCGATTCGGTGAACGCGCCCGGGCGCGCCGATCGGCGCTGCCGCGTCGATACAGAACACCGCGTCGAAGGCCGCCCAATCATCGATGAGCGAGAGCATGTCGCCGCTCCGGGTAAGAACCGCGACGTCCGCCGGCAGAAGCTGCCCCAGCCGTCGGGCGACCATCGCGCCGATACCGTCATCGGCGCGATCCGGATTGCCGGCGCCGATGACGAGGATCTTGTGTGGCGCCGTCATGTCCGATGCACGGAGAGCTTGAGGAAATGGGCGGAGCAGGAGATGCACGGATCGTAATTGCGGATACTCTGCTCGCAGCGATCCCGGATCGTCTCGTCCGGCTGATCAAGAAACGCGGTCGCGACAGCAGCGAGATCGGCCTCGATGCTCGGCTGGTTCTGCGAGGTCGGCGGCACGATGCGTGCGGTGCGGATGGTGCCGTCGGCCTCGAAATCATAGCGGTGCCAGCAGATGCCGCGCGGCGCCTCGGTGCAGCCGAAACCGGTCGATGTCCGTGGCGTGAGTGGCACCGATGCGGCATCGGGCGGCTCGTAACCCGCAATCAGTCGCAGCGCCTCTTCGCAGGCATACACGATCTCGAGCGCGCGCACGATGATGCTCTGAAACGGGTTGCGGCAGACTGGCCCCAGCCCAGCTTCCCCGGCCAGGGCCTGAATTGGCGGCGGCAGGCGATCGAAGTTGAGCGCATAGCGGGCGAGGGGACCGACGAGATAGGCGCCGCGCCGCTTGACCACTGAATGGAGCGCCGTCGAATGGGCGACGTGCCGCTCTTCGAACTCGCCGTCGTAATCCCTGATATCGACATCGATGCCGCGATTGGAGACGAGCCGCCCCTCGTTGAAGGGATATTCGTCGGGATGCCGCAGCGCCACGAATTCGTAGTTCGAGGTGAAATCCGGGAAGGGAAACGTCGCGACCCAGCGAACGAGGTCGCGCGCAAGCTCGCTGGCGCGCTTCAGAATTTCGGCGACGGGCAGAAGCTCGCGCGGATGGGAAACGCGGTGAAAGCCGCCGGGCTTGACGTTGACCGGATGGATCTCGCGGCCGCCGAGAACGCGGATGAGCTCGTTGCCGGCCTTTTTCAAGGCAAGACCGTTGCGGACGGCGTCGCCATGGTCCCGCGCCATACGAATGCCGTCGGGATAGCCGAGGAAATCCGGCGCGTGCAGCATGACCACATGCAGCGCATGGCTCTCGATCCATTCACCGCAATAGATCAGGCGGCGCAGTGCCCGAAGCTGACCGCCGACTGAAGCGCCGAAGGCGTTCTCGATGGCGTGGACGGCGCTCATCTGATACGCGATCGGGCAAATGCCACAGATGCGCGCGACGATGTCCGGCGTTTCGAGGTAGGAACGGCCGCGCAGAAACGCTTCGAAGAAGCGCGGCGGCTCGAAGATGCGGAGCTGGGCCGAGGTGACCCGGCCGTCGCTGACCTCGAGGTCGAGTGCGCCTTCGCCCTCGATGCGGGCGAGGTAGTCGACGCGGATCGTCTTAGTCGCCATGCGACTCGCTCTCCCTGAGGAACGGCTCCGCCGCGGCGTTGAAGGAGCGAAAGGCGCGCCGAATATCGCGCGGCGCCGCGCCCAGCGCCTGCCATTCGCGCGCCAGCGCTGCCGTGTTCGGCGTTTCCATCGGCCCGTAGCAGCCATAGCAGCCGCGCCGGAAAGACGGGCAGATCGCGCCGCAGCCGGCATGGGTCACGGGTCCGAGGCAAGGTGTCCCCTGCACCATGACGCAGACGGTGCCGCGCTGCTTGCACTCGACGCAGACGCTGTGTGCGGCGACGGCGGGCCTGCGTCCGGCCAGAAAGGCCGAGATCACCTCGAGCAGCTGAACCTTGTTGATCGGACAGCCGCGCAACTCGAAATCCACCGGGACATGCGCCGAAATCGGCGTCGAGGTCGCCAGCGTGCTGATGTATTGCGGCGAGGCATAAACGGCGGCGATGAAGTCCTTCACATCGGCAAAATTACGCAGCGCCTGGATACCGCCGACCGTGGCGCAGGCGCCGATCGTGATGAGATGCTTCGACTGCTCCCGCACCGTGCGGATGCGCTCGGCGTCGTGTGCGGTGGTGATCGATCCCTCCACCAGCGAGAGATCATAGGGGCCGTCCTCCACGGCCTTCGACGCTTCGGGAAAATTGGCGATGTCGATGACGCCGGCAAGCGCCAGCAGCTCGTCCTCACAGTCGAGCAGGGAGAGCTGGCATCCGTCGCAGGAGGCGAATTTCCAGACGGCGAGCCGTGGGCGCTTGCGTTCGGCCATGTCAGATCTCGCGCGCGGCGAAGATGCCGGCAATCCGGTCGTAGCGCATCACTGGTCCGTCCTTGCAAACGAACGTAGGGCCGAACTGGCAATGACCGCAGAGGCCGATGGCGCATTTCATGTTGCGCTCCATCGACAGAAAGATCCGGTCGGGGCGGACACCCGCATCCGAGAGCGCGGCGATCGTGAAGCGCATCATCACTTCCGGCCCGCAAACCAGCGCGACGGCCTCATGCGGGTCGAAGGGCGCGCGCGGGATCAAAGCCGGCACGACACCGACATTGCCATGCCAATCGGCGTCGGCGTGATCGACGGTGACCACGATATCGATGTCGAGGCGCTGCCGCCACTGCTCGATCTCGCGGCGATAGAGCAGGTCGTGAGGGCTGCGGCTGCCGAACAGGATGACGACGCGCCCATAGCGGCTTCGGTTCGCCAGAACCTCGTAGATCGCCGGGCGCAGCGGGGCGAGACCGAGGCCGCCGGCCACGATGACGACATCCGCGCCTTGAGCGGCTGCTACCGGCCAGCCCGTACCGAACGGGCCGCGCAGGCCGAGGGTCGCGCCCGCCTCGAGCCGCGCGATCGCGCCGCTGACGGCACCGACATCGCGGACGGTGTGGACGAAGACGCCGGGCACGGCGCGGTCGCCGCTCATGCTGATGGCGACCTCGCCGACGCCGAAGGCATAGAGCATGTTGAACTGTCCGGGATCGAAATCCGGTCGTGCGCCCGACAGCGGCGACAGCTCGAGCGTCACCGTATCCGACAGCTCGCGATGCACACGCCCCACGCGATAGATCTGCGGCGTGAACGGATCGACCAGGGCTGCCGCGGATGTTTCAGCGCTTGCCATAGACGTCGAGGATCTGGAGCCGGGTTGCGTGCAGCCGGTTCACCAGCACCGGCAGGAAGCGCTTCATCATCTCGTAGCCCAAATCGTGATCCGCTTCGCATTTCCCGCGCAGGCATGCCGCATCGATGCCGATCGCCCGCGTGAGCTCCATGGCGCGCGCGTCGAAATTCCAACGATAAGGCGGGATGAGCCACGACGCGCCGACGATCTCGCCCGGGCCGATGGTCGCAAAGGTGATGGGCGGCTGCCCCGGCGCAGCCATCTCGAGCGCTACCTTGCCATGACGGATCAGGAAGAACTCGTTGGCGGGCTCGGTCTCGCGGCAGAGGTATTCGCCGGCATCGAAGCGGTGGTTCCGGGCGCAGCCGGCGACGAGCCGCAGATGGTCCTCGCCCGCATCGGCAAAGAATTGATGTCGGCGCAGGATCTGCTCAAGGCCCTCCATGCGTCTCCCTCTTCGTGCGCGGCGCGGCCCGGAGGGCGGCCGCTTCCTCGGTAATGTCGATGCCGACGGGACACCAGGTGATGCAGCGGCCGCAGCCGACGCATCCCGACGTGCCGAACTGGTCGATCCAGCTCGCCAGCTTATGGGTCATCCATTGCCGATAACGCGAGCGAGCCGTCTTCCGTACGCTGCCGCCGTGAATGTAGCTGAAATCCAGGGAGAAGCAGGAGTCCCATTTGCGGACACGCTCGGCGGACTGTCCTGTGAGATCGCTATGGTCCTCGACCGTCGTGCAGAAGCAGGTTGGGCAGACCATAGTGCAATTGCCGCAGCTGAGGCAGCGTTCGGCGACCTGGTCCCAGCGCGGATGGTTGAGGTTGCCCTGGAGCAGCTCCTTGAGGCCGTCGGTCTCCAGGCGGCGCCCCATCTGAGCCGCGGTCCGCGCGACGACCGCCTCGGCCGCGGCAAGCTCGTCATCGGCCGCCGGGCGATGCGGTATTTTCGCCAGCAGCTCGGCTCCGGCGTCGCTGCCGATTTCGACCAGAAATTCGTGGCGCCCGTGATCGAGCAGCTCGGTCAGGGCCAGATCGAAGCCGGACTCAACCTTTGGTCCGGTTTGCATGGAAACGCAGAAGCAGGTTGCGCCGGCTTGGCCGCAATTGACCGCGACGATGAACGCGTCCTGCCGCCGCAGACGATAGCCCCGGTCGGGATAAGGGCCTTCGAGGAAGACCCGGTCCTGAATGGCTATAGCGTGAATCTCGCAGGCGCGCACACCGATGAAAGCAAATTTGGGCGTAGGCTCATCAGGCGCTTCGACCTCGAGACCAGCTTTCCCATGGCGCGCAGTCCATAGCGTTTCGATCGGCGGATGAAGAAAGCGCTTCCAGGAATGAGGCCCGACGGAGAACCCGAACAGCGCAGTATCGTCGCGCCGCTCAAGCCGGTAGCGCCCAGCTTCCTGACGTTCGGTCCAGCCGGCCGGCAATTCGCTCACATCGGCGATCTTGTCGTAAACGATCGCCCCATCGCGCACTCTTGGCCCTAGAATCTCGTACTTGCTCGCGGCGAGCGCGTCCATGAGCGCCTGCAGGCTTGCGCAGGCCATTACCATCCTTGCCCCTCGTTCCGGATACTGCTCCATCGTCAAGGACCCACCGCACTAAAAGTATGACAAGGCCAGGGCGTGCTTAGCAAGCGGCGCTGTTCAAGCGAGACTTTGCGGGACAGTGCGCAACACAAGTCGAGTCGTCTTCTGCAGCCGACGTTAGAGCCGCCGCCAGCAACGCCGATTTTTCGCAAAATCGCTGCTGCGCGGCGCCCCTACGCGGGAGCGTCACATTTCGCGTCCAACCCCCATGCGGGGGAACCATCTGCCTCGCGTAACTGCCGACACGATCATGCAGCGATGTTGATCTGCTCGAGTCGCATATCCGGACCAAGCGGTGGCATGAGACGACGGTCGCCGGCTCACGGCAGCGGCTTCGCGCTCAGGCTGCAAGCGCCGAATTCGGTGCTCTTCGAACCAGGCTTGTAAGTCTGCAATACGACGCTCCAGGACGACCTGTCGATACCGAGGCTCAGATCGTCGACATAGCCGCTCATCGCAATCGGAGTGATCGTGACATGGGCGAGCGGCTGTTTTCCGCCATCCTGGTACACCGAGAGCGTCTTTGCGTCCTCGTCGAACACGACGATGATCGCCCGGTTCTCAGCCGCGACATCGAAGTTCGACCCGGTCTTCGTTTCGAGCTTGGCCATGGCGCAATCGAGGCGCCCGGGCGCGGCATTTGCATCTGCGGACCACAGCAGCACAAGGGCCATAGCGAGCGCGCTCAAGGCCGGCGCGCCGCCGCGGCGGGTCGCACCGCCCGACCGCCATGCGGGCCTCGCCGCACGCGGCACGTCATTCATAGCGCAGCGCATCAATCGGGTTGAGCCTTGCCGCCTTACGGGCCGGGTAATAGCCGAAGAAGACGCCGACCGCGGCCGCAAACGCGAACCCTCCCAGGATCGCGGTGAGCGAAATCGGCGCCGGCCAATGGAAGAGAATCGGCAGTGCCACCGAGACCACGATTCCCATCAAGATCCCGGCGACCCCGCCACTCACGCTGAGGAACACCGCCTCGGCAAGGAACTGGAGCAGGACGTGCAGGCGCCGCGCGCCGATGGCCATACGCAGCCCGATCTCGCGCGTGCGCTCGGTGACCGATACCAACAAGATGTTCATGATGCCTATGCCTCCGACGAGGAGCGAGATCGATGCCACAGCGGCGAGAAGCAGGGCCATGATTCGGCTGCTGCTCTCGGCGGTCTCGACGAACTGGCTGAGATTGCGCACGTCGAAATCCTTGGGTGCGCCGGGCTTGATGCGATGGCGGCGAAGCAGCGTCTCGGTCACCTCGCCGATCGCCCTCTGGACCCGGGGCTGGCTCACAGCCTGTATGTAGATTTGATTGGCGAAGCCCGTCAGTCGAGGTTGAAGATTGTAGGGGTTGGGGGGCGAAGGATAAGGCCAGTTGAGCGGCGTGCTCTGCTGGGTCGGCGCCGCGACGCCAAGCACCTTACGCTCAGCGGTCCCGAACGGCATCATGATGAGATCGTCCTGGTCCTGGCCGAAAGCCGACTGGCCCTTGGCGGCGAGCACGCCGATCACGCGAAGCGGCACGCTCTTGACCTGGATGAAGGCGCCGATCGGGTTCTCGTAAGCACCGAACAGCTGACGGTACACCGTCTGACCGAGGAGAACGACTAGGTCGGCCTTCCTGTCATCTTCGGCCGTGATCCCGCGGCCGGCGGCAATCCGCCAGTTGGTGATCGCGGGATAGTTTGTGCTAACGCCTTGAATGTTGGTCGCCCAGTTCTGGCTGCCGTACTGCACCTGACCCTGCTGGCGCATCAGGTAGCCGACCCGCGCGATCGCGGGATCCTCGCGGCGGATCGCACCCACATCCGCCACCGTGAGCGTGGTGGCGCTGCCGAAGCCCGCGCGGATGCCGCCCGTCGTCACGGCGCCGGGCAGGATGACGACGACATTGGTGCCCAGGCTCTCGATCTGCTTGCGCACCGCCTCGCTCGCGCCGTCGCCCACCGCGACCATGACGATGAGCGCGGCGACGCCAATGAAGACGCCGAGCATGGTGAGGGCCGAGCGCATCCGGTTGCGTCCGATCGCCTGCGCCGCGGCGCCCAGAATCATCAGCCCGAAGGCCCAGAAATGCGCCGGGGGCAGCGCCAAAGCTGCGGGCCGCTGCGGCGCAGGGCGAGCTTCGCCGAGTGCCGGCGGGACAGTCGCCGGCTTCGACACGCGCTCATCGGCGATGATCGCGCCGTCGCGCATCGTCACAACACGATCGGCATAGGCGGCGATGTCGGGCTCGTGCGTGACAAGCACGATCGTCACCCCTTGTTCGCGATTGAGTGCGACCAGCGTCTCCATGATTTCGTGGGAGGTTCGCGTATCGAGGTTGCCGGTCGGTTCGTCCGCGAGAAGGAGGCTCGGCCGGTTGATCAGCGCGCGAGCGATGGCGACGCGTTGCTGCTGGCCGCCCGAGAGCTGGCCCGGCGTATTGCGCTCGCGGTCGCCGAGGCCGACGAACCGCAGCGCTTCTCGCGCCCGCGCGATGCGTGAGGCGCGCCGTGCCGGGCCGGAGGCCGCGTAGTAAAGCGGCAGCCCGACATTCTCGATCGCGCTGGTACGGGCCAACAGGTTGAAGCTCTGGAAGACGAAGCCAAGGCGTTCACTGCGGATCAGGGCGAGCTCGGGCTCGCGGAGTTGCGCCACATCGACGCCTTCGAGACAGTAATGACCGCTGGTGGGCCGATCGAGGCCGCCGAGAATGTTCATGAGCGTCGACTTGCCCGAGCCTGACGACCCCATAATGGCGATGAACTCGCCGGCGTGAATGGAAAGGTTCACCCCGCGAAGCGCGTGTACCTCGACGTCGCCCAGGGCGAACGTCCGGGTCACGTCCTCGAGCTTGATCACCGGACTCGCCGTTGCGCGGCTCGCGCTGGACATCGACGCACCGGCTCAAAGACGCGGCGGCGGCAGAGTTCCCTGGCCGCTCGTCTCGCCGCGGGTTTCGCCGGTAATGACCTGGTCTCCTGGTTGGACGTCGCCCTTGACGATCTCGGCGAAGGCGCCATCGTCAAGGCCGAGGACGACCGGGACAGCAACGGGCCGGCCGTCGCGCAGCAGCCAGATCCGCGACTGTCCTTTCGCCAGGGCGCCGGCGCCAGCGTCGGCAAGCCCGCCTGGCGCGTAGCGCAACGCCTGGTCGGGCACGCGGAGGACGTCGTTTCTTTGGTCGATGACGATCTGCGTCGAGGCCGTCATGCCCGGCATCAGCGCCAGATCCGTGTTTTCCACGCCAATGACGGCATCGTAAGTCACGACGTTCTGAACCGTCTGCGGCGACTGTCGCACCTGAGTGACCGTGCCGCGGAACAGGCGCTTCGGATAGGCATCGACGGTAAACATCGCCGTATCGCCCGCTTTCACGCCGCCGATATCGCTCTCGCTGGAATTGGTGTCGACTTCCATCTTGCTCAGGTCAGTGGCAATGAGGAATAGCGTCGGGGTCTGGAATGTCGACGCCACCGTTTGGCCCCCGGTCACGTTGCGAGACACGACCGTGCCGTCCACCGGCGAAACGATGTCCGTGTAATCGAGATTTGTCTTGGCGCCTTCGATGAGCGCCTCGTCAAGCTTGACCGCCGCCTCGTCTTGATGAACGACATAAAGCTGATCCTCGGCTTGCTGGCGCGCGATCGAGTTCTGCTTCGCGAGCGTCTGATAGCGCGCCAGATCCATTCGGTCTTTGTCGAGCGTGGCCTGATCCCGCGCTCGCTGGCCGATGTATTGGTCGAGCGTCGCCTGGTAGCCGCGGGGATCGATCTTGGCGCAAACTTCGCCGGCCTTCACCTCAGTGTTGTAGTCGCAGAAGAGCTGCTGGATGACGCCGGAGACGTAGCTCCCGACGATGATCGTCAGCACCGGGTTGACCGTCCCCGTCGCGGTCACCGTCTGGATAACGGCGCCGCGCGAGGCTGGCGCCGTAACATAATGCACGCTCGCCGTCCCGCGCCTCCCCCACCATGCCGCGCCCAGCCCTGCGGCCAGCAGGAGCGCCAGAAGCAGAAAGACGAGCCGGCGCCGGAGGCGTCGCTTTCCGGCGGCCACGGGTCGTTTGGCATCTGCTGCCGGGGCGAGGGCTTGGGCGAGGCGCAGGACCGCCGGTCTACTAATCTCCTCTGTCATCGCTCAAGTCTCGGAAAACATGTCAATATCGGCATGCTGGCGCTGCCTCGGCGGCGCGGCATTGACCGGGATCAATACAGATCAACGTTTTTCCGAAAGGCGTTACCGGCGGATGACGGTGGCTGGATTGGCCTCAATAGGGGCACAGGCTGGGTCACTTGCACGGCGATGCCGTCGCGCCGGTTCACGGCAAGAGGAATCGTGTACCAAGCGAGCCGGGGGGCGTCGGCGCCGGCGGCCTTGAGCACCAGAGCGTCGGCGTCCACCGCCAGGGTCGAGCACGGCGCGCTTTCTGTTTCGAGCGTATCCGCATCCTCCTGGCTCGGATGGATCTCGAGGTAGAGCTCGCCCCCGGACTGGCCGCCGACCTTCCCCGGCTGGTTCACCACGGTCACCGGCGTCCCGATCGCCGCCGTGCGGAAGAACCAGGCGATGTCCTCGGGATAGAGGCGGATGCAGCCATGGTTGTCACGGCCGCCGATGCTGATAGGGCTTGTTGGTGCCGTGCACGGCGTCGCCCTTCCAGCTGAGATAGAGCGCGTACTCGCCCATGGGTTGTCGGCGCCCGGACCGATCGAGGCGGAGGGATCACAGTGGGCGAAACGGCATCATTCGTCGCGCGTAATCTCGGGACGTTCGATCTCGTTCAGGCGCACCATGGCTTCACCGATGAGCTCCATAAAAACCTGGCGGCCTCCTCGTCGGTGATGCGGCTCAGCAAGTAGCAGTAGCGCTCTACATCGTGGCGAAGCTTGTCTGCTTCCGTTTGCATTGGTCGAAGACTACAAGCAGACGAGCCGTATCGCCTTGCGCCAAATCAATTTGGTACAGATTTGCTCGCGCTGACATTCAATTTACGTAGTGGGGCCCTGCTGGCTCTTTCTCGAGGATCGCCAGCATCGCCTGCGCGGTTTGACGCCAGAACATCAGCATCTCCATTTCCTCCGCCCCCCTCAACATCCGAACGGCGCGTGTCAATACTTCGAGCTGGTAGCTTACCACCGAAAGCGCTTCTGCGCTGTGACCGTCCAGCGGCGATGCAGCCATGATCCAGGCGGCTCGATCCATGGAGAGAAGATTAGTGGCAGGAATTACCGCGAAATGAACGGAGCCCTCGATGGATCAGTGCTCCGGGCACCGATCTGCTGTTCGCGTGGCCGTTCGTGCGTGACTCCCGGACGGCTTCGTGCCAGAAACAGAGTGCCAGCGCCGAGCTCACCTGTTGGCGTACAGGGGAGCTACTGACGCACCGCAGCGCGGTCCATTGCGCGCGGCGCGGGCGCTGGCGCCGAGTAAGATGCGGCTACTTATCCACGGAAGGTCAAAGCTCTACGCCCCGAGTGTTAACGTCGATCGCATAAATCGAGGTGCTTGCCGCGATATAGAGCGTGTTGTGATGATGGCCGCCGAAGCACAGGTTCGCCGCGACCTCGGGCAGCACGATGCGGCCGAGCGGCGTTCCATCCGGCGCGAAAACGCTGACGCCGTTGAAGTTCTTGTTTCCCGACCAGCCTCCCGCGCACCACAGGTTGCCATCAACATCAACCCGCATGTCGTCTGCTATGCCGGTGCCGGTGTCCTTGAAGTCATGGAAGACTTGATCGTTGCTCAGCTTGCTGTCCTCGTCCACGTCGAACACGCGTATCCAGGTGTGTTTCGGTTCGGGACCGCCGAGGATGCCGGTGTCGGAGATGTAGAGCTTCTTCTCGTCGGGTGAGAAGCATAAACCATTCGGCATGCTAAAATCTCCCGGCGGGCTCCGTTTGCGGCACCGCCAACGAAGATGTTCCGATTTCGACCGCCCGGGTCGCACGACGCGAAAAAATGCAACGCCATTCCGCCTCCCGGTCCGGAGCAGAGCTGATCCTCTCGCGTGGCCGTGCGGGAATACCAAGCGCACACCGCGTGCAAGCGGCTGGAAATGGGCGCGACGGTCGCCAAGCCGAGGCGAAGCCTGAGCATCACGGCTTCCTTGCCTCCCGTCCGGACGCGATTTCGATGATCCGACAGGGATCGAACTTCCGGTTCAACTCGTATCCCGCATAGCCGCGGGGGTTGCACACCACCCGCGTCGCGCCTATCGCATACTCGACGCTGTCATGCATGTGTCCGTGCGCCCACAGTGCGGCGCCCGACGTCGTCACCAGCTCGTCGATATGCGACGCATAAGCGGGGGTGAGCGGATGATCCTTGAAGCGCGCCGGAACGGACCGAGCGGAAGGTGCATGATGGGTCACGACCACTGTCGGGCCCGGATGAGGCTTCTTAAGCTCTTCCTCGAGAAAACGCTTCGCCCTGACGAATTCCCGACGTGCGTCGGCGGCGGTGAAGCGCACTCCCGGAAGACGGTTCACAACGTGGAAATCCGTCATGCCGATCTGCGCGTGTCTCATGCTCTCGGCCGGGGCGCCGAATAGGTCGAAATCCGTCCAGAGGGTGGCGCCCACAAAACGCACACCGGCGACGAGCGCCGCCTCACGCTCCAGAAAAACGAGGCGTCCGTCGCTGTCGGCGGCCGCCGCGCGGAGCGCCTCGATCGTACCCCCGAAGGAGTGCTGCCGATCGCGGCCTGCGCCATAGTGTTCGTGATTTCCGGCGACGAGCACGACGGGCACACTCAGCTTCTCGGCGAGCCCGAGGCTCCATCGCGCCGAATGAATGCCGACGTGGACGTCTCCCGCGAGCACCACGACATCCTCTCCGGCGTTCGGCACTTCAAGGTCGCCGGCTTCGATGTGCAGATCGGACATCACGCGGATCTTGACCATGCTCGACCTCGAAAGAGTTCCAGGAGCGCTTCAGGCGCTTTCGCGAGGGCGCCAACGGCTGCTTCGAGTTCGTTGCGGGCGAGCGCGCGTAGAATCGGTCCGCTCGCCGCGGGTCGTGCGCTCTCGGTCCGGCGCCTGAAACCGGGTGCGCGCGCAGTCGGATTCGCTGAACACGAGCGTGCCGCGCCCCTTTCGTCGCTTGAGCTTCATAGGCGTGCGTTCCGGCAGTGCTCCGCTCTGTATGGGCGAGGCAGCCGCCCGCACTGAACCGCCCCTCAACGGAACGCATGGTGCATTATTTTGGGCGACTAATCAATTAAAAACACTCTTATAAGAGTATAAAAACCGCAGTAGGATCGACGGCAAGCTAGGGGCTCCCGAAAATGAGCCGCTTCCGGTGGCCGCAGTGGCGAACTTGCCTCCCTGGAACCATGTCCTCCCGCGAAGGAAGGAGTGGCCATGGACTTTGTCGCCGGCGGCATCGAGAGCGGCTCGATCTCCACACTGGAGGATCTCGGGCCCGTAGAGGCTTTCGAACGAGTTCGAAAGGTGCTTGACGCCAGCAAGGTGTTCCCGGCGATGGTCGACAGCGACGGCTATGGACCCGACCTCAGCGAGATTGCTCGGCGAAGCGGCGTGCCCGAGGAGCTGCTGCGAAAACCAGGCACATCGATCAATCGCCTCGTGAGCGAAAGATCCACGAAGGCGCCGCTGGCTCGGCAAGCGTCAGCGCGCGCCGGCGTTTGCGCTGCGTCTGAGCCCCGCGATTCGCAAACGCATTCAACACATTCAGAGAGGTTGCGCGCGTATTTCGTTGACCTGCGCGATCGAGGTCAGAAGCTCCCGAGTCGACCGCATAAGCGCAACAAATTGGATTTCGAACGCATTTCGGAAGGCGCGTGCGTGCCGTTGGAATGGCTGAAGGCTGCAGGCCCTGACGGCGGATATGCGCTGCTCACCACGGCGCGCCGAACGATCGGCCTCGCCGAATGGAAAGCCATCGGTCCCAACGAGCTTCTATCTTCGGCCACATATCGGAGTCTCATCGATTTCGGATTGAAGCAAAGGGCGATCGAGGTTGCCGAGACCGAGACTGCGAAGATCGCGGTAGCGGTATCGCGATCGCATCTGGAGCGGTTCATGGGCGAGCTGCGCAGGACCGAAAACAGCGAATTGGGAAGCGATTTTGGAATCCAGCTCGACGGGGAGGTGGTGCGCATCGCAGCTACTATTGCGAACGTGCACTATCGGAGGCGCTTCAAAACCGAAATGGGGCGCTGGGCCGGATATGCGCACAAGCTTCGCGAGGCCCTTGCGCTGCCGAGAGACGGGATTGATGCGATCGGCTACCTCATGGAGGTGAACTCGCTAGACGCCGTGACCTTGGCGCGACTGGCCGGATGCGGCAGTCCGAACCTGGTCGGCGCCGGCATCATCCGATGGCTGAGACGTGAGGGGATGCCCAGCCTTCAGAACGTCCCCGACATCCACAGGATCGAGCACGTGTTCGGGCTGCCGAAGGGCGCGCTTGCGGGCAGCATCACCTTTTACAATCGGCTCTGGCGGCGGCTCGACCGCGATTTGTTCCCGGAATGGCTTTCGGACCGCGACAGGGCGAGGATCAAGCGATTCCTGCCCGAAGGCTTCGCTGCGATGGACAAAGACGAGCGCGAAAAGACGGTGAAGAACCTCGTCGACAAAGCGAACCACACGGATATCGAGTTTCGAAAGCGCCTGCGAATTCTCCAGGGTTCGCCCTATACGTTCCGTGGGCCGCTCCCGCAGCGTGCGGGCGAAGAGCTCAGCGAGTTGGTCAGGTTCAAGACGGCGCCCGACGCACCCCACGGAATGCAACGCGCGTCGAACCGGCATGACGACGGGACTTGGGGCGAGGACTCCGTCAGCATGGCGGAAATGTTCCTTCGCGTGTTGATCGGTGTCCTGGCGATGCCCCGAAGCAAAGGCGGCTTGGCGCTCGACCCGGAGGACTTCACATTCGCACTGGTGGCGGCGCCGAGCGTCGTTTGTCGCGTGCGCGACTGGCTCAGGGCCCGTCACAAGGAGGGTGACGGGTTGCTGTCGATGCTTCTCGGCAGGGCGGTCGCTCTGATCAACCCTCATACGGGATGGGTCAAGCATGTGCATCACTTGGCGGAACGGCTGCCTCTCATCGAAGGCTTCGTGACCGAGAGCATGAAGGATGAGGCGCGCAAAAACTGGCCTGCGTTTTGCGAAAAGGCGCGTGCGGATTTGCAGACGCACCGCATGGCGCTCTCACACGCGGGTTCCCGGGGCAGACATCCATTCGCGCCTATTCGGGCGATCTTGGCATTGCCCCAGCCAATGACGGTGATGCTCGAGCTCGCCGAGAGGCTGAAGGCCGATATACCGCCGAAAGCGCTCCAGCCCTCTAGCTACGCGGTCCGCATGCGTGACTTGGCGATAGTCGAAGTGCTCAACGAAACGGCGCTCCGGCGCAAAAACCTCGTGCAGCTCCGCTACTGCAGGACGGAGGACCTTCACAGGTGGGGCGATGACGACCTAAACCTATCGATCATCTATTTCGACAAGGAGCGCGGCTGCTACCGCATCAAGATCCATTTCAAGCGCTTCAAAAATTGGCGATCGTCGTTTTTCGGTCCGCCTCACAATAAGCATAACTACGAATTTGATCTCGATCCCGCGCTCAATCAGATGCTTGCCGAGTATTTTGAGGGTGCAGAGAGTGCACGGTCGATGCTGCTCGACGGCGAACACCACGATTGGGCGTTTCCGAGTGCGCCCGGAAGAGGCCGCAGTAGGCCGTTGTCGCGCGAAGGTGTGAGCCAAATGTTCCGCAAACTCACGATCCAATACATCGCATACAACCACATCGAGGGGACGGGTATGCGTGGCGTCGAGCCCTTCAGCATCCATTGCGTCCGTCACATCAAGGCGACGCACACGTTGAAGGAGACGCGAGATTTCAAGGACGCCGGAGCGGCCATTCAGGACACGGCAAAGATGGCTGAACGCCACTACAGCGACTATGGGCCGAAGGATCGGGAGCAACGACTGCAGGAGAGCAATCGGAGCCTGCGTCGCGCCGTGCAAGGAAGGTTCCTTGCGGCGCCCCTGGCGCCGGCCCCTCGGCAAGGAGTGGCCGGGCGCTGACTCTCGACTCGCCCTGGGATTGCGGAATCTTGAACCGATCTGAAAAATGCGCGGGACCGTCAGACGTTGCGATCGTGGGCGAGGAGATCGAGGCCGCCGTCCCGCCGAGAGGCATCGCTTCCGCGCTCGTACCCGCGGAGCGTCCGCGCACTCGTGATCGTCGACGACTTGTGATTCAGAGCCTGGGGAGCGGGGGCCAGGCCCTTTGCCTGGGCGAAAGGGCGCGAAGGGGGTAAGCGAGGAAGGAATAGAGACGCCGCGGCGCCGCTCGGTCCTTGCCGCCTTCGCCGGGTGGTGCCCGCAAGCGGGCTGAGAGACTCGTCAGGTCCGCCGCCCCCTTGGCAGGAAGCGCATGAATCCGGTCCGCCGCTGGCGGAAAGCCGGAAGGCCTTCCGGATTAAGAGACCGCCAACCTTCTCCGGATAGCGTCCGCGGGTCAACGAGCGGATGGCATCAATGGGCGCGCTTGAAGTCGATCTCATGGGTCTTCGCAAGCTCATCGCGAAGCGGGGAAAAGGATGGATTATTGGAGAACTGCTCCAGAATGCGTGGGACGCTCTGAGGGTCTCTCCCAACGACGAAGGCGCAGGCAGGGTCGAGGTGACTCTGGAGCAGGTCAGACGTCGTCCCGATATGGCGCGGCTCGTCGTCAAAGACGACAGCGCGGCCGGTTTTACGGACCTGACGCATGCCTTTACTCTTTTCGCGGAGTCCGAGAAGAAGGGCGACCCGACCCTGAGGGGCCGCTTCAACATTGGCGAGAAGCTGGTCATTGCCATCGCGGAGACCGCGTCGATCGTCACGACCAGCGGTTCGGTTCATTTCAAGAACAACAAGCGGCGCGAAGGCGACCAGGTGATCAAGGCCGGCACGATCGTCGAAGCGCTGATCCAGATGACTTCTGACGAGGTCTCGGAGGCGCTGGCTTCCGCCGGGCGCTGCATTTCGCCGCCCTCGGTGCTCACGACGATCAACGGGCAAGTCCTGCCTGTCCGCCACCCGCTTCGGACCGGCTCCTGCAAGCTCCAAACCGTCGTCGCGGACAAAGAAGGCTATCTCATTCGTCGCGACCGCCAGACGGACGTCCGGATCTTCGCGAAAGTGGGCGAGCAGCCGTGGCTCTACGAAATGGGCTTGCCGGTCGTCGAGCTGTCCGACGACGCGTTCGATGTTGACGTCTGTCAGAAGGTTCCGGTCGATTGGGAGAGGAGAAATGTCCCGACGGCTTGGCTGCGCAACCTACGCACAGAAGTACTGAACTCGACCTACGACATGCTCGATGCGGAGACGGCATCCAGCCGCGCAGTGACGGAGGCCATCGCGAAAGCCGAGGACAAGGCGGTCCGCCAAGTCATCGCGAAGCGGTTCCCGAATGCGGCAAGCTACGACCTGAACGACTGCGAGGCCAACAGTCAAGCGGTGTCGCACGGCATGCAGATCGTGCCCGGCCGAACCTTCGACAAGGAGACGTGGGAGGCGATCCGCCGAACCGAGGCTCTGAAGCCGGCCAGCCACTATCATCCGACGCCGAAACCATCCGCGGAAGGGGGCAAGCCTGCGGGCCTCGTCGCGCCGACACCCGCCATGGGTTGCTTCAAAGCATTTTGCCGCTGGCTGTCGATGGAGATCCTGGGTCACGACATCAGGGTTCTGTTTTACGAGTGCATGAACGACAATGGCATTGCAGCATGCTACTCGAAGGAGGTTCGTGAGCTCGACTTCAACATGCGAGCGCTCGGCAAGGCATGGTTCGAGGGTGAGCTCAGCGAACGCCATCTCGACCTCGTGGTGCATGAGTTCGGTCATGACTATGCGAGCGATCATCTCAGCATGAAATACCATAATGGGCTGACCGAGATCGCCGCTCGCGTCGCGCTTCTCGCCATCGCGAAACCCAAGGGCTTCGACTTGTCGTCCTATCGAGCGGAGGACGAGGCGGCTTGAGAACTGACGGCCCCTGCGGTGAGGGCTTGCCGGCGCCGAGCATGGGCACGCGCGGGGGAAACGCGAGTTGTCCGCCGGCCAGCGGAGCGTGCGGCGCCCGCCACCTGCACAGCGCTTCATCCATCGTCGTTCAGCGTGCGAGGCGCCCTGGGCGATGAAGCGATCAAGACCGGGTGTCGGGCGACATGGAAAACTGGTCCGCTGACGACATGAAGAACTGGTCCCCTTCGAAAGAGGAGGGACGAAGGAAATGTTGCAGGGGCAAGGCTCTCCGCCGGATCTGTCTGTGCGGGGAGAGAACATGCTGGCGCCGGACGAAGTCGCGGCGATGGTGCGGCTGAAGTCGCTTGGATGGGGAACGCGGAAGATCGCTGAGGAGCTGGGGTGCAGTCGGACGACGGTGAAGCGGTACGTCGAGGCCGGTGGCTGGGTGGCCTATCGCCAGCCGCAGCGCGGCCGGCGGCTCGAGGGCCTCGATCACTGGCTGGCGGAACGCTTCCGACAGCATCGTGGGAACGCCGAGGTGGTGCGCCAGGACCTGGTGCGCGAGCGGGGCATCCTGGTGTCGCGGCGCACGGTGGAGCGGGCGGTGGCGCCTTTGCGCCAGGCGCTCCGGGCCGAGGCGCGGGCCTGCGTGCGGTTCGAGACGGCACCGGGCAAGCAGCTGCAGATCGACTTCGGCGAGACCAGGGTGGCGATCGGCGGTGAGCCTGTGCGGCTTCATCTGTTCGTGGCGACGCTCGGCTACTCGCGGCGGGTGTATGTGCGGGCGTTCCGGCACGAGCGGCAATTAGCCTGGTTCGACGGCCTGGAAGGCGCATTCCGGCACTTTGGTGGCGTGCCGCAGGAAGTGCTGCTCGACAATGCGCGGGCGCTCGTCGATCACCATGATGCGGCGACCCGAGATGTGCGGTTCAATGATCGTCTGCACGCCTTCGCGCGCTACTGGGGTTTCCGGCCGCGCGCCTGCGCGCCGTATCGGGCGCGCACCAAGGGCAAGGATGAGCGCGGTGTCGGCTACGTCAAGCGCAACGCCATCGCCGGTCATCTCTTTGCGAGCTGGGCGGCGCTCGAAGCGCACCTTGAGTGGTGGATGCGCGAGATCGCCGACGTCCGGGTGCACGGCACCACCGGCGAGGTGCCGCGGGCCCGGTTTGAAGACGCCGAGGCGGCAGCGCTCGAGCCGATCGATGGTCGGCCGCCGTTCCGGCAGGTGCGCGAACTAACGCGCCGGGTACAGGCGGATTGCGCCATCGAGGTCGATGCCAACAGCTACAGCTTGCCATGGCGGCTCATCGGCGAGAGCGTGCAAGTGGTGGTAGCCGACGGTCGCATCCGGGTCCGCCATGCCGGCCAGGAGGTGGCGGTCCATGCCGAGACGACAGGTCGCCGCCAGCGCGTCATAGACCCGGCACACTTCCATGGCGTGGCGGGCGCTGTCCGTCCTGTAGCCACCGACGAGCCCTCCGCCACAAGCCGGGCCGTACCCGACTTGCTGCGACCGCTCGCCGAATATGAGCGCGCGGTCGGCGGAGGCTGGTCATGACCATCGACCACGAGACCTTCCTGGGCTGGCTCACCCGGCTCAAGCTCACGGCGATCCGCGACCAGCTCGACAATCTTCTGGATGAGGCGGCGAAGCGCGAGCTCACGCTCCGTGAGGCGCTCGCCTTCCTCCTCGAGCGCGAGATCGCCCGCAAGGAGGAGCGGCGCGTCGAGATGGCGGTGAAGATCGCCCACTTTCCCTGTGTGCGCGACCTCGATGGGTTCGACTTTGCCGCCCAGCCCTCGGTCGATCCGCGCCAGATCCGCGAGCTCGCCACCTGCCGCTGGGTGGCGCATGGCGAGGCGCTGCTGCTTCTGGGGCCGCCCGGCGTCGGCAAGACGCATCTCGCCATTGCTTTGGGTCGCGCCGCCATCCGCGAAGGCTACTCGGTCCTGTTCGTGACGGCGCCGGCGTTAGTGGCCGCGCTCGCCAAGGCGCATGCGGAGAACCGGCTCGAGGAGCGCCTCGGCTTCTTCGCCAAACCCAAGCTGCTGATCGTCGACGAGCTCGGATATCTGCCCTTCGAGCCCAACGCGGCGCATCTCTTCTTCCAGCTCGTCTCGCGCCGCTACGAGCGCGGCAGCGTGCTGCTGACCAGCAACCGATCGGTCGGCGAATGGGGCGCCGTGTTCGGCGATCCGGTGGTAGCGACCGCGATCCTCGATCGCTTGCTGCACCACAGTCATGTCGTCACGATCCGCGGCGACAGCTATCGGCTTCGCGAAAAGCGCCGCGCTGGGCTCATCAAGGCAGCGCCACAGCTGTCCGCCGAGGCGCTCGCGTGAGTCGGGCTTGCCCAGGTGGGTCCACAGGGACCTCCCGCGCGCCGCTGCGTCAGACTCTTGCGGTCACTCCGCGGCGCGCGGGTCCCTCCTGTGGACTACCTGGACAAGCCCTCACGCCCGTCACTGGCCACCATTCACGTCGTCAGGAGGACCAGTTCTTCGTGTCGCAAGCGGACCAGTTCCTGATGTCGTTTGACACCGGGCGAGAGCCTCTCGTGGCCCTCTCCGGTCTCATGATGAGCCCGGTGAGAATTGGCGCGGCGTTTGACCCCGTATCGGCGCCGAAGAATGACCCCGACTTAGCTCGGATAACCGGTTCTGCTGCTTCTCAGATTCGATTCTCGACCGAGGTCAAAGTTGGACGCCGATCTGGAGTGCGCCCCTGGGGCCGGACAGATAGCGATTTCAGATTGACCAGGGTGCCGGGCCTTTGAGGAATAGGGCCCATGCCCAAGCACCGCGTCCATACGATCGAGTTCAAGCGTCAGGTCTGCCAAGAGTTCGCTGGCGGCGAGACGCTCTATGGCTTGGCCAAACGGCATGGCATCTGCCGCTACCTGATCCGGGTGTGGGTCGCCAAGTTCGAGGCCGGCGAGTTCGACGCGGATGCGGAGGCGGCGAGCCTGATCACCGGTTACGAAGCGCGGATCGCCGCACTCGAGCGGCTGGTCGGCCGGCAGGCGCTCGAGCTGGAGTTTCTAAGGGGGGCGTTGAAAAGCACTCGGTCGCCGAGAAGCGGGCCTACATCCGTGATCAGCGGCCCCATGGTCTCTCCATTGCCGAAGGATGTCGTCTGATGGGGATCGCGCGCTCGACCTTCTACGACGCGCCGCCGGTGACAGTCGGCGACGCCGAGATCCTGGCGCGGATCCGGGCGATCTGCGACGAGTTCGAGGCCTACGGGTATCGCCGGGTCACAGCCGCGTTGCGCCATCAGGGCCTGGTCGTCAACGGCAAGAAGGTGCGCCGGCTGATGCGCGAGCACGCATTGCAACCGAGGCGGCGCCGGCGCTACGTCGTCACGACCGACAGCGACCACGACAACCCGATCTTCCCAAACCTGGCGGCCGGCATGATGCTCGACGGCCCCAACCAGCTCTGGGTGGCGGACATCACCTACGTGACGATCGCAGCCGGATTCGTCTACCTGGCAGCCATCCTCGATGCCTGGTCGCGCCGGGTTGTCGGCTACGGCATCAGCCGCTCGATCGATGCGCGGCTTTCGATCGCGGCGCTGAAGGCGGCGATCCGCGCCCGCAGGCCGGGTGCCGGATGCGTTCATCATTCCGATCGCGGTTCGCAATACGCCTCGGCAGCCTACCGCAAGATTCTCGAGGACAACGGCCTGGTCGGCTCCATGGGCCGACGAGGCAATCCCTACGATAATGCCAAGGCCGAGAGCTTCATGAAAACGCTCAAGGTCGAAGCGGTCTACCCGATGGCCTACGAGACCTTCGAGGATGTCGTCGCCGATCTCCCGCGCTTCATCGATCACGTCTACAATGATCGGCGGCTGCACTCAGCCATCGGCTATCTCAGCCCCACCCAGTTCGAGGAGCAACACGCCCGCGCACCGGTCAATTCGGCAGCCTGAACCTGTCCGGCCCCAGGGGCGCACTCCAATCGGGGGTCAAAATTGGGCGCCGAATAACACCCGGCGGCCTTACGTCGATCCTCGGGGCGGCCAGGGCGCGATGCGCTCTCTGATTCATTTTCCCGGCGGTTCCTCTTCTTCGAGGACGTTGTTGAGCATGAGAGTCCGATGCAGCCATGTAATGGAGACAAGTCTGAGCTCGGGACCGATGACCGCGGCCCACCAGGTCCCCGCGCCGGTGCGCCGCTGAGTGATCATCCAAAGCCGGTCGGGGTGGTCGGCCGGCAGGCCGGCGCGGCGGTCAGCGGCCGCGCAAAGCTCCGGCGAGAAATGCAGCCCAGAGGACTGGGCTTTTCGTATGGCCTGCGAAAGGGCCTCTCGAGGCATGAAGTCGTCGATGTTTTTGTTGGTCCGTCGGGCATGTTCCCTGAGGAGGCGTAGATTGTCCCAATTGCCAACAAAGCTGCCGTCGCCATGGGCCGGCCGAAAAGCCAAGGTCCGGATCGCCTGCTCGAGGGCCCTTGCCCTCCAGCCGCGTGGCGACTGCGCCGCCAAGCGCTCCTCGTTCTCGATGAGCGCGTCCACAGCAGCCATTACGACGCAAGAACTGATCGGCGCGACTCTTCCGTTCGGCTGGAAGTCGTCGGGATTCCTCATAATGGTAGGTCGGTGGATGCCGCTTCCAAGTGCGACCTTCGCATGGGCGCTCGTGTCAGCGAGGATTTTGGCAAGCCTCATAGTTCCCGCATCGGTGTCGACGATGACGCTCAGTCGTGAGCCC
>Ga0335072_10002637_pt1 | contig 27644 bp, 15 predicted proteins | sample Lox_Sample_21_FD_206725 | JGI IMG/M metagenome (GOLD analysis project Ga0335072, IMG submission 206725) | Soil microbial communities from Loxahatchee National Wildlife Refuge, Florida, United States - Lox_Sample_2.1 | ecosystem: Environmental > Terrestrial > Soil > Wetlands | place: USA... | reverse complement strand
GTTGACACGGAGTTCAAATATCCATTCGAGAAAAACGGGACGCCTGCACAATATGGTTACCACCTGGTGGGGCAGAGGCACTCGCCAAGGTATAGGAAACCTGCATCGGGCTCACCCGCGTCGCGCAAGATTGGGGTGAGCGCTCACCCAGGGTCGCATTTCGGAGGCTGGGCGCTGACCAGCATTGGCCAGCCGATGAAACGCCCAGGCCTGGGTTCGTATTGTCGTTATGGCGGAAGTTGAATATTTGTCACTGGAACAATTGTCATCGCTTTCCTATTTCAGCCTGTTTGATGCTGCCTTACCAGGATTTCGTACGGCAGATGGCAAACAAGAGAAGTCTGACCCGCAGGAGCTGAAAATATATCCGAAAGTTAACCTATAACATAGGCACACGAAAACCTCGACGAGTCGTTCCACCAAGATTTGCTAAGCGAGAGCAATCGCTGCAAGCCATTAGTGCAGAGAAGCATTGCTACCGCTCAGAAATGGGTCAGCAAGCTTGACAAGGCAACCACCAACTCCTCTATTTGGCATTCCAATAATGGGATACTGTCAGACGAGACACCGATTGGTGGCATCGTGGTATGATGGTAGCTCAATGGCCCGACGCCACCAACCGGTGTCTCATCTGACAAATATGATGATTTCAAAGCTGAAAGACACATCGCGTCAGTGAGTTGCAGGTCCTGAGCATTGACAGCACGGATTGAGAATAACAGGGTGTTGACAGACTCGTCAGATATATAAAGCCCAATCTCCGTCAGCTCTCCCCGTGTCTCTCAATCAACTACATACAGCCTGTTCCAAATTATTCAACCAGCATAGCCTATCATTCCTTCCGTATCATCAATCACGCCAAATCAGGATGTCAGAAGGGATCTATTTCCTTGATTGTGCGCAGGGGTCGAACTTCAAGAGCACCTTAGGATTCTACAAGAACCTCGTACCTTTTGGTAACGATGGCCAATTTCCAGATGTCATTAGCGACATTCAACCGGGCCTCAGGGTCTGGGAGAACGGCAACACAGATTGTATGTAAGAGTCTTGTTCTCACAGTGCCCAAGCTAACGGCAAAATAGCCCACACATTCCCTGATGGCGTTACTCTGCGATGGAACATCAACAAAGACGCGGCATCCCAGGCCGATGGAGCCGTGGTTGGGTCGGCCAACAATGGCTTCAAGAGCTTCCAGATCTTCAAAGATCGCACTCGCGTGCTATTCCTGACGGGTGATGGTTTCGCATGTACCACCGTGTACTTTGCCCATTGAGCTTCTTGATCGAACGGGACCGTAGCGACAAAGCCGGAAGAATGCCTGATTATATTAGGCTGCTTCGAGACTATGTCATTGCATTCATCTCTCAAGAGACCGAAAGTCTCCTGGACAAGCATTGAGTCGGAGTGAGTGGGAAATTGAGGATTCCAACATTCATCGTGATCGAGGCCCAGGTCTCATTGTCTCAACGAGAATATAGTAGCGGTTATTGTTTTCTCTCTCAGCTTTGAGCAAACTAGGTTTTGCAATACCACAAATTTTTGCATAGCGTGGTCCCAAGATGTAGCGTTGACGAGCTGCCTTCTCCAAACATTGGTATCGAAAATAAACGTGTTTGTGCGATATTGTGATAAGGGATGATCCTGCACTCCTCAATATAGATGAGTTGACTCAACGAGTCGAATAACAAGTTAACCACACCGACCAGTGGCAACAACCTGGCCAACGTGTTCCGTGACCAATGCATGTACGGTGAAGCAGAAGCGCTGCATCGGCAGACACTGGCGGAGCGCGAGGAGGTGCTGGGCCAGAAGCATCCCCACACTCTGGCCAGTCGCCACAACCTAGCCAAAAGGAACATTCCTTGGAGATGCACACACTCCGCCATGAGTTTGATAGCACCCAGGTTTCTTCCTTGCCCTTGTGTGGTGAATGAAAGACTGTTCATGCTAACCAGTGTGTCGGGATGCTCTTTCTCCAGCACCGTCTCCCTCAACTGCAGTGTCATCTCTGCGATTCCAGCAACTTCAGGAGATTCGGCCTTCTCCGACTTCGGACATCAGACCCTTCCTCAAGGAGGCGGCTGAACCTTTAGCCTTGAATATTGACGACCAGTATTCTACCTACATAACGAGCACATCCTCGGCTCATGTGCTCAAGATATTTTGAGAGAGACAATGATTTGGAAGACCCCTAAGAAGCGGTGTCCGAGCCATAGAGCATTTCAAGAAGTGAAGATACCTATCCGTGCGACGCAAGATACGTCTCAAACACACCTGATGTCATTGAAAACGCAGAGATGCAAGATGAACAAAGCTCATGTCTCCGTCTTTACGGAAAGGCAATCCTATGGGTTCTGCTGGACCAATGGTTTGTGTTGGCTATGGGCATTGTCATCATCATAGCCTCCCAGGTCCAAGTTACAGCCGCTCATCAGGTGAAGAAAGAAATTGTCGTCACTTACCTCAGCGTCTCCATCGTCTTCTTCATCACCGGATGCACTCTGCCAACACGTGTGCTCGTCGACAATTACTCACGATGGAAAATCCACATCTTCGTCCAGATACAGTGCTTCCTGATGACGTCGGCAATCATATTCGGAATCGTCAGCGCATGCGCCACGAATCGGTCCTTTATGGACCCTGGCCTCCTCGTAGGCATGATCATTGGAGGGTGTCTACCTACCACTATATCCTCGAATGTGGTTATGACAAGGCAGGCTCACGGCAACCAAGCTCTGACCGTGGTTGAAACCACTATCGGCAACTTCATCGGCCCTTTCGTGTCTCCGGCACTGGTGCAAATGTACATTTCTACAGGAGCATGGTACAGTCACTTCCTGCCCTCGAGCGGGAGCCACTACAGTGAGATCTATCGGCGGGTCTTCAAACAACTGGGCTTGTCGATATATCTCCCAATGGTGGTTGGCCAGATCGTCCAGCACGTCTTTCCCAAAGTGACCAAGAAAGTCTTTGGCGACTGGAAACTGAACAAGCTTGGCTCTTTCGCGTTGCTGGCCATCATCTGGTCAACCTTTGACCAAGCCTTCGAGTCCGGCGCGTTCTCAAGCGTCAAAGCCGACAACAAGATCTTCATCGTGTTCATCTCGATCGCCTACTTTCTCATCTGGTTCACAGTTTGCTTCCTATTGTCTATCCTCTGGCTTCCGAAGAAAGACACAATCGCAGTCTGCTACTGCGTCCCGGCAAAGTCGATCGCGATCGGTGTACCGCTGTCTTCTTTGTTGTTCGTTGGACTTTCGACGACCGAAGAGTCGAAGCTGCAGATCCCGATGGTCATCTTTCAGGGTATCCAAATTGCATCGGCGAGTCTCATGACCATTCCGTTCCGGCGCTGGGTGCGTGCCGAAGAAGAACAAGGAGAAGCCGGCAAAGCCAAAACCGTGAATGCGGAGAAGACAAGCAGTGATTCTTCAGGCCCGCTAGAAGCCCCCCAGGGCGTCCTGGAAGAGGGCGATTATTCATTACGAGCTTTTTCATCACACTGAACCACAGTTGTCCAAGCTTACAGCTCCTAAAAGCACGGATAGGAACCCCCTGCATCATGGAACCAGTCGTCGTAGCTGGCCTCATCATTGGACGATGAAATCCTTGACTTCGCAGATGATACCTTGATCAAACTAATATTGGCACCGGCAGGTAGTGGTTTTCGCTTATAGGGCTGTTGCGATGCTATTCCCCCCCAACGCAGGACCAAGCATGGCTGGCTAGTACGGAGAATTGAACACCAAGCCTGGGACTCTGCGTCCGGGTGTGGAAGCTGGCCAGCCACCAGCCTGCTTGAGTGAGGTAGTACTTGGGATGCTAATGTTGTTGAACAACCCATGCCCGTGAGCTCCAGAATACTCCCTGCCAAGGCAGCTTGTGTACCTGAGCTTCAGGAGAAATCTGCGACTCTTAAGGTCGAGATCAAGATCTTACCAGCAGACAACGGAACCCGTGGGCAGCGGGCTACACCTAGCAGAACCCCCTTCCCCATCATAGTTCATAAAACTAGAAAGATCCGCTTCTCACTCGGCAGCCCACCTGAACCCAAAAGCCACACCGGACCGAGAGGCCTAGAGGAACGCTAGGATCACCAAGCACAGGGGAAATTGGGGAGGGGCCAAAAGAGGTGGCAAAGTTGGAGCCCAAAACGCAAGGAAACGAGGCGAAGCCCGACAAAGAGTGAGAGGAAGACAAATTCACTCCCGTGTGGTGGTGGTGGTGGCGGCGGCGACGATGACGACGAGGGAGCTGACAAGGCGGCCTTCCAAGGTAGCGGTAGTAGTCATCATCTAGCTACTGTGGAATCAGAAAGCGATAATAGGCTGGGTAGAGATAGTCAATTAGATAAGGGTTTGACCGTTTCTTATACAATGCATGCAGCTTTCAAGTACAAATAAGAGGTAGAACTCTACACTCCCGCCGAATAGGTCGAAGAGAATATTGTGGCAAACGCATGCAGTACAAACCTGAATCAGATATGACCGGGCTGCTGACAAGGATGTAGAAAAACCTTCTCCACCCACTGCCCAAATAGGCAACAACTTCTCTTCAGTAATATGCATTTTTCACATATCCCCTTTTCCACGCCCCCTCCTCTCAAGTCTTGCCTGACTGCTCTGGATCAGCAGGTCATGGCTCTATTCGTTTTCCATCCTACCCTCGGAGCGGTTCAGACTCAGACAACTTCCGTTCCGTTCGCGGTAGCCGAAGGGTTCGGTGAACGCCCTGTCGATGTTGGAGCTCTTGGGTCTTTCTTCATCTTCAGTGTCAATGGCAGAGTGTATTCATCAGGATCCTCTTCCTCACTACATTATATTGGTTAGCTCAATACTAGGACCGTCATCCACTAAAGTAGCACTTACGGGAGCCTCCAAGAAATGTAATCCTCGGTACTCAGTCCTTCCCGTCCTTCTTGTAATGAAGCAAAATCACCCGGTGTCATCATGCCAGATCGATCTCTTGGCGATCCAGGCACGGACAACGGGCGTGAGATCTTCTGGAAATCAGTTGCGAACGGGTCTGATTCTATATCCCCTTCATCGTCAAATGAGCTAGGGTATGCTGTAGTGTTCATCGTTAGTAATCTTCCTAAAGTCAGTAATGAGTGTGACAAACCCCTTCGAAGTGCCAACTGTCTGGCCTTGACATATTCCATTCCCATTCGCTTCCAATCTAGCAGATCGCTCAGCCTCTCGGTTCGGTTTCGCTGGTTGATTCTTTGTCTTCTGCTCTTGTTTGCAAAGTCAAAGATAAAGTCTGTCAGCTGGTTGACAGAGTCGTCAACACCCTTCGTCCGGCGATCCACGATATAAATACCATAGTCAGAGGAATTTTCAATCAGTTCCTCCATGTAGCACCCAAAGCCGGACAAATTCGTGGTGATGGATGGGACTCCCATTACTGTGCATTCTGCAGGGGTGTAGCCCCATGGCTCGTAGTACGATGCGAAGACGCCAAGATGTGTTCCGCGAACGAAGTCATCATAGTCAACGCCAAGTACTGGATTGGCGGAGTTCAGGAATTCGGGATGGAATATGACTTTGACGCGGTCTGATGGATGATTGAAAAGCTGCACGCGACGGATCTGGTTCAAGACCGGGTCCTCTGCGTCGTTCACCATGTTGTGTGTCACGACTGGAGGAAGACCATGTCGTTTCATGGCGAACAGGCGCCTGCGAAGCATGACGCGGTCCGCTGGAGTGATCAGCTCTTTGTCATCGGGCATTGGATCGCCCTCTCTCCAATGAACAGAGCGTTCAAACAGGCGTTTACCTATACCGCGCTCGATCGAGGACACTGTGTCGCTGAGGGATTTCACAACTGCCTGGCCACGTAAGGATTCCACAGACAGCGAACTCGTCTGTGCCGGCATGATCAAAAATGCGACGATTGTGACTTTCGAGCCCGAGCTTTTCAGACGATGATTCAAGCGGGCCAAGGATTCTATGAACATGTCGACGCCCTTATTTCGGTACTCATATCGACCAGCGGTAAAGATGTAGAGCGTCTGTTCCAGGTCAAAGTCCAGACACCCGTAGAAGTGGCCACGAACGAACTCGTGGATCTTTTCTTTGTTTGTGGAATGCAGGTTTTGAAATTCGTGCACAGCCGAGAACTTTTTCACGTTTAGTCCGTTCGGCAAGACTCCGTCTGGTTTTCGTTTCAGGAGATGTTCGCTTTCGTAAGCGGTGATGTGGGAAACGGTAGTGAAGACGTCAGCGGAATGGGCAGCGGCACGTTCAATGCAATATCGGTGGTAGATCCCACGCTTGCCAGCTTCAGCATCAACATCGAAATACTGTAGGTTGTTGTAGAAATCAACAGATCCGGCACAGAGATACCGCCCTAAGAGAGTGGCATGGGTAGTGAAGATCGTGGTGACATCCATCTGTCGCCTCTTGGTCAGTGGTATGGCGACTCCGGCAAGCCATTCGTGGAAGTGGGCAATGATAGCGCGGTTCGTCTCATGAGCAATGAACTGCTAGCGTCAGTCTTTGAGAGGGACAAGGCTTCTTGCAAAACTCACCTCGCCTAGAAACCAAGCAACAAGATACCCAAAAACGATAGCTTCGTTCGTTTCCGCATCTCCTGGGGGGGACGGGATGCCGGCTGTGTTCCACAGATCGCCTTTCCACTCGTCCATCCACTGATAGCCGGTTGAAGTGTCTATAAGGAGGACCCGAGGTGCGCCTTCTATAAGCCATCTACCATACAACGTTTGGATTCCTCGCTCTTTCATCGATGCTATCGTCGCCTTCAGAGGTTCATAAGTGGGGTCTAGGGGCTCAACTTCGACAGCAGCCTAAGGCAATGTCAGTTAGGGCATGTACTCCCGGTTTCCGGTGTTGGATGACTGACAGATGCGCGGTTGAGAGGTCCAATGAGACAGTATCTCTCGCCATACTCGGCGGTGGTTACCGGGGCCTTCGACTTCAGCACGGAGTAGATTCCACCAACTGCATATGTCAGCTTCACTGCTCACAAATGACAAGGAGTGTGCAACGAACCTCGATTTGCAACTTCTGTGGCAATTTCAAAGAGAAGGTGATTCTTGATATCGCGCTTTCCAGGTTCCGCATCGCCATCTGTGGAAGCCATGTGGGAGGAAAGGGTATCACAAGGGCAGGTGGCAGGGATGGTTCGAGTAGTGATGAGAGATCGTGTCGAAGTTGTTGTGCGTGCAGAAGACGTTCACACAAAAATCCCGTTGATGAGCGAACAGCTTCTCCGCAGTCTGCAGCTAGTCCAAAGCTCGTGCTGGGATGACGTAGTGGGGGTCCAACGACTGCAAAACACAAGATTAGTAGCTGGAAGCTTGTCTTGCAGCTCCAGAAAACTTCAGGTTCAAGCTGAGTGCAAAGCTTGAATTTGAGAAGAGAAGGAGTACATCAACAATAATATGGACCCTCTCACCGTTGAAGGAGGAAGGCTGGGCCGAGTTGTCTAGCGGCGGTAGAGGTATAATTTAGCTGGGAGTTGGGACGCGAGGGGACCCACACAGCTCAACAAGAAGTCCTCGAAAGGCACCAAGAATTCTTTCAAGATTTTTGGTATATCCGTCAGACCGATCAGTACTCGAGTAAGAGACCTGGCAGATTCAATGCCTCGATGCAAGCTCCGAGTTAATTCAAGGACTTTTCAGGCACCTCTCGAGCTCCATTCTACAAACCTTGGCTACTTTTGAGATTGCTGTCTCGCAGAAAAACTCAAAAGTGCCAGGATGTTTTCAAGGTTAGGGGTCGTTGTTTGGGTCTTGTGAGATCTATCGCCCTTTGCTGCCTCTCTATTCCTATCTAGCGTGTCTATTGACATGGGAGTCCTTTGCCTTGAGGCGCGGGCGCTGTGACGTGCGATGACTTAATTCATCTTGAGGTCAAGCTCCCGATGGCAAACTCAAAGGACAGGCCACCCCCGCAATTGCTACTCTTCCCCGCTTCTGTAACAACCCACTCTCTGCCATGTGACACCGATGCCAATCACGATTCGAGTAGCCATTGAGAATCCGTTGCAGACGATGTGACGTTTTGTTCAGATGCGCAAGGATGCCAAGGGAGCATCTTGCAGGAAAGCCCCGATCCCCTCCCCTTGCTCCATCACAACCAATCAAACCCATCTAAGGCAAGTAGCAAATCGTTACATCATTTGCTTCGCTTGTAGATCTTGGCGAGGAAGGTCTCAAAGACCTCCTTTTTCAAGCCTTCACTTTCATCCACCGCGGCGATCATCTGCTTGATCTCGCCGACTCGACTCTCTTCGTAGTTCTGGTAAACGGTTTGGAGATCTAGTTCGTGGAATACCTCTTTTACTTTTGCCTCTGCGGCGTCATCTTTCCGTCCATAGTTTGCATCCAGGATTTCCCGCTGTTGTGGAGTGCATGTCAGCAACGCCTGATTGATAAGCCATCCACATTTGTTGTCCTTGATATCTGTCCCAATTTTGCCAATCACAGACGGGTCTCCAAACGCATCTAGGTAATCGTCTTGGATCTGGAAGTACTCGCCGAGAGGTATGAGGATGTCGTGTGCTTGTTTGAGATTGGACGGTGTCGCCAGCTGTAGGTAGTACAACGCTAGCGCAACAGGTAGGTAGAACGAGTAGTACGCGGTCTTGTATATGACAATGAAGGTGTATTTTTCCATGCTAAAGTTGTTGAGATCCACATGGTCTTCCGGCGCTGTGATCAGATCACATAACTGGCCCAGTTCCGTCTGGAATGTCACCTCGTGGAACAGCTCGACCAGATCGATGTATGCAGGGTGTGTCCTGAAGTACTTCTTCAAAATGAGGTATATCGACGACTCTAGCATGAATGCATCGTTGATGGCGATCATACCTACTCCTGGTTGACGATACCAGCAGGGCTCACCACGGCGAGTGATGCTCGAGTCCATGATATCGTCACTAACCAAGAAGAACGCCTGCAGGAATTCCGTCAGCCACCCGAGGGTAGAAGAGAGTCGCAGTTCGTCAGTCGTCAAGGGTCTTTTGAGGAGATGTAGGACGGTGTCTGGCACAGAAAGGCCTCTGTTGAGCTTTCCACCCGGGGTATTCGCGTTGAGAGACTATGCCGCAACACATGTTAGGTCACGAGTCTTTCAAAACATCGCCGGAGTAGAAAAGACCTTTTGAAACCATTGCAACGCATCTGAAGGAATGTTGTATTTCAGAGCCGCCTGCGATACATCTTCGACTAGCTGAGGGAAAACCGCCTCAAAGTCAGTGCGAGAGGTCCTGGCTGCCATGTCGCAGGCCGAATCAGGTTATTTGGCGGGGAGTGATTTGCTCATGTACGTGAATGCCAAATTTCAGCAGGCCTTTTTGTCCCCTTGGCTAACGAACTAACAAAGAAAAGCTAAATCGGGCTCGACCGGGGTTGGTGGGGGTGTGATTTGGAGGCTTGGCGTTGTTCCAGTCGAGGCTCTCTCTCAGGAAACCATCCTATACTTATACTGAAGCTGATGCGATGTGGGAAGCGTGCGTAATTTTCTTTCATATGCTACTGGGATGGCCTAACATCCGTAAAGCGAGCGACGCCTGAGATTGCTGCATCTGAATAGGTCATAAAAAGCAGCCTTTTTGCAAGTATGAGAAACCGCCCTGTCGCCATTGAGGCATGATGCGAATGAAAAGTCCGCTCGACGAACCTCCTCATCGGTGACTTGATAACTTCCTGGTAACCGTATCGCATGTCGGTGCTCGTTGCTTTGTAACCCATGATCTACAAGTTCCTCGATGATCATCGAGTGCCGTTGACACCGCGATCAGGCAAACTAGGCTTTGATGGCTGTAATGTTCCTTCGTCATCCTCATCCATCTCGTCAATCTCTTCGGGATGTCTACCCATCAAAAGATCAGTTAACGGTCCATTTCCAATAAGGGCTAAACCTACCCTAGCAAGCCCTTGATGTCCTTCATCTCATAATGCTTTTTCCTCATCTCCTCAAATTTTCGATGCTTCTCCATTTCTTCCTTCGCTGGCATGCCGACCTGTCCTACATCCGCAACTCTGCCATCCTGTTCGGTGTCCTCGCTAACGCTTACATGCTTCTCACGACTCGAGCCCTGGCTCCCTTCGCGGCTGAGATTCTCCTTGCTTCCTCTGAAGATCCTGGCATCATCTGGGGTGGTTCCTGTTGTAGCGTACTCTTCCTCCGGTTCACCTAATTCGAGACCTGGGATCTCGCTCTCTCTGTGCCTTGGGGCTCTCTTCTTCTTGGCCATATCTACCTCGTCTACGTTGACATATTTCGGATCTATCGCAACATCCTCGTCGTCCAGCTCGTCCTCTGGTGGGAGGTCTCGGCCATATTCATAAGGTGTCTTGGGCTCTGTGATTTTCATCCTCGAGCCTCTCTCTTGCTCGGCGAGGTATAGATTGGCTTCGTCCCACTTTAAGCGCATGTTCTCCTCATCGTCCTGATCCTCATGGGCGTTGGCTGATGAATGGCGGCGGGCGGCAGTCAAAGCGCGTCGAGCGGCAGAGGAGGAACGGCGTGCACCGGCATTCTGTATGGTGTTTTGTAGTGTGATTTCTTTCGAGTCTTGGGGATCGAGGGGTGCTGTGGCCGCGGCAGAGAGGCTGTCTTCCCTTGTCGGCGAGATTTGTGAATGGTGACTGATCGGACCAGAGGGCCCGGAGAATGATGAATTTTTGAGTATGCCTGATGATTAGTTAGTTCTTGAATCGCGGTCGATTTCCAATCCTGGAAAAGCGGGCCAAAACAACTCAGCAGGGAACAGCCGAAAGCTCGCTCACCTTTTGGACGCTTTGTCACCTCGCCAGGCTGATGCAGGGGAGGGGGCGAGTGTTGAACACTGACAGGCATTTCGATCGTCCTACTTGTGAGAGTGATTTTGGGATGTCTGGAGATGGCACGTGGATGCTAGAATGGGGAAGTTGGAGGTAGGAAAATGGCAGGCACAGAATGGAATTCTTCTCTAATCTGAGCCGAGAAGTTGCTGTCGTAGTCGGGCCGCGAGAATGGGAGAGGGAGCGTTCAAAATTGAAGGTCGGTGTTAGTCTGGGATGTAGGGATGATAAACTTAACCGACTGGCGAAAAAGCGTGGCCTCATGCAGATGAAGTGGGCTGGGGCATGGGAGTGGAAACTCCTCCCCCCCCCCGCCAACGGGAATGCTCCACACCTTAAACATAGATCGCCCACCGACTAGTCCTTTCCGAGTTTAAGCAACGCAAGAGACCCTGGCCACGTTGTGACGTCGTTGTTGGCCGTCTTAGCGTCGCAGCGGGCTATTCAAAACTTCGTCACTTGCCTGCACCACTGCTGCACACTGGGCACGCATCTAGCCCGACCAAAGGAGAAGAGGACGACAGTACGGAGACAGCGGGCGGATTGTACGTGGATGGAAGTGAGGCTGAAGGCCCTTGTGTATTTCTTACCAGCTTTTCCGGTGCCATCTAAGGGGATTATCTGCGAGATTCATGTAACATTATCGCCTTGTGTCACCACATGTGGAGTAAGGCGTCCTTACCGCTTACTATGACACCAGCATTTCCTTTGGGTCCTACAGAAGGTGACAGCCACTCTTCAAGCTGACAAGTGCTCTTAGTGTTACTCGGTGGAGTACCTACAACGCTCAGCTGGTCAATTCGCCCTCCACTCAGCTTCGTCGGTTGTAGCATATGTAATTGGTAAAATTCTCGCTCGTTTTCAAAGATTCTGACCACAAGCCACACTGTCGTGTAGACAATCAGTACAATAACAATAGATCGAGTCGATCAACGAGCGATGTTCAAATTCAGTTTGCCTCCCCATATGACCTGCTGCTAACGCAGGTCGAACGAAATAGCAAGTGCAACCACCCAATGAAGATGTCTGGAGCCGCCCGCATGTATCCTCCTAAGCCAAGATGTGATCCAGTCAACAGAACTCCACGTATAATCAAGAACCAGCATGCCCGCACATGGACCCAAATTGTTGAAAACACAATAACATCATCGAATTGAATTGGAGCCTTCGCGCTGCATGAGTTTGCGCCGGGCAATCTCGTCTCCATTGTTCGAAGCGTGCTGCATCCAGTGCAGTGCCAGACACATTGCTTCTGCGTGAGGTTCCTGCGGCTTCCCATGTTGCCAATACATCATCTCCGTTCTGAATGTTTCTCGAGGTAGCGATAGCGGTAGGCTATGGGGTTGAAGGAGGCCGGGGTGTGTCAAATACAAAGATGCAACCTCACGCTGAGCAACGCGGTTGCCTTCTTTAGCAGCCAAGATGAGATAGTGTGCCGCATCGCTCAATGTCGTACCGAGGGTGCTGAAGCCATCAGAGATTCGCTTCACGCCGTCCGTAGTGATGATCTTAGCAGCGACATCTACCATGCTCCAGCATACGTCGTCCTTGTAAGCCAGAGCCGCCAGGCCAACTTGCAAAAAGGCTTGCCCGTTCTCCGTTTTGTTCATGATTTCGGGCGGCACGAAGGCAGAGATGTACTGTAGGTCTCGAAACAGTGTTCTGGGCTTAGTCTCCATCAAGATTGTCTTCAAGCTTTGCACAATTTCACGCTCGCTCGGGATCACGTCCCCTGTATCCTGGTCCTCCTGGGTTGACACCTCATTATGGCCTCTAACTTTGCCAAATGTAGTCTGGTTCAGGCTGCTCCGCCGACTGGAAGGTAAAGATTCTCCTAGCGGCCGCTTGCGGTCAGACTTGTGGCTACTGTGCAAGGACGTTGATGATGCATCCTCCCTCATGTGCAAAATGACAAGCGATTTCAGTTCATAGAGCGCTTCCAGTTTTAACAAGGGGCTAGACTGCTTGCAGAATTTGTCAATGACTTGTTTGTACGCGTCCGAGTAGGAGAAGCTGGCGTCAGTCATTCGACGGCATGTAACCGAAATATCGCCTGATACTGTGGGACCGTCGATTGTCTGGTCCACTGCCGGTGCCGTCACAGGTCCATTATGCTTCGTGGGAGCAGGAGTCGCAGACATACTTCTTTTGTTCCTGGAACTCCTCAAAACTGTGCTGGGAGGATGCTCGCTCCTGGAAGTGGCATGCCCAGCAGAAAGTAAGCTTTCCAGACCAACGCGTTGCGCCAGGCGGTGGCGGACTAGATCCTGCTTCAGCACCAGCTCAAGCCACGCATCCGTCTCACTGCCACAGCTCCACACGGGACAGCCAAGGTCGCTTAGCAGCAGAGTGATAAGTGACTGTCTCAGGCGTTCAAGGAACTTGGTTTTGGCTTGAGCTGCTTGGTCTACAGTCTTCAATGACGTCATCTCATTGTATGTAGAAGCAGGCCTTGAATGACTGGAGATGCTGGTCATTGACTGTGCCTGCGTGGCTGGTGGTGACCAGACACTGCTGATAGATTCAGCTGTAGTGGCCGACACAGCTCTTCCGGGCGAACCACCCACAGAAGAAGCGTCGTTTGTGTAAAAGTCACGAGTCAGCCTCGAAGAACTGCTGCTGTGGAACGAACTTTTGCGGCCTGGCGAGCTTTGCGTTTCCAAGTTATGCAGTCTAGTACCATGATCGAGACCACGGTGTCCATATGGGAAATGTTGAAAGGTCGATGGACCTTCGTCACTCATGATGCTTGCTGGCCTCGTGTTGTTAGAACTAATTGATGGCTTGGAATTCGAATTGTCGAACATCGCTCGTTCTCTTTGAAAGAGGTCGCTGGACCATAAGACTGGGCTCTCATTCATTGCCTCTCCCACCAGCTTCTTCGCTGCAAGTCTTACTTCCATGCAGAACCGATGTATCCTCTCTTCACCTCTGCAAAAGTTGTCGACGGCGTTGCTTTGGAGCCATCTCTTGGTCATGTCGACTTGATCATCCGCCAACTTTTTGGGTCCACCATGCTCACTGGAGGCTTTCATTACACCTGCCACCTCCATATGTGAGCGCTCAAGGAGCGATCCTGTTACAGACCTCGCTGGTAAACGACCTCGAACAGCACCGCCCTCTGACCGCAGCGGACTGGGGTTGTTGGCCACCATGTTTTTCAGAGCCCGTGCGACCATCTTAGTTCTTTCATAGACTTCGGAGTGCATGACGTCCAGCGCATACCATACTTTGTCTCTTAGCCTTTCCATCCGACCGAGGAGGTCTGAGATCGCATCGGACTGCCGGTCGAACGTGTCTTTGAGGTGGACGAAGTTGTTCTCCAGCTCCAAACATGACTGTTCATGATCTTTCTGAGCACGTTGCCAGGCCAGTGTGACGGGCTGAAGGATTTTCGTATCATCCTGGCCCAAAGATGCAAGCGGATAATGCTTACGAAGTGCCTTTAGAGCGTTCCACCAATAGTGAATATCTGTGGCGTCAGCCCGACTTCTGGCAAATTCAACCTCGGCTTCGAAGAGAGTTTCCAGAGACTGTCCACGAAAAGCCCCAACGCCGAAACTAGAGTTCGAAGCAGGACTCACGACCAATCCATGGTGTCGGTCGATAAGCCTCAAAGCAGCTCTCTGGACCATATCTAAGGGTGATGCGAGATCAGGTGCTTGAGACTCGGCCGCCGAAAGAGTAGTCCACCTTTCTGGTTGTCCAAATTGAGGTCTGCCTGTTGACGTAGCCACTGTGTGCAGCACTTGTCCCTCACCATTGACGATGAATTGTGCCCAAGACTCATCGCACACATAGCTTAGTTGGTTCCCGGAATTAGAATCGTTACACATGCACAATTCCTTTCGCAGCTGTTCAAAATTCCCGGATGCGCCAGCCCTCGGCGTTCTGGAGATGTTATGTGGTCTAGCTGTGGAATAATCTTTCATGAGGCCCATGTCTAAGACAGAAAGTGAATGTCTTTCTCGGAATGTGTCTCTTGAAGTTTTCGTGTGAGAATATTGAGCAGCGAACGCGTTGGCTGAAGAATTGAGAAAGGGATCGAAGGGCGTTGACGGTTGGATTGGTGTAGGGTACAATGTTTCAAGTACTCTTGTGATCTCCGAGACCGAAAGGACTAGGGCCATCGATGGGCTGTTGAGAGGGCTCGATCGGGATTTCGTCGCGAGGTGGTCTTTCGATTGAGCCGAACCTGAATCTTGCTCGAGGCGTTGGATATCGATCAACTTGGAGACCATCCGATCAACATGAACCTTGACACGTTCATCTATAGGCCTTAGGAAGGCATGTGGCACATCGGGAGGGGGGTGGATGTCTCGTATCTTTTCCCATGCACGACACCACACGGGATACAGAATCTTTTCTCTTGCATTCTCGCTCACATGACTTTGGAGTAGTATGCCCTCGTTCTAAGTGAAGTCAATAAAGCACGCAATAGGGCTATTGGTTAAAGACGTACTTCAGGATGGACCATGGTCTTCTGGAGGAATTCACAGAAGAACCAATGAAAGAAGAAACAGCCTCGGAACGAGCTTTGGCGGTTAATATCCAACTTCCCAAGGACAGCGGATCCAAAGTGCAAGGCTCCATACGGCAGTCCACCGTCTTGGTCATCCAATATCTCGTAGAGATCGTGAACCGCTTGATCGAGAAAATTTTCCGCTTGTTTGGTCAAAAAGTTGCCCTCCAAATCCGGTGATTTGTTCGCATCCTCGGTAGTCTTGTGAAGAAACGCGCTCCTTTGTAGTAGATCCATCAGGAAGAGCTCCAGTCGCTGCTTTGCGCGCCATTCATGGAGGGTGGAGAAGGCTTTGAAGACCTCATTGAACAGGGGCTGATAGTCTTCTTCCGAGCTCACAAACAGTTGCGCGCAGACAGATGACCAAACATCCAGACGGAGATTGTATTCTGCGGAATCCGGATCGGGGGAAGTGCCATAGACATTGAATAGCAGGAAAGAGATTGGGTCAGATCTTTCGAAGGACAGCGCAAAGTCTTTCAGAGCATTTGAATAGGCTCGCTTGTGCTGAGACATTTGGTTCCTTCCTCTGGACGCAGATGGGAATCCAAGGAGATGTTCATTTGGATATTCAGGAAACGCACTGAGTGCTGTAAGTTGTTGTCGCGAGAGAGACTTGAAACGGTCCACCAGGAACTCTGGACTGGTACGCAGTAGATGCAGAAAGTCGCACAGATCAGCTACAGATCCCTCGGGAAGACGTGAGATGAAGGAGGCCACATCCGGAGTTTCACTGTGGACCTGGCCATCTTGTTCTGTCAAGGAATTAGAGACGGGGGCATTGCGCTTCCACCAGGCGAAAAGATTGTCCTTGAGGTCCCGCACGGTATGGTAGACTTGCACAAAGCCAGTTTTGTACCCCCGTCCAGAAATTTCAACCAAGCCATTATGTGTAAGTTCTCCAATCCTATGTAATCTTGCACCGAGTGCGATGGCCGTTTGTAGAGAGGTCTGGCGGTCTTGCAACAGGCGCAACCTGTCCCTGTGGTATTTTTCGAGTCGAACTTGGTTGGAAAACTCTTCAAACCCTAACTTGTGTCGTTGATTCTTTGCGCTCGGCCTGGAAGTGGGCCGGCCTTCTAAATCCCCATTTCCCGGCCGCTGGGGTGTCCTTGGATTGCGTGGATGCTTGTTGGAGCTCGTGGGATCAAACGAGCATTGTTCAAGGGACGAGGCCAGGTCCTCAGCGGCCGCTTCTACAGCAGGTTCATTTTGAAGCATTATAGAGTCACGCTGTCGGTTCCCATTGTTCGCTTCCGCATGCGCGTCGGCGTCGGTCTCAAGGGAAGGAACGGTGGAGGTGTGTCCAGTGGCTAGATCAAAGTAGTGTCAGCTTCTGCGTCTTTTTCACCTCCAACCGAGGCTGATCTTTTTAGAACATTTCACCACGTACGGCTCGTGTATTGCTCCTTGGTAGACAGCGGATCATGCTGGACATATTGCATGCCACTTGAATCGTGGCCTAGGTGTTGGATCTGGCTGCCGCTTTGTTCTGCCAGGATGTTCGAGATCCGACAGCGAAGCTGCCTCCCTACTGCGCTCCTCGTGGGCCAGCTTCAGGAGTCATGTCCGGAGTCGCCAGACCCAAGTTATCGATAAGCGGCTGGTCCTGGAGCATGTGGGGAAGGACGTGTCAGGTTTCCGGGAGTTGTGAGACTTAGCTGCGAATTGCGACAACGGATGCTTTGAAGCAGTTCAAAGGGTCCAGAGAAGACCTGGTCTGTAAGAGAGCATTGCGAAAGGAGCATGTCTTGCAGGCTGTTGACGGGCGTCTGCCAGCGAATGTCGCAAGCTGCATTAGGGGAGTGGGTTGTGTCGAATCGGGAGCTGGTAGGCATGCAGAATGTCGGCTGAGGGCAAGCCAATGGCGGGCGCTTGGAGGGCACTGGCAGCGTTCTGGGTCCCCCACTATTTCGCGACTCGACCCGGTCCTTTCACGCTTCACGGGTCACGACTCGTGGCTACTGTGTCGAAGGGCATATCAAACAGTGGCTGGAGCTACGAAAAACGGAATTAACCACTTCGATTCCACTTGCTTCGTTGCCACCGTTCCAATTTTTGGGTGCATGGTGAAGTGGCATTTTTTCGGCAGCCACCAGGCCCAATGATACGGGGCAAGGAGTTCTCGCCTCCAGCCGGAATGACTACAGCCAGCTCAGCAAAAACATTCTGAAATCCGAGGTCGGAAAGGCCGTCTGGATAACGTCTGTGTGCAGAACATGAATGGAAGGCTACTTTGTCTGGTGCAGATCAGCTCCATCTGCCACGTCGTGATGCATGGAAGGTGCAGAATCAGCCGGGAAGGAACGAATTATTTGCCCAACACGAGGTAAGGATTAGCCTCCGGCGCCCCAGCTGATGCGTTGTCATTGCAGCGCATTTATGCAAAAGCTCCAGCCATTCTCGCCCACGGTCCCTCATCCAACCTGCATTTTCGACTCCCCGACACTTGATTCGTCATTTCTGCCGCCACCTTTGGCTGAATTTACAAAATTCCAAAATGGCATTGTGGTAGAGCTGCAGCTGCACGCAGACGCTTTTGCTTCTGCAAAGATCACTTCGCTTCCCCTATTATTCGCTGATGAGACAACAAACTCACCGACTTTCCTGTTTGCTGCATTGCTGTCTGTACAACAGACATACCAGAAGGCGAATACTGGTCCAAGAGAGGAGATGCTCTGAACAGTATATCCTTCGTTAGAGTGTCGAGAGGATCTAGTCAGTCGATTGGGCAGACTTTCGAAGCAATCCACAGATTTGCAGAGGTTGAGCCACAATACCGACAATGATGCGATAATTAACGAAATCACTGGGCTCGGTCCAGGCAAACAGCAGGAGGGCCAATATGAGAAGACTTCAAAAGTTAAGGTGCCTCGCAAAACATCCGCTTAACACCACACATATCTCGTCGGCGTCCTGTTCTAGCCCCCGTGCAGAAGCTCTGAGTGTGAGATGAAAGGGAGGATGCTCTTACCTCGTTTATGGGTACAACTACTGCGCTCTGCTCACGTGTCAGTGACAGGGGTTTGTTCACTTCTAATAGGTTTCCCTAGTCAATCCCCGGAGCGTTCTCCAGTTTACAGCGCAATTCTGGAGCAAAAAGAGCGACACCTACCCTTTTTATCCCACTAGAAGAGCTCATGCCAATGAAGCAACTGATTTTGGTTGAAACGTCATGAAACCTGGAGCAATTTGCAGCACTGCTTCTTCCATATCGTGCGGCACACTCCTGCATGGGCGGTATCTTCTGTCGCCGTGGCCTGGAAGTTCTGAAAACCCAAAAATATGCTTGGGCCCGGCAAATAAGCATAAAAACAACTGAATCTGTGCGGCAAACAAACATGTCATACAAAAGGTGCTTGGGCCTTGTGAGCGTCTTAAAGCCGAAACTGGTAAGGGAGGAAGCGATCGTCACGACCGGCCCCAAACCCATTTCAAGATATTCTAGTTATTGTTGAAAATATCCGAGTAACGTTCTGAGCATCTCGTTTCTCATACCATGGGACTCTTTGCCCACGGAATCAGCAAAAAGGGACATCATACTCACAAGGAAATACGAAATTTTTGATGTCAGCTATGAGAAGGGCCTACGCGATCTTCAAGGAGATCGGCTCGTTACGTAACTTGTCCAACTTCCTTAGGGGTTGGAGTCCATTCAGCCAGATACGTCATTGCTTTGGGTCCGGGTTCAAGCACAAGAAGTAGGTGTGTGTAAAGCTGTGCGAACAAGATGAATTTCAGTCTCGATGCATCAGGCTCGCATCCTACTCTATTTAGAGCATTGTAGTCGCCATAAAGCATAGAAAGGTTCTCATCACGGAGGCATGCGAGGTCAGGAAGTGAAAGAGTCTCTCAACGATCACTCGTAGGCGTAGACGTTCGTTTAAAAGGGACGTTACAATACCGCTGCTATACATCAGCGGCAAGATACCCCTCCGCTTCCCATCCACATGCTCGCCAGACCTTGAATTATGTCTCAGCGATGCTAAGAAAAAGCCTCAAGTCGGCAACAGATGGGCCGGTAAGGTTAGAAGAATTTGTGGGACAATTTTTGATCTGGGAGTCCGTTGCGGGTCTTGCTGCCCGCTCTGAAACAAGCGAGAAGGGTTGGTGACGTCGTTGCTGCCACCTCTACGAAGACAGAGCAAGTCGCCTTAAACAATTGTTCCTTCTTCAGCTCCTGCTCTTTGATCCAAAATTCTCCCTATACAGATCACTGGGAAAGGAAAGAGTCCTCGAAGGGGTCAAAAGCGCTTGTGGTGGCCTTTTACGAACATCAGCGTTACCGCCTTACCAGCACAAAAAGTCCCTCGCAGATTTCAGGTCACGCCACCTCTGCTCACCCGCAGTAGAAATGTCACAGTCTCATCAGGGTCGGATCTCAAGTACGCGACTCTTGTAACAAACCTGAGACTCGGATTACCCGCAGTGGGGGGGTTTGTTACTTCGGTTCGGCCGGGTTTCAGTTGACTTTTGTTCACGAGCGAAGCGTGTTCGAGTCTGACTTTCTTTCAGCTGCCTTGGACGAGTACTGTTAATTCTGCTAAGCCTGGAGTGGAGTGTGGCCTGCTTCTATAGGCCAGCTTTGCTATCCCCGCGCACTTTTTTGCCCTGGTGGCCGCTGTCCAGCCCTAATCTATTGGCCCGGAAATCCGCAGCAATTCTGCAGTCCGTATCGCGCGCAACTCAGGAATAGAACCAACCAACCGAACACGAACTCACTAAGTCGAGACCGCTTTTCCGGCAAAAACACACCCCTCTCTGGCATCTTATTAACACAGAGTCGCTGGATGGCTTTTCAATCAGTTAAATCATACAACTCTCAACCTGGACTTTCCCTTCGCCAACATAGCAATCCCTGCTTCCGGCCCAACTGGTAGCTCAAGGCTTAATAACCTAGGCTGACCAAGGCGCATGGTACTGGTTCATCGTGCCGTCACAATTGTCTTGAACGATTTGCCGTTTCTTACACCCCACCTCCGAGACACCATCTAATGGCAGTCACACAAGTTCACTTTCAAGAGCAGAGCATGGTCGACTATTATCGTGGAGGCCCGACAGCGGCCTTTTCCAACATTCATAGAGCACAATACTCGGCATCTGCGGCTTACATTCAACCGCAGACGTCTACCTTTACAAGACACTCCCCACGGCAATCAACCATACTGCAGCCGTCGGCCTCTCACAGCAGGACAAGAACCTCCTCCTCCTCCGCCCTACCCCCAACCGAACCCCTTCCCTCGCCTCCGCCCACCCTCCAGCAGGCGCAACAGCAATACCCGGCCAAGGATCAATCCCGCCGCGCTTCTATTACTACCTTCTCGACTACCGCATCCAACACAAACCACTTCAACATGCAGCGTCAGGGCACCAACAGTTCTGCCGAAAGTGCGCGGCGCCGTTCTACCTCTTCCCGCTCCTCTACGACACCCACATCCTATGTTGCTTTGATGCGCAAGCAAAAGGCCACCGTCTGGTGCGACCGAGCACAGAACATTGACCAAAAGACTGCGGCGGCGCAGAGGGCCGCAAAGCAACGCGCGGTCCTAGAAGTACATGGCGGCAACGCCGCAGCAGGCAGGACAAATACCATCAACTCAGGCAGTATGGTAGGAAAAATTCGCCATCACGGTGTTCCCAAAGCTCCCGGTTACGTGCCTGCCAATCTCTCGGGCGCTGGTGTGCCGATGCGGTTAAGCGCAAATGAAATGCTCGGCGACGAGGAAGAAGGCAGGAGCATTGGTGAGACAAATTCGTCCATGATGCATGCCAGAAGTGGCAGTGGAAGGAGTAGCACCAACAGCGCGAAATACCCCAGTGGGTATCCCAGGTCTCAAGGCAGATTTAGCACCAGTAGCACCCCGCCGAGCGGTGGCGAAAGTGGGTCTCCCAACGAAAACATCCCCGAGCTCGCGGAGACACCTGGAGCTGGTCGTGGAGACCAGAAGCATAATTACTTCAACGAGAAGACTGATGGCAACACTCTTGTTGACCCCAGTCTAGTGGAGGGAGAAGACTCTTTTGGGGACATCAAAGAAATGAAAGGCCCTAACACCGCTTTGCAGGCTGTTCAAAAAGCGAAGAACAACGAGGACCTCCAGAGGCGTGGCAGTGTCGATGAAAGAGCTATGAGCATGAGCAAAGGGGTCCGGTTATTTGTAGCGAACCCCGACCTGGATGACGATTGAGGCGAGCAGCAGGAAGCCCCAATAATGAAATTTGGGGCATTGCCAGCTCTGGCATGGAGTCAGGCATCTGGCGGCTGTGGGACATAGCCAGGGGCATGGCCATGCAATCATGGCTTGGAAGATCGTCATGATCATGCCTCGAGGCAGGGAGGCCTGACAACGATCTTGATGACGTTAACGCAGCTTTCTCACGCATATACCATAGCAATGGGCTTTGGTCAAGTTAGCGAAGCCTAGACATCTCTAATAGTTCTGTTTTGGCACCAGATGATACCACATCTTACGAACTACTGGTATAATGCCCTGAAAATTGCCTGACGGCAGTGACAGTGTTCATGCCGCTGCCAGTCTGATAGTTGCTACATACCGGCAATGCTACGAATGCAATAGTCACAACTTACAATATTCGAGGTATTCTTTCCAATACCAGTTGTGATTGCTTTTCTCCTTGTAAACCTTTTCTCATTGATAGACCAGGGTCATAACGCCAAGCAATGTCATGGGCTCAAAATTAACTTGTGATACTGCCTCAACCCTCACGTGTGAGCCAAAAGTTGCGCGTACTTTGTGAATGCGTTTTTGGATGTGGGTAATGAACTTATGACACGATGTGGCCTCTGATTTCGCGTCTTTTCTGGGCTGTACGCTGAAGAAGCGCGCCTGCGTTCGATCGCCATGGATGACCTCTCCGGGCTAGACTGGACGTCGTCAAACCCGCAGACTTCTAAGAAGCCACCGCCTGCAAGCTCGAGCTCAATTTTCGCCACTTTACGGCCTACACCACCGGATTCAGGCAGATCTACTCCGCTGGGCGGCGGTGTCTCGAACCCGCCTTCAAAGCCAGGAACTCCTGCCAATGATACTTTTTCTAATCTCGTCACCTTCAGCTCGTCGAACTCTAGCAAGAATATATCGTTACAGGAACAGCAGAAGAGGCTATTACAACGGAAGGCAGAACAGGAGATAGCTCGTAGAAAACAAATCAATGAGCAATACAAAGGGGATGATGAGCATTTCTGGAATAATCTTGGGAGTGGACGCAGTACACCTGCACCTCCTTCTCAACCTCAGGAAGTTGTCGGAAACGTTGGAACTTCCGCGAAATTCGGGGGCGAGGACGACTTTCTAGCTGTGTTCAACTCCACAGGTACAGTCCAATCTACTACCAATGCGACAGAGGCCAAGATTCAGTATAATGGTCACGCGGCAGGTTCGGTGCGAGCTCGTTCCTATCCGTCAGGAAGCCTGCTTTCATCTGAAGAACCAGGGTTTGACTTTGCTGATGATGAGGACGATGACCCATTTGGCCTTAATCAACTGAAACCAGTAGGGACATCTCACATACCAGCTTCATCAAGCCAATTGGATGATGACGATGTGCTTGGATTGCTTGCAAAACCATTGTCCGAGATACCCAGGTCGGAAAAGGAGCTGAAAGGAAAAAAGGACTTGACCACACCGACTGAGGCTGACCCGAGAGATCGCGCTGTAGCAGAGCTAGTGGACATGGGTTTCTCTGCAGACAAAGCCCGTCAAGCATTGGAGACCACCGAATCGCAGACAGACGTCTCAGCCGCTGTCTCTTGGCTGCTTCAACAAGCACATGCAGAAGCACGCCAACAAGTTGAGGCCCAGCGTAAAGGTCTTGGGTCATCACGTGGCAGTGGTGAGAGAGGCAACAGTGGCGGAAATCGACAGGAGGATCGTGGACATGGGCCAATGCATGAATATGGGAGAGGGCAAGAATCTCGCCAACAGAGGAGAACAGGTGCTGCAGGGCCATTGGGAGAGAAGGATCCCGCTCAGTTAGCAGCAGAGCTTGGTAATAACTTTCTGAAAACCGCGGGGTCATTGTGGAAGACAGGAACCAAGAGAGTCCAACAAGCAGTGCAAGAATTCAATTCGGATAGTGACTCGAGTCAGCCAAGGTGGATGAGGGAAGGCATTACTGGGCCGCAAGACACCGCACCGGGGAGGACGCAAGACGAAGGGGCTACAGCAACAAGACGAAGGAGGAGGAGTTCGGTTAACAAGGCTGCAGACTTAGTGACAGATGAAGCTAAGATGCTTGAATCTGACCATGGCCGTCCGCCACCTAGAAAGCCTACAAGACCAAGGCAGGAAAGTCGCAATGATTCCAGCGCAGACAATTCTCGAGATCACTCTCCCTCAATTCCGTCGCGGTTGAGAGATAGCGTACCTCCCAAACCGACCTTCCTCCGTCAGCAGCAGCCAGTGCCCATGGCTGCTAGAGCGTCTCTCACTCGTCAAGCTATTGAGGAACAAGCTTCACAAGCGTATGTAAGCTCATCTCGGCGGCGAAAGCCTGCGACCCAACCGCTTGTATCCGCCTCAGAGCCAGACCTGCTGGATGCTCGATCGCAGCAGTCCCTGCCTTCTAGACTACCGACTACTGAACCAAGCCGTTTGCCCCAACCCTCTATACCATTAGCACCTCGCCCAGCGACTCCGACAAGAGAGATACCTCATATATCTTCAATAGCCTTGAACGCATCGAATAGCCAACGTGAAGCTGGCAATGCCCACTTTAAGCGTGGCGACTACTCTGCAGCGCATCAATCATATGCCACTGCATTATCTCATCTTCCGAACAAGCATCCCATCGTTATAGTCCTCTTTGTCAATCGTGCTTTGACGTCGCTCAAAATTGGGGAACCGAAGACAGCTATCTCGGACGCAGATTCGGCAATCACCATCATTGGTCCGTCCAAAGGCGAATCCGAGACGATAGATCTGAAGAACGGTGAACCACCAAAGTCCATGCGCGAATTCTACGGCAAGGCGCTGATGCGCAAAGCTGAAGCCCTTGAGCAGATCGAGAAGTGGACTGAGGCGGCAGAGGTGTGGAAAGAGGCTGTGGAGGGTGGACATGGTGGTGGGACGAGCATTCAGGGCCGAATCCGCGCTGAGAAGGCTGCGAATCCGCTGACCACTAGACCCAAAGCGCCACAATCCAAGAAACCCCTGTCTGCCCCCAAACGCTCAGCGATGGATGATCTGTCAGGAAGACGCGCAGTCTCCTCTTCTGCAAGCTCCGAAGCGGCAGTCAATCGGCTACGTGCCGCGAATGCTGCAGCAGAGAAAGCAGACGACGAGAAGTTTGCGCTGGCGGATTCGGTAGACGCCAGAGTGACAATGTGGAAAGGCGGCAAAGCGGACAATCTGCGGGCGCTGCTGAGCAGTCTGGAGATAGTGTTATGGCCTGAAGCGGAATGGAAGAAGATTGGGATGGCCGAGCTAGTGCTGCCGAACAAAGTTAAGATACAGTATATGAAAGGGATTGCGAAGGTGCATCCTGATAAGGTGAGTGGATACAGTCCTTGACGGAGGGAGGCCCGGATGCTGACTGTGATTGTTTGACAGATACCGACCACTGCAACAACTGAGCAAAGGATGATCGCTGGTGCTGTTTTCAGCACGCTGAATGAGGCATGGGACAAATTCAAGGCTGAGAATGGTCTCTGAATTACAAATGTGACTAACATCGAGAGCCATATGTCAAGAGGCATATACTGGCCTCTTTCACAGTTACCAAGATCTAGGAGTCATTCACGCACTTTCGCTCAACTTTGACTACGTACTCTATTTCTCATAATATGTCATGCATGAGTGTGTTGCTTTAGTGGCATTCTCGGCTGACTATGGATCAAGATCGGCCTTGTAGGCCACTGACCAATACCAACTTGATTCACCACAACACTTCATAGCTAGCCCGTAAATTTCAGGCGCTTCATCTACGAGCCCCTGGGACCCAAATCCGCCGACCAATCTATGGCCCACCATTTAGCCACGCCACAATACTCATCGTCAATTTTCCCACCCATCCAAGGTATGTAGACGTCCGAGGTATGCAGATTTTCAGATTTCAAAAGGCTTCGGTTTTGGGTCCGGTGGTGATGTTGAACCATATATGTTTGCTCTACCAAAACAGCCTCTCAAAGCCAGAAAATTGCATCTGCAGCTGTACTATCTCCGCCTTCCTGGGGCCCCTTGCGCAGGTTTGTTCGTCTTCTTGCCCTTTGTCTTCCTATTCGCCTTGGCAGCCCTAGCCAACGCCGCCTTCTTGACCTTCTGCGCTCGCTTCCGCCACGCGAGCCACCTGTCCCCGCGGTCGTACTCCCGTACTGTTATGCCCTTCTTCTCCGCCGCACGACCAATCTCGAAGTTGGCTTCTCGTTGCATATAAGTCCCTTGCCGCATGACGGGTGTTGCTTGAACAGGAGGCACACCCTTGTTGGACGTTGTGGTTGGTGTCGCGTTCGGGACGCCGGAACTATTGGCGGTGAGATGGCTTTCTAGGAATGCTGCCGAGGTGTCGCCCTTGATAGGGACGGCATACATGCCCAGTCGCCGTCGTGTGGCTGCGTTCTTGGGCGTAGGTAGAACGGCAAGCTTTCCCTCTCGTTCCAATGCAACGCCGATGTACCGTCGTTTTGGGTGAAGGTTTGGGTCCCGGTAGTAGCGAACGTAGCCCGACTCTGTGGCATAGATGGTGTGGTCTTTACCCATGCCGACGTTCTCGCCTGGATGCCATTTCGTCCCTGTCGTACTTTAGGTTAATTTCACAGACTTGATTGGGCGTTTGTGCTTCCATGGCCGGGGGAAGATACCTCTTTGTTTGAAAATAATGTTGCCTGGTATCACGTATTGCGATGCAGTCTTTTTTGCGCCCAGCCGACGCCCAGCCGAGTCCTTGGGCCCATTGGCGCGACCCTGAGCTGCGTGAGAGGCATGCCGGACGAACGTCGTTCGAGTTGATTTAGCATGTTGTCGGCAGAGGCTGAGTGCGCTAAGCGATGCTGCAAGAGAGGCAAATGATGAGTCAATGGCTGCCGAAGGGCAACGTATTCTTGGTTGCAGCATGATAGGCAGCGTTTGAACCAGATGATACCAATGCAGGAGGCACGCCGAAGTTCTTGAGCTTCGAGCTTTCCATCCCCGAAGACGCGCTAAACTTGATCGAGAAAAATGTTCAAGGGACAACTTTCATCTCGAGGTTTACTCGATATCCTTAATCAGAATACCCAAACATCACTGCTGCCGCGGTCGATGACTGACTGTTCTACTTCAATTCCTCCTCCAATCGTCTTGCCTTTATCATACTCGTCTCCCATCTCCCTGCTGTAGCGAAGCACGCCTGCGGGAACTGTACAGTCTAAGCAGAACTACCTCGAATTCAGACTCACACTGACGTGGGAGGGAGCGCCTATACAATAAGAGCTGGAAACGGAATATCCGGGAGACCTGGAGTGGGTGCGGGAGGTTTAAGACGCGGGCCCCTGTCGTCAACGCTCCACCATAGGCAGAACGAACATAATGTTGCGCCTGGTAGTTGCCGCTCTCTTGAGCTTCTTCCTCCTCCTACCGGCAGTAACTGCTCAGTTTCAATTTTTCGGCGACTTCTTCGGCCAGCAAGGGCAACAGCAAGGACATCAGCAGGAAAGGCAGAATGTCGCGAGCGATTCAAGTTGGTATCGGCAGACATGGGAGTCTGGTAAGCACTTCAAGAACTCCAGAGCCTGTGAGAGCTGCATCTGCCCGTGGAGATCACCCAATGCAGTTTGAAGGATATTGCCTTACGGGACTCACGGCAAACCGAGGCATGACTGGCTAATATCGTCTCTATAGCACACTGCACAAATTTCCTCTGTCCCGGCACTCTAGCTTGCGTCCATTTCCCTCATCACTGTCCCTGTCCGCATCCCGATGTTGAAGACAAAGTCGAGCTTGGAGATGGTAGTATGGTTTGCGTGAGCAAGGGAGGCTACAAGGCTGGCGAGGCAAGTCGAAAGATTGAGCTCGCCAGAAAGGGACTACTTTAGAGATCAATCAACACTTTTACTGTTGAATCAATTCCTTATTCCGTTCATTCAGTGAGCTTGTGGATAGCCACAACTTTGAGAAGTGCCTTCAAAAGCTTTGGCGCAAGGAGTTAGAGACTTAGGCACTGACCCTCTAAGCTTCCAGTTGCGAAGAAACGTCCACCAGGCCAGATATCTCAACAACGTCCTGAGAGAATAAGAGAAGTACATCACTAGGGTAACATTTAGTCCGGCATGGACCTCGGGAATCCTTGAGGCGTTCACTAAGGTTGTTG
>Ga0335072_10002635_pt1 | contig 27659 bp, 29 predicted proteins | sample Lox_Sample_21_FD_206725 | JGI IMG/M metagenome (GOLD analysis project Ga0335072, IMG submission 206725) | Soil microbial communities from Loxahatchee National Wildlife Refuge, Florida, United States - Lox_Sample_2.1 | ecosystem: Environmental > Terrestrial > Soil > Wetlands | place: USA... | reverse complement strand
CCGCGCCCCGCCCCACCCCCCCCAGAGGCCAGGGGCAGCCCCCGGTTTTGCCTTCACCGGCGTGCGGCTAGGATGCCGCGGTGGTGTCGGTTTTGTTCGCGCTGCTCACGGCGCTGTTCAACGGCCTGGCTTCCGTCCTGCAGCGGATGGCCGCCGCGACCGCGCCCGAATCGCGCGCCCTGCACCTGTCCTTGTTCGGGTACCTGATCAGGCGCAAGGTCTGGCTGGCCGGGATCGGGATGGTCATTCTCGCCGCGGTCTGCCAGGCCGTCGCGCTGGCCACCGGCCCGGTGGCCCTGGTGCAGCCCATCTTCATCATCGAGTTGCCGTTCACCTTGCTGGTGGCCAGCCGGCTGAACCGGCGCCGGCTGCCCCGCATGACCTGGTGGGCGGTGGGCCTGGTCACGGTCAGCCTCGGAGCCGGGCTGGCCGCCGCCGCGCCGTCGGGCGGATCGGACCAGGCCAGCACCAGGGTGTGGATCACCGCCCTGATCGTCACCGGCATCTTCCAGGCGGTGGTGATCACCATCGGGGTCCGGGCCCGGGGCAACGCCCGGGCGGCGGCGCTCGGGCTCGCGGCGGCCTGCGGCTACGCCCTGACCGCGACGCTCATGAAGAGCGCGGTGGCGGCCCTGCCGCACGGCGCCGCGGCGTTTTTCACCACGTGGCAGCTGTACGGGACCGCCGTGGCCGGGGTCGGCGCCCTGTTCCTGCTGCAGAACGCCCTGCAGGCCGGCACGCTGGTCGCCGTCCAGCCGCCGCTCACCCTGGGCGACGCGCTGATCAGCGCCGCGTACGGCGTGACCATCTACGGGGAGAACGTCCAGACCGGCGGCTGGCTGCTGGTGGTCGAGATCGCCGCCGTGATCGCGGTCACCCTCGGCTGCATCCAGCTGTCCCGTTCGCTGGCCATGGTGCACGGGACGCAGCCCGCGGCCGAGCCGTCCGTCAGCCCTGGCTGACCGCCGGAGCGGTCAGCGCCGGAGGATCACCGGCTCTCCCGGGATCTTCACCAGCGTGTGGAAGAACGCCGCGATGTCCATCGGGATCCGGACGCAGCCGTGCGAGACGGGCGCGAGCGGCACGTCCGTGTCGCCGTGGATCGCGAACGCGGTGCCGATGAAGAACACCGAGTTGTACATGAAGCCGAGCGGCACCGCGATCCAGCCGGGGTAGAACGAGAGGGTATGGAAGTCGCCGGTCGGCGTGATGGCCACGCCGCACCCGCCGCCGGGCGAGCAGTAGTAGTAACCGCCGCCGCTGGAGACGTGGCTGATCAGCTGGACCCGGTTGTGGCGGTACAGGACGAGGACCTCGATGCCCAGGTTGACCTCGACCCGGTTGGGCCCGGCGGCGGCGTCGAGCACCCGCGGCGCGCGCGGGTGGTTCAGCGCCCGCTGCATCGCCGCGCTCACGAAGTCCTCGCCCGGCAGCCCCTGGACCTCCTGGAACGCCCACACGGCTTCCAGCGTGTCGGTCCCGAAGCTGCCGTCGATCGAGCCCGGGTAGTACTTCAGCGCGGCCAGCCGCCGCTGCAGCGCCCGGACCGAGGAGCCGTGATCACCGAACTGCACCGCCCGGACCGCGGCGGGCGCCGTCCGCTCCGCGGGGACCGATGGCGCAGCCAGGGCCATGGCCGGTACGGCCAGCGCCAGCACCGGCGCAAGCAGAACTGACATCCACAGGCGTCGCATCGTCAACCTCCGCACCTACTCCGAGGCCAGTGTTGGCGCCCCGCTAGCCGCTAGATACCCCAAGATTAGAGCTGCGTACCATGAACCCCTGGGACCGACATATCTCGATCCGGTCGCGGCTGAGTCTCATGCCGGTCGTGCTGCCTATGTCAAGCATCGCGCTTGACATCTCAATCCTCTGCTTGATATAGTTAGCATGAACGAACCGAGAAGGAGAGAACAGATCATGGTTAGCACCCCGCAGGAAGTCCAGGACGAGTTCCTGAACACCGTCCGCAAGAGCCAGGAGACCGTCATCGAGGCGATCAAGTCCTGGGTCGAGACCGTCCAGTCCATCACCCCCAAGCTGCCCTCCGTGAGCGTGCCGCTCGCCGACAAGCTGCCCAAGCCGGAAGAGGTCGTGGCCAACGCGTACGACTTCGCCGAGAAGCTGCTGGCCAGCCAGCGGAAGTTCGCCGAGGACGTGGTGAAGGCCATGGAGCTGACCCCGGGCGACAAGAGCGAGAACGGCCGGACCAAGGCCGCCGCCAAGTAAGGCGCCAGCGACAGACCCGAGAATTCCCGTACGCGGCAGCACCGGAAACCCGGAGCTGCCGCGTACTATAGTTTGCGAGAACCAGGAGGCGGCCGTGAAGGATCCGTGGCAGGCGCAGCGGGAAGCGCTCGGTGCCTTCATCCGCACCCAGCGCCGGATGGCCAACCTGTCCCTGCGTCAGCTCGCCGAGCTGACCCAGCTGTCCAATCCGTACCTCAGCCAGATCGAGCGGGGCCTGCACCAGCCGTCGGTGCGGGTGCTCAAGCAGCTCTCCGACGCGCTCAACGTTTCCGCGGAAACGCTGATGGCCCAGGCCGGCCTGATCGACGCCGTCGCGGCCGACGCGGCGGGCGGGGACGGCGGGGCGGGGGCGGAGGCGCGCCCGAAGGCCCCGCCGACCGAGGACGCCATCCGCGCCGACGAACGGCTCGGCGAGGAGCAGAAGGCGGCCCTGATCGCCGTCTACCGCAGCATGCTCGGCTAGCCCCCCGGCGACCCGGGCGCCGGGATGGCCCCGAGCGCCTCGGCCACGCTTCCGAAGCGGGACAGCACCCGGTCCAGCCCGGTGAGCTCGAAGATCCGCGGCACGGCCGCGCCGGAAACGGCCAGCAGCACCTGCCCGCCCTCGGCCTGCGCCCGCTTGTGCGCGTCCACCAGCGCGTGGATCGCCGCCGAATCGCAGAACGAGGTCCGGGTCAGGTCGACCACGAGCGGCCCGCGCCCGTTCCCGGCCGCCTGGCGCAGCGCGGCCCGCAGCTCCTCGGCGTTGGTAATGTCGATCTCCGCGGGCGCCGCCACCACCGGCACGCCCCCGATCACCTCGACGGGAAAAGCGGGAACGCTGACGTCACCCATCCGCATCACCTCCCATGGCCGCGCCCCGGCCGGGGTACTACCAGGATCGGCAACCAGCGGACACCTGTCAATAGAAGCGCGAGAAAGATCTCGCGTGTTTCTTCTCGCGTTATTTCTCTCGTGAGCATATGATCAGGCGGTATGAGTGATCCTGGCCGCAGCGGGGGCCGCTGGACCCTCCTGACCGGGCACGGGCATGTGCTCGTGGAGATCGCCCGCAACCCGGAGGCCCGGATCCGGGACATCAGCGCCGCCGTGGGCCTCACCGACCGCACCGTCCAGGCCATCGTGGCCGACCTGGAGGCCGCCGGTTACCTCACCCGCACCAGGACCGGCCGGCGCACCAAGTACACCGTGAACCACGACAGCCTCTTCCGCCACTCCGCTCAGGGAGGGCTCCGGATCGGCCCCCTGCTGGACCTGCTCGTCACCGAAGGCGGCGATCCCGAGGACGGCCGGCCCACCTGACCGGCCGCGCCGGGCCCCGGACCGTTCGGCAGAATAATCCTTTTTTATCAGAACGGGCCGTGGTGCGTGCCTGACCTAACGCACGCCTCGCGCGGCGTCGGTGACGTGGCGCAGCAGCAGGGCCGTGGTCACCGGCCCGACGCCGCCCGGCACCGGGCTGAGCGCCCCCGCGACCTCGGCCACCTTGGGGTCGACGTCGCCGGCCAGCCCGGCGTCCGGCGTGGCGTTGGTGCCGACGTCGACGACGACCGTGCCCGGGGCCACGTGGTCCGGGCCGATCAGCCCGGCCCGGCCCGCGGCCACCACCAGCACGTCGGCCTGCCTGGTGACGGCGGCCAGGTCCCGGGTGCGCGAGTGGCAGATGGTGACCGTGGCGTTGCGGTCCAGCAGCAGGTGCGCCACTGGCTTGCCGACCACCGCCGAACGTCCCACCACCACCGCATGCCGCCCGGCCAGCTCGACCCGGTAATGGTCCAGCAGCCGCAGCACGGCCTCGGCGGTGGCCGGCGCGAAGGCCGGCAGGCCGGTCATGAGCCGGCCGAGCGAGACCGGGTTCGCGCCGTCCACGTCCTTGGCCGGGTCGATGGCCCCGGCCAGCTCGGCCAGCCGCGCTCCGCCCGGCAGGGGGGTGGTCAGGATGATCCCGCTCACGGTCGGGTCGGCGCTCAGCGCGCTCAGCTGGGCGCCGATGCCGGCCGCGGTGGCCTGCGGGCCGAGGTCCTCGACCTCGCAGCCGATCCCGGCCCTGGCCGCCGCCGAGGCGATCGACCGGACGTACCAGGCACTGGCCTGGTCATCGGTGGCCGTGACCACGGTCAGCCGCGGCGGGCGGCGGGCGGCCGCGAGCACGGCCGCCGCGCTCGCGGCCTCGGCCCGGATCTGCGCCGCGAGCTCCTTTCCCGGCAGCACCGTCACCGGCTGATCTCCTCGCGTACCGCGGCCACCACCCGGTCGGCGCGGGCCACCACGTCGTCGGTGACCTGGGTGATGGCCGCCAGCTCGTCCAGGACCGAAGCGTCCTTCAGAGCGCGCAGGTTGACCTCGACGTTCACCTGGGCGGTGACCGCCGCCGCCCGGGCCGCCTCGGCGGCCGCGGCCACGTCGGTGATCACGTTGCGGTTGCCGGCCGGGCGCAGCTCCTCGGCCAGGCTGACCAGCAGCAGGGCCAGGCGGATCACGTCGGCTGGCGGCCGGGCCGCCTCAGCCAGCGCTTCCGCGATGACCACCGAACGGGCCTGCTGCTCCTCCTCGCTGCCCTTGGGCAGGGCGTACGCGTCGGCCACCACCGCGAACGCCGCGGCGTCCCGTTCGGCCAGGGTCAGGGCATCGCGCCTGATCCCGTCGGCCTCGGTGATGACATGGTCCATCAGCTCGGCGTCGTACCTGGGCCCGTTGCTGTACCTGGCCACCATGGCCAGCAGGGCCGCGGACTGCGCGGCGTGCAGGGCGGCGGTCGCGCCGCCGCCCGGGGCGGGCAGCCGGGCCGCGAGCTGGTCGAGGAAGTCGGAGATCGTCTCGTCACGCATACCGTGAGGTTATCGATCCCATCGCCTACAGTTGGATCATGCGCGGGTATACGCAGGACAAAGATGCTTACCTCAAGCGGCTGCGCCGCATCGAGGGCCAGGTGCGCGGGCTCCAGCGCATGGTCGAGAACGACACCTACTGCATCGACGTCCTGACCCAGGTCTCCGCGGTGACCCGGGCCCTGCAGGCCGTCGCCCTCGGCCTGGTCGAAGACCACCTCGGCCACTGCGTGACGCAGGCCATCGAGGAGGGCGGCCCGGAGGCCGGCGACAAGATCAGGGAAGCCTCCGAGGCCATCGCCCGCCTGGTCCGCTCCTAGAACACCGACCGGGGCAGGCCCGGCGTCGGCACCAGGAAGCTGGCCCGCGAGTCGTCGAGCCAGTCGTCCACGGACCGCGGATCGGCTCCGGTCAGCTCGCGCACGGCGGCCGTGACCGTGTCCGCGCCGCCCTCCCGGATCCAGTCGAACAGCTCCAGGTTCCCGTCCGCCCGCCACCGGCTCAGCCCGCTGGCCAGCATGAGCTCCCGGGCCCGGGCGGGCCGCTGGCTGGTGTAGCCGACCTCCCGCGCGAAGACGGCCGAGATGCGCGCCGCGACGTCCTTGAACCTCAGCGCCTCCGGCCCGGTCAGCACGTAGGTCGCGCCCTCGTGGCCGACGCTGGTCAGCACCCGGGCCGCGGCCGCGGCCACGTCGCTGGCCGCCACGAACCCGACCCGGCCGTGGCCGGCGGGCACGGCGAGCTCCGCGGACTCGCGGATGGTGTCGGCGGCGGCCAGCAGGTCCTCCAGGTACAGGGCCGGGGCCAGGTAGGTCGCCGGCAGCCCGGTCGCGTCCAGGTGCGCGGCGACCTGCCGGTGGCTGAGCATGAACCGCACCTCGCAGCCGGGATCGGCGAAGCCGTCCGCCGCGATCTTGACCACGTGCGGGCCGTGCCCCGCGGCCACCAGCGCGTCGATGAACACCGTCTCCAGCTCGGCCTGTTCCTCGATGGCCGGGCTCAGCAGGAAGACCCGGTCGAAACCGCGCAGGACCTCGGCCGGCGGCGGGTCGTCGAAGGTCGCCACCACGTGCCGCGGCGTCCCCGGCAGGTCGGCCGCGCTCGCCTGCACCCGCACCATCGCCGTGACGTCGGCCCGCGCGTCGGCCAGCGCCTCCATCAGGTGGTAGCCGACCCGTCCGGTCGCTCCGGTCACCAGTATCACGACGATCACCCTACAGCGCCCGCCGTCGACCGCCTGGGCAGCGGGGGATCCGGCGGGTAATGTGCGTGTCGGAGCCTGGAGGTAACGGGTGACAGACGCGCTGGCGGTCGAGGTCCGCGGCCTGGTCAAGCGGTTCGGCGACCGGGTGACGGCGGTGGACGGGCTCGACCTGTCGGTCCGGCCCGGGCAGATCTACGGGCTGCTCGGCCCGAACGGCGCGGGCAAGACCACCACGCTGCGGATCCTGCTCGGCCTGGTCCGCCCCACCGCCGGCCTGGTCCGGGTGCTCGGCGCGCCGCCCGGCAGCCCGGCCGGCCTGCGCCGGGTCGGCTCGATGGGGGAGACCGCGTTCTACCCGTTCCTGTCCGGGCGGGACAACCTGCGGGCCGCGGCCCGGCGGCGCGGCCTGCCCGACGCGCGGGTCGAGGAGGTCCTGGGGCTCGCGGGCCTGGCGGCCCGGGGGCGGGACCGCGTGGATGGCTACAGCCTGGGCATGAAGCAGCGCCTGGGCGTGGCCATGGCCCTGCTCAAGGACCCGGAGCTGCTCATCCTGGACGAGCCGTCCAACGGGCTGGACCCGGTCGGCCAGCTGGAGATGCAGCGGCTCATCCGCGACCTGGGCACCGGCGGCCGGACCATCCTGCTCAGCAGCCACGACATGCGCGAGGTGGAGGAACTCTGCGGCCGGGTGGCGGTGATCGGGGGCGGCCGGCTGCTGTTCGAGGGCACCCCCAGCCAGCTCCGCGGCCAGGCCCGGCTGTGGGTCCGGGCCTGGCCCGCCGAGCAGGCGGCGGCGGTGATCGCCGGGCTGTCCGGCCTGGACGGCGTGGAACGCGCGGGCGAGCTGCTCGGCCTGGCCCTGCGGGACGAGAGCCCGGAAACGAGTCAGAGCCAGGCCGCGGCGGTCAACCGGCACCTGGTCGAGGCCGGGCTGGAGGTGAGCGAGGTCCGCACCGAGCGGCGGCCGTTGCGCGACGTGTTCGTGGAGCTGACCGGCGGCCGTACCGGCGGGGCGGATTCGCTGCGCCGGCCCGCGTCCAGGCGGCGCCGACACTGAACCTGGTCAGCCGTTGTGCTGCTCGAAGTAGTTCATGATCATCGCCCCGGCGCTCTGGTAGGGCTGCGGCTCGTCGTTGGGCACGCAGCTCCAGGTCCTGGGGTTGATCGACGTGGGCTGGTCCAGGTGCAGGTTGGACTTGATCAGCCAGCCCGGCACGAGCTGGTAGGCGCTGACGCCGATGCCGAGCGCGGCCAGGTACTGCAGGTACTGCGGGACCGCGGTGGGGGCATTGGGCCAGCAGTAGCCGGGGACCAGGTCCACCTTCGGGTCGGGCAGCGGCTCGTAGTTGGTGAACTCGCCCTCCACCACCGGCGCGATGCCGTCGGTGACCAGGTAGCCGAAGGCGGCGTTCCAGGCCGCCAGGTCGTGGGCGCCCTGGGCGTGATGGATGGAGTACACCACGTTGCTCACGTGGATCAGCGCGTGGTAGCGGATCATCCCGGCGAAGGACAGGGAGTACCGCGGGCCCTCGATCCAGAACAGGTTGCGCGCGCCCGCGGTGTACCGGACGTATGCCGCCAGATGCGCCATGCCGAAGGCGTAGTGCACGTGCTTGAACGTGCCGCCGTTCAGCCACAGCCGCCACAGCGTGGCCTGACCCATGTACGGCACCGACGTCCGCGGCTCGTTGTACAGATCGAAGATGATCTGCGGGTCGTTGCCGTAGAGCTTGGTCATGTCCTTCCAGAAGACCTCGGTCTCCGGTGTCGGATCGGCCTGGTAGTGCCGCACGGCCGGCGGGGAGAAGTTGGTTTCGTCGTTGAGCACCACGACCAGGTGGTAGCTCTCGGCCAGGTTGACCTCGGATTCGATCGCGGCCATGTACTCCGGATCGAAGCTGGTCCCGTCCGGGCCAAGCAGCAGGTCCTGGTTCACCTGGATCCGGACCGTGTTGGCGCACCAGTCGTTGGCCGTGGCCGCGATCTTCTCCAGGTCCGAGGTGACGAGCCCGGTCCAGTTTCCTTCCTGCAGCCCGGACACCGTCATCCCGTAGGAGATGAACACCGAGCCGTTCCCGGCCAGCACCTTCGTGCCGTGGACGGTGAACGGCCCGACCGCCTTGCCGCATGACGAGGCGCTCGCCGAGGTCCCGGCGTCGCCCAGCGGCATGATCACCACCGGGACCGCCACCGCGGCCAGCACCAGCGCCGCGCCCGAGGTCAGGCGCTGCCAGCCGAAGCGCCGGCCGGCGCGGGGCCAGCTGAAGCGCCGGCCGGCGCGGGCCGCCCAGGCCGACGTCACCGATCTCCTCCATGTGGCCACTGGAAAGCTGCCTCCTGTCCCCATGGCCGCCGGGAAGAGAGCTCCAGTGCCGCAATCGGGCGATGGAGCAGGCTATGGCATGGTTGCGCGGTGATAATAACGCTTTGGTCAGGCCCGGGTCAGGCGTTCTGCTGCTGGAACCAGGCCATGACCGCTGACCCGGCGCCCTGGCCCGGCTGCGGCTCGGCATCTGACTGGCAGGTCCAGGTCGTCGGGTTCATCGTCGTCGGGCCGGCCAGGTTGCTGTAGGAGCTGATCAGGAAGCCGGGCTGCAGCTGGTAGGCGTTCAGGCCGATGTCGTACAAGGCCAGGTAGTGCAGGAACTGCGGCACCGTGCTCGGCGCGTCGGGCCAGCACGAGCTGGGTGCCGGTGCCGGGGAGCTGGTCGGCGCCGGCTCGTAGTTGGTCCACTCGCCCTCCACCACCGGGGCCACGCCGGTCGTGATCAGGTAGCCGAAGTCGTCGCCCCAGGAACCCGGGTCCGCCGGGCCCGCCGGATGGTGCACGGCGTACACGACCCCGCTCACGTGCAGCAGGGCGTGCTGCTGGATCATCCCGGCGAACGAGGCCGAGAAGTCCGGGCCCTCGATCCAGAACAGGTTGCGGGCCTGCAGGGTGTTCCGCACGTAGGCGGCCAGCTGGGCCATGCCGAAGGGGTAGTACACTCCGCCGAAGGTGCCGCCGTCCAGCCACAGCTGCCACTCCTGGGCCAGCGACATGCCCGCCGAGTACATCCGCGGCTCGTTGAACAGGTCGAAGATCACCTGGGGGTCGTTGCCGTAGAGCTGGGTCAGGTCCTTCCAGAAGACCTCGGTGCCGGGCGTCGGCCCCCGCTGGACGGCCCGCTCGGCCGGGGTCGCCAGGTTGGTCTCGTCGTTGAGCACCACGACCAGGCCGTAGCTCTCGGCCAGCTCGACCTCGGACTCGATGGCCGCCAGGTAGGCCTCGTTGAAGCTGGTCCCGTTCGGCCCGATGAGGTCGTCCTGGTCGAGCTGCAGCCGGACCGTGTTGCCGCACCAGTCCTCGGCCGTGGCCGTGATCTTCGCCAGGTCCAGCGCGACCGAGCCCGCCCACTCAGGGCTCTGCAGCCCGGGCACCGTGAGCCCGTAGGAGACGAACGCCTTGCCGCCCGCGCCGAGCACCTGGGTGCCGCTGACCCTGAACGGCCCGACCGCCTTGCCGCACATCGCCCCGGAATCAGCCTTCGCCGCCCCGGAGCCCGCCCCGCCCGCTCCCGTCGCGCCGCCCGCTCCCGTCGCGCCGCCCGCTCCCGTCGCGCCGCCCGCTCCCGTCGCGCCGCCCGCTCCCGTCGCCGTGCCCATCCCAGCGGGCGCGGCGACCGCGGCCGGCGCCACTGCCGACCCGCCCGCCACGACGGCCAGCGCCAGCGCCGAGCCCGCCACCACGCCTTGCCAACCGAGCCCCCGGCCGACGCGAGCCAGGCGTGCTCTCGCCATGGATTGACCTCCAGATGGCCACCAGGATGAATGCCTCCTGTCCCCATGTGGCCACCCGGGCGATGACTCCTGTCCCGTTATCTGGTGATGGAGCAGGTTATGGCACGTTGCGCGGAGATCATAGCGCTTTGCCCCCCGCCCGAGATGTGGTCGTGATCATCTCGTGCCCTGCCCGCTCGTGCCCTGAGCGGAGTGAGCTGGGACCGTCCATTTCTGGCCCGGCGGTTCGTCGTTCCTCCGAAGGATCAAGTCCGACCCCGGAGGTTTCGTGATGAGTCTTCCCGACGTCGTTTCGCGCGAGCAGTGGCTCGAGGCCCGGCGGCAGCTGCTGGCCCAGGAGAAGGAGTACACCCGCTCCCGCGACGCCCTCAACGCCGGCCGGCGCAGGCTGCCCATGGTCAAGGTCGACCAGGAGTACGTGTTCGAGGGACCGGACGGAAAGGTCACCCTGGCCGAACTGTTCGGCGACAAGCAGCAGCTGATCGTCCAGCACGTCATGTTCGGCCCGGACTGGGGGCAGCCGTGCCCCGGCTGCTCGGCCGCGATCGAGGAGATGTCCCAGGGCGTGTTCGATCACCTGGCCACCCGGGAGACGGCCTTCGTGCTGGCCTCCCGCGCCCCCTACGAGAAGATCGCGGCCAAGGCCAGGGAGCGCGACTGGTCCGTCCCCTGGTATTCCAGCTTCGGCAGCGAGTTCAACTACGACTACCAGGTCACGCTGGACGTCGGCCGCGGCCTGGTCGACTACAACTACCGTCCCGTGACCGCGGCGCTCGGCGACGAGCAGTCCACCGAGCTGCCCGGCTTCAGCTGCTTCCTGCGCGCGGGCGAGGAGATCTTCCACACCTACTCGACCTACGGCCGCGGCACCGAGTACGTGGGCAACGCCTACACCCTGCTCGATCTGACCGCCCTCGGCCGCCAGGAGGACTGGGAGGAGCCCAAGGGCCGCGTCGCCCCGGTCCGCGGCGGCGACCCGACCTTCACCAGCTAAGCCCGGATACAGTGAGCCCTTCTGCTGTTTTCCATGATCGCGAAGGATTTTCTACTCTGTAGAGTATTAAATCCTTCGTGATCATGAAGTAATCGCTCGCGTGTCTGGATTTACGCCGTTGTCAGGGGCCTCCGGCCTGGAACGCGATGCCTGTCGACCCGGGCGCGGTATCTGCCGGGCCGAATACGGGATGACCATCGTGCTCGCTGCCGCCCCGGGCCCGCCGGGCTGACTACTCCACCTGGCCCGCGAGCTCGTAGCCGGCTTCCTCGACCGCCTCGCGCAGCGCGGCGTCACCGGGCAGCGGCTCGCCGCTGATCCGGACCGTGCCCGCCGCCACGTCCACGTCGACCTCGCGTACCCCGGGCAGCTTGCCGATCTCACCCCGAACGGCCGTGGCGCAGTGCTCGCAGCTCATCCCCGTCACCACAACGGAACGCGTCTCCACGGCGATGATCCTACCCGGCGCGGGCCTCCGTCGTAGGCTGGGCCGAGCGCGAGAGTCCTGGGGTGCCCGTGTCGCGATTCGTCGGTAGGGTCTGCGTGGCCGCAGGTCGAGGCGATGTACGAGCAGGTCGTGCACAGGTACGGCCGGCTCGACGTGATCTACAACAACATGGGCCTGATGGACCCCGGCGATCGTTCCGCGCTGGAGACCGGCCTGCAGACCTGGCGCCGCGTCCAGGACGCGAACCTGACCAGCATCTTCCTGTCCTGCAAGCACGGTATCCGGCATCTGCTGAATACCGACCCGGCCGGCGGCTCGGTCATCAACGCCGCGTCGTTCCTGGCCGACGTCGGGGCGGCCACCGCCCAGATGGCGTACGCGGCGGCCAAGGCCGGCGTCGTGCAGCTGACCAGGGACCTGGGCGTGCATCTGGCCCGCAGCGGGGTGCGGGTCAACGCGGTGCTGTTCGGGCCGATCGATACGCCGGGCCAGCGAGCGGTCTTCGAGCGCAACCCCGGGGCGCCGGACAAGCGCCTGGTGCACTGGCCGATGGGCCGGTTCGGCACCCTGGCCGAAGCAGCCGGGACCGTTGCCTTCCTGGCCAGCGACGACGCCGGCTTCATCACCGCCGCCGCCCTGCCCCTCGACGGCGGCATCACCGAAGCCTTCACCGTCCCCGAGTAACAGGTGACCTGGCTGAGCCCGTAACGCCACGTCCCGTTCGGATAAATAAGAATCTTTTGCAGAACGAGCTGTGGTACCTCACCCCGGTCCTCGCGCGTTGCCAGTGTTCGCGCCCACCACCGGCATGCCGCCCTGGCTGCGCGCCATCGCCGACTGGAACCCGGTCAGCGCCCTGGCCGCCGCGACCCGCCAGTTGCCCGGCAACCCCGTCGCGCCCGCCAACGGCGCCTGGCCGCTCGAGCACCCGCCCGGAATGACGCCGTTGCCCGCGGCGCCATGGAACGGGACGGCACGGGATGGACCGCCCAGCTCATGAACGCCGCTGCGCATGTGGGGAGCTGACCACGATGACCGCCATGCCGCCAGAGCCGGACCTCGGCCCGCAGGAAGGCCATGCCCCGCCCACCCAGCCGCTCCCCGTCCCGCCCGCCTCCGCCTTCCCGCCGCCGTCGGCCTTCCCGCCGCCGCCGGCTTACCCGCCGCCGCTCTACCCGCCGCCCGACCCGTCCCCGCAGGACCTGCTCGGGCCGCGGCGCGCGCGCAAGAGGGGGCCGCTGCGCATCGTCACCGGCGTGATGTGGGCCCTCGTCGCGGTCATCTGCGCCGCCGGCGCCGTGGGCGAATGGCTGATCGGCCTGCCCGCCGCGGCCGTCCTCTGCCTGGTCATCGCCGTAGGCGCCGCCTGGTACGACTACCGGGTCTGGACGTTCAAGGCCCGCCGCCTCCTCCTGTAAAGAGAAACCGGCCGGGACCGCTGCGCCGGCCCGGCAGCGGCCGCATTCTCGCCCCACCTGCCCACGCGCAGCCGTCAAGCCAAACACACAAGCGATAGCTTCATGATCACGAAGACTTTAATACTCTACAGAGTAGAAAAGTCTTCGTGATCATGGGAAACAGTAGATTCGCGGACCGGCCATGCCCGCCAACCCCGGACGGCACCCACCGGCGCCGGGGCGAACCCATAGCTGCGTGTTTATAGCCACCACGCGCAGCGGGGGAGCGCGGCATATGGTGAGGGTTCGTGGGTGAGGCTGAGCTGCGGATCGACCCGTTGACGGGGGCCTATGTGGTGGTCACGCCCTGGCGGCAGCAGCGTCCCAACCTCCCGGCGGGGCCGTGCCCGTTCTGCCCGGGCGGCCTTGAGGCGCCTGAGCCGTACCACGTCCGGTACATCCCGAACCGCTGGCCCGCGCTGCCCGACGGCCGTCACGAGGTCATCCTGCACAGCCCGGACCACCACGCCTCGTTCACCACCCTGGGCCAGGCACGGTCCGCCCGGGTGGTCGAGCTGTGGTCGGCGCGCACGGCGGCGCTCGGGTCACGCCCGGACGTGGCCTACGTGTTCGTCTTCGAGAACCGCGGCCGGATGATCGGCTCCACCATCGAACATCCGCACAGCCAGGTCATGGCCTTCGGCATGATCCCGCCCGTCCCCCGGGCCGAACTCTCCGCCGCCACCTGCCAGCTGTGCTCAGACCCCGCCGACGACCTGCTGGTCGCCCGCCATGCCACCTGGCAGGCCGCCGTGCCGCACGCGCCCTCGTGGCCCTATGAGCTGCTCATCTACCCTCGCGGCCACGTCCCCGACCTGCCCGCCGCGGGCCCGCCGCTCCGCACCGAGCTGGCCGGGATGCTCGTGGACGTCCTCACCAGAATGGAACGCCTCCTCGGCGCCGGCACCCCCTACATGCTGTGGGTCCATCAGCGGCCGAACGACGGCGCCGGCTGGCCCGCCGCCCACCTCCACCTGCACCTGGCGCCCGCCCTGCGGGCCCCCGCCACGGCCCGGCACCTCGCCTCCGCCGAACTCGGCGCCGGCGTCTTCTTCGACCCCGTCGATCCTCAGCAGGCCGCGGTCCAGTGGCGATCCCCGCCGCAACGCCGGTGAACCAGGACGCCGCCGCGTGGTTCGCCCGCCAGTACGGCCGCGAGCCGGACGGCATCTGGTTCGCGCCCGGCCGGGTCAACCTGATGGGCGGCCCGGACTATACCGAGGGGTTCGTGCTGCCCTTCGCCCTCGGCACCGGGGTCACGGCCGCCGCGGCCCGGCGCCCCGACCGGCGGATCGCGCTGGTCTCCAGGCAGGCACCAGGCCAGCCGGTCCTGCTGGACATCGGCACGCTCGAACCCGGATCGGTCCCCGGCTGGGCCGCCTATCCGGCCGGGGTGGCCTGGGCGCTGCGCCAGGCGGGCCACCTGCCCGGCAGCGCCGGAGGCGGCGCCGACGTGGCCATCGACGCCGACCTGCCCGCGGGCGCGGGCCTGTCCTCGTCGGCCGCCCTGGAGTGCGCCGTCGCGCTGGCCCTGACCGGGCTCTACCAGGTGCCGGTACCCAAGCATGAGCTGGCCGCCCTGGCCCGCCGCGCGGAGAACGAGTTCGCCGGCGTGCCCACCGGGATCATGGACCAGATTGCCGCGCTGACCTGCCGGGGCGGGCACGCGCTGCTGCTCGACTGCCGCCACCGGACCAGCACGGCGGTCCCGCTCGACCCCGCCGCGGCCGGCCTGACGCTGCTGGTCATCGACACCCGGGTCCGTCACGCACACGCTGAGAGCCGGTACGCCGAACGCCGCCGGGCCTGCGAGCAGGCCGCCGCCGCGCTGGGCGTGCGGTCCCTGCGCGACGTCACCGACGGCACCCGGCTGGCCGGCCTGAAGAACCCGGACCTGCGCCGCCTGAGCGGCCACGTCGTCGCCGAACAGCGCCGCGTTCTCCGCGCCGCCGCCCTCCTGCGCGCCGGAGACTACGCCACGATGGCCGCCCTGCTCACCGAATCGCACCACTCGCTCCGGGACAACTTCCAGATGTCCTGGCCCGAGGCCGACGAGGCCGTGGCCGCCGCCCTCGAGGCCGGTGCCGCCGGCGCCCGGATGACCGGCGGCGGGTTCGGCGGCTGCGTGGTCGCGCTCGTCCCCGCCGAGCGCGCGACTCACATCCGCGCCGCGGTCACAGAAAGATTCACGAAGCACCACTGGCCCGCCCCGCACTACCGGAACGCGGTGCCCTCCGACGGCGCCCGCCGCCTGCGCTGAACCAGCCGCTCGATCCGCCCGCCGCCCGGGCGGCGGACCCCTTAGCGGATGCCGTCCCACAGCAGCCGTTCGTCACCGGCCGGGTCGTCGGCCGCCAGCACGTCCTCGGTCAGCAGCCCGGTCGTGCGGCGGACGGTGTCATAAGGCGCCCAGCCGGGCTCCCCGCGGCTGATGAAGTCCACCCAGATCCGGTGCACCCGGTCCGCCACGGCCTGCGAGGGCGCGTCGCCCAGGAGCGCCGGGACGAAATTCCGGCCGGCGGTGTCGAACACGAACGGCACCTCGATCGCGTGGCACGACCCGAACCCGTGGTTCTCCGCAGGTTCCGGGTAATCGAACCGGTACATCCAGGTCCCGGCCGCGCCCGCGGCGCACCGCGTCTCCGCCACCCGGATCGCCGGCACCCGGAAGAACCAGTCGGTGATCACCGCGGCCAGCACATCACCCGAGCCCGCGCCGCCCGGAACCCGGTTAGCCCGGTACACCCCCAGGCTGTCCCCGGACAGCCCGTACCCGTCGGCCACGAAAGCCAGCGTCGGCTCGTCGATCAGGTCCATGGTGCCCGCCGCCACCAGGAACAGCCGTGCCTCGTCGCGGTTCGACCCGATCAGCAGCCGGACATGACCGCCCTGGCCGGTGGCGAACCCCTCGAGCGGCGCCATCGGCAGCACCGCGCCGTCCACGGTGGGCGCGAACGGCAGCAGGCTCAGCGCGAGCTGCCCCCACCGGGCCGGATCCGGTGCCGTCTGCACCTCCACCACCAGGTCGGACGCGGCCCGCACCAGCTTGTCCAGCGGCACCGCCTTGATCGCTTCCCGGTCGGACGGCACGCCGAGCGCCTCGGCCAGGTACCTGCCGACCATCAGCCCCTCCGCGGTCGGCAGGGTGTGCGCCCCCGCCCCGCTCTGCGCGATCGCCTGCCCGAACAATCCCGCCGCCAGCGGCATCGACAGCAGCGTGGTCACGCTCATGGCCCCGGCCGACTCGCCCGCGACGGTCACCCGCCCCGGATCGCCGCCGAAGGAGGCGATGTTGTCCTGCACCCACCGCAGGGCCGCGAGCTGGTCCAGCAGGCCCAGGTTGGCCACGCCGTCGTCGAGGTACAGGAAGCCCTCGGCGGCCAGCCGGTAGTTGATGCTCACGCACACCACGCCGTCCCGGGCGAAGGCCGCGCCGTCGTAGTCGGGCACCGACGACGACCCGTTCATGAACGAGCCGCCGTGGATCCACACCAGCACCGGCAGTCCGGCCGCGCCGGGGGAAGGCGTCCATACGTTCAGGTTCAGGCACTCCTCCCCGCCGATCACCACCTCCGGGAACAGCGTGGCGTACTGCGGCGGGTAATCGCCCTTGGGCACCGTCGGCCCGAACGCCGTCGCGTCCCGCTCCCCGTCCCACGGCCGCACCGGCTGCGGCGGCCGCATCCGGTTCGCCCCGAACGGCGCCGCCGCGTACGGGATGCCGAGAAACGCGCAAACCCCGGACGAGACCGTCCCGCGCACCGCCCCGTCCCTGAGCCGCACCACTGGCTGCCGCGTCATCTCGCTCATCCGTCTCTCCGTTCACCTGGGCTTGCTGCCAGTCTTCCAGCGCGCTCCGGCCCGGGCTAGGCCCCCGCCCGGTTGGGTGGCACCGAGCGGGCCAGCCGCCTGCTGTACCAGCGCAGCAGGTTGGACGACCCAGCACCGCACCGAACCCCCGCCCGCTCACTCGCTCGGCCGCCCACGACAGCACGAAGGTGTTCACGCCGGTGTACTCGTACACCTCCCCGGGCCGCCGGTGCGAGGGCAGCCCGGCCACGAACTCGTAGGCGGACGGCAGCGGCTCGGCGTAGGCCGGCCGCCACCCCAGGCACGCCTCGAACCGGAAGAACGGATGCGCCGGATCGTCATACCCGCCCGGCACGTCGATTTCCCGGCAGTCGATTCCCGAGGCCATGCCGAGCACGTCCCCGACCGGCACCCCCGCCCACCCCGATCCGGCCAGCTCGCCGACGACCGCCTCGACGGGCCACGCCAGGTCGAGCAGACCCCGCAGCTCCAGGATCCCGGTCACCGCCGAGGTGAAGGCCTTGGTCACCGACATCAGGAAGTGCCGGTCGCCCGGCTCCATCCGCGGGTACCGCTCGAACACGATCGTGCCGCCCAGCACCTGGCCAGCGTGACCCCCGGCGGCCTGCCGTGCTGGCTCATCGCTCTCCCTCAGGCCCGGACCCCGTGACCGCCTCAGGGTAGGCGCCACCCCTGCCGCGTCCGGCGACCCGGCCGGCTGGTTCGAGACCCTGTACGCCGGGGTGCGGCCGGCCTCACCCGTCGATTAGCCGCGCTAAATTCTCGTTCGCCCTGTACCAGCGGCTCTGGGTGGTTAAGCTGACCGGACTAGTCGTGAGGGGGTGCACGTCCGGGGCGTCGACGCACGGCCTCGTCCGCACTTTCTGCAGCGGCGTATTCACCGATGTTTCTGACCGACGGCGCGGTCACGCTTCAGAGGGGGATGAATTAATGTTCGGGAAGAAGACCCAGCCTCCCCGGCAGCCCGACCGATCAGCTCCTGCGGCGGAGAAGACCGACTGGTCCCGGCTCGACTCGGTCCGCGGGGAATGGCCCGCCGGCGACCTGGACCCGGATCGCGACCTGGCCACCTGGCGGTCGGGACGGCGGATGTACGACGCGAACGACGACTACCGGTCCATGATGCAGGCCGGCGACCTGATGTGCCAGGCGCTGCGGCATTCGCTCTACGGGCCCGGCATCCTGGCCGGCGGCGATCTTCCGGATACCGTGCACAGCGTGCTGTGGGCCTCGCTCAGCAAGCCGCCCGACGGGCGGACGCTGACCGAGCAGGCCATGCGGCAGATCCGCCTCGGCCTCACGATCATGAAGAAGCACGGCTGGCAGCCGGTCCGCATGGGGGGAGACGGCACCCTGGAGGAGCCGTTCTTCCAGGGCGGCAACTACTTCCTGATCGGCGCCGCGATCGGACCGGGCGGCCTGCCCGGCGGTGTCGACTCGTTCTTCACCACCAATCCGATCAGCATCCCGGACCCCGCGGCCGCGGCGGGCCGCGCGGCCCAGGCCGGCTCCGCCGACGATCCCCTGATCAAGAACCTGAACCAGGTCATGAAAGACGCCGAAGCAGGCGACGCGGCCAGCCAGGCGTACCGCAATGGCCTGGCCGCGGCGTTCCAGGGTGACGCGCAGGCGGCTCTCGGCTATTACGAGGAGGCCGCCCAGCTCGGCCTGGTCGACGCCATGTACGACGCCGGCTGCGTCAGCGGCGAGCTCGGCCGCACGTCCGCGAGCACCTACTGGTGGGAGGCGGCGGCGCGCAACGGTCACCCGAAGGCCGCGTACAACCTCGGCATCGCCGCCTTCCAGGCCGGCGACCTCGGCGCCGCCCAGCATTGGTGCCAGCGGGCGGCCGAGCTGGGCGAGGGCGGCGGGTGCGCCGCCCTGACCCAGATGGCCGCCGAGGCGGGCGACGACCGGGCCGAGATGTACTGGTCACGGCAGGGCGCCGAGCTGGGGCATCCGTTCTGCCTGATGCGTTACGGGCAGCTCCTCGTGCAAGCCAATCCCGAGGACCGGGCCGTCGTGCAGCGAGCGCTGGCGCTGGAAGAACGTGCCGCCGAGATGGGGGAGGCCGGCGCCATGTTCCTCGCGGGCACCATGAACGGGCAGCTCGGCTACCGGTCGGAGGCCCACCGGTGGCTGGAGCAGGCCGAACGCGCCGGCCACCCGCGGGCCAGGAGTGTCATGGACCGGTACGGGCTGTAGCGCCCGCCCGCTCAGCCAGCGATGACCGCCACGACCAGACCGGAGCCCAGGGTCGACCTCCTGGTCCGGGGCATGCTGAACGCCGTCGGCCGCTTGCAGGCCGCCTGCCAGGCCGATGCTGACTACCTGAGCCAGCTGCGGGACCAGCGGCGGCAAGCCATGGCCGAAGCCGAACGGGCCGCCCGGGCCCGGGCCGACGGTGAGCTTTCCGCGGCCGGCGGGCTCACCGGCCCAGTGTCGCTGGGCAGCCAGCTGCGCGCCGAGCTCGGCCACCCCCCGGATCCGCGGCCGCGGCACCCGGGGCCGGCTCCGCCGCCGACCCTGGTCGAGGCCGTCGCCGAATGGAACCAGCTGTCCGTGCTGACCGAGCGGCGCGTGCGGGAGTTCCTGGCCGCCTTCGCGGACTGGGATGCCCGCATGTTCAAGCGAGCCGGCTCGGCGCCGCAGCTCGACGACCGGGTCGGGCCGGCGCTGGACCGGCTCGATCAGATCCACCAGGCCGTCCCGTCCCTGCGCGAGGCGTTCGTCGCGGCCAGGGTCCGGGACGCTGCCGCGTCCGCGGATGCGGTCCTGGCCGCCGAAATCGAGCAGCGCAGGGCCCGGCAGGCCGGGCTGGCCGAGGAGGCGAAGGCTGCCGTCGCCCAGGTCGAGGCGCTGACCGGCCTGGGCTGTGCCTCGTGGGCCGACCGGCGCTGGCGGGCGCCGGGGCCGGCCGCCGTGGTCGAGCCCTTCATCCGGCTCGGCGAGCTCCCGGTCGCGGCACCCGGCGCGCTCGGCCTCGGCATGATCCCGGCGCTGGTTTCGTTCCCGTTCGATGCGGGCCTCGCCGTCGGCTCGGACGTCACCCACCGCGACCAGGCCGCCAGCCTGCTGCGGGCGCTGATCCTGCGGCTGTTCGCGGCCGTGCCGCCCGGGGGCCTGCAGCTCAAGGCCGTCGACCCGGTGGCGCTGGGCCAGTCGGTCGCCGAGTTCCGCCATCTCGGCGAATACGACGCCCAGCTGGTGGACGAGAAGACGTGGACCGCCGAGCGGGACATCGAACGGCTGCTCGACGAGCTGACCGACCACCTCGAGGTGGTGATCTCGCGGTACCTGCGCGGTCAGTTCGAGACGATCGACGAGTACAACCGCTATGCGGGCGAGGTCGCGCAGCCGTACCGCGTCCTGGTCATCTTCGACTACCCGAGCGGCTTCAGCGACCGGGCGTCGCGGCGGCTGCTCAGCCTGATCGAGAACGGCCCGCGTTGCGGGGTGTACACGATCCTGCACTACGACCAGGCGGCGGAGGACGGGGCCGGTCCGCGAGACGTGCCGGTCAGCCGGCTGGCCCACGGCATGCGGAAGGTCCAGTGGCGCGGTACCGGCGGCCGCGTCCAGATGTGGGAGCCGGGCCGCGAGGCCGCCGTCGAGCTCCGGCCGGACCAGGCCGCGCCGGTCTCGTTCGACCGGGACGGGCGCCCGGAAACCGGCTTCGCCGCGCTGCTCACCGCGGTCGGCGAACGGGTCCGCGAGAGCGCGGCCCGCCCGCCCGCGGTCACGCTCGAAACGCTGCTTCCGGTCCTGAACCGGAGCCGGGGCGGGGTGCGGCCGGCGTTCGCGCCGGGTACCCCGGCCGTCACGACCGATCCGTCGACCTGGTGGACGGCGTCTTCGGCCGAGATCGCGGTGGCTCCGCTGGGCCGCAGCGGCGCCCAGGGCGTCACCTCGATGTACTTCTCCTCGACCGACGTCGCCGGCGGCGCGATCATGGTGGGACTGCCCCGGTCGGGCAAGACGACCTCGCTGCACGCGATCATCCTCACGCTGTCCATGCTGTACCCGCCCGACGAGCTCGAGCTGTACCTGATCGACGCCAAGCACGGGGTGGAGTTCAAGATCTACGAGAGCTTGCCGCACGCCCGCATGGTGTCGGTCCGCAGTGACCGGGAGTTCTCCCTCGCGGTGCTGCGGAGCATCGACCACGAGATCCAGCGGCGCGCCGAGCTGATGAAGGCCGACGGCCACGGGCGCGCGAACCTGACCGAGTACCGCCGCGCGACCGGGGCCGGGCTCGCCCGCATCGTGGTCGTCATCGACGAGTTCCACGAGCTGTTCGAGGAGCCCGACCGGATCGGCCAGGACGCCTTCGCGGCGTTCAGCAACATCGTCCGGATGGGCCCGTTCTCCGGCGTCCACGTCGTCCTGGCCTCGCAGACGCTGTCGGGCATGCCGGCCATGGACCGCCCGACCTTGATGCTGCTGCCCCAGCGGGTGGCGTTCATGTGCAACGACTACGACGCCGAACTCGTCATGGGCGAGTCCAACCAGGCCGCGCGGTTCCTAGCCAAGATCGGGGCCGGGCTGTTCAATCCCGCCCGGGGCGAGGAGTCGAGGAACCAGCCGTTCCAGGGCCTGTACATCCCGGCCGACCAGCGCACCGGGCTGATCCGCGCGCTGGCGGCCAAGGCGGCCGCGGCGAACTGGCGGTACCGGCCGCGCGTCTTCGACGGGGACGCCATGGCGGTCCGGCCCGGGCCCGGGGCACAGGCCCCGGCCAGGCCCAGGGGCCTGGCCATCGGGATCGGCGAGCCGTTCTCGCTCGCCGACCGGGAGACGATCGTGCTGCGCCGGACCCGGGGCGCCAATGTCGCGCTGCTCGGCGAGGCCGGCGATGACCTCGCCGACCTCGCGATCCGGGGGGCGCTGCACTCGTTCATCGCGGCGGCGCGGGAGCAGGACGCCGAGGTGGCCGTCATCGATTTCGTCGCCGACGAGGACGCCGGGCAGGGGCTGACGGTCATGGCGGCCGCCCAGGCCCTGGGGGCGTCCTACGCCCGGTCCCGCCGCGGTGACGCCGTCCTGCACGATCTGGCCGCCGAGGTGGAGCAGCGCCTGCAGGCGGAGAACTACCAGGCGCCGGGCCGGGTCCTGATCATGTCCGGGCTGCAGCGGGCGCTGTCGTTCCGGCCGGAGGATCCTTACGCCTATGACCAGCAGGCCGAACCATCGGCCACGGCCCGGCTGGCCACGATCATGAAAGACGGGCCCGAGGTCGGCGTCCACACCGTGATCAGTGCCGACCGGATGAAGACGATCGAGCTGCGGCTCGGTCCCGACCTGCTGCCCGAGCTGACCCTCCGCGTCCTCGGCAGCGCCGCGGACCAGCAAGACCTGGTCGCCGCCAGCGGGCAGTACGGGGAGGTCGCGCCGCTGCGGCCCGGCCAGCTCCTGGTCGCCGACCAGACCCGGGGCACGGCCGCGCGCATTCGCGGCTACGCCGTCCTGACCGAGCAGTCCATCCGCATCAGGGAAGCAGGTTGACCATGGCGGAGACCGTGCACGCAAGCCCGCAGGACGTCAAGAAGCTCGCGGCGGCCCTGGCCGCCTACAAGGGCGAGGTGTCGGCCGCGGGCCAGAAGGTGCAGCGGGCGCTGAACGCCGCGAACTGGCGCGATGGCCAGAAGGAGAGATTCGAGGCCCACTACCGCGAGTTCCACAGGGCCATCGAGCGATTCATGTCCGGCGAGGTCGACACGATGGTCCGGGACCTCAACGAGCTCGCGCGGCGGCTGGCCGAGATCCAGTCCATGCGGATGTAACGATGTCCGACGTCACCCACGCCGAGCTCCAGGCGGTTCGCGAGCTCAGGAACGCGGTCAGCCGGTACGCCGGGCAGCTGCGGGACGTCATGGCCGGGGTACGCCGCGACGCGGCGATCAGGCAGCAGCGAGCCCAGGAGCTCGTGGCCCAGCGGCAGAGCCGCCTGAACCGGGCCGCCCGCGACCTTCAGCAGGCCCCGGCCCGGGTCGACCAGGCCAGGCACGAGCTTGACCGCGCCCGCAAGGCAGCTCAGATGATCTCCGCGGCCCGCTCGGACCTGCTGAAAACCCTGCAGCATCTTGAGGCGGTGGTCGGCGAGCAGTCCTCGGTCTCGGCCGCGGCCCTGGCCACGCTCGAAGCCCGGCTCGCGGAGATCGTCGGCGGACGGCTCGGCCGAGCGCTCACCACGCTGGGCGTAGCGGCCGAGGTCTCGGTGGCCAGCGTCAACGTCGCCAAGCTCGCCGGTGACGTCACCCAGGGCTACCTGGCTCCCGCCGAGCCGCCCGCCTCGATGTCCCAGCTGCAGGACCAGCAGGTCGGGCACCAGCAGGAGCTGTACCAGGAAAGCGAGGCGCTGCGGCTGGACCGGCATTCCGAGGACACCGGGACGCCATGATCTTCCAGGACGAGCTGCGCAGGCTCGAGCTGGCCCGGGCCGACCTGGCCCGGGCCCGGGCCGGCCCGGCAGGCTGGTCTGACCAGCTTCGGCGACGCTTCGACGCGAACCGCATGGAGGCCCTGACCGACGCCGGAGCCCGGCTCGCCACAGCCCTGGCGGACGCGCAGCAGAAATTCGAGGCCGCCGAGCGCCTCATCTCGGGCTGACACGGTCACAAGCCTGGGCGGCCGGTGACTGGCCGCGCGCCGGCCGGGCAGCGGATCCCGGGCGGCCCGGGGCCGGCGCCCGGCTGCGGCCCGGGGCATCCCTTGATCGTGACGCCGATCCTGGTGCCCGTCATGGCCTGGAAGGACCACGCGCCCAGGCCGAACAATGCCGCGATCACCGCCGCCGACGCCAGCCCGGCCAGCCAGGCGCGGCCCGGGATCCGGGTCACCAGCCAGGCGCCGAGCAGCGAGACGGCGCCGAGCGCCGGCACGTAGAACCTGGCGAACTGCAAGGTCGTGCCGAACGGATTGGCCGTCCAGTAGTACGCGGAGTACAGGCCCCAGACCGCCAACCACGACGCGGCCAGGGCCAGGCCCACCCACAGGTCGCGGCGGGCCGCGAACCCGGCCTCGCCGCCGGCCCGCCGCCGCCGGACCCACCGCAGGATGATCCAGGCCAGCGACGCCAGCCCGAGGACCAGCACGGGCATGGCCTGCAGCAGGTGCGCCGGCATGTACCGCAGGTTGGGCCCGATCGCGCCCAGGCCGAACTGGATCTCGCCCGGCCGGTAGCCGGTCGTCAGCGGGCCGCCGTAGACCAGGCGGTCGAAGACCGCCACCCCGGCGCCGAAGACCGCGACCGAGGCCAGCCACCAGCTCACCGCCGAGGACGGCAGCCCCGCCGCCCGCCACCGCCACACCGCCATCACCGCCACCGCGGCGCAGCCGAGGACGACGATGTCGGTGTAGCGGACGAACGTCGCCGCCTCGAGCAGCACGAACCCGGCCAGCCCGGCCCAGGTGCGCCGCCATGAGCTGGCCTCGTCGGCCAGCACCGCCCATAGCAGGGCCCCGGTGCCCGCCGCGATCAGCGAGGCGTCGGTGAACGTCGGCATGTAATCCCGCCAGGCGAACAGCAGCGCCGCGCCGGACGAGCAATACAGGCCGACGGCGGCCGCGCCGCCGAAGCGCCCGAGCCAGCGCCGGCCCCCGGCGAACAGCCCCGCACAGGCCAGCGCGCCGTAGCACAGCGGCGCCCACCGGATGATGCCCAGTGCCTGGAACGGCGCAGCCAGGAACGGATAGCCGGGGTCCTTCTCGCTGATCCACCGCCCGTCGCTCAGCTGCACCCACTGCGGAATGCCGCCGGGCCCGCCGGGCCCGCCCGGGCCGCCCGCCGTCTGGGCCAGCGCCTCCGCCTGCGCGGCGGACAGGGTCAGGAAATGCCCCTGGGTCATGGCCACGATGGAGGCCCGGTAGGCATAGTCGTCCGGCTCGACCAGCCGCGGGGTAACCCGCAGGACCAGGACGCACAGCACCGCGAACGCGGCGGCCGCCAGCGCCGCCTCCAGCCAGGCCAGGCCCGTCCCGCGTCGCTGCATCGCCCGCCCTTGCCCTGTCCCCGGAACCGCCCGCCAGTATCGGCGCCGCACCTTCGGGCCTCCCGCAGACTCCGTGTAAGTTCCGCGTGAACATGATGCACGCCAGGTCTCCAGCGGCACCGCCGCGGGTCAGGCCCCACCAGGCGGACAAGGAGAAACCCATGCCCGTGCGGATGAATATGCCGGCGGGCCGGCCGGTGCCCTCAGTGCCGTGAGACGAGCAGCCCGATCAGGTGAGCGGCATTCGGCGAGCCCAGGCCGGAGGCGGGATCCCAGCCGGGGCCAGCCGAGTAGCCGGTGACCCCGGACAGGTCCCAGCTGTTGTTCCCGGCGTTGATGTCGTGGAAGGCGTAGCGGTAGAGCGGTCCGGCCGCGATCGCGTACAGCGCCGGGTTCAAGAAGCCGAGCCGGTGGCCGGCCGCCTGGTCGGCCAGCGCCGTGATCCCGGACCACTGGGGCGGACCGGCGCTGGTGCCGCCGAAGATGAAGAAGGCCGGCGTGCCGCCGTTGCATACGCTGCAGACACCGAGCACGCCGCCGAACAGGTCTGCGTTGTAGGCGACGTCGGGGACGCCGCGGAAGGCGCTGCCGGTCTGAGCGGACTTCTGGTAATACGGCCGCGGGTAGATCGTGCTGAATCCGCCGCCGCCGGCCCCGAAGTCGTAGGCCGCGGGCTGGCCGGAGTTGTTCCATACGGTCTCGAAGTGGTAGGCGCCCGTGGTGAGGTCGGCATCGAGGTGCGTGCCGCCCACCCCGGTGACCAGCGGGTCGGAGGCAGGCGTGGACGCGCTGAGGAAGTACCCGGTGCCGGTGCAGTCTGCCTGCGCGGCACCGGAGTCGCCGGCGGAGGCGAAGACGGTCATGCCTTCACTGGCTGCCGTCTTGAACACCTGGTGCTGCGCCGCGAACACCGACGGCGCCATGCACGTCTCACCCTGGCCGAAGCTCTGGGACAGCACGTCACCGAGATTGTGCCGGACCACGTACTGCTGCGCGGCCAGGATGTCGGGGTCCTGGTCGCTGCGGGCGACGACCAGGTCGATGGTCGCGCCGGGGGCGATGGCATGGGACCACTGGACATCCAGTGAGATCTCTCCGGCCCAGCCGACCTGATCGGCGTTGGAGGGGTCGAACGTGGGACAGCCCTGCGGGCAGATGACGTTGAGCGTGGGTGCCGGCAGCCCGAACGTCGAGCTGAACAGCGCGAGGTCGCTTTCGACCGCCGGGTCTCCGAAGGCGTCGATGATGACGATGGTCCGGCCGGCCCCGGTCAGGTAGCGGGGAATGTTGTACGCCCGCCGGATCTGGGCCGGGGCGTAGCAGGGCAGCGGATTGGTAGCGGACGGCGGGGCCTGGCACGAGAACTGGCCCGACTGACTTGGTCCCTGGGTCTTCTGGTAGAGCGGCGCGCCGCCCATGCTCACCGCGGGGGCCATGCGGTCCGTGAACCGGGCCGTAGCGGCGGCCGCGGCGGATCCGGCCGAGACCCCGCCCAGCGGTATCGCCGCCAGCGATGCCATCGCGGCCATGCCGAAGAAGGCTGTCAGGTAGCGAATTGATCTATGTGACCCCATTTTCCCGTCCCCTTCCTGGTGATTGAGCCTGAACTCCGCCGAAGCTCATGTCGGACTCGGGCAGGGCAGCCAAGCTGGGACAAATGGTTCAGGTTGGCGATCCTATAGCCATATGTGGATTTCTGGCATATAGTGCCTAATTCTGAGAAAATGGTAATTCTGTACATAACTGAATAGTTCCGGGGACAGTTGGCCCGCGCTTCGGCGGCCATCGGCCGGCGTACCATCCCGCCGCTCGGGTTACCGGCTCGCGCTGGCCAGCACGGCGACGGCCGGCAGGGCGACCTGGCCCCCGCCCACCGCGTACCGCGCGATCAGCCGGTCGAACTCGGCCTTGATGCGCGCGACGGTGGCGCTGTCCTGCCGCCCGATCACCACGCCGTTGGAGGTGACCCCCGACAGGTAGACGTCCTGCCACCACTCCCCGGGATCCACCCGGTGCTCCCAGCTCAGCTTCCGCGCCGCCGCCTCGGTAAAGCTCGTCCCGTCCAGCAGCGCCTCGAGCGCGCCCGGCGAGCTGTACGGACGGAACGGCGGGACCGGGATGTCGTCCGGCCACCGCACCCCCGCCGCCTCGATGGCCTCCGCGGCGACCCCGAGCGCCGGGGGCGGCGGGTAGGTCCAGCAGGTCAGCGCCACCCGTCCGCCCGGCCGCAGCACCCGGCCCAGCTCTTCCAGCGCGGCCGCCGGGTCGCCCACCACGTTGATGACGAAGTTGCCGGTGACCGCGTCGAACTCGCCGTCGTCCAGCGGCAGGTCCGGCAGCACCGCCAACCGCACGTCCAGGCCAGGCACGTTGCGCGCGGCCGCCTCGGCCATGCTCGGCTCGGCGTCGACCGCCGTCACCTGAGCCCCCCGCGCAACCGCCGCCCCGGCCACCACGCCGGGCCCGGTCCCCACGTCCAGCAGCCGGGTGCCCGCCCTGACCCCGGCCGCATCCAGCAGCGCCGGGGCCGTGTACGCGGTCAGCCGCGCGAACCCCCGCTGGTAGGCCCCGGCCCGCCCCGCCCAGATCTCACGCTCATACGCATCAAAGTCCATGCCAGGATCACAGCACATCACCCGCCGGGCCGTGCCATGCGCAGACCGGCTGCCCGCGCTTCCGCCCACGCCCGGCCGAGGCCTAGCGACCCCAGGAATCTGCTGTTTTCCATGATCACGAAGACTTTTCTACTCTGTGGCGTATGAAACTCTTCGTGATCATGAAGCTATCGCTCTGGTGTCCGGATTGACGCTTCTGGAACGCGCTGCGGCATCTGCCGGGCTGGCCAGGCGGTCCCGAACGGGCCGTGGTTCGTGCCG
>Ga0335072_10002634_pt1 | contig 27667 bp, 32 predicted proteins | sample Lox_Sample_21_FD_206725 | JGI IMG/M metagenome (GOLD analysis project Ga0335072, IMG submission 206725) | Soil microbial communities from Loxahatchee National Wildlife Refuge, Florida, United States - Lox_Sample_2.1 | ecosystem: Environmental > Terrestrial > Soil > Wetlands | place: USA... | reverse complement strand
ATTTATATTACATCCTTATGTTTATGCCCAGCAACAGCCGCGGGTGTGCTTCCTGTCACCATGTACTGCCGCACTGGGCCGTCGGGCCGAAATCGCGGCCCGAATTGCCGCTTTTGTCCCAACGGAACGGAAGGGTCACACTAGCGCTGGAAGGTCACGCTAGCCCCGTCCCCGCCGAAGCGTGACGTTGTCAGGGGCGCGATTCCTTCGCTGCAGGCCACATGGGCTCGGCGCCGTCCGGTATCGGCACGGCGAATGCGTTGAGCAGGTAAGAGATGAGCGTGTAGTAACCGCACAGCGAGACCAGCTCGACCATCCCGGCGTCCCCGAAGAGGCCATGTGCGCGGTCGTAACTCACCTGACTGAGCTGGCCGTCCGCCGTCAGCTCGCGTACGACCGTGTACACGATCCGCTCGTCCTCTCTGGCGAACGGCGGGTCTTCGCCAGCGCCGATCGCGTTAACGACCGCCTGGGTGACGCCATGTTCGATCGCCATCCGAGCGTGCGCCCACCACTCGAACTCCGCCTTCCAGTGGCTGCCGACCGTGATAATCGCGATTTCGGTCAGCCGCCGCTCGATCGAGGTGCCGAATCTCAGAGCGGCGCCCAGCGAGGATAGGCGCCGACCGATCTCGGGAGAGTGCAGGAACGCGTTAAACGGCCCGGCGAGCGCTCCCGATGAGTTCACCAGCTCCCGGCCCCTGGTGCCGACTACCTTGTCCCAGACATCCTGCCCAGCCGCATCCAGCTCGTCGCGTCGAAGATCACGAAGTCTGCTCACAGCAGGACACTACCGGCCGAGTCAGCGCAGGCGGCGAGGGTGGATACTGATCGCCGCCGGATCCGGACGAGAAACGAGGAGCGCGACAGGTGACCCGCGACGATCGGATTGGACCGCCTAGTTTCGGCAGCGAACGCGACATGCTCCGGACCTTCTTGGACTACCACCGTGCGACTCTCGCGATGAAGTGCGCAGGACTGACCGACGAGGAGCTACGGCAGCAGTCCATGCCACCGTCGACGTTGTCGCTGCTTGGGCTCGTGCGGCACATGGCGGAAGTTGAGCGCGCTTGGTTTCGCAGGGTGTTTGAGAACCACGACGCGCCGATGGTCTGGTCCGACAAGATCGACTTTCAGGCTGCCTACGACGCAAGCAGATCGACCAGGGCCGAGGCATTCACTGCCTGGGAGGCAGAAGTCGAGAACTCGCGCCGGATCGAGCGGGCGGCAGCGTCCCTGGACCTGGCCGGGTACCAGCCACGGTGGGGCGAGGAAGTATCGCTACGGATGGTTCTCGTGCACGTGTTGCTCGAATACGGTCGCCACAACGGGCATGCAGACTTGCTGCGTGAAGGAATCGACGGCACCGTCGGCGCCTGAGGCCGCGTCATGGCGCAGTACGGTGGCCCGCGCTGCGATCCTCGGCGGCGAACTGACCTGGCAACCGGCCGGCGCCGGGCGGTCCGGCGAACGCCTGGGCGATGCTCAGCCACTGATCCGCGTCAGCGCCATCAGCGACGACCGCGGTGTCTGCGCGGTGGCGGCGCTGCGTAACGAGGAGGCAGAAATCGAGCGCCGGGCCGGTCACGCGGTTGGCGGCGCCAGGCGGGCCCCAGGCCCACAGTTCACCAGAGGGTGCCGCTAGCTCGACCCGCAGTGGCTCCGTCGGCATCGGCAGCCGGTGCGCCGCGTAGCTGAACGCCCGCGCGCCAACGCCGATGTGAGCAACATGGCGGAGCCGGTACGTCGGCTCGCGCTGAACGCCTAGGGTGTCGGCAATGTCCTGGCCGTGCGCCCAGGTCTCCATCAGCCGGGCAGTCAGCGAGGACGCGACGCTCATCGAGGGACCGAACCACGGCACGCGCAGGGCTGGGTCGAGGCCGGCGAAAGCAGCCAGGAGTTCCCCTCGCGTGCGGGCGAACCACTCGCGCAGCTCGGCCGGGTCCATGTCGTGATACCGCCGGGCGATTTGCGCTGGGTCCACAACTCCGGCGGCGGTAAGTCGGCTTACTTCGGCCGCGAACTCATCCGGGTCGGCTGCCGAGGTAATCGCGGCCTGATCGAAATAAGCGAGATGACTGACCTGATCGGTGATCGTCCACCCCGGCGCCGGTGTCGGCAGCTGCCACTCGTCGTCGTCGAGTGGATCGAGGATCTGCTGGAGCACGACAGTCTCGGCAGCCAGGTCCTCGACCAGCGCGCCCAGATCAGCTGGCATCGCTGGCTTCCCCCGTCACTCGCGGCGTCGTTCGAGTCCTGTCGCTCGACACTTTAGCCGGGTGACGCGGGACCGGCCCTTCTCCTGACCGGCCTCGCGCCGACCTGCGGTCGCGCTACCAGTAATGTCGCCGGCCTCCAACGCCCCGCCCGATTGCCCCGAACAGGGCTAGGACCAGCCCGACCAGTAGCAGGATGATGCCGATAGTCCAGAGAATCGCGATCTTGATTACGAACCCGATGATCAGCAGTATGAGCCCAAGGATGATCATGACTACTCCCGGCTTGGTGACTAAGTCCGCCTGAAGTACCTGGGATAGGGCGGGCCAAACACACCCGCGCAACCAGTTTCGCGCCGGACTGCATCGCCGCCCGGCCGGGTGCAGTTCGACATCTGGGTGCAATTCGGCATCTGGATATGTCGAGCAGATGAACGATGGCATCCCCCCAGACAACGTTAATTCATCGCGCTCTCCAATGCGACCCTGTGAATGGCCGATATCATGAAAATGATTGAATCTTCGCCCTAATCCGCAAATCTCGGGTCTGCTCTCCCTCAGTCGAACGGGCTTGCGTGCGGTCGGCAGCACGTAGATGACCGCACCTCAGCTTCGCGCGAGTACCCAGCACGCATTTAGCCCAGGTCACCCGTGCGTGCGAAGCACCGCTAATATGACCGCGGCAGGCCCAGGACGTGCTCGGCCAGGTAGTTCAGCACCATTTCCTGCGGCAGCGGCGCGATCCGCAGAAGCCGTGCCTCGCGCCAGTAGCGCTCCACGTGATACTCGCTGGCGTAGCCGAATCCGCCGTGCACCTGCACGGCCGCGTCTGCGGCCTGGAAGCCGGCGTCGGCGGCCAGGAGCTTCGCTGTGTTGGCCTGCTCGCCGCACGGCATTCCGAGGTCAATCCGCCAGGCAGCCTGCCTGATGGCAAGCTCGGCGGCGGCCAGCCGCGCATGTGCCTCGGCGAGCGGGAACGAAATCCCCTGGTTAGCGCCGACCGGGCGGCCAAATACGACGCGGCTCTTCGCATACGCCACAGCCCGGCGCAGAGCGGCCCGGCCAATGCCGAGCGCCTCTGCGGCGATCAGCACTCGTTCCGCATTCAAGCCGTCGAGGAGATACCGGAAGCCGTGCCCCTCCTCGCCCAGCCGGTCTGACTCGTCTACATACAGGCCGTCGTAGGTGACCTCGCAAGAAGCCACCGCGTTCCGGCCGAGTTTGGGGATCGGCACGATACCAACTGCAGGATCCTTGAGGCTGGCCACGAACAACGTCAGGCCGTCCGTCCGCTTGGCGCACTCCTCGCGCGGCGTGGTGCGGGTCAGAAGCAGGACCCGATCGGACTCCAGCGCCTTTGACGTCCAGACCTTCCGGCCGGTAACCCGGTAGCCAGACCCATCCCGCACGGCACGCGTGGTGATCGCGGTCGTATCCGTGCCTGCGTCTGGCTCCGTGACGCCGAAGGCCACGTGCAGCTCTCCGCTCGCGACCAGTGGCAGGTACCTCCGCTTCAGCTCCTCGCTGCCATGCCGGACAACCGGCTGCATGCCGAAGATCGACAGGTGAATGGCGCTAGCACCGTTCATGCACGCGCCCGATGCGGCCACTTCCTCTAGGATGATCGAGGCCTCGGTGATGCCCGCGCCACCGCCGCCGTACTCGGCCGGGATTGCGACGCCGATCCAGCCGCTCTCGGCGAGTGCGTCGTAGAACGCCCACGGGAATGCGTGCGTCGCATCCGCTTCGGCCCAGTAGTCATCGGGAAAACGCGCGCAGATCGCCCTGATGGCCGCCCGGATCGACGCGTGCTGGCTGTCTTCGGTGAACTCCACAGGCCGTTCCTACCATCTTGAGCCCGCTGGGCCTCCCGCGATCCCGACGTATTCGGCTGGCCCGCAGCAACCCCGTTCCCTAGCCTGGAGGTGTTCTGTATGTCTGCAAGTAAGAACCGGCCGCACTGGGCCGAGCTGCCGCCGCCCGTCCGAGGCCAGATCAGCGGGCTTGTCGGCAGCTGCGTGGTGGCAGCTCAGAACTGCGAGGGCGGATTTTCGCCTGGTTTCGCGTCCCAGCTCACGCTCGCTGACGGCCGGAGTGCGTTCGCGAAGGCGATGGACGCCGACGCGTGGCCGCTACAGGCGACATTTCACCGCGACGAGGCGCAGGTCGCCGCAGCGCTGCCACGGACCGTACCTGCGCCGCGCTTCCTCGGCTCTGCCGATGACGGGCACTGGGTGATCCTCGCGTTCGAGTGCGCCGAGGGTGCAGAGCCCTCCATGCCGTGGCGCGCGAGTGAGCTATCCCAGGTGGCCGCTGCAGCCGGCGCGATGTCGCAGGGCGTGACGCCGTCGCCGGTCGCGGTACCGGCCGAGCATCCTCGGCTTGGCGGCTGGGCAAAGCTGGCCGCTGATGGCAGCGCGCTGGCCAAGCTACCTGAAGCATCCGCCTGGGCAATGCAGAACCTGGACATGCTGAAAGACCTAGAGCAGGCGGGCCTGGTTGCAGCGCGCGGCAACACGCTCGTGCATTTCGACGTGTTGCCGCACAACATCATGCGCACGGATCACCGGGTACTGTTCGTCGACTGGCCGCACGCCCGGCTGGGTGCGCCATTCGTTGATCTGCTGACAGTGCTGGCCAGCGCCGGCGATACGGGGATCGACCTCGATTCGCTGCTGGCCGGCCAGGCTGTCACCGCCGGGGTCCAGCCCGGCGCACTGGATGCGGTGCTCGCCGCGCTGACGGGGTTCTGGCTGGCAGGCGGCCTTGCGGAAGTGCCGTCGTCGCTCAGGCCGATTGCTGCGGCCAAGCGCACGCTTGGCCGCAGCGCGCTGAGCTGGCTGCAGCGCAGGCTCGGTGCCCGTTAGCCGCCGCCTACCAGAACTGCGTCGTCGCGCCAGAGCTGTTAACAATGCCGCCGCCGGTCTCCGGCGGCTCGAACACCGACTGGATCGCGACGCGGCCTGGTCCCTGCAGCACCAGCCAGATCGACTTAGCCTGCCAGCGGGCGGAGCTGAACCAGTAGTTACCGCGCGGGTACTCAAAATGCAGGTGCATCCGCACGCTACGGTCCTTCCAGATCAGACCGCCGGGCTGGACCAGGATCCGCTCACCCTGCCGCAGGTCCCGGATGAAGGTGTTTCCCGGAGCGTGCAGCAGCAGCAGGCCGGGCCCGTTCTGCGCGCTGAACCGGTCCATCGTCTGGCCGAGCGGGTAGTGGTACTCCTGGTCGTCGCCGTTCTGGGTGGCATACCAGACGCCAGCGTTCTCCCAGTGGTAGCCGACGTTGCCGGTGGCTACCAGGAAACGATGCTCGACAACGTCGACGGCGTGATTGGCCGGCAGCGGCACCGCCAGGGTCTCGCCCGGGTGGTCTGCGCTGATCGCGATGTGACCGGGCCCGGCGGCGGTCATCATGATCAGCGGCATGCCCGCCAGCATCCGGTTCCACGCGCCGCCCATCTTCATCATGTCGAGGCGCACGCTCGGCTCGGAATGCAGCAGCACGTGGTGGGAGAAGTAGACCGAGTCCTCGGGGTCGAGTTTCATCTCGGCCACGGGCACGTACTTGCCGCTGATCTGGCAGGTAGACCGGTTGAACCGGATCCTGGCCATGTCTTTGATGGGCGGCTGCTCAGCCCAGCCGGACTTAGTCACGCGCGCCCGGACGTCGGTCGGGGCACCGCAGTGCGGGCAGGTGGTGCCGCTGCCATCACTGCCAATCCGGCAGTAGGGGCAGGTGTAGGTCGGCGTCGACATCTTCGCCGCCTACTCGGTGCCGTGGTGTACGTACATGGACTGGACGCCAACTCGGCCAGGGCCGGTCATCTCAGCCAGGTACATGTTGTGGCGGCCCATCATGCCGGTCTTGAAGCTCTGCTGGACCGTGTTCATGGTGACCGATGAGTCCTTGTACAAGAAGCCGCCCGGCTCGACCAGAATCTTCTCGCCCTGCTGCAGCGTCTTCTGGAAGACGTTGCCGTAGCCGTGCAGGAGCAGCAGGCCTTGCTCGTTAGCCGTCACGAACCGGTCCATGTACATGCCGCTGCCGCCGTGCAGCACGTTGGCCAGGCCCTTGATCCGCACGAACGAGTAGTTGAGCGAGTGCGTGCCGGCCAGGAACGCATGCTCGCGCACGTCGATCTCGTGTGACGGGTGAATCGGGAGGACAACGACCTCGCCGGTGGCGTCCTTAGACAGCGCGATCCGGCCGGGACCGTGCGCCACGCTGAGGATGTGCGGCATGCCGCCGACCATCCGCCGGGCGCCGCCGCCAGTGTTCAGAGCCGACAGCGGTACCTGGGGCTCCTTCCAGAGCATGACGTGATGCTCGAAGAACACCGAGTCACCCTGGGCGAGCGCCAGTTCGGCGACCGGAACGATCTCGCCCTCAATCTGGCAGGTGGAACTGGAGAAGCGGAACTCTGTCATGTCGCGCAGCCGGGGTGCTTCAGTCCAGCCGGAGTCCGACACCATGTTCTTCTGGTCGAGCGGGGCGCCGCACGTGTTGCAGCTAGTCCGCTCCGGCGGGTTCTGAGCCTGGCACCACTGACATTCGATCCTGTCCATCCGGGCAGGCCTTTCTGCTCGAGGGGTTTGTCACCGATGCCACGAACTCGGGTGCAGCATCGTCGAACAGCGGGGAGCGCCATCCGGATACAGAGAGCGCCCGGAAGTCTCCGGCGTCCCCGTATCGCCCGGATGTGCGGACACAGCGGTGAATAATGGCTGAGATCGTAGCGGAGCCAGGGTTGCTGGCCACCGCTTATGCCGACGGCGGGCTAGCTGCAGCGCCCGTCGGAGTGCCGCACTCAGCGCAGAACTTCGCAGTGGCGGCCAGGCTGGCGTTGCAGTTGGTGCAGTGCTTCTGCGTCGGGGTGCCGCATTCAGGACAGAACTTCGCTCCGACGTGGACCGGGTTCTGACAGTTCGCGCATGCCATCATGGCCGCCGGCGCGGCCGCAGCTGCGGCGTCCGCGGCCGGCGCCGGGGCGGGTGCGGGCGGCGCGGGCGGCGCTGCCTGCTGCGCGCCGGCCGCGGCCTGTGCCGCATAGCCCTGGCCACCGCCGGCGAAGCCGGGCCCAGTCGGCGGCGGGTTGTACGGGGCCTGGCCGGGCGCCTGCATCATGTTGCCGGCCATGCCCATGCCAGCACCGAAGAACATGGGCGTGACCGCCGCGCCGCCCTGCGCCATGCCCTCACCGGCGCCCTGCAGCGCCTCGGCCTGCGCAGCCTGCAGGAAACCGCCAGCCAGCCGACTGTAGGCAGTATCGCCAGCCAGCTTCTTAAGCCGGGCGTTGTCGTCGTCATCGAGGTTGACGTCGACGTTGCCCAGCCGGGTCAGCGAGATCCCGTAGTCGCCGAGCTCTCGGTTGGCAGCTTCCAGCGACTGCGCCTCGATCTCAGGGCTGTGCATGGACAAGCCGAGGATCGGCCATGCGCCGGACATCAGCTGCGTGGTCACGGTCGTGCGGGTCACCTTGAGCAGCTGCTGTGTCACCCATGCCGTAACTGCCTGATTGTTGGTCACGTCGACGGTGCCGACCAGGTTCAGGATCAGCTTGGTCGGGTCGTTCACGCGCAGTGAGTACTCGCCGAAAGTGCGGAGGGTGACGATCAGGCCGGTCTGGGGGTCCTGGACCTCGTCCAGACGGCCGCCGAACCTGTTGTTGGGAAACTCTCGCGTGCCGACGAAGAAGATCTCGGCCCGGAACGCGTTGCCGCCGGTGGCCCAGTCCACGAACATGCCGAGGAACGGGAGCTCCTTGGCGTCCAGCGTGTGCTGGCCAGGCATCAGTACGCCCATGACCTGGCCTTGGCTGGTGAAGACTGCCACAGCGTCCGGCTCGACGATCGCCCGGGCGAACTTGCGGATGTTCTGGTCGGGCCACTTGAAGACGATCTGGCCCTTCGAGGTGTCGGGCGCTGCGATGAACTCGCGGCGAGCCTCGTTCAGAAGTCCCATCGGTGTACTCCCCTGTAACCCAGAATGTGACGCTCGCTGCCGCCCTCGTCACGCCTAACCGGATCATACGTCGGGGACCAGCAGCTACAGCCAGAAATGAACCGGTCCAGACCGCATCCTGGGCACCAGCCCGCTTGCCTGACCAGCGGTTCTGGCACCCGATGGCGAACGCTTGCCGAGCGAGTAAGGCGAACCTTCGGCGTGAATGTGCGGCGAACGCTCGGCTGCATCCCGGGCACCATCGGACAGCATCGTGTGACAAAACTGCAGGCAGGCCAATTGAGCATGGATCGCCTAGCTGCAATGCGCTTAAGCGGCGGCATACTGGCGATAAAAGGACTTCAATTGGGCTCAAGCCGTGGAGGTGAGACGTGGGCATCGGCGGGGCGCTGGCAGAGGCGCGCACTGAAGCCGGAATGACCGTCACTCAGGTGAGCGAGCGCACCCGTATCAGGGAAAAGATCATCCGCGACATCGAGCACGACGACTACTCAGCGTGCGGGGGTGATTACTATGCGCGCGGCCATATCCGCGCGATCGCTCGAGTGGTTGGCACCGACCCTGTTCCGCTGATCGAGGAGTACGACGCAGCGCGAATGCCGCCCGAGCCCGATGAGCCCGACGACGGCCGCGCGGACAGTCACAACTGGCGCATCCCCGGCCTGCACCGAATCACTGACAATAACCTGGGCAGTACTGGCGTAGCAGACCACTCTCGCTGGTCAGGCACTTTTAACGGCACCACCACCCATGGCGGGAACGGGGCGGCGAGGAACTCAGTCGCTGGTAACGGCTACGGCAGTGCGGGGCTACCTCCCTACGCTGAGGTAGCGGCGGACCCAGACGCTGTCACCGGCCCGGATCTTTACGATCCTGCCGCGCTGGAGTCTGACGGCGCCCCCGCCGGCCGCGGTGCGGTAACCCTCGGCTCATCGGCCCGCTGGACCACGCCGGCGCGGTCCAGGCTGGCCAGGCCGCCGGAGCAGGTCGGTAGCGGCGTGCCAGGCGGCATCACGGCGGCCGAAGCATTCCGGCCTTCGATGCCGCTGGAGCCAAGGCGGCGACGCCGCAAGGGAGCTGGGCTGCTGGTGCTGATTGTGCTCGCGGCGATCGGTGCGCTTGTCTACCTGCTGGTGGCGGGCAGCTCGAAGCCGGCTCCCGGGCATGCCGCCTCGCACCACTCCACCGGCGCCGCGTCCGCCAAGCATCCGAGTTCCGGCGGCCATTCAAGCGCGGCCAAGGCCACGGCCCCGAGCCAGGCGCCGGCTCGGCTGGCAGCGGTGAGCGCAACCGCGTTCGGCCCAAGCGGCGCTGCCCAGGGCGACAACCCGCAGCAAGCGCCCCTCGTGCTCGACCGGAACGACAGCGTCGGCTGGCAGACAGACTGGTACGGCACGGCCACATTCGGCGGCATGCAGTCTGGCACCGGCCTTCTCCTGGATATGGGCAGGTCAGTCACGGTCACGAGCGCCCGGATCCGGCTAGGCCCGGCCGCCGGCGGCGTGATCGAACTGCGCGCGGGCGACGGCGCTTCGCTGCGACACCTGCACGTTGTGGCCCGCGTCACAAATCCCGGGGGCTCGCTCACCATACCGGTGAGCTCGCCGGTCAGCGGCCGGTACCTGCTGATCTGGTTCACCGCGCTGCCGCCCGACAGCAGGGGCACCTATCAGGCCACGGTTTACCGGGTGAGCGTGCTCGGCACGACCTAGATTCTGGCGGTTAGCGACTGCCGCCACGTCCCTCGCCGGGGCTAGCCAGCAAGTTGCTCGACTACGCGGGCGACTTGCGCGGCCAAGGAGTCAGCCGCGCCGAGCCGGTTATCGATAGCCGTATGTGGTGCAGCGGGCGCTGCGTCCAGCCGCATGCTGGCCGCGAACGCCTCAAATCTGGCCAGCTTTGCTGTGTCACGCTCAAGGCCGCGGGCAGATAGCCGGTGCTCCAGCGTGGCACGGTCGGCGCGAACCCAGACCAGATGGACCGCGGGGCCGCCGAGCTCGCCGACCCACGAGTCCCACCGCCGCGCGTCGTGGATCTGCGTGGTGAACGGACCAGACAGGAGAGCCGGGCAGCCCGCCGACCGGATCTCGCGCGCGGTAGCAGTCATCCCGGCGTACTCATGCAGCTTGATGTGCTCGTCGTACCACGCGCCCTCGCGCTCGCCCGGCGGTCGGCCCGCGGCAGCGAGCGTGGCGGCGACAAACGCGCCGTACATCGTGTCCTTGTCGAGCAGCGCAGGGGTCGGGCTCAGCGCGGCTAGCAGCAGCCGCGCGACAGTGGACTTCCCCGCTCCCGGCGGCCCCGCGACGATCCACAGCGGCGCGGGCGGCTTAGTCTGTGACCCGGCCACAGCCGCAGGTTAGCCTGGCAGCAAATGCCGACGACAGGGACGGTGAGCGGGGCCACCGGCGTGATCAGCATGGTGCTGCTCAGCGCGGTGGTGGTCCTCGGCATCCTGCTTGACCGACGAGTCCGACTGCCGGGGCAGCCGAGATACGCCGGCCTCAGCCTGCACCGGTACGTCTCGCTGCTCGCGGTCGGCTTCCTCGCCGTGCACATCATCACGGCCGTTGTCGGGCCGTATGCCCGGATCGGGCTGGTCGCGACCGTGATCCCATTCACCTCGGGCTACTCGCGCAGCTGGCTTGGCCTGGGCGTGATCGCGTCTGACCTGATGGTCGCGATCATCGCGACCAGCTTGCTGCGGCGGCATCTCAGCCACCGGACGTGGCGGACGATCCACTGGCTGGCGTACGGCTGCTGGCCCGTCGCGCTCGCGCATAGCCTCGGCACCGGTGGCGGCATGCGCTCAGGCGCACTGCTTGACCTCGCGATCGGCTGCGCGAGCGCCGTGGTGGCTGCAGCTGGCTGGCGGCTCGCGAGCAGCATCCGCTACCGGGCCGTGCCTGCTCCGCCCACGCTGTCCGGACTCGTACGGCCTCCGCTCGGGCGCGTGCGGAAGAGCGGCTACTCGGCATTCCGCCTGCAGGTCGACCCCATCGCCTGCACCGGCCACGGCCTGTGCGCCGAGCTGCTGCCCGAGCTCATTGCCCTAGATCAATGGGGCTACCCGTTGCTCAAAGACGAGCCGGTGCCACTGAGCCTCGGCCGCCGGGCGCGGCGCGCTGTCACCGACTGCCCGGCGCTTGCGCTGCGGCTGACCGACGCTCGCTCTGTTGCCGAGGCAGCCGACTCTGAGACAGTTCAGCAATGAGCTCGCGCGCGCATGACCACCCCGGAACTTCGCGCGCATGATGGGTTCGGGATTGGAGAAGGTGGCACTGAGGCCGATTCGTCTACGCGATAACCCTCGACGGATGTGTTGTCGGAAACTGTGAGCTGAACCTTCGCGGACCAGCTCAGGGAGAGATCAGCTACAGGCTGGATCTGCGTGGATGGTTCTAACCGTTTGAGCGGCCCTCAGGTTCAGGCGAGGGTGCGGACCCCGACGATGGACGAAGCACCCTGATGGAGCCCAGCGCCCATACGCCGATCAGTATGAGCCAGATGATCAGGCGCAGCCACCCGCGCATCCCGGTCGACGGAAAGAATTCACCAGCAGACAGTGGCGAGTACGCATACCAGCCTGACGCAAGCGCGCTTCCGAGGTTAACGACATAGCTGCCCAAAGTCTCGAGCCCAAGCCCGAACGCGATTACCAGCACGACCCGCTGAGGCAATAACCAGGAACATCGGGACTCCACTGGCTGTGAATGACTCTCAGCAATCAGTATGCGCCCGCTGCGCTGTCCTGCGACGCCTGACCGCGAGACTACGATGCGGGCTATGCGATTCGCGATCTCGATACCTCAGCTTTATGGCGACGGCGAGTTCGATCCAGTTGCGTTCCGCGCCTACTGCGCGAGGGTCGAGGAGCTCGGCTTTGAGAGTGGCTGGACGCAGGAATCTGTCCTCGGCGCCTCGAACCAGCTTGGACCGCTCGAGACGATGGCCTACGCGGCGGCATGCACGCAGCGGCTTCGGCTCGGCTGCGCGGTGTTCGTGTCTACACTGCACACCCCAGCGAACCTCGCAAAGAGCATCGCGACGCTGGACCAGCTCAGCGAGGGCCGGATCGAAGTAGGTGTCGGCTCCGGCGGCAAGCAACGACCGTTCGCCGCATTCGGCATCAGCGGCCATCGCTACGGCGCGCGGTTTGCCGAGGGCGTGACCCTGATGAAAGCGCTCTGGACGGAGCCTCGCGTCACCTTCGATGGCGAGTTCTGGCAGCTGACGGACGCGGCCATGGAACCCAAGCCGGCCCAGAAACCGCACCCGCCGCTCTGGTTCGGCGCCAATGGGGAGCCGGCCCTGCGGCGGGCGGCCCGACTCGGCGACGGGTTCTTCGGCGCAGGCTCCTCGCCGACGGCGCGGTTCGCAGAGCAAGTGCGGATAGTCAGAGCCGCAGTGACGGAAACTGGCCGGGATCCAGCCAGCTTCCCGATCGCCAAGCGCCTGTACATCGCGGTCGACGAGGACACCGCCAGGGCCCGGCAGCGCATGAACGACGCGCTGGAACGGATCTACGGCCGGCGGGTGCCCGATATCGAAGCGGCAGCCGCCGCAGGCACTGTGACGGATTGCGTGGCCGAGGTGGCCAGGGTCGCGGACGCAGGCGCGGAGCTCATCCAGTTCACGACCCTGTTCGATCAGCCTGAGCAGGCGGAGCGACTGGCTGGCGAGATCATCCCGCGGCTGGGCTAATGCTCCGGTCGTCGCTCGGATAAGGCGCGCGGTTCCGGGTACTGCCAGCCGATGTGCGCCACTACGCACACCACCGGGAAAGGCCGCGAAGTCGGCAGGAACGGAACGGAAACGACATGGCCGGCAATGTCCTAGAAGAACTGTTCATCTGCTCGGAGGTCCAGACCGCGCGCGATCGTATGGAGGACTATGACGCGGCCGAGGCCGCCGCGGATGTCAACCCGCATGGTCAGCAGGAGCTTGACGACCTGCGCAACGCTCTCGTTGAGATGCCAGGCGCGGTGCGGATGCTTCTCGAAGCAATCGACCGGGCCGCGACTAGCGCAGGACAGCCGCAATATGACCCCGGCGACAGATCAGGATCTGTTCTCGAATAGTGGCCGAGCTCTGGCCAGGCTATCTCGTATCGCCGCTGACCGGCTCGACCGAGATGGACTCGAGTTGGCGCCCGCCGGTCTCAGGGAATCGGGTCGCTATCAGGACGGCCGCAATGAGAGGCCCGGACGCGAGGACGATGACAGCGTGCGGCAGGCCGACTGCCTCAATCAGTAGTCCAGCCAGCACGAAGCTGACCGAGCTCCCGGCCGCCGCGGACACCGTTCCCGCCGAGTTGCCGAGTGCCCGGAGCGCCGTCGGGAAGAGCTCTGCGCCGAAGCCGGATCCGGTCGGCCAGGCGCCAAACTGACCGATGTAGGTGAGTGCGAGCGCGCCGAAGAGCGCGACGGTGCTGTGGGCCAGAACGAAGAAGCACGCCAGGCCGATGACACTGAGCACCAGGAAGCTACAGCAGACCAGCTTGCGACCGACGCGATCACTAGCCGAGCCGGCGAATATGAGGACGGGTATTGCCAGAGCGCCTGCGCTGACGAGAACGAGGTTCGCTGCGGTGGCCGATAGATGGCGCTGGGTCTGCATGAAGTCAACGACGAATACGCTGGCCTGAGCCGTAAGGCTGACGAGCACCCCGGTGGCGCAGACCAAGAGCAGGCGGCTTCGATGCGGCGGACGCAGTAGCTCTAACCAGTGTGCGGCCAGCTGGCCGCGTTCGCGTGCGGCAACAAAGCGCCCGCTTTCGGGCAGCCCCTTCCGGAGTACTGCGAGGGGAACCAGAACTGGTACTGCGGCCAGGTAGAGGATCCGCCAAGACAGCCCAGCCGGATGCAAGATCGCCCCATACAGAATGGCGCACCAGCCGGTACCGAGGGCCGAGAGAGTCGCCAGCCAGCCGAAGCCGAAGCCGCGCGATCCCGCGGGCAGCTCCTCGGCCACGACCGTCCAGACCAGGACCCCCCCGACACCGAGGAAGAAGCCGGCCAGCATCTGGCAGACCGCGAAGATGGCGATGCCGGGCGCAAGCCCGGTCGCGCACGTGGCAAGGGTGAAGCCGAAGATCGACAGCAGCAGTAGCACTCGGCGACCGATCCTGTCCGCCCTCCTGGCGAGCATGACGGCCGGGAGCGTGCCGAGAGGCAGCAGCGCTACCCAGATTGAGGCTGTCGCCTGGGACAGCTGGTAGCTTGCCCGTACCTGCGGAAGGGCAACGGTCACGATGCGCGCGTCGTAGCCGGTAACGAAGCTGGCGCAGCCGAGCAGCCACAAGATCCGCCAGTGCCGAGCCTGAAGGCCTGATTCCATTAGGTTGCCCTGTCAGATCGCGGCGATGGCGGCGAGTACGGCGAGCAGGAACGTGGCGATGGCGAGTATGCCATGCGCGAGCGGGATGAGCGGCCGCAGGCTCCACTGCGGCTTCCTCGCAGCTGACGGAGCTAGGTTGGCGCGCAGCAGCTCGTCTACCAGCTTCTCGCTGAGCTGCTCGTCGGCGAGCACGCGCGTGAGCTCGCTGTCCGACAGCACACCCGGCTCGGTCCTGGCAGGCTCAGGCTCGGCCTCGGCGCGGCTCGCGGGGTAAGGCGTCCAGATCGCGACTGTCGAGATTCCGAGGCCTATCGCCGGAGCCATGAACGCCAGCCCCAGAAATGCCAGTGCCCTCGCGCCTGATAGCACGAAGCAAACCCAGCAGATCAGCCCGGCCAGGTTCAGCCCAGCGTGTCCGGCCAGTACCGGCAGGGACATTTCATCGGCCTGCGGAGGCCGCTGCCGTGCGGCTCGCACGCCGCCGCTGGCAATCCAGCTTCGGAGCATGAGTGCCCCGAGTAGCTCGGTCAGCAGCCAGCTCGCCAGCGCGTAGAGCTGCAGTGCGTGTCCGGACGGCATCGGGTTAGCCTCCGCCGCTTGCCGATACCGCCCGCGACACCGCCCGGGCTATCGCCACCACGGCGGGCCGCAGCGCAGCCGGGTCCGTCTGACCTGAGCGGGTGACAACGGAAAGCGCGGCCACCGTCTGGGCGCCGCCGTCGATGATGGGCGCCGCTACCGAAGTCATCGGCTCGGGCAGCTGCCGCGATGCCACCGCGACACCGTCCCTCCGGATCGCTGCGAGCCTGATCCTGAGGTCCCTGGCGGACGGCCAGAGGCTCTCCGCCGGATCCAGTCTCAGATCCCCGCTGAGGACGTCTTCCTGCACTTGCCGTGGAGAATTCGCCAGCAGAACCAGTCCGACGCCGGTGGAATGCAGCGGCATCCGGCCGCCGACGCGGTACAGCACCCGGCCAGCTCGCCGGGCAGACAGCCGCTCTACCAAGACAGCCTCGTTCCCATCCCGGACCGCAAGTAGCACATGCTGGCCAGTCGAATGATGCAGATCTTCCAGGTATGGCAGCGCGGTGGCCCGCAGGCCGTGTCCACGCGGAGCCAGCGACGCCAGCTCAAGCAGTCGCAGCCCGATCACGTACTCCCCGTTGTCGGCCCGCTCTAGTGCTCCCCAGTCACTTAGCTTCCTGGCGATCCGCAGGGCGGTGGGTTTGGGCAGGCGCGCACGGGCGCTGAGCGCCGTCAGGGAGAGCGATCGGTGATCGGGGCCGAATGCGTTAAGAATCCGGAATGCGCGGTCGATCACCGGCTCGCCCGGCGGGTGCTCCTTGCTAGCCAGAATCGCGTCGGTCATGCCGGGCTCCTTGATGTTTCATCCAATGAAACTACCGTTGGCCAGCCGTCGCCTACCGCCAAAAATGCCGTCATGAGCACCAGCACGGGAATGTCCGGCTCCGCCTTTCCGGTGGTCGTTGCCGGAGGCGGCCCGGCAGGCCTCGCCGCTGCGGCCGAGCTGGCCCTGCACCGCGTCCGGTGCGTGCTGATCGAGCCTCGGACGGAAGTGTCGCATCGCCGCCCGCGGGCCAAGACCACCAGCGTCCGGACCATGGAGCACCTTCGTCGCTGGGGGGTTGCCGAGCGGCTGCGGGCCGCAGCGCCCCTCAAGGTGGAGTGGTCGCAGCGGGTCACCTTCTGCGAGTCGCTTTCCGGGCGTCGCATCACCGACTTTGACGGTGCCTTCGGCCTCACCATCGAGCGCGACGATCGTTTCGCCGAGCCCGGCCAGCAGGTGCCGCAGCCCGTAGTCGAGGAGGTGCTGCGCGCCCATCTCGGCGGCTGCACTGAGGCGGAGCTGCGCTTCGGGCACGCGGTGACGGCGCTCGCTCAGGACGATGACGGGGCAACCGTCACGGCTCGCGACGAGACCGGTACGCAATACCACATACGGTGCCGGTACGTTCTCGGCTGCGACGGCGCGGGCGGGGTGGTCCGCGATCAGATCGGCGCCAGATACATCGGCCGGTCCGATCCACGCCCGAACTTCAATGTGGTCTTCCGCGCGCCCGCGCTCGAGACCCACCTCGGGCCGGCTGTCCAGTACTGGGTGGTCGGCGGCGAGACGACAGGCCTGATAGGCCGGCTTAACCTGACCGGCATCTGGTGGGCGGCTTTCCCCGGCATCCGGGCCGACTACGGCGCGTCGCACGCCTCCGAGCTGATCACCAGCCTGCTCGGCGGGCCAGCCGAGCACGAGGTGCTGGCGACCGATCCGTGGGTGGCGCGACTGCTCGTCGCGGACGCCTTCGCTGACCGGCGCGTGTTCCTGGTCGGCGAGAGCGCGCACGTAAACCCGCCGTGGGGTGGCCATGGCTTCAACACGAGCGTGGGCGACGCGGTCAACATCGCCTGGAAGATCGCGGCTGTCGAGCACGGCTGGGCTGCGCCGGAGCTGCTGGCCAGTTATGAAGCCGAGCGGAGGGGGGTTGCCGAGCAGACGGTGGCGAGCGCCGAGTCCAACATGCGTGCCCTCGCCGGAGATCTGCAGCCCGACGCCGCCGCCATCCAGCGCGCCAAACGGCCGGAGTTCCACAGTCTTGGCCTGGTCCTTGGCTACTCCTACGCCGGCTCGCCGGTCATCCAGCCGCCCGGCCCCCGGGCAGCCGAGGCTCCAACAGCCGGGAATGGCCAGACTCCGGACAGCATCTCTTATGTCCCGGTCGCTGAGCCGGGCGCCCGGCTGCCACACGCCTGGCTGCCTGACGGATCCTCGCTCTACGACCAGCTCGGGAGCGACTTCGCCCTCATCGGGCCGGTCGCAAGATGCCCGGATGGCGTGGCCCGGATAGTGCGGCGGGCCAGGGAGCGCGGGCTTCCGCTCACCCTGTGCGAGCCGCCCGCGGACTACCCATGGCGTGACGAGTTCCTGCTTGTCCGCCCTGACCAGCACATCGCCTGGCGGGCGAGCGACTGCGATCGTATCGACCTGGACGTGGTGACTGGCCGTGCAATGAGTTCTGCAGTCGGGACTTCTATGACGGGAACGGGGAGCGTCCGTGGCTAGTCCAGCCGAGCCCGTCGCGGGGAACGGGAAGATCGCCCTGAAAAATGCGCGCGTATTTGACGGCCGCCAGCTGGCCGGCGACATGACGGTCGTCATCGAGGCCGGCCGGATCGGTGCCGATCCCCGCGGAGCGCGCGTCATCGACTGTGAGGGCGGTGTCCTGCTCCCCGGGCTGATCGATGCGCACGTGCATCTTGATGATCCGAGCCGTCTCGAGACGCTCGCGCGCTACGGCGTCACTACCGCACTGGACATGGCCTCTGTACCGGAGGAGACGGCGACGCTACGCGGGCGGGCCGGGCAGACCGATATCCGGAGCGCGGGCATCCCCGCGATCGCGCCGGGCAGCTTCCACGCTCAGATTCCCGGTGTGGGTCAGCGGGGCCTGGTCTCTTCGCCGGAGGAGGCGGAACGGTTTGTCGCCGACCGCGTGGCCGAGGGCTCGGATTACATAAAGATCGTCGTGGGCAGCCCGTTCGCGGATCACGACCAGGCCACCATCGACGCACTGGTAGCAGCTGCCCATGAACGCGGCAAGACCGTGGTCGCGCACGCCTCGTCAGTCGGCTCGGTGGCGAAGGCGCAGGCGGCAGGCGCCGATGTCCTGACCCATGCGCCGCTGGATCAGGCGCTCGAGCCGGCCGCAGCGGCAGACGCCGCCGCGCGCGGCCGAGTGGTAGTGCCGACGCTCACGATGATGGCAGGCATTGTTGCGAGTATCGCGCCGCCCGGCGCCGACTATGCAAACGCGCGCGCCAGCGTCGTAGTGCTGCATGGGGCGGGGGTGCCGATCCTCGCGGGAACAGATGCCAACGACTCCGCTGGTACGCCTGCCCGGATCCGGCACGGTGACAGCCTGCACCGGGAGCTGGAGTTGCTTGCCGACGCTGGCCTGAGCACACGCGAGGTGCTGCTGGCCGCAACCGCGCTGCCCGCGCGCTATTTCGGTCTGCGTGATCGCGGGGCTATCCTGCCGGGCCTTCGAGCCGATCTGATACTCATCGAGGAGGATCCTCTGGAAGACATCCGGGCGACGCGCTCGATTCGCCGTATCTGGTGCGGCGGCATCGAACGCGAGCCCGTCGAGACCGGGAAGTAGGCGTTCATGCGCATCGCGACAGTCAGTCAGCGACTCTGCTTGATCACCGATGGCGGTGCCATCGATGTGGCAACAGCCAGTAACAGCCGGTTCGAGGCAGATGCAGCCGCCGTCTACCCTCGCTGGCAGGAGTTCGCCGACTGGGCCGAAACCGCCGAGCTGCCTGAGCCAGTACCGTACGCGCCCGACGCGCTGGGCTCACCTTCGCCATCGCCGCGTCAGGTCTATGGGATTGGCCTCAATTACAGCGACCATGTGGCCGAGTCTGGCTTCGCCAAGCCCGAGAAGGGACCTCCGGTATTCACCAAGTTCCCGTCCTGCATCACCGGGCCGCACGGCGCGATCACGGTCCCGCCTGGCGGCCACACAGACTGGGAAGTCGAGCTCGTGGTGGTGATCGGCAGCACTGCCAGGCACGTGACCGCCGGATCGGCATGGCGCTATGTCGCAGGCCTGTCAGTCGGCCAGGACCTGTCCGAGCGGATCTTGCAGATGGCCGCCACTCCCCCGCAGTTCAGCCTCGGCAAGTCCTATCCGGGCTTCGGGCCAGTCGGCCCGTGGCTAGTCACGCCGGACGAGTTCAGCGACCCCGACGACTTGGAGCTCGGTTGCTTCGTCAATGGCGAGCAGATGCAAAAGGCTAGGACCAGCGACCTGATCTTCAACGTCGGCGAGCTGATCGAGCAGCTATCGGCGGTCACCCCGCTGCTGCCCGGCGACCTGATCTTCACCGGCACGCCGAGCGGCGTCGGCCTCGGCCAGAGCCCACCCCGCTGGCTGGCTCCGGGCGACGTGGTGACGAGTTACATCGAGGGGATCGGCGAGATGCGACACACGTTCGTGGCCGGATAAGGAGGTAACGATGGGCCTGCACGGACTGCTGTCGGTCACCATCGGCGTGCCCAATGTCGAGGAGACTGCCGCCTACTACACCGATTTCGGCCTGACGGTCGAGGACGACAACTGGTTCGCCACCACCGACGGAGGTCGCCAGCTCCGGATTGAGTACGCGCCAACGCGACGCCTGGTCGAGCTGCGTGTTGCGGCCGATGACGCCGACGACCTGGCACGGGTGGCCGCCAGCCTGGGCAGGCTGGGCATCTCCGCCAATCCTGGCGCGACGGAGCTGGACACGGTAGAACCCGTGACAGGCATGCGGGTCCGGCTGGAGGTTGCGCCCCCGCTGTCTCAGGAAACGGTGCCTGCGACGGTGTATAACGGCCCGGGCCGCCTCGACCGGCCAGACTGCCGCGCCCCCGGGTTCCTCAGGCCGGAGCGAGTCCGCCCGCGCAAGCTCGGGCACGCCGTGGTGGGCAGCACTGACTACGAAACGAGCATGTCGTTCTTCATAGACGGGCTCGGCTTCAAGGTCAGCGACAAGATCAAGGGCGCGGGCGCATTCATGCGCTGCTCGACCGATCACCACAACGTACTCGTGCTCAACGCGCCGGTGAGCTTCCTGCACCACACGTCCTGGCAGGTCGATGACGTCGACGACGTCGGCCGTGGCGCGTACGCGATGCTCGAAGGCAATCCGGAACGTCATGTCTGGGGCCTCGGCCGCCACTACGCCGGGTCGAACTTCTTCTGGTATCTGAAGGACCCGGCAGGCAATTTCTCTGAGTATTACTCCGACATGGACTGCATCATCGATGACCAGCTGTGGACGCCGGAAGACCTCGAAGGCGCCCGCGGGCTGTTCGCCTGGGGGCCTCCACCGCCGCCGTCATTCCTGCACCCGGACGACCTCGCCTCGATGATGACGGGCGCGCATTCGGCCCGGTAGCGTCTGGCCCGGCGGCTACGCCTGGTCGTTGTCGCGGAGGTTCCGCAGCCTGACCACCCGGCGTACCTCGGTGCGCGGCTCGGCGAGCGCGATGGCCGCGGCGGGCAAGGTGGGCTTGGGCCTGCGGGGCTCCCGGACACCCACCTCAGGCGGATGTGATGGCCGCCGGCCGCGCAGCAGGTCGCGGACCCACTCAAGTGCGGTGATTAGCAGGTTACCCATGCTCTTCATTGTGCGCTGGGTGCAGGACGACCGCACACCGCTGGACTGGCGTTTCTCGCTGAGCAGACAACGGCCGGTCGGGTCAGCGATCCAGCGGGGATGCGTGCCTGGGCTGATAGATAGGGAACTCGGCACCGTCCGGCAAGCGGATTGCTGCCAGCAGGCCCCAGCCCTGATCGGAGACTTCGCTTGCCACCTCCACGCCCTTGCTGCGCAGTTCGTCAAGTGTGGCGTGGATGTCGTCGCACATGAGGTACAGCTCATGGCGGCTGCCGCTCTCAGAAGGGTGTACGGCCAGCTCAGCAGGCGGCAACGCGAAGATGAGCCAGCCCCCGCCGGCATCGGCCGACGGCAAGTTCAGAACGTCGGCGAAGAACGCGCGAACTCTCGCGGCGTCCGGGGAGAAGACAATTGCATGCACGCCGGTGATCACGTGCCCGAGCCTAGTCTTCGGGCGGATGGCCTATCTCCATCGCCTCGCCGACGGGCGGTCGATCGCCGCCACGATGATCGCCGCGAAGATCACCGCGAGGACAAAGCCCGCCAGCAGCGAATAGCGGTAGTGCAGCCCAATGGCATAACGGGAGACCAGCCCACCCAGGAACGACCCGGCCAGGCCAACTAGCGCAGTCCGGATCAGACCGATCGGATTCGGCCCGGGCACAAGGAGACGCCCGAGTCCGCCGATGATTAGTCCGCCGATCGCCAGCCAAACCAGCAGTAGCAGCATGCATCAATGCTATGGCGCACCCAGACCTGGCAGGCCAGCTCACGCGGTCGGCCGCGGGTCACTGGGCCTGACACCGGCAGCGCCAGCCGAGCGAGCCGGAGGTGCTCGCTCACCGCCAGCCTCCGCTCCACTTGCCAAGTGTTACTGAGGGGTAGGAATGGGCAGGATTCTGGGAGCACTCGACGAATGGACGGGTCATGACTACTCAACAGCAAGATCGTGTCCGCGCTGTCGGTGAACGAGAGTCTCGCCAGGTGGCGGAGGAGGCCCGCGAGGCCGCGTGGCACCGGCCCAGCTTCGGCAAGCAGCTGTTCCTCGGCGATTTCCGACTTGACCTGATCTATCCGCATCCTCGCCCGAGCGCAGAGTCAAGCATGCGCGGCGAGGAGTTCTGCGCTCGACTGCGCGACTTCTGCGAGACCTCAGTCAACGGTGCTCAGATCGAAAGAGACGCGCAGATTCCCGATGAAGTGGTCAAGGGCTTGGCGGCGCTTGGCGCATTCGGCATGAAGATCGCTCCTGAGTACGGCGGCCTCGGGCTGACAAACCTGTACTACAACCGCGCGCTCGTGATCGCGGGGTCTGCCTCGCCCGTGCTGGCCGCGCTGCTGTCGGCGCACCAGTCGATCGGCGTTCCCCAGCCGCTTGCGCTGTTCGGGACTGACGAGCAGAAAATCAAGTATCTACCGCGTTGCGCGCGTGGCGAGATCAGCGCCTTTCTGCTGACCGAGCCGGACGTCGGGTCAGACCCGGCCCGGCTGAGCATGGCCGCGACCCCGTCGCAGGACGGCTCCGAGTACGTGCTCGAGGGCGTGAAGCTCTGGACAACAAACGGTGTCGTCGCGGACTTGCTCGTGGTGATGGCCCGGGTGCCAGGCAGCGACGGTCACCGGGGCGGGATCACCGCTTTCGTCGTAGAAGCGGGCGCTGACGGCATCACCGTCGAGCGCCGGAACGCCTTCATGGGCCTGCGCGGCCTAGAAAACGGCGTGACCCGCTTCCACAACGTAAGGGTCCCGGTCACTGACCGCATCGGCCAGGAAGGCCAGGGTCTCAAGATCGCGCTTACGACGCTGAACACAGGGCGCCTGTCACTGCCTGCCACGTGCGTGACAGCTGCAAAACTGGCGACGAAGTACGTCCGGGAGTGGTCGCAGGAGCGAGTGCAGTGGGGGCGACCAGTTGGCCAGCACGAGGCGGTCGCCAAGAAGATCTCCTTTATCGCTGCGACCACTTACGCCCTCGAGGCCGTCGTCGAACTGTCCAGCCAGGTCGCCGACGACAAGCAAAACGACATCCGCATCGAGGCGGCGCTAGCGAAGCTCTACTGCTCCGAGATGGGCAGCAAGATCGTCGATGAGCTAGTGCAGGTCCGTGGTGGCCGCGGCTATGAGACCGCCGAGTCCCTTGCAGCGCGGGGAGAACGCGGCGTACCGGCTGAGCAGATGCTCCGGGACATGCGGATCAACCGGATCTTCGAGGGCTCGTCGGAGATCATGCGGCTGTTCATCGCGCGTGAAGCGACCGACGCCCATCTCTCGGCGGCCGGCGAGCTGATCGATCCGCGGCTCCCGGCTCGGCAGCGCGCCCGCGCCGCCGCAAAGGCCGGAGAGTTCTACGCCAAGTGGCTGCCCACGCTGGTCACTGGCGACGGGCAGAAGCCTGGGTCATTCAGCGAGTTCGGCGAACTCGCGCCGCACCTGCGGTACGTGGAGCGGGCGAGCAGGAAGCTAGCCCGGTCGACGTTCTACGCAATGGCCCGCTGGCAGGGTCGGCTGGAGCGCAAGCAGGGCTTCCTCGGCCGGATCGTCGACATCGGCGCCGAACTATTCGCCATCAGCGTCACCTGCGTCCGAGCAGAGATGGACCGGGCCGAAGGCGCCGGGACTGAGCGAGGCACGACCGCGCACGAACTCGCCGACCTGTTCTGCACCCAGGCCCGGCTGCGGGCCGAGGATCTGTTCGGTCAGCTCTGGAGCAACAGCGACGCCGCCGACTCCAAGGCAGCCAAGAGCATCCTGGGCGGCAGGTACACATGGCTGGAAGATGGTGTCATTGACCCGTCGATACCAGGGCCGTGGATCGCCCACGTCGAGCTCGGGCCGTCCAACGCGGAAAATGTGCACCGCACTATCAGCTGACGGCTTTCACTAGCTCGTCGAGCATGGTGTCCAGCTTCCCGAGTCCTACCGACAAGTGACCCTCGCCTTCCTCCAGATGAGCCGATGCTGCAGGGAGCCGGGACGCGAGCCACTGGCCGTGCGCGAACGGGACCATCAGATCAGCGTTGCCCTGCCAGATCATGGTGGGCACTGAGATCTCGGCCACGCTAAAGCCCCACGCATTGGCGAACGCCAGGTCGTCATCGAGCCAGCCATCAACGCCGGTGCGCACGGCCTCGCGAAAGCTTGCCGCCACGTCCTCGCCGAACTCGCCCGTCAATACTGCCCGGTCAACATCGGGAAGCAGAGACTGCATCGAGGAGACGATGTCGACAGCGCGAATGTTCCGCAGCAGCCCTGCCTGCTGAAGCAGATACGGCCGCAACTGATCTTCACCTGCGACGGCCGCCGAGAACTCGACGATGTTCTCTTCACCCATGCCTGCCATCCAGTCGAGGCCGTCAGCCTCGTACGGAGCAACGCCGGCAACGACAAGCACCGCGGCCGCGGCGCCGAGCCGAGCTCCGCAGGCCAGCGTGTGCGGACCGCCGCCCGACCAGCCCATAGTCACGCAGCGCTTAGCTCCCAGCGCGGCGAGCACGGCATCAGTGTCGGCCACAACGTCCACGACGCTTCGGCCGGGCTGGCGGCTGGAGCTCCCGTATCCCGGCCTGGAGGTGGTGACTAGACGAAGACCTCTGGCGTGTACTGCCCGTTCTAGCGCGTGTATCGGTGTGGCCGCCCCTGGGGTCCCGTGATGAAACACCAGCGGAAGCCCGTCGGCCGGCCCGCTGACCCGCACATCGAGACGACGGCCATCCGGCAACTGAATCTGCTCGAGGGCGTCCATGCGGTCATCCTTGCATTCCCGCCGAAACGGTTCTCCCTGCTATTGCTCGTCATACTCATGGCTCAGGTCGACAATGCAGAACCGGTTGCCGTCCGGATCTTCGAGCACGATGAAGTCCGCATCTTCCGGGTAGCTGTCCCAGTCGACCCGCCTGGCACCGAGCGATACGAGCCTGACTGCTTCTGCCTCCTGTTCACGGGCGTCGGCGACATGGAGGTCAAAGTGCAAGCGGGGATGAGACTGCGGCCGCGTCTCGCTGAGCTGCAGCGCGATTGCCGTACCAGCTTCAGCTGGTGGAACGAGCACTTTCGCCCATCCGCCGAATCCATCCTCGCGCAGCGTGTAGCCCAGGGCTGCTGACCAGAACTCTGCCGCTCGCTGCGCGTCGGTGACCCCGAGCGCCACTACGCCAAACTTCAGCACGAACCGAGCTTAGCTACCGCCGTCGGCACACGTAAGAAATGCGATTAGCTCGGATTGCCCCGGCGTCGATCGCGGATTGCTCGTCATCTTCGCTGACACCGGCTAGATCGGCGAAATAGTAAGGCCCGTACGCTAGTGACTTCCGGGCAAACCGGCTGTCAAGCTCGCGCACGATTTCCTGCCCGGAATGCAAGCCTTCGTCTTCCGCCCAGGCCAGACAGTAAGCATCCCACGACAGAGCGGAAGCCTGCCATTCGTCATGGCGCTGCTGAAGCCAGCCGGGATCGCCAGCGGGCTCGGGCAAGCGGTCGAAGCACCACAGCGCCGTTGCCGCATCGAAATGCTCCCGCGCCCACTCCACGACCACCAGCGTCCCGCCGGGCACTAGCGCCGCCCCGACCATATCCAGCACCCGGCCGACGTCGGCGACATGATGCAGAGATGTGCAGGCCACGACCGCCTGGGCCGGCTCGGGCACCTCATATCGCTCGAACTCGACCCGGTGGTACCACGGCGCCTCCGGTGCCTCGGGGTCGACACCGGCCGCCTCATAACCGGCCGAGCGCAGCATCGGGACGAACCCGCCCAGCGGCCCGCACCCGATCTCGAGCACAGTGGCCGGCGGGCTCGGCAGCGCGGCACCGACAAATCGCCACACCGCATTGAGCCACTGTTCATCGGGCGTCACACCGTTGGAGCCTACGCCCGCTGCGACCGGGACCACATTCACCGGGAGCTGAAACGCGCGTGCTAACCGATCCGCAACGGCACGGTGATGAACGGGTCGATGTTATAGGCCAGGCTGACGCGATGATATCCATCCGCTATGTCAGCGCCTGCTTCCTGATCACAGACCAGCACAGGTGACAGCTTCTCGCCGCTCAACAGCTTGAGCAGGTCGCGCTGAACGCCTGGATCGGTAAGAGGCAGCGCAGGAAGGCCGGTCGCGCGCAGGATGTCGTTAGCTCGGCGCGACGTTACCTTGGCCTTCTTCATGCGCTCCACGATGTCGCCGGCGCGTTTCTTATCGAACTTCAGCGACAGATACTCCTGCGCTGCGTCGTAGTCGTGCTTTGCCACGTCGTCGAGCCATGCCATGGGTGACTTGCTCATTGGTCCTCACAATCGCCGGGCCCGGACTCGCTTAGCTTCTTGGCTGGAAGTGGTCTGCAATCCGCCGGGCGTAGTAGTCCTCCCAGCGCTCGGCAGGCCGCTCAGTGGTGTATTGCTTGTCGAGGCTGACCAGCAGATAGGTCAGCTCGCTGCGAACCGGCTTGAGCCCCAGCAGATCCGGTAGCTCGGACAGGTGCACCAGCCAGTCGGCATACCAGCTCGCCCAGTCGTCATCAGCTCCGTCGATGATCCGGAATACCTGGTGGTGGGTCTCGCCTGCTTCATGCAGAAGGCTGCTGATCGATTCCAGCGTGGTCGGCACCTGCTCGCACCTCCGTCGGGTTGGTGTCACGTGGAGCAATGGTTCATTATCGGCGGGTGAGCTGCGCGGATTTCGGGCAGGTGCCTGACCGGCGGGTGTTCCGCCAGATCCACCGCTACCGCGGTAGCGAGGTCGACCCCTCACGATGGCCCGCGACAGTGCCGGCGGTCGCTCAGATTCTGGCGGACGGCCTGGACCTGGGAACTGGCGTCACCGTGCTGGCGGGCGAGAACGGCGCTGGCAAGTCGACTGTGGTCGAAGTGATTGCGGAGGCGTGCGGGCTCAACCCCCAAGGCGGCCAGGCCAAGGCCAGGTTCCAGACACGTGACAGGGAGCCCGGTATCGGCGATCATCTGTGGGCAGAGCGCGGTTCTGGGTACCCGGCGTGGACGTATTTCCTCCGCGCGGACACCATGCATGGCCTGTACTCCTATCTCGAGGAGAATCCAGGCCGTCGGCCCGAACGATTCCACGAACTCAGCCATGGCGAGGGGTTCCTTGAAATCCTCCGCACCCGCATAAACCAGCCAGGGTTCAGGCGGCCAGGTTATGGCCGCAGTCATTCTTGCGGCATCTCGTCGACCAGGCGCCGACCTGACCGCATGGAGTCCGCCATGCCATGTCACCGCCGCAGTGGCGGCTTAAAGTAGGTAGCTCTGCACGGAAAGATAGGCAGTATTGCCGATCCTGCCCGCAAGGCCGCATCGTTAGCGTGCTGGCGTGAGTTCAGGTGCAGGGCGGCGCCGCTGGCCGAGGCGGAGCAGGGCCGAGTTCGCGGCTTGGTCGACTGCGCCACAGACATGGGTGGATCGTGCGCGCGCCGGCATAGGCAGCGCCCTCGGCGTCACCGTGCATCCAGACCCGGTGGGCCAGGCTCAGAGCTGGCTGAGTGGGACGGGGGACCTGATGTTCGCCTCGATGGGCGGCCAGGTTCCGCTCTCAGTCCGGCTCGGGGTACTCGCCCACGCTGATATCAACCGGCTGACCGATCTCGGCAGGTACTGTCGACGCGGATCCGTGCGCAGAGCCTGGGGTACTCCGATGGCCGCGATGGCGGGTGACATTGCGGAGCAGGCCGGCACGGCCGAGGCTCTCGCCGCGCTCCAGCGCGACGTTCTCCAGCCGCTCGAGCTCGAGTTGCTTGCCGGCCATGTGGCCTTCAGCGCTACCAGCGATCTGATCGTATACCTGCGCTTCCGCCTATCGGCCCGAGAGTTTTAAGCCTTTCCGCCAACGTCTGAGCTGCTGGCGAGCCGGCGAGAAGCGCCGTTCCCACCGCCTTATCGCGCCATCGGATGTTTGTAGCTGGATCGCAACCTTGGTCGGTCAGTGTCTCCGGACAGCATGTCCCGAGATCTGGGAGC
>Ga0335072_10002633_pt1 | contig 27672 bp, 25 predicted proteins | sample Lox_Sample_21_FD_206725 | JGI IMG/M metagenome (GOLD analysis project Ga0335072, IMG submission 206725) | Soil microbial communities from Loxahatchee National Wildlife Refuge, Florida, United States - Lox_Sample_2.1 | ecosystem: Environmental > Terrestrial > Soil > Wetlands | place: USA... | reverse complement strand
CCTTCTGCGCCACCTCGTGCGTGTTGTCCTTGCCGCCCAGCCAGTAGTCGTAGACCCGGGCCGGGCGGGCCATGCTGGTGTCCGGGCCCGCGATGCGCTCGGCCCGGGTGCCGGGCCCGGGCCCGGTCATCGCCGGCCCGCCGAGTTCTCGGCCAGGTCGGCCACGGACGGCGTGCCGTCACGCCAGGCCGCGATCTGCTCCGGGCGCCCGTACGCAGCCAGGCAGTCCGCCACCCGGTCCTTGACGTGATCCCGCACCAGGACCGGCTCGAGCTCCGGGGAGTCCGGGGCACCGGGGGACTCCGCGGAGGCCGCCGCGAACGGGCCGAGCGGCTCGACCGCCGTGCCCAGCGCCGGGTACAGCCCGAGGTACTCCTCCTCGCCGGTATCAGCCCTTTTATTATTCCGAACGAACCGTGGTATCCGCGCCCATCCCCGCTCAACCGCCGCTCAACCCGGGCGCGATAGGAGTGGGGGTAACCCCCCCGGTCAGGTCGGGGGGCCAGCACCATCGGAATCCTGGCCGCGGATCTCTAACGTGGATAGCGGACGGGGTTCCAACGGGGAAAACAGGTGCGGACGATGAATACGTTCGTGAACGGGGTGCGTTCCAGGTCGACGGTTCTGACCGGCGCGGCCGGGCTGCTGCTGCTGGTGACGGCGTTCGTGATGATGGTCTGCGCCGCGCCCCGGCTCCACCCGGCCCGGCACGGGCTGGTGGTCCACCAGCAGCTGTCCTCGTGGGTCTGGGTCACCCGCGGCCACCCGGTGCCTGGCCCGCTAGCACGCATACCGAACGAGGTCCGACCGTAACCTGATCGCCCGCCTGCCGCGGCCAGCCAGCGCCCCGGGCGGGAGCGGCCGGGTCGTAGCTGTCGATCTCCGGCCGCCAGGCCTGCCCGGGCCGGGTCGGCGGGATGGTGAAGTCCAGCGGCTCCCACCACGCGTTGACCAGGACCAGGAAGTCGTCGTCCAGCAGCAGGGTGCCGTCCGCCGCCCGGTCCGGGTCGTCCGAGCCGTCCAGGTAGATGCCGAGCGCGAGCGCGTTGGGGTCGCCCCAGTCGCCCTCGCTCATCGGCGTCCCGGCCGGGGTGAACCAGCCGAGCTCGGAGGTCTGCGCCCCGGTCAGGAACCGGCGCCGGCGGAACACCGGGTGCGCGCGCCGGAACGCCACCAGGGCGGCGGTGAACGACAGCAGGCCGGGATCTACGGCGGCCCAGTCGTACCAGGAGATCTCGTTGTCCTGGCAGTACGCGTTGTTGTTGCCGCCCTGGGTCCGGCCCAGCTCGTCGCCGCCGAGCAGCAGCGGCACGCCGAACGACAGCAGCAGCGTGGTCAGCATGGCCCGGGACTGGCGGCCGCGCAGGGCCACCACCTCCGGGTCCGGCGTCGGCCCCTCGGCGCCGCAGTTCCAGGAGCGGTTGTCGTCGGTGCCGTCCCGGTTCGCTTCCCCGTTGGCCTCGTTGTGCTTGCTGTCGTAGGAGACCAGGTCCCGCAGCGTGAACCCGTCGTGCACCGTGATCAGGTTGACCGAAGCAGCCGGGCTGCGGCGGCCCGGCCCGTACAGGTCCGAGGAGCCGGCGAACCGGGTGGCGAGCTCGCCGATGCCGCCGGCCTGCTGGCTGCGCCAGAAGTCCCGCATGCTGTCCCGGTACCGGCCGTTCCACTCGTGCCACAGCACCGGGAACCGGCCCAGGTCGTAGCTGTCCATCTGCCCCACGTCCCAGGGCTCGGCGATGAGCTTGGCCTGGGATACCACCGGATCCTGCGCGACCAGGTCGAAGAACGCGGACATCGGGCTGAACCCGCCCTCCTGGCGGGCCAGGGTGCTGGCCAGGTCGAACCGGAACCCGTCCACGTGCATCTCGGTCAGCCAGTACCGCAGTGAGTCCATGATCAGCCGCAGCGTGACCGGGTTCCCGGCGTTCAGCGAGTTGCCGGTGCCCGTGGTGTCGTAGTACTGGCGCGGGTCGCCGGACTCCAGCCGGTAGTACGCCGGGTTGTCCAGGCCGCGGAAGCACAGCGTCGGGCCGCCCGCCCCGCCCTCGCAGGTGTGGTTGAACACCACGTCCAGGATGACCTCGAGGCCGGCCTGGTGCAGGGCCCGGGCCATGGCCTTGAATTCGGCGAGCTGGCCGGCGGGCTGCCCGGCCCGCGCCGCGGCCGAATAGGCGTGGTGCGGCGCGAAGTACCCGATGGTGTTGTAGCCCCAGTAGTTGGTCAGCCCTCGCTGCAGCAGGAACTGCTCGGGCACGTACTGGTGGACCGGCAGCAGTTCCACGGCGGTGACGCCGAGCCGGGTCAGGTAGTTGATGACGGCCTCGTGCGCCAGCCCGGCGTAGGTTCCGCGCAGCGGCTCGGGCACGTCCGGGTGGCGCATGGTCAGGCCCTTGACGTGCGCCTCGTAGATGATCGTGTCCGAGTAGCTCCGGCGCGGCGGCTCGTCGGCGCCCCATTCGAATGCGGCGTCGGTGACGATGCTGCGCGGCACGTGCCCGGCCGAGTCGAGCGAGCTCGGCGCGTCCTGGCTGGCCGGGTCGTAGTCGAAGACCTCGGGCCCGAACGTGACCTCGCCGTGTATGGCCCGCGCGTACGGGTCCAGCAGCAGCTTGGCCGGGTTGCAGCGCACCCCGCGGGCCGGGTCCCACGGCCCGTGTACCCGGTACCCGTACGCCTGCCCCGGGCCGGCCCCCGGCACGAACCCGTGCCAGACGCCGTCGTCGTAGTCCGGCAGCTGGACCCGGGTCTCCGTCCCGGCCTCGTCGAACAGGCACAGCTCGATGGCCTCGGCCGGGCCGGAAGCCACCGCGAAGTTGGTTCCCCCGTCACGCGGCGTCGCGCCCAGGGGCGCGGGCCGGCCCGGCTGTGCCTGTTCAAGACGTGCATCCGCCACCAGAAAAACGTTACCGGTCCGACCGTCCCGCGTCCTAGGCTGCTGTCCATGCCGAGCGCGGGGATGCCCGATCACCCGGAGTTCGCCGACGTCGGCCGCCTGGCCCGGCGCCTGCTGAACCGGGCCGTGCAGACCGCGCGGACCGAAGATCAGTCGCTGCGGCGGCTGCTCCTGGACCACCTGGGCCCGGACGCGGCCGCGCTGCCCACGGTCTCGGCCACCTGGCCGGCTTACGAGCACGTCAACGTCCAGGTCGGCCTGGAGGCCTGGCTGGCGGCGGGCCGCGAGCGCACGCACGAGGTGTTCGGTATCACCGGCATCGGGATGATGCGCCACATGGAGATCGTCGGGATCGGCGACCTCCTCCAGCCCCCCAACCACGGCCCGTTCGGCTCGGCCGGTGTCGGCGGCGTGCTGACCGTCGCCGTTCCCACCGGTCCCGACGGGCAGACCCACCCGTGCGTCAGCCACGGCATCTACCTGATCGACGACGGCGGAAGCCAGCTGGCCATCGTGCTGCAGCCCGTGGACCGCGGCCCGCGGCCCGAGGTGGTGATCCAGGTCACCGGCCCGGATCAGGACCAGGTGCAGGCCGTCCTGGGCGAGATCCGGACGCTCGCCAGCGAGCGGAGCGTGTTCCGCGGCCAGGTGATCAGCTTCGGGTTCGAGGTGTTCGGCCCGGGACGGCAGGTCCCGATGAACTTCCTGGAGCGTCCCGCGGTCGGCCGCGACCAGATCGTGCTGCCCCCCGAGGTGCTGGAGAACATCGAGCGCCAGGTGCTCGGGGTCGGCCGGTACTCGGACCGTCTGCTGGCCAGCGGCCAGCACCTCAAGCGCGGCGTGCTGCTGCACGGCGCCCCCGGGACCGGCAAGACGCATACCGTCCGCTACCTGCTCGGCCGGCGGCCCGAGGCCACCGTGATCGTGATCTCCGGCCGCGCCCTCGAGCGGATCAGGGAGGCCTGCTCGGTGGCCCGCACCCTGCAGCCCGCCATCGTCGTCGTCGAGGACGTGGACCTGATCGCCGAACAGCGCGAGAAGACCCGTCCGGGCGAGCATCCGCTGCTGTTCCAGCTGCTCAACGAGATGGACGGGCTCAATTCCGGCGCCGATGTGACGTTCCTGCTCACCACCAACCGGGCCGACCTGCTGGAGCCCGCGCTGGCCGCCCGCCCCGGCCGCGTCGACCTGGCCGCCGAGCTTCCCCTGCCCGACGCCGAAGCCCGCCGCCAGCTGATCCGCCTCTACCAGGGCACCCTCGTGCTGGACCTGGCCCAGCCCGAAGCCGTCATCGAGCGCACCCAAGGCGTCACCGCCGCCTTCCTCAAGGAACTCCTGCGCAAGGCCGCCCTCCTGTCCTGCGAAGCCGACCCCACCGGCGGCCCGATCCGCGTCACCGACACGCACCTGAACGCCGCCCTCGACCAGCTCCTGGACACCCGCAGCCAGCTGACCCGCGTCCTCCTGGGCGGCGAGTCCCCCCGCCCGGCCAGCGCACTCCCGCCGCGGGCCGGCGCGGTGACATAATGACCGCATGTCGCGGCGAGTTGTCACCCCGGTTGTGGTCGTCGTGGGCGTCATCGCAGGCGGAACCGTTATCGCGCGGCTCCTGGGCTACAAGCTGGGCGTCAACGTGGTCGTCCGGTGCCGCCAGGGCCACGTGTTCAGCACCGTGTGGATCCCCGGCGTGAAACTCAAGGCACTGGACCTGGTCGTGGCCAGGATCCAGTACTGCCCGGTCGGAAAGCACTGGAGCCTGGTCGTCCCGGTGCGCGATAAGGATCTGACCGAAGGGGAACGGCAATTCGCCCGGGCCCACCACGACCTGCCGATTCCGTAACGACGCCGGTCGCCGCGCGTGGCCGCCGGGGCGCCGATGCCCGGCGGGTAGCCGCGGTCGCAGTCCTGCTGGCGGTGACCGCCACCGGGCTGCGGGCCCGCGGCGCCTTCTCGCACGGATCCAACCAAGCCGCCGCCGGCGCGAGCGGCACGGCCCTGGCCATCGCGCTGTCCGCTGCCGAGGGCATCGCGGTCATCGCGTTCTTCATCGTGCTCGCCTCGGCCCGGCCGCAGCGCAAGCCCCAGCATGACGAGGAGCCCTGGCGCCCGAACATCCCGTGGTGGGCCAAGACGATCGGCGTCCTGCTGGCCGTGGCCGCGCTCGTCACCCCGTTCGCCGTCCTGTTCACCCGCAAGCCCCGCACCCTCGGGCCCCGGCCGGCGCCCAGCGGCGCCCCGAGCCCGGGACTGGGCAAACTGACCGCACCGCCGCCCAGTTCGGCCTGGCCGCTGATCACCGGCATGGCGATCGCGATCGCCGTCGTGGTCACGCTGACCCTGCTCGCCCGCCGCAGGCGCCCGGCCCCAGCCGACCGCGCCGGCCGACGGCGCCTGGCCACGCTGCTGGACAGCCTGGTGGCGGGCAGCCACGCGCTGACCGCGGGCGGCGAGCCCCGGGCGGCGATCATCGCGTGCTACGCGGCGATGGAACGCGGGTTCGCCGCCGCCGGGTCTGCGCCCGCCGTGGCCGACACACCGGCCGAGGTGCTGGCCCGCGCCACCCGCGCGGGCCTGGTCAGGCCGGAGCCGGCCGAGACGCTGACCGGCCTGTTCCGCCGGGCCCGGTACAGCACGCACCCGATGACCAGCGCCGACTCCCGGACGGCCGCGGACGCCCTGACCGAGATGCGCGCCGACCTGGCGAGCCAGGCCGCGACCCGGGAAGCACCATGAACCGCCGCCGCATCCTGGCCGCCGCCACCGTGACCGGGATCGCCGCCGCGCTGTTCGCGGGGTACGCCGCCGCCGGTACCACGGGCCTGATCGACGTGGCCACGGTGGCCACCCTCGGCGTCCTGATCGTGGCGCGCGGGACGGTCCGGGGAGAGAAACCACGGACCGTTCGGCCCAGAAAACAACGGCGGGATCCGGGGCGGCGGCCGGCCGACTTCCCCGCCTACGCCACCATCGCGTCGGACGTGGAGTGGGCGCGGATGTCGCAGCGGCACTACGAGCATTCCCTGCGCCCCCGCCTGGCCCGGCTGGCCGCGGCGCTCGGCAAGTCGCCGGCTGTCGACCTCGCCGGACCGCCGGCCAAGGACACCGACGGGCCCGGCGTCGACCTGGCCACGCTGGAACGCATCGTCACCCAACTGGAGGGCCCGTGACCAACACCGTAACCGGGACGGTGGCGGACACCGCGCGGCTGTGCGAGCGGATCCTGGCCGAGGTGGAGCAGGTCATCGTGGGCAAGCGCGAGGCCGTGACCTGGGTCCTGCTCGGCGTGCTGGCCTCCGGCCACATCCTGATCGAGGACCTGCCCGGGCTGGGCAAGACGCTGCTGGCCCGGACGTTCGCCACCGTGCTCGGGCTGGAGTTCACCCGGGTCCAGTTCACCCCCGACATGCTGCCCGCCGACCTGACCGGCGCGATGGTGCTCGACCTGGGCACGGGCGAGCCGGCCTTCCGGCCCGGCCCGGTGTTCACCGGCCTGCTGCTGGCCGACGAGATCAACCGGACCCCGCCCAAGACCCAGGCCGCCCTGCTCGAGGCCATGGCCGAAGGCCAGGTCAGCGTGGACGGCGTCACGCACCCGCTGCCCAGCCCGTTCGTCGTCCTGGCCACCGACAACCCGATCGAGTACGAGGGCACCTACCCGCTGCCCGAAGCCCAGCTGGACCGGTTCACCGCCCGGGTCAGCCTGGGCTACCTCGACCCCGAAGGCGAGGCCGAGATGGTCCGCCGCCGCCTGGCCCGCGGCTCGGCCCCGCCGGTGCCGCCGCAGGTCACCGACGCCGCCCGCGTGCTGGCCATGCGGGAGTCGCTGGAGTCGGTCCAGCTGCATCCCGACCTGCTCGCCTACGTGGTGGCCCTGATCACCGCCACCCGGTCGCACCCGCAGGTCACCGTGGGCGCCTCGCCGCGCGGCACGCTGGCCGTGATCCAGCTGGCCCGCGGCCACGCCGTGCTGGACGGCCGGGAGTTCGTCACCCCCGAGGACATCAAGGCGGTCGCGGTCCCGGCCCTGGCCCACCGCCTGGTGCTGCGCCCGGAGATGTGGGTCCGCCAGGTCACCGGCCAGGACGTGGCGGCCGAGGTCCTGGCCTCGGTTCCCGTCCCGCGTAGCCCCGGATGAGCTGGTATCCGGCCGCACGGGCCCGGGCCCTGGCCACCGCGGCCCTGCTCGCGCTGGTCGCCGCGGTGCTGACCGGCCACGCCGCGCTGGTCCTGCTGGCCGCCCCTGCCCTCGGCGCGCTGGCCCTGCTGCCGCGCCGGCCCGCAGGCCGGCGGCCCGCGGCGCTGGACGTCGACGTCGCGCTGTCGGGTTCGCGCTGCTTCGAGGGCGAGGACATCACGGTGACGGCCACCGTCCGCGCCGCGCAGCCGCTGGACGAGGTCATCCTGGAGCTCCGGCCCGCGCCGCAGGCCGCCCTGAGCCCGCAAACCGGCCCGGGCCCGCGCACCCAGGCCTTCCTGCGGGCCGGGCGGGCCAGCGCCCGGTGGGTCATCCGCTGCGACCGGTGGGGCCGGTACTCGCCGGGCGCCGTCCAGGTCAGCGCCAGGTCCGGCGCCCTGCAGACCACGCGGCAGGTCGCGCTGGACCCGCTGGAGGTGTTCCCCCGGCCGGCCCGGATGCGGTCGCGGCTGGTGCCCGCCGAACTGCTGCGCCGGATCGGCGAGCACACCGGCCGGGCCGTCGGCGAGGGCGTCGAGTTCGCCGGCATCCGGCCCTACCTGCCCGGCGACCAGCTGCGCGACGTCAACCGGGCGGTCAGCATCCGGCGCCGCCAGCTGCACGTCAACCAGCGGGCCGCGGCCCGGGCCGCGGACCTGGTGGTGATGATCGACGCATTCGGTGACGGCGGCCCGGTCTCCGAACGCACCCTGGACCTGGCCGTGCACGGCGCCGCGGCCCTGGTCACGGCCTACCTGCGGGTCAGCGACCGGGCCGGGCTGGTCGTGCTGGGCGGCCTGCTGCGCTGGCTCGGGCCCGCGGCCGGCGACCGGCAGTTCTACCGCATCGCCGAGATGATGCTGGCCGCCCGCTACGACAGCTTCGTCACCCCGGACGTGAGCCGGATCCCGCGCACCGCGCTGCCGCCGGGCACGCTCGTCGTGGTGTTCTCGCCGCTGCTCGATCCGCGCGGGTTCGGTGCCGTCGCCGACCTGCGCCAGCGCGGATTCCCGCTGATCGTGGTCGACACGCTGCGCGATGAGCCGCCCGCAGGCACCCGGGCGGACGCCCGGCTGGCGCTGCGGCTGTGGCGCCTGGACCGCACCGCCACCCGCACCGCGCTGCGCAACCTCGGCGTCCCGGTGCTGCCGTGGTCCGAGCGCACCGAACTCGACAGCGTCCTGGCCCCCCTCCGCCAGCCGCCCCCCGGGCTCCGCCCCCTGGCCGGGAGGCAGTCATGAACCGCCGTACGGAACGGTTCCTTCATGATCGCGAAAGATTTACTACCCCCTGGAGTATCAGAGTCTTCGCGATCATGGAAATAGCCGCCGGGTTGCTTATCGTGGCCTGGCCGCTGGCGTGGGCGCCGGGCTGGGCGTACGCCGTGGCGGTCCTCGGCGCACTGGCGGCGCTGGCCGCGGCGTTCGCGGGCTGGCGGCGGGGACCGGTCCTGGCCGTGGCGGCGGCGATCGCGACCTGCGCGTTCTCCCGGGCCGGTACGTTCGTGCTGGCCGCCGAGGGGTTGTTCATCCTGGCTTACCTGCTGGCCGCCGACGCGCCCGCGGGCCTGGCCCGGCCCGCGTGGTGGCTCCGCCAGCAGGCTTTCCTCGTCGTCGCGGGCCTGATCGCCAGCGGCGCGGTGCTGGCCGCCCTGGCCCTGCACCAGGTGAGCTCGGCCTGGCTCGCCGCGGCCGGCCTGGCCGCCGCGGCCGGCGCCTACCTCATCGCGCTGCCGCGGGTCTCCAGGCGGAGCTCAGACGTCGATGTCGAGTGACGCCTCGTCGATGGCGGTCGCCGTGTCGGGCACGCTGATGCCGAGGCGTTCGGCCAGGGCCCGCGCGCGGGCCAGCAGGGGGTGCGCCTCGCCCACCGCGGCGTAGCCGTGGGCCAGCAGGGTCCGGTCGAGTACCGGCTCGAGCAGGTCCGCGGCCTCCCGGGTGACCCCGGTCGCGGCCCGCCGCACCGCCTCGTCGTAGCGGGCGGTGAGGATCACCGGATGTCCGGGGTCGAGCCCGGCCGCGCCGAGCCCGGTGACCGTCGCGAAGCATTCGGCGGCGCGGCCGGCCGCGCCGAGCCGGTCCGCCGCGCGGCCGAGCAGGACGAGCGTCCAGCCCCGGGCGGGCAGCGGCAGGCCCGCCCGGGCCTCGGCCTCGGCCAGCTGAGCCAGGATGGCCATCGCGCCGGCCGCGTCCCCGCGCAGCAGCGCGACCTGGCCCAGAGCCCGGTCGAAGTCGGCGGCCAGCGTGTCCAGGCCCTCGTCGAGGGGGTGACCGGCCAGCCGCTCGCGATCGGCCAGCAGGGCAGCGGTGGCCTCCTCGGTCCGGCCGAGCCCGCCGGCGGCCAGCGCCAGCAGCCGCCGCGCGGTGTAGCCGAGCCGGAACGACACCTGGTCGCAGAACCAGCCGGTCCGCGCCGCCTGGCCGTCCAGCAGGTCCAGCACCGCCTGCGGCTGCTCGAGCACCAGGGCCGTCCTGGCCAGCCAGAGAAGATCTTCCTGGACCCGGTAGGAGCTGGCCAGAAACCGGCCGCGCCGCGTATCGGCCGCTTCTTCCAGGTGACGGCGCGCGGTCGCGGGATGGCCGGCCGCCAGCAGGGCCTGGCCGAGCAGCAGCCGGGCCTCGGCCACGTCGGCGTGCGCCGGATCATCCAGCCGGGCCTGACGGTCCGTCAGCAGGTCGGCCGCCAGCCGCACGCCCTCGACGACCCGGCCGTCGGCCCGCGCGATGTCGGCCCTGGCGCGGGCCGTCACGGTCAGCCGCCGCCAGGCGGCCGCGTTCTCCGGCCGGGCTTCGGCCAGGGCCAGCCGGGTGGCGAACACGCCGGAGATGACGCGCCCCGGGTCCGGCCCGGCCCTGGCCTCGGCGGCCAGCGCGGCCAGGTTGGTGTCGGCCCGCGCGATCCGGGACACGTCGTGGCTCAGGTCCTGCTCGGCCACCCGGCGGGACAGCTGCCACGCGTCCGCGGCCGTCACCCGGTCGCCGTACCGGGACGCGGCCAGCCCCAGGTGGCTCGCCGCGTCGCTGAGCCGCTGCAGGTCGTGCCCCCTGGGCTCGGCGTCCGCCGCCGCGGCGCCCGCGGCCACCAGATCCTGCCACAGCGTGACCGCCCGGCGGGCCTCCCGGACGCACCGCTTGTGCAGCGTGCCCGCCTCCAGCAGCACCCGGACCGTGACCGAGTTGGCGTTCGCCTCGGCCCGCGGATCGGTTCGCCGCCGGACCACGGCCGCCTGCGCGGTCTCGCTGCTTTCCAGGTCCCGTGGCAGGGTCCCGGCCAGCCGGGTCAGGTCGCGCTCGAACCACAGCGCCGCCAGCCCGCGCGCCATCAGGTCGACCGGGCCCTCGCGGTCGGCCAGGCAGGTCCGGAAGGCGATATCAGACAGCCGGCCCGCGCTGTCCGCGGCGTCGGCGTCGGCCAGGTAGGTGACCGACCGCGCGCAGTCCCGCAGCACCGGGCCGAGGAAGTCGGTGAAGACGTGGCACCGGCGGTGCCAGGCCGCGGCCGCGACCTGGCCCCACTCGCTGGCCGGCCAGCGGGGCGGTGAGACGTCGTTCCCGGCGGCCAGCTTCCGCTTCTCCGCGGTGGAGATGTCGCCGATGCCGTAGCCGACCTGGGTCATGAGCGGCTGCTCGGCCCGGTGGAACGCGACGACCACGGCGAGCGCCGCGGCAGCCGCCGACCGGGCCGCGGTCACCGACTGGATGGGCCGGGGCGGTGACCAGTCCGCGCGGCCGGGGAAATCCCGCCAGGCGTGCGCGGCGGCCAGGGCGACGAGCACCCGGCGGTTGCGCACCTCGTTGTACAGCCATACCGCGGACCGGCCCCGCTCGCCCGGCAGGCGCACCGCGGCGGCCACGTCTCCGGCCCGGACGGCGTGGTAGGGGGTTCGGCGCAGCACGGTGGCGGCCGCCGCGGCGATGGCCGCCAGCCGCTCATCCTGCGTCGCCAACGCCCGCTCCTCCCACCCCCCGGTGACCAGCACCAAGATCATCATGATAGGCGGTAACCCTGAGGACGGGTCGGCCGTATTAACGTAGCTAAAGCCAATATGATTCGTTCGTGTTGGTTTAGGACCAGCTCCGGTTCGCGAGCGGGCGCCGCAGGCAGCTCACCGCCGTTCACCGGAAGCGTCCGCGCTAGCTTCGGAGCCGTGTCCCATGCCCAATGGGTAGTGAGGTGCCCGGCCCGGGGGCTGATGCCCCTGGGCCGATGCATGTCGCGGCGCCCGCCGCGCGTGCGTGGGCGATCGCCGCGGCCAACGCGGCGGCCACCGTGCCCGCCGTGAACGCGGAGGCGGCCGCCTGGACCGTCCGGGGCTGGGCCGACGTGGCGGTCGGCTGCCTCGCGCTGGACGGCACCGCGACTCCGGACTCCCGCGGGCCGGGGATGGACTCCGCGGGTCCGCCGGGCGCCTTCGGCGGGCTCGATGAGGTCATCCGCGCCGTGCCCGTCTCCTCCGGCGGGCAGCACGCGGCCCGGCTCCGCCGGGTGCGGGAGCTCGCCGGACCGGTCCCGCCGTGGTATCCGGATACCCGCCCGGTGATCGGCCCGATCCGGGGCGTGCGGCGGTTCATCTGGCAGGCGGCCGATCTGGTCGCCGCCTTCGGCGAGGAGCTCATGATGGCCGGCGCCGGGCTCCCGTGGCAGGCCTCGTGCCCGCTGAGCAGCGCGCGGCAGCTCGCCTGGGGAGCGCGCTACCGGCCGTCGCCGAGCGACGCATACCGCGCCGTGCGGCTGCCGGTGGACCGGTTCCTGGCCCGGCGGACCTGGATGTGCCTGCCGGGCCGAGTGGGGGCCGGGTCCGGGGCCGGGGCCGAGCCCGGATCCGGGGCCGAGGCCGGGGCCGGGTCCGGGCCGGCGGTCGCCGAGGTCCCGTCCACCGCCTCTCCGCTCGCGCAGCAGATCTGGCGCGGCATCCATGAAGGCGCGCACCTGGACCATCTCAGCGCGCTCACCGCGCTCAGTCCGGCGGCACCGAGCCCGGCGGAGTTCGGCGCCGGGCTGATGATCGCCGAGTCGTACGCGATGGCGGTCGAGATCCTGGCTGCCGTCGAGTGCGTCCTGGCCGAGGAGGGGCACGCGGTGTGGCAGCTCGGCGCCGGGCTGATCGAGCGGGCCACCCGGCTGCCCGGCGGCTCGAATCCGGCCCCCGAGTTCGACGACCTGCCCACCCTGGCCGAGGTGTACGTCCGGGGGCCGCTTGAGGTCCTGACCGGCGGCGGAGTGGCCCGGGCCCTTCCGGAGCAGATCGTCGGCGCGCTGCGGGCCCGCTGGCGCTCCGCGTGCGCCGCCTACCCGCCCGCCGCCGCATTCGCCGCCGCCGCGGCGGAACTTGTCGGCCGCTCCCAGCGCCCTGGCTGCTAGCCGGAGGTATACCGGATATTTATTGACGTAAATCCCGCATGGATAGACATCGTTAATCTAGCTACATTAAACTCGGTTGCGGTGCTCACGAGATCCGGGCCGATCGCGTCCGGGTGAGCCATGAAGGGCCGGATGAGGGGAGGAGCCGCCAGGTCGAGGCGGGAGCCATCACGGCGAGCGCCTGTCCGGCGGGAGGGTCATGCGGGATGGATACGACTTAGGGTCGCGCGATGCGTGATCGCATCGCCAGCACAGGTGCGCTCGTCCCTGTAGGGAGACAGGTACTTGCAGCGCCCCGGCTGTGCCCGGCGGGTACGTCGCAAGCGCGATCGATTGATTCCCGCTGCTGATTAGCGCGGCGAATTCGCGGGCCATGGCCATAACCCGCCGGCGCGGGTGATTGTCGTGATCAGATCCCCAGCCCGTGGGGGGGCACATGAATTCCCGGCGGAAAGCGGCCATTCCCCGCTTAGCGTGCGGCTGACCGGAAAGAGCCGAGCCCGGTCAGCCGCACCCGGCGCCGCAAGCTTGTCACGGCCAAGGTGCCCGTGACGTTCAGGACCCAGGTGACGGCCGATTTAACCCTGACGGAGCCGGCCGTCACCTGGCTCATCTGCGGGTGACCGTGGGCCGGCCGGCGGCCCGCCCCCGGGCGCTGCCCTCAGCCCGTGGCGCCGGGGGCGGGCACCCCGATGGGGCTCGGGTAGGGCAGCACCGCCGCGCACGCCAGCGCGAACGGAGTGAGGGCGTCGGCGATGTCCGCCGTGGTCTGCGGGGTGAGCCGGGCCCACGGCCGGGCCGCGGCCCAGTCGGTGGCGTTCTCCACCGCGTCGTGCGCGGCCTGGCCCGCGTTGGTGAGCTGTCCGTCGGCGCCCACCCAGCCGCGGCCGGCCAGCCGGGCGAGCGCGTTGTCCCAGGCCTCATCGGTCCAGCCCCGCACCGGCTGCAGGTCCTGCCGCCGCAGGTCCCTGCAGCACCGCAGGGCCACCGCCTCGCAGCCGTCGATGTCCGCGGCGGCCAGGGCGGCGAAGTGCCCGTCGCCGCGGTGCTCGCGCAGCACCGTGGCCGCCTGCCAGAGCCGGGCCAGCCCCGGCGACTCACCACCGGGCACCGGCAGCGCGACGTTGGCCGCAGCCAGCACCCGGCCCGAGAAGTCCAGCTCGCCGATCGCCCGCCCGAGCAGGTCGGCGGCCGCCGCCGCCTCGGCGTCGCGTCCGGGCACCAGGCTCCGCAGGGCTGCGTCCGCGCCGGCCAGCCGGGTCCGCAGCGCGTCCTCGGGCGCGATCAGGTCCCACACCGCCGGGACCGCGCGGCCGACGAAGGCGGGGGCGAAGTTGAAGAACGAGGCCGTCACGACCGCGGCCCCGGCCGGGCCGAGCGGCGCGGCCCGCCCGGCGAAGTAACCCCGCCAGAACCCGCGCAGCCCCGCCTCCTCGAAGGCCGAGCGGGCCTCGGGCGCGAAGTAGACCACCGCGTGGATGGGCTCGAACAGCGTCCACATCGCACGAGCCGTATGCGCCGCGTCAGCCACGACCGCTCCCTTCCCGGAGGTTCCCGACTCGCAGGATAACTTCCCCCGGCAGTTAACCCCCCGGGCGCCCCGGCCCCGGCCCGGCACCCACCACCCCTGAGGCCGGCCCCGGCCCCGGGCCGGGTGTGGCCGAGCCCAGCCGGGTAGTAGGTGTCCCATGCCATCTGACCGAGCCCAGCCCGGCCAGCAACCCGACGCGGACCCAGGCCCGCGCGACGGTCGGCGCGACCACTCGCGCCACGACTGGCGTGACCGCTGGCGCGGCAGCTGGCGGGCCTGGCGGCCGTTCGTGGTCAAGCCGCTGCGGCGTGGCATCTTCATCTTCGTCCTGCTGCTGATCATCGAGTACCTGATCGTGCCCGAGCTCGTCGGGGCCAGCAAGGACCTGAACCTGCTCAGCCGGGTGAATCCCGCCTGGCTGGCGGCAGGCGTGGTGCTGGAGGGCGCGAGCCTGTTCTGCTACGGACTGCTGACCCAGGCCGTGCTGCCGCCGGGGGCGCACCATCCCGGCCTGTCCCGGCTGTTCCGCATCGACCTGGCCGCCGCGGCGGTCGCGCACGTCATCCCGGCCGGCACGGTGGGCAGCGCGGGGATCGGCTACCGCCTGTTCACCGCCGAGGGCATCAAGGGCAACGACGCCGCGGTGATGATGGCGACCAAGGGCCTGGGCTCCACCGTGGTGCTGAACGTCCTGCTGTGGCTGTCCCTGGTGGTGTCCATCCCGCTGGCCGGCTTCCACCCGATCTACGTGACCGTGGCCATCATCGGGGCCGTGGTGCTGCTGGCCGTGGCCGCCCTGGCCCTCGGCATCACCCGCGGCGCGCGGCGCGCGTCCCGCATCCTGCGCGCGATCGGCGACCGGATCCCCGGCTTGACCGGTGACCGCCTGGAACGGGCCGTCCTGGACACCGCGGCCTCGCTGTCCGCGCTGGGCCGCGACCGCCGCGTCCTGGCCTGGTCGCTGACCTGGGCCTCGCTCAACTGGCTGCTGGACGCGGCGTCGCTGTGGTGCTTCGTGGCCGCCTTCGGCCGCCTGCTCAACCCGGTCGAGCTGTTCGCCGCCTACGGGATCGCCAACGTGGCCGGCGTCCTGCCCCTGACGCCCGCCGGGCTGGGCGTGATCGACTCGCTGGCCCCGCTGCTGCTGGTCAGTTTCGGCCTCACCCGCAGCGTGGCCACGCTCGGCGTCCTGGGCTGGCGGCTGGTCAACTTCTGGCTGCCCATCCCGGCCGGCGCCGCCGCCTACGTCTCGCTCAAGGTGCCCCGCGGCGCGGGCCTGAAGGCCATGCGCTCGGCCGTCACCGCCCTCCTGTCCCGCTCGGACCCGTAGCTCACCGGTAGGCCCGGGCCTGCAGCTCGTAGAGTTCGGCGTACAGGCCGCCGGCCCGCATCAGCGCGGCGTGATCCCCGCTCGCCGCGATCCGGCCCTGGTCCAGGACCACGATCAGGTCGGCCATCCGGACCGTGGAGAACCGGTGCGACACGAGCAGCGTGATCGCGCCCGACTGCCGCGCCAGCACCCGGGCCGACAGGTAGCGCTCGAACAGCGCCGCCTCGGTGATCGCGTCCAGGCTGGCCGTGGGCTCGTCCAGGATCAGCAGCAGCGGCAGGTCGCGCATCATGCCGCGGGCCAGCGCCAGCCGCTGCCACTGCCCCCCGGACAGCTCCTGCCCGCCGCTGAACGAACGGCCCAGCCGGGTGTCCAGGCCGTCAGCCAGTTCCGAAACGACGGCGGTAGCATCCGCGCGGACCAGGGCCGAGGCCAGCGCGTCGGCCTGACCGATGCGCGGCAGGTCGCCCACCCCGACCGTCTCCCCGGCCAGCAGCTCGAACCGGACGAAGTCCTGGAAGGTCGCCGCGGTACGCTCGCGCCACGCGGCCAGGTCGATGTCGGTCAGCGGCACCCCGTCCAGCAGCACCTGGCCCGCCGTCGGCTGGTACATGCCGGTGAGCAGCTTGACCAGGGTGGTCTTGCCCGCGCCGTTCTCGCCGACCAGCGCGACGGCCGCGCCGGCCGGCAGGTGCAGGTCGACCCGGTCCAGCACGGTGCCGCCGTCCGGCGGGTAGCCGAAACTGACCTGCCGCAGCGTGATGCCCCGGCTCAGCACGGCCGGCGGCAGGCCCCTGGCCCGCGGGACCGCAACCGCCGGGGCCCCAACCGCCGGGGCCCCAACCGCCGGGGCCCCAACCGCCGGGGCCCCAACCGCCGGGGCGCCGGCCAGGGCCGCGCCGTCCGCCGCCGCGTAGTCTTCCAGCCACCGCAGCCGCCGCGCCGTCCGCGCCGTGGTCAGCAGCTGCCCGATGGCGGCGGCGGCCTGGCCGACCTGCAGCTGGGCCCGCTGGACCAGCGTGACGGCCAGCACCACCGCGCCCACGCTGGCCGTCCCGTGCGCGGCCCGCACCACCACCACGGCGATCCCGGCCACGAACGCCCCGGCGAAGATCAGCCACCCCGCCGCGCCGAGCAGCCCGCCCAATATTGCCGCCCGCGCCGTGCCGGAAAACACCCGCCCGGCCAGCACCCGGTGCCGGTCCCGCAGCGGCCCGGCCGCGCCGAAGACGCGAAGCTCCTTGGCCGGCCCGGCCGAGGTGGCCAGCTCGAACAGCTCGTTGGCCAGCCGCCGGTCCGCGGCCAGCCGCTCGTCGGACCGTTGCCGCAAAGACACCGACAGCCGTTCTCCAGCCACCGGGAACACCGCGCTCAGCGGCAGGACGGCCAGTGGCGGGTAGATCACGGCCAGGATCACCACGATCCCCACCGTCCGGACCAGGACCTGGATGACCAGCAGGATCTGGCGCGGGCCGTTGCCGAGCAGCCGGAGGTTCTGCTGCAGCAGGTCGAGCTCGGTCAGGTAGGCGGGCCGCTCCAGGTGGTCGACCCCGCTGACCGCGTTGAGCTGCTCGGCGATGCGCGCGGTCAGGTAGAACGACGTCCGGTCCGACAGCACGGCGCCCGCGCTGCCCGCGAACATGGCCAGCGCCCACGACACGGTGTACAAGCCGCCCACCAGGACCACGCCGAAGATCACCCCGTCCGGCCGGTGCGCGATCGCGGCGTCGATGACCAGCGCCAGCCCGACCGGGTACAGCACGGTGGTGACGGCCCCGGCCACCAGCAGGGCCCCGGTATACAAAAGCCAGCCGGGCGCGGCCCGCCAGCCCCACCCGAGCACCGACCGCCAGACCCGCGGCTTGACCCGGCGGCCCCTCACCCGAACCTCGCCGCCTGCAGGCCGAACAGCTCGGCGTACCGGTTCCCGGCCGCGATCAGCGTGTCGTGGTCGCCCTGCTCGGTCACCCGTCCCTCGTCCAGCACGCAGATGTGATCGGCCCGGCGCACGGTGGAGAACCGGTGCGAGATGATCAGCGTGGTCGTGCCCGCCGTGATGTCGAGAAACCGGTCGAAGAAGTCGGCCTCGCCCCGCGCGTCCAGCCAGGCGGTCGGCTCGTCCAGGACCAGGATCCCGGCGCCGTGCTGCACCGCGAACAGCGCCCGGGCCAGCGCGATCCGCTGCCACTGCCCGCCGGACAGGTCCGCTCCGCCGTCGTACGCCCGGGACAGCACCGTGTCCCAGGAAGAATCGAGCCCGGCCAGCACGTCCGCCGCCCCCGCCCGGTCGGCCGCGGCAGAAAGGCCGGCCACGTCCGACACGTGCTCCGGCGCCCCGAACCCCACGTTCTCCGCGAACGACAGCGGGTAGTGCGCGAAGTCCTGGAACACCACGGCCACCTGCCGCTGCCACTGGGCCGGCCGCAGCTCGGTCAGGTCGGTCCCGTCGACCAGGATCCGCCCGGACACCGGGTCGTGCAGCCGGGCCAGCAGCTTGACCAGCGTGGTCTTGCCCGCGCCGTTGATCCCGACCAGCGCGGTCGACTGGCCGGCCCGCAGCACCAGGTCAAGCTCGGAGAACACGTCGCGTGAAGAACCCGGATAGCGGAACCGCACCTGCTCGAAGCGGACCTCCCGAGCCGGCAGCCCGGCCGCGGGCCGCACCCCGCGCAGCTCACGAGCCGAGGAATGCAGCGCCGCCTCCAGGTCGCGCGCCCGGGGCAGCCCCTGGATCATCCAGGACAGGGCCACGTCGTCCCAGGAGATGTCGCCCAGCGGAGTGGTGGCGGCCAGCATCGGCAGCATGACGGCCAGGGTCCCCAGGTCGATCTCGCGCCGGTATGCGACCAGCCCCAGGTACCCGCACGAGATCCCGAAGGCCGCCAGCACGGGCAGCGACGTCAACAGCACCGCCCGGTCCAGCCGCCGCAGCACCGCCCACGGAGCGGCCATCGCCGAAAGAAACGTCGACCGGTACCGGTCCACCAGCCAGCCGCCCAGCCCGAACACCCTGGACTCCATGGCTACCCCCCGCGACGCCGCCAGCCGCTGCAGGTACCAGGCTCGCCGCAGGTCCTGCGAACCGCCCGCGTACAGCGCCCCCTGCTCCCGGATCAGGGCCAGCTGCGGGCGGCGGATGGCCACCCACATGACCAGCATGCCCAGGCCCAGCCACCACCGGAAGGACGCGAGCACGGCGCACGCCAGCAGGCCGCTGACCCGGTTGCTCACCACCAGGGCCAGCGTCATCGGCGCGTCGGCCGGCATCTGCCCGGTCAGCTGGCCCTGGGCCAGGGCCAGGTCGTCGAGCACCTCCGGGTCCTCCAGGTGCGCGATGCCGGCCGGACCGGACACCGCCGCGATCAGCCGGTCCTCGGTGCTGTAGACCAGCCGCCACTTCACCACCGAGCTGAGCGAGGACTGCACCGGCCCCAGCACCAGCGCCGCCGCGTAGGCGACCCCGGTGACCACCAAAGCAAAGACCAGCCGGTGCCCGGCCGCCGAGCCGAGCCCGTGCTGGGCCGCCGCCGGGATCTCGCCCACCAGGTGGCCCGCCGCGATCAGCACCAGGTTGGGCAGAACGGACGCGGCGATCGCGTACCCCGCCACGGCCAGGGAAAGCGGACGGCTGGTTTCCCACATGAGCCGGACCACGGCCCCGTAACCCGGACCGGCTTGCCCCGGAAAGAGCCGTTTGCGGAGAATCTGCCGCAGCCGGGAGAACGGCTCTGCCACCGTCCCAGGCTACAGCGGACTCAATCTTCTTAGAATTTTTTTTATCGTCCCACCCATCCGATCCGGCCTCCACTCCGAAGGTGCCGTATGAACCCGAACGATTCGGACGCGTCCCGGTTCAGGTCGGCGACCGCGGATAGGAGGGGAGAGCGGGATCTGGACGACCTGCTCATCCACGTGGCACGTGGCGACCAGGCCGCGTTCGAGGCGCTGTATGACCGGATGGCCGGCCCGGTGTACGGCGTCATCCGCAGGGTTCTCCGGGATCCGTCCCAGTCCGAGGAGGTCGCCCAGGAGGTCCTCCTCGAGGTGTGGCGGAGCGCCGCGCGGTTCGACCCGGCCATGGGCGGCGCGGCGACGTGGATGACCACCATCGCCCACCGCCGCGCCATCGACCGGGTCCGTTCCACGACGGCCGCGGCCGGCCGCGAACAGAAGACCGCCGACGTCAGCCCGCCACACGATGAGGTCGCCGAGGCCGTGGAAGCCAGCCTGGACCGGGAACGGGTCCGGCGCTGCCTGGATAGCCTGACCGAGATACAGCGTGAGTCGATCACCCTGGCCTACTACGGCGGGCACAGCTACCGGCAGGTGGCCGAGTTGCTGAACGTCACGCTGGGCGCGATCAAGACCAGGATCCGCGACGGGCTGATCCGGATGCGCGACTGCCTGGGGGTGAACTGATGAGGTTCTTCCGCCAGGACCTGCACGCGCTCACCGGCGCCTACGCGCTCGACGCGCTGGACCCCGGGACCGAGCTCACCCGGTTCAACGGCCACCTGGACCGGTGCCCGTCGTGCGCCGGCGAGGTCCGCGGGTTCCGCGAGGTCGCCACGGCCATGGCCTTCGCCGCCACCACCGAGCCGCCGCCCGAGCTGCGCGACCAGGTGATGGCGGCCGTGGCCCGCACCCGCCAGCTGCCGCCCGAGGTCAGGACCCACGCCCGCCCGCGGCGCACCCGCAGTGCCGCGCCGTGGCTACCGTGGCTGTCCGGAGCCATCGCGACGGCCGCGATTGCGGTCGCGGTGTTCTTCGGCTTCGCGCAGGCGCACACCCGCAGCGAGCTCGACCAGGCCCGGGCCCAGAACCAGGCGCTGGCCGCGGCCCAGGCCCGCGTCGAGGCCGCCCTCAGCCAGGCCAGGGAACACGACCAGGCCCTGGCCGAGATCCTCGGCGCGCCGCACGTCACGTTGCTGTCGCAGCGGACCACCACGGGCGGCGTGGCCGTCGTGGTGCTGGACGCGGCCACCCGCAAGCTGGTCGTGGCCACGTCCGGGCTGCCCGCCCTGCCCGCGGGCCAGGTCTACCAGCTGTGGCTGATCGGCCCGGTGCGGATCGTCTCGGCCGGCCTGCTGCCCACGGCCCAGGCCGGGGTGACCACACCGGTCGTGGCCGCCGGCATCGTCAAGGGCGACAAGCTCGGCCTGACCGTCGAACCCGCCCCCGGCACGACACAGCCCACCACCACCCCGATCCTCGCCCTGCCCCTGCCCGTATAGTCGCGTGCCCACCCCGCATCCCCCGCACTGTGGGTAATTTGCCCGATTCGCGGCTTTTCTGCCGACGCCGCGCATCCTGGTTTCCGGGTCGATGGCCCGTTGTACCCGTTCTAGCCGGTAGGTTGCTGCTCCCGTGGTGTCGGGTTCACGGCCGGCGAGGGGCGGGCCGGGCGGGCCGGGCTGGCGGGGCTGGTGTGGATGGTGTGAGCTCGGGATGGGTGACGGGGTGTCGCGGGTTCGGGGCATGTGTGCCACGACCCCCGTCTACCGGGGCATGTGTGCCACAAGCCCCGTATGACCGCCAGCTCCAGTTGGTGACCCGGCCGCCGGCGATGACGACGGCGCCTGCCCGGCTCTGCGAGTCGGCCCAGATCGTGTACGTCCCCGCGGCCAGCTGCGGGTAGACGGCCGCGTACCTGGTCCCGGCCGGCATATGGCGCGGCCGTACCTGCGAGTGCGTCCGCCGGGCGGACGGCCCGGCGTCGGAATCCCGGCTGATCTCTATCTCCCGGCCGTCCAGTTCGGCCGGGGTGAACAGGACCAAGGCGCCGACGTCGGCGCCCAGCTCCAGGACCACGGTGCCCGGGCCCGACGGCCCGTCGACTGATTCGGTCATGTCGCAAAACCCCCACACAGCACAGAGCGAACCCGCGGCCAGGCCCGTACGGCGGCCCGGCCGGGGGAGCTATCACGCAGGAAACGGTAAGGAACGGACCACGGTCAGGACGGGTTGTCGAACCCGCTGTACGGAACCCCCAGGTAGGGGAAGGAACCGAGATAAGGAGCGCTGACGCTGGCCGGGGTCAGCCCGTCGGTGAGCTTGCCGGCCGCCGCGTCCGGCGTGAAGGACTTGTCGACCAGCGGGTAGGTGACCCCGGCGATGGCCCGCAGCTCGATCGCGACCACGTCGTCGGTCACCCGGCGGCCGTTCGGGAACCCGCCCGGGTCGCCGCCGAGCAGCCCGTAGATGTTCTGCTTGGCCGCCGGCGTGGCCGGGATCGAGGTGTTCAGCCGCAGCATGTCCGCGAGCACCGTCCCGGTCAGGTTGGTGAACCCGGGGATCAGCCCGGACGGGATCCCGGTGAGCAGGATCGCCTCCAGGTCGGCCCGCGGCTTGCCGGACGAGACCAGCGCGGCCAGGTTGGGGAACACGCCCGGGTACAGGCCCGGCAGCAGCGAGGCCAGCCCGGGTGCGGTGACGTACCCGGCGAACTGCTTGTCGTCGTCGGGCGGCAGCGAGTTCCACAGGTCCTTCTTGCCCAGCGGGACGATCACCTCGTTGAACAGCGGGTTGCCCAGCCGCGAGACCTGGCGGAACGGCCCGGAGCTCACGTTCTGGCCCTGGTCGGCGTCCCACAGCGTGACCCGCTGGCGGCTGGCCGTGGTCCACACCCCGATCGTCGGGTGGCCGGAGACGGTCAGCGCGGAGGCCGGCACCTGGAGCGCGATCGAGTGCACGTTCAGGTGGTTGGTGGCGTTCACCCCGGCCGCCGGCCCGCTGAACACGTTCAGGCCGAACTGCGCGTGCAGGTTCTCGAACGGCCGCAGGTTGCCCAGGTCGAAGATCGCGCCCAGGTCGACGTAGAAGCCCTCGGCCCGCTGCCCGGCGAACACGCTGATCCCGCCGCCCAGGCTGTGCACCGCGGCCGCGGCCAGGCTGGGGTAGTCCGGCGTGGACAGCGGACCGATGTTGCACGGCGGGCAGGCCAGCCCGCGGCCCAGGCCAATGAACGACCCGCCCTTGACCACGCCCACGCTGTAGGTCTGCACCCGGTTCCAGTTCGCGCTGCTGAGCGACTCGATCGGGCCCGTGTTGTACAGGAACGTGTCCGGGTCGCGCACCGTGGTGGTGAAGCGGAACTGGTAGGAGAGGTCGGCTTGGCCGTCACCGTTGTTGTCGACGTGGATCTCGTAGAGGACGTCGTCGCCGAACTCGTAGAAGTTCGGCCCGCTCGCCGGCCCCTGCAGCGGGATGTAGTTGGCGATCAGGGTGACCGTGCCCGGCTTGTCCGGGCTGACGAACGCGTAGACGTCGGTGCTGTCGGCCACCGGGTCCTTGGAGATCTCCGGTGCCTCGCGGTGCGATGACATGCAATTACCTCACAGGTGGGAACTGGCTCGGATCGGCGGGGGAGCGGGGGAGCAGGGGGTCACCCGATCGCCCGGGCGATCCGGGCGGCCAGGTCGGTGTCATGGATCCGGGTCTGGCTGATCCCGGAGAACATCTCGATGTCGCCAGACGCGGCGTTGCGGACGTGCACCACGATGGGTCCCGTGGGTGCCCCGGGGCCGGCCGGCGCGGCAGCCCCGGCCCCGGGGCGCGCGGCGGCCCCGGCCCCGGCCGACGCCGAAGCGCCGGTCGAAGCGGGCCGGTTAGCCGCGGCCGCGGCGGCCGGGCTCAGCGCCCCGCCCAGGGCCGTGACGGCAAGTCCCGCGGCGCCCGCGGTCGCGGCGCCCCGGATGACCGAACGCCGGGAGACTCCCCCGGCCGGGGAAGCGGAAGACGGTGTGTCGTGACGGGGCATGACGATCCTTTCTGTGACTGGCCGGCCTGCACGTCGCCACAGGCGAAGGCCACGCCGGGAGAAGGGAGTGGGTAGCGTCACGCGCTGTCTTCGCCGCCGCCGCGATCGCGGATGGGCCAGCCCAGAAAGAATTTTGTAACATTCCGGCCGCGTGCAGGCCTGAGCGAAAGCCTCAGTCCTTGCGGCCGGTCGCCGCGATGCCGACGCCGAGCCCGATCATCACCAGGCCGCCGGTCCCGCCGATCAGCGCCAGCCGCCGCGGCGAGGCCACCAGCCACTGCCGGACCGTGCCCGCGACCGCCGCCCACCCGCTGTCCAGGACCAGCGCGATGGCCGGGAACAGGGAGCCCAGGATGAGCATCTGCACCGGCACCGGCAGGTGCCCGGGCCCGGTGGTGGTGAACTCCGGCAGCCCGACCACGAAGAACACGATGGTCTTCGGGTTGGCCACCCCGACCACGAAACCGTCCCGGACCGCCCGCCACGGCCGGACCGGCGCGACCTTGGCGGCCAGCGCGTCGGCCATCGACCGCCGGTGCCGGATCGCCTGCACGCCCAGGAACACCAGGTACACGGCGCCGGCCAGCTTCACCGCGGTGATGACCTCGGCCGACCGCTCCACCACCGCCCCCACCCCGAACGCCACCGCCGCCACCTGCACGCACAGGCCAAGCTCGTTCCCCAGCACGGTGAGCAGCGCGGCCCGCCGGCCGACGGTCAGCGCCCGGCTGATGGTGAACAGCACGCTCGGGCCGGGGACGGCGATCAGCACGGTCACCACGGCCGCGAACGCCAGCACATGACTAGCGGGGACCATGGCGCCACCGTGCCCGTCCGCCCCGCTACCGGTCAAATCCTTTTTTCGGCGGAACGGAGCGTGGCTCGCGGGTCCCGGCCACGCTCGTCGCGACCCGGCCACGTAGCATCCCGAACGTGACCGAAGCAGGCTTGGTGCTGGTGCTTAACTCGGGCAGCGCGACGGTGAAGTTCGCCCTCATCGATCCCGGGACCGGGGATCGCCTGCTCGACGGGGAGGCCGAGCAGGTCGGCACGCCCGGGGCGGCCCTGCACGTCCGGCGGGCGGGCGGCGACCCGGTCGCCGAACCGCTGGCCGACGGCAGCTATCAGGCCGTCATCGCCCGCATCCTCGGCGACCTGCCCGGACCCGGCTCCGGGCCGGGCCTGGTCGGCGCCGGTCACCGGGTGGTGCACGGCGGCGCCAGGTTCACCGCGTCGGTCCTGGTGGACGACGAGGTGATCGCCGCGATCCGCTCGTTCAGCCCGCTCGCGCCGCTGCACAACCCGGCCAACCTGGCCGGCATCGAGGCGGTCCGCGCCGCCCGGCCGGACCTGCCGCAGGTCGCGGTGTTCGACACCGCGTTCCACCAGAGCATGCCGCCGGCCGCGTACCGCTACGCGGTGCCCGAGGAGTGGTTCACCCGGTACGGGGTGCGCCGGTACGGCTTCCACGGCACCAGCCACCAGTTCGTCAGCGAGCGGGCCGCGGCCCTGCTGGGCTCTCCGCCCGGTGAGCTGCGCCTGGTCACCGCCCACCTGGGCAACGGGTGCAGCCTGGCGGCGGTGCGCGACGGCGTGTCGGTGGACACCACGATGGGGCTGACCACGCTGGAGGGGCTGGTCATGGGCACCCGCTCGGGTGACGTCGATCCCGGCATGTTCGGCTACCTGGCCGGCCAGGCCGGGCTGACCGTCGACCAGCTCACCGACACGCTGAACACCGCCAGCGGGCTGGCGGGCCTGTCCGGCGTGGGCAACGACATGCGCGCCATCCAGTCCGCGGCCGCCGCCGGGAACGAACGGGCCCGGCTCGCCCTCGACGTCTTCGTGCACCGGCTGGCCAAGGCGATCGCCGCGATGGTGGTCGGCCTGGAGCGGCTGGACGCCCTGGTGTTCACCGGCGGCATCGGCGAGAAGAGCACCGAGGTCCGCAGCCTGGTCCTGGCCCGGCTCGGCTTCCTGGGCCTGGCCGAGGATGCCGAGGCCAACGCCCGGCACGGCCGGTCCACCGGCGGGCGGATCAGCCCGGACGGCCCGGTCCTGGCCCTGGTCGTGCCGACCGATGAGGAACTGATGATCGCCCGCGACACCGCCCGCCTGATCGCGGGCCGCTGACGTACCGTCTGCTTGTCGACCGCCTGGTGGACTGGGCCCACCACGGCCCCCGTCACGCCGTGGTGGACCACGTCGACGTCCGGCCCGAGCCGCCCGAAGGACTCGGTGCGTTCCGGATCACGTAGCGGGCTCCCCGGCGGCGGCCTGCACCGCGCTGGTGAACTCCGCCACCGCCGCCTCGCTGAACAGCTCCTCGTAGTCGTAGGCGACCTCGGGCCGGGCGCGGATCAGCCGGTCGAGCCACTCGGCGTCCTGGCCGACCAGGACCCGCCAGGCCCCGGCTCGCACCCCGTCCAGGATGATGGTCGCCGCCTGCGCCGCGCTGAGCGGCGCCTTGTCCCGGAAGTCGTTTTCCAGCCGGGCCAGCACCTGGCGCAGCTCCTCATCGGAGGCACCCTCGGGCACCAGGCCGGTGCCGGCCAGCGCGGCCCGGGCCTTGGCCAGGTCGGCCTCGCCCACGTCCTCGGGCCCGGGCTGCCCGTGTATGCGCCGGGTATTGGCCAAGATGTCGGTGCCCACGTGCCCCGGCATGACCAGGACGACCCGGACCTGCGGCGCGTTGACCCGCAGGTCCTCGATGAGCGCCTCGGTGAAGCCGCGCACGGCGAACTTGGCCGTGCTGTACGCGGTGTTCATCATGCCCGGGCCGAGCGCCGCCCAGAATCCGTTCACGCTGCTGGTGTTGACCAGGACGCCGTCGCCGCTCGCGATCAGCAGCGGCAGGAACACGCGGGCGCAGTAGTACACACCGCCCCAGTCGATGGCGAACGTCCGCTCCCACTGCTCCCTCGGGTCCTTCACGAAGCTGGCCGCCCCGCCGACCCCGGCGTTGGCGAAGACCAGATCGACGTGATCCCGGCCGTGCGCGTCGAGCAGCTCGTCCCGGAACCGCAGCACCTGGGCTTCCTCGGCCACGTCGCACGCGTGTCCCGTGACCAGCACCCCGGATCCGGCCGCCGCCTGCGTGCTGGCCGCGGTCTCCGCGACCGTATCGGCGATGATGTCGCACGCCGCGACCGAGCACCCATCCGCCGCGAGCTGGCGGACCAGCTCCCGGCCCATGCCCGAGCCGCCGCCGGTCACCACCGCGAGCTTTCCGCTGAACGAGTCCATCGCCCTCACCCCGGGTGCCTTCCTGTGCCCGCGTGGCCGCCTGGGATCCACGCCGTTCCATTTCTCGCCACGCCGACGGGGGTCCTTGCTCTCAAAAACTGATATCAGTATGCTAGACAGGTAATATCAAGGACGTCAAGCGGAGGTGGTTTGGATGGCGACGCAGGCTCCGGTCAGGACCGATCAGCAGTCGGCCCCGGTCCAGATAGCCGAGCAGGCGGCCCGGTCAGCACCTGGCATCAGGGTCCTGGTGGCCGGGGTGGTGGGAGTGCTCGCGGCCGTGGCGGTGCTGGTGATCGCGAACAAGCGGACCGGCGCCGGCGCGACCGCCCTGGTCTGGGTGGGCGTCGTCGTGCTGATCGCCGCCGTGTCGCTGCTGGCCGGCCTGACGCCCGTCGTCCCGGGCCAGGCCCGCGTCATCCAGTTGTTCGGCAAGTACCGCGGCACGGTCCGGGATCCCGGGTTGCAGTGGGTGAACCCGTTGACCCGCCGCATCAAGGTGTCCACCCGGATCCGCAACCACGAGACGGCCCAGGCCAAGGTCAACGACGCCGACGGTAACCCGATCGAGATCGCCGCCGTGGTCGTCTGGCAGGTGCAGGATACGGCCAAGGCCACCTACGCCGTCGACGAGTACGTCAAGTTCGTGGCCATCCAGACCGAGACCGCGGTCCGGCACATCGCCTCCAGCTACCCGTACACCAGCCCGCGTGAGGGCGACCTGTCGCTGCGCGGGAACGCCGAGGAGATCACCGCCCAGCTCTCGGCCGAGATCGCCGACCGGGTCCGGTCGGCCGGGGTGGCCATCATCGAGTCGCGGCTGACCCGGCTGTCCTACGCCCCGGAGATCGCCCAGGCCATGCTGCGCCAGCAGCAGGCCAGCGCGGTCGTCGGCGCCCGGCAGAAGATCGTCGAAGGCGCGGTCGGCATGGTCCAGCTGGCCCTGCAGCGGCTGGAAGAACAGAACGTGGTGGACCTGGACGAGGAACGCAAGGCGGCCATGGTCTCCAACCTGCTCGTGGTCCTGTGCAGTGAGCAGGCCACCCAGCAGGTCGTCAACACCGGCTCCCTGTACCAGTGACCGAGCGCAAGAACATCCTGCTCCGGCTCGACCCGGCCGTCCACGACGCCCTGGCCCGGTGGGCCTCCGACGAGCTGCGCAGCACCAACGCCCAGATCGAGTTCCTGCTGCGGCGCGCGCTGGCCGAATCGGGCCGCCTGCCGGACCGGGTGCGAGCGATGCGCAAGCCCGGCCGCCCGCCCCGCGATGCTCCACCCGGCTAGCTCCTGGCGGCCGATTCGCCCGCTCCGCGGCCTTTGCGCTTACATGGAGCAGTGAATGAGCAGCGCCGGCGAACCCCCGTGGCCGCCGGCGCCG